>Ga0137373_10002910_pt1 | contig 18823 bp, 18 predicted proteins | sample SagtaG_5_FD_104912 | JGI IMG/M metagenome (GOLD analysis project Ga0137373, IMG submission 104912) | Vadose zone soil microbial communities from Sagehorn Ranch, Mendocino, California, USA - Sage1_R_80_16 metaG | ecosystem: Environmental > Terrestrial > Soil > Vadose zone | place: USA... | reverse complement strand
GACCTCTCCGCGCCGGGGCCGTCCGCGGCCGAGATCGATACCCTGCTCGCCATCGCGTCCCGCGTGCCCGATCACGGCAAGCTCGCTCCCTGGCGTTTCATCGTCTTTGCCGGAGACGCCAGGTTGAAAGCCGGAGAGAAGATCGCCGAAGCGTTCGGGGCCGATCACCCGCAAGCAAAACCCGAAGAGATCGCGTTCGAACGCATGCGGCTCGCGCGAGCCCCGATCGTCGTTGCAGTCGTGAGCCGGGCCGCGCCGCACGTGAAGATCCCGGAATGGGAGCAGGTGCTTTCGGCCGGCGCGGCCGCGATGAACCTCGTCAACGCGGTCTATGCGCTCGGATACGCCGCGAGCTGGATCACGGAATGGTATGCTTATGATCGCCGCGTGCTCGATGCGCTCGGCGTCTCACCGCACGAGCGCCTTGCCGGATTCGTGCATATCGGCACGCCGGTGCGGACGGCCGAGGAACGCCGGCGCCCCGTGCTCGCCGAGATCGTAACGCGCTACGGAGCCTGAGGACGCGCAATGTTCTACACCACGGACGTCAACGACCACGGCCTGCCTCACGATCCGTTCAAAGCCATCGTCGCGCCGCGGCCGATCGGATGGATCAGCTCGATCAGCGCCAACGGCGACGTCAATCTCGCCCCCTATTCGTATTTCAACGGCGTCTCGAGCCGGCCTCCCGTGGTTTGTTTCTCGAGCGAGGGCCGTAAGGATTCCGTGACGTTCATCGAAGAAACCAGGGAATTCGTCTGCAATTTCGCGAGCTGGGATCTGCGGCTGGCCATGAATATCACCTCGGCTCCGTTTCCCCGCGGTGTCGACGAACTGCGTGCGGCCGGGCTCACGCCCGCGCCGAGCCGACTGGTGCGACCGCCGCGGGTCTCCGAGGCGCCGTGCGCAATGGAATGCAGGGTGCTGCAGACCGTCTCGCTCAACGACATCGCAGGCAATCCCATCGACCGTCACGTCGTGTTCGGCCAGGTGCTCGGCGTGCACATCGACGATCGCTTCATCGCCAACGGTCGGCTCGATACCGCGGCCATGCGGCCGATCGCCCGCTGCGGCTACGACGAATATGCCGTGGTCGACGAAGTCTTCCGCATGGTCCGGCCCAGCGTGCCCGAGGCCGCGCTTGCGCCGCGGCTCGCCGAGCCCATGGGACGACGGTCGCGACGGCCATGATCCCAGATCCCGCCGGGAACGCCGGGCAGGCACAAACGTTGTATTATGCGCGTCGAGCCGGCGAAGTGGCGGCGGTCGATGGCAGATGGCAATTGTCATCGTCGTGTCATCGCGTGTAGTTTATCTGCGAGCTTCACCATGAAAGCCCGCCGCGCTTGCCAACGCAGCGCGCGGGCTTCATGATTCCGGCGCTCGAGAAAGGTCTGCCGCCTTGCTGGATTTTCTGACGGGCCGAAAGAACGGGGACCGGGCCGCGGCCGCGGATGTGGATGCCGCGCCGCCTCGGAGGCCGACCATCGGTCTGGCGCTCGGCGGCGGGGCGGCGCGCGGCTTCGCTCACATCGGGGTGATCCGCACGCTGGTGAGCAAAGGGCTGGCGCCCGACGTCATTGCCGGGACCTCGATCGGCGCCGTCGCCGGCGGCTGCTTTGCGGCCGGCCAACTCGACGGGTTCGAGCAATGGGGCCGCAGTCTCACGGCTCGCAGCATCTTGAGCTATCTCGATATCAACTTGTCGGGCTCGGGGCTGATCTGGGGCCGGCGGCTGGCCGAGCGGCTCGACGGGGCGCTCGGAAACGTGGCGATCGACGATTTGCCGCTGCGGTTTGCGGCGATCGCCACCGAGATCAGCACCGGTCATGAGATCTGGCTGACTCGCGGCAGCCTGGCCGACGCGTTGCGCGCCTCCTATGCGCTGCCCGGCATTTTTGCCCCGGTGCACATCGGCGGGCGCTGGCTGGTCGACGGAACCCTGGTCAATCCGGTGCCGGTGGCCGCGGCCCGGGCGCTCGGCGCGCGGCTGGTCATTGCGGTCAACCTCAACTCGGATCTGTTCGGGCGCGGGATGACGATCGCCAGCCACGGCCCGGACCTCGTGGAGGAGCGCCTCGATGCGAAAACGCGGGAGAGGCGCGGCCTGCGCGGACTGTTCGGCGCCGAGCAGATCCTCAAGCGTCAGTATTTCGGTCGGCCCGGACGGCCCGGAATCTCGACGGTGATGATCGAAGCCTTCAATGTCATGCAGGATCGGATCGCGCGATCGCGGCTTGCCGGCGACCCGGCCGACGTGATGATCAACCCGCAGCTCGGCCGTATCGGCCTGTTCGAATTTCACCGCGCCGAGGAGGCGATCGCGCTCGGCGCCGAAGCCGCCGAACGCGCGCTCGAACCGCTCACCGACGCCATTGCCGCGCTCGCGTCGACCTGAGCAATGGATTCTGATCGGGTCCGTACTCGCGAACTTCGCTCGATCACGCGGTCAGAATGTATTCCTTCAGCGCGTTCGACTCGTGTTCCATTTCTTCCAGCCGATACTTGACCACGTCGCCGATCGAGACCACCCCGGCCAGCTTGCCGCGCTCGATTACCGGTAGGTGACGGAACTTGCCCTTGGTCATCCGTTCCATGATCTCGGCTACCGTGTCGGATTCGCTACAGGTCACCACCTTGCGCGTCATCACCTGTCCGACCGCCTCTTGCAGCGCACCAGGTCCGCGCTGGGCGAGCGCGCGTACGATGTCCCGTTCCGACAAGATGCCGGCCACCTGCCCGTCGGCGCCCACAACCAGTACGGCGCCGATCCGACGCTCGGCCAGAACTTGTACCGCGGCCGACAGCGTGACCGTCGGCTCGATCGTGATGACTTCGTTTCCCTTGCGGGACAAGATGGCTTTGACCGTCATGGGCATCCTCCGTACGTCGGACGCCCCACGTACCGAACGCGGCGGATCGTGCGTCGCCCGAACGCGCGCTTCGCGAACCCGCGGCCGTTCGATACCAGGCGCCTCGCCGATATGATCGGATGCAAACGTGGCGGCGACAAGCCCCCCGCCGCGCAATGCTGATCAATTCTGGCCCGGGGTTGTTTCCGTGGCCGCAGGCTCGGATTGCGTTTCGCTGCCGCGCGTGGTTGCCGGTCCGATCGGATCGAACGCCGCAAACGCCAGAAGACCGGCAAGAAACCCGCCCACATGCGCCTGCCAGGCGACCGGCTGCTCGCCGCCGAGAATGGACAGCGATCCGATGGCGAACAGCAGGTTCAGCCCGAACCAGACCGCAAGAAATGCCAGGATGCGGGGATCGCGCAACGCCGCAAACAAGGGTGCGGCCGGCACCCGATGAGGCGCCCCGTCCCGCGCGTGCCACAGGTCGAGAGGGCCGCCCGGTTGAAATACGAATCGGATCGCCGCGGCCATGAATCCGGAGATTGCTGCGGAGGCCCCGATCATCGGCGTCCGCTCCCCGGTGTGCGTGACGAGATGGGCGATCGCCCCCGCAGCGGCGGTGACCGCGAACAAAGTCAGGAAGCGAGCGGCGCCGAATCTGCGGGCAACCGGCGTTCCGAAGGCGAGCAGCCAGACCGCATTCAGGCCGAGGTGCAGCCAGTTTCCATGCAGGAGCGCATAGGAGACGAACGTCCACACGTCGGCCGCGATACCGCCCGGATAAGCTCCGTGGACGAGCGGCGTCGGATCATACCGTGCAGGAATGAAGGCGAACCACGCCAGCACTGCGATATCGACGGATTCGGGAAGCACGAACTCGCGAATCGCCTGCGTGAGAGCAAGCACCGCCACGGTCGCGGTGACCACGGGCGGTACATTGAACACCGGTTCGGAGATCGATTTCAAAACGAAGCCCGTCGTCTGCGCCGCCGCTGAGATAGGCGGCATGCGCCTGCCCGGCAAGCATCACTCGACCGCTCGGTAACGCTAACCCGCAGTCGCGGGCGCATCGCCCGGATCGGCACCCTGCCCGGCACGGCCCCTGCTCATGGGGACCCGGGCAATCGATTGCGCCGACATGCTGTCCCGAACCGGGACAATCCGGTCGCTTCGATCGCGAAACGAGACACCGACGGCGATGAAACACGCTTCGAGCCAGGAATTATTCGCTCATTGGCGCGATCGGCGCGGCGCGCGCATCGCACCCGAACGCGCCGAGATCGACCCCGGCGCGATCCGCAAAGCGCTCGGCGATGCCTTCCTGCTCGGTTTGGATGCCGAAACGGACCCTGCGTTTCGGCTGGCCGGGACACGCGTTTGTGCGCTGTTCGGGCGCGAGCTCAAAGCCGAGATTTTCATCGAGCTTTGGCAGGAGGAGGATCGTGCGGCGGTTCGCGACCTTCTCGCCATCGTTGCCGAAGAGATGATCGGCGTGGTCGCGGGCGCCACCGGCCGAACGCGAGAGGGATTGCGAGCGGATCTGGAATTGCTGCTGCTGCCCTTGCGCCATCGCGGCCGCAGGCAATTGCGGATGATCGGTATGCTGGCGCCGTTCGAGCCGCCGTTCTGGCTGGGTTCGGCCGGCGTCGAGCGCTTGCAGCTTCGCGCTTGGCGGCAGCTGGGGCCCGCGGCCGAAACCAACCGGCCGCCCCGTTTCGTCCCGGGATCGCGCCCGCACGGGTTCGTCGTCTACGACGGTGGCGCGTCATGATCGCCGCGCTTGCCGATCGTGCAAGGGATTTGTGCCGAGCTAACGGGCCTTTAACCACGCGCACCTAAGCTGCGCGGATCGGCGAACAAGGCGCCAGATCCGTGTTGCAGAAACTCCTCGACGTCCTCCCACTCAATGACGAGCGACGCCGGTTTCAGCGCGTGCGCGTCAATCTGCTGGGTCGCTACATGCTCGCGGATCGCCGGGAATTCCCCTGCCAGGTCGTCGACATGTCGCCCGGCGATATTGCCGTGGAGGCGCCGGTCACCGGTGAGCCGGGGCAGCGGGTGGTCGCCTATATCGACCATCTCGGCCGGATCGAGGGCACCATCACCCGGGTGTCTCCCACCGGGTTCGCCATGACGATCGCGGCAACGCCGCGCAAGCGCGACAAGCTCGCCGCCCAGCTCACCTGGCTTGCCAACCGGCACATCCTGGGCCTGCCCGAGGATCGCGAGCATGAGCGCATCGTGCCGCGCAACCCGCGCTCGACCATCACCATGCCGAACGGCACTTCGATCACGTGCCGGATCGTCGATGTGTCGCTTTCGGGCGCCGCGATCGAAAGCGAGACGGTCCCGCCGATCGGTGCCCTGATCACGCTTGGAAAGACGCCGGGACGCGTCGTGCGCCATGTCCAGGGCGGTTTTGCCGTCGAGTTCACGCGGCTGCAGCATCCGGATTTCCTGGAAGAGAACGTCACGAGCCCCTAAAAAATCGGCGGATCGCGGACGCGACGGCGCCGCGAAGGCCTCCCGATCGTTCTCGTCCCATCGACAGCCTCGCAATCACCGTGCTTAACGCCGGGCCGTAGCTGCCCTGCATCGGGCATGTCACGCTTGGGCTTTCATGGTGAATGCGTACGTTTCAATGCATGGAATTGGATAAAATTGTTTGGATTGGTGCAAGTAGACTGCAAGTATTCCTCTCAACAAATCGGGCCAATTTACCTAAAAATGTCGCATCGAACTTAGCGGCACTGCAAATGCTTTGTGCCAAAGAAGACCCCATCAGGCTGGGAGGGGTCGCAAATGCAATTCTATTGGCGGGCAATACTGCGGCTAGGCTGGATCGTTGCTTTAGCAGTACTGGTCGGCCCCCGGCCGGGTCTGGCGCAGGCGCAACTGCTGTACGCCTCGGTCGGCGATGTCACGCGTCCGCCGATCGGATGGGTGGAGTTCTGTGCCGAGCATGCGAGCGAATGCAACGTCGCGCCGAGCGAGCCGCGCAACGTGGTGCTCACCCCCCGGCTGTGGCGAGAGCTCGTGCGCGTCGACCAGTCGGTCAACACCATTATCCGACCGATGACCGACCTCGAGCATTACGGCGTGGTCGAGAAGTGGGCCTATCCCGAGGACGGCTACGGCGACTGCGAGGATTATGTGCTGCTCAAGCGGCGAATCCTGACGGAGGCGGGCTGGCCGCGTGAGGCGCTGCTCATCACCGTCGTTCGCGAGAAGAGCGGCGATGGTCATGCCGTCCTGACGGTTAGAACGGACCGAGGCGACTTCGTTCTCGACAACCAGAACGAGGCGATCGTGCTGTGGTCGGAGTCGGGCTACCACTTCGTCAAGCGGCAATCCCAGTCCGACCCCAACGTCTGGGTCTCCCTTGGCGATCCGCGCCCGTCCGCGGCAACCGCAACGTCGCGCTGATTTTCTCGAGCAAGGAGCTTCGCGTACCCGGTCACGTCCCCACCCCTCCCCGTCCCCAGACCGGGTACGCGCGCGGCCGGCCCTCCCCCAAGGGCCGGCCGCACCTTTTTCGCGCCCGCCGCGAGTTCAGCGCAGGCGCTTGAGGCCGCCGATGTAGCGGCGCCAATTGCCGACGTAATGCTCGGCGCTCCAGTCGATCAGCTTGACGGCCGCCTCATCGATCGTGCGCAGCGCCCGCGCCGGCGCGCCGACGATCAGGGAATGGTCCGCGAATTCCTTGCCCTCGGTGATCAGCGCACCCGCGCCGACGATCGAGTAACGGCCGATCTTGACGCCGTTGAGCAGCGTGGCGCCCATGCCGATCAGGCTGTGCGCACCGATGGCGCAGCCGTGGAGCACGACGTTGTGGCCGATCGTGCACTCGGGCCCGACGGTGAGCGGAAAGCCCATGTCGGTGTGCAGCATGCAGTTTTCCTGGATGTTGGAACGCTCGCCGATCTCGATCCATTCGTTGTCGCCGCGCAGCACCGAGCCGAACCACACGCTTACGTCGCGCTCGAGGCGCACCCGCCCGATCACCACCGCGGTATCGGCGATCCAATAATGCCCCTCCTCGGGAAGATCCGGGCCTTGGCCTTCGAGTTCATAGATCGGCATTGCCGCTCTCCCTGCTGCGCCGAAACCTTGCCACGGGGTCGCGCCGATGGCGAGGCAAGGCCCGCCGGGCCGGGTCCCGTATGACACCGCGGCTGCGGGCAGCCATACTTGCCGTCGCGATTCGGCCGCTTTGGGCCGAGCCGATATCGCCAAGCGGGGACCCCGGATGCCGATGAGCGTTCGCCTGCGATCCGGCTCGCACCGGATGAGCCGCCGCGGCGGCCATGGGGTGATCCTGGCCTTCGCGATGGGCGCGGGGGCCGCCGTGCTCGCCATCATGCTGGCGCTGGTGCTCCGCTGGCCGGCAGCGAGCAGCGCGACTGACGCGCCGTCCGTGCCGATCAGCGTCGGTGGCCTCGTGTTCAATGTGCCGCCGGCGGCGATCCGCTTTGCGCTGCAGCGCCGGGCCGGCGAGCAGAGCCGGCTCGATCTGGTGTTTCTCTGGCCCGCGCTGGTCCCGCCGGATCCGGCGGCAAAGCCGGTGGCTTCGGAGGACCCGCCGGCATTCGACCGGCTGTTCGTGACGATCGCCGCGCTCGACGATGCACTCGGCCCGGCGGAGCGGATCAGGACGATCTATCCGCGCTATTTCGATTTCGGCCGTTTTGCCGGGCCGGACGGCCTGCTCGTGATCCGCTTTCGCGACGGCACGCCGTACCAGGCCGAGGATCTGTTCTACGACCCGGCGGCGCCCGACCGCTTCGTGGTCCGTTGCAGCCGGCCGGGCGCGGGGCCCACGCCCGGCATCTGCTTGTTCGAGCGGCGGCTCGCCGACGCGGCCGACGTCACGGTGCGCTTTCCGCGCGAGTGGCTGAGCGATTGGCGCCAGGTTTCCGCCGGGATCGAGCGGCTGATCGCGAGCTTGCGCCCGTCGAGTTCCTGAAATCCGCCGCTGGCAGCTTGTTATGAAGCCAGCGGCCTATTCGAGATCCGCCCCGAGGATCGCCATCTGGAAGTTATACGAGCGCTCCTGGTCCTCGTCGTCCACGAACAGCACGCCGATGAATTCCTCGCCGACATAGACCTCGGCGGAATCCTCCTTCTTCGGCCGCGGCACGACGCGGATGCGTGCGTTGCCGAACAGCCGTTTCAGATAGGCTTCGATCTTTCGGATTTCCTGGACGTCCATGTCTTCCCCAGCCGGCCGGCCCGATCACAGATCTTCGAAGATCTGGTCCATGAAGCGGGCCGGCTCCGGGCAACCGGCCTCGCCGATGACCTTCGCGGGCACCCCCGCCACCGTTTTTTGCGGCGGGACCGCCTGCAGCACCACCGAGCCCGCCGCGATGCGGGCGCAGCAGCCGACCTCGATGTTGCCGAGGATCTTTGCGCCGGCACCGATCATCACCCCGCGCCGGATCTTCGGATGGCGATCGCCGTCCTGCTTGCCGGTGCCCCCGAGCGTGACCCCGTGCAGCATGGAGACGTCGTCCTCGATGACGGCGGTCTCGCCGACGACCAGTCCGGTCGCGTGGTCGAGGAAGATGCCCCGGCCGATCCGGGCGGCGGGATGAATGTCGGTCTGGAACGCCGCGGACGAGCGGCTCTGGAGATAATAGGCGAGGTCCTTGCGATCGCGCTGCCACAGCCAGTGCGCCAGTCGATGGGTCTGGATCGCGTGGAAGCCCTTGAAATACAGCACCGGCTCCAGATAGCGATGCACCGCCGGATCGCGGTCGACGGTGGCAACGAGGTCCGCCCGGAACGCCTGGCCGATGGCCGGGTCGTCCTCGAGCGCGTCCGCATAGGCCTGACGGATCAGCTCGCCGGACACGTCCGCCCGGTCGAGCCGGTGTGCGATCCGATGAACCACGGCGGTTTCGAGCGAATCGTGATGGAGGATCGAGGCGTAAATGAAGGTCGCAAGCTCCGGCTCATTGCGGGTGACGTCCGCCGCCTCATCGCGGATGCGTTCCCATACCGGGTCGACGGTGTCGAGCTTGCGTCTGGTCTGATGCTGCGCCATGGGGAGCGTCCTCGCCGTTCGGCCCCGCTCTTAGCACAGGTAAGCGGCGGCATTCACCCCCGCCAGACCCGAATGATGAACGTCCCGGTTTCCGAACGCTCGAGCTTGCGGTCTCGATTCGGATCTAGAGGTCCTGGGCGCGGCGCCGAGCTTCCGGAATCGGTCTCTCGGAAACGCGGCCTAAGTACCTAAATTCACTTGGGAATCTTTCCGCGCCCGGATGGCCCAGCGGTCCGGCCGAGGAATCCCAGGATGGCAGCGGAAAAGTTTTCGTTGCTGTCGCCGGCGACCATGTGCCGGGCCTCGGCGACGTCGACATAATCGGCATGCGGGACGAGCTCCAGAAACTCCCGAGCATGGGCTTCCCGGACGAGCTCGGAAGCGCCGCCGCGAACGAGCAGCGCCGGGATTGCGATCCGGCGCGCGGCGGCAACGAGGGCCTTCTCCAGTCCCTCGCGGTTGGAGGCGACGCCGCGCGGACCATCGAGAAAGCGCGGATCCCAGTGCCAACGCCAGCGACCGTCCGGATAAAGCCGCAGGTTCTTCCTGAGCCCGTGCTGCGAGCGCGGGCGCGGCCGATGCGGCAGATAGGCTGCGACCGCCTCGGCGGCTTCGGCGACCGAGCCGAAGCCTTCGCCGTGCGCGCGCATGAAGCCCTGGATCTTGTCGATCCCGGCGGAATCGACGCGCGGCGTGACATCGACGAGGACCAGCAGCGAAAATATCGATCCGCGGCCGGATCGTTCCGCTTCGCCTTCCGCGAGCAGCGAGGCAATGCCGCCGAGCGACGCCCCGACGACGGCGGGGCGCTCGCCCGAGCGGCTCGCAAGCGCGTCGGCGACTGCGGTCGCATCCGCGGCGAAATCGGCGAACGCATAGGCGCCGTTCGCGACCCACTCGGAATCGCCGTGGCCGCGCTGGTCGAGCGCATAGGCGGTCCAGCCGGCGCGCGCCAGCCGCTCGGCGGTTTTGCCCCAGGCATGCCGCGTCTGGCCGCCGCCGTGGAGCAGCAGCACCGTGCGGCCGCCCTCGCCGAACACATCGGCGATAAGCCGGTTGCCCGCAGCGCCGGTGAAGATCGCTTTGGCGGGCGCGCCGGTCATGGCCTGCGCTCGAGGAATTCCAGCACCGTCGCCTTGAACACCTTGTCGCCCACGGCGAGCATGTGATCGCGGCCCGGAATGTCGAGCGCTCGCGCGCCCGGGATGATCGCGGCGAGCGCCTGCGCCGGACCGGCGACGGAATCCTTGGTGCCGACCGCGACGAGCGTCGGCGCCCGGATCGATTCCGCCGCCTCGCGCGGAAGCGTCTGGCGCGAGCCGCGGATGCAGGCGGCGAGCGCGCGCAGGTCGGATTTTGTTTGCTCGGCGAAAACACGAAATTGCCGGCCGACCGGATCGGTCACCTCGTTGCGCGGAGCTTCCAATGCCGGCGCGATCTCTTCCGGCAGGCCGGCGCCGTCGACGAGGTGGATCCCGAGCCCGCCGAGGATCAGCGCACGCGCCCGTGCGGGAGCGTGCGCGGCCAGGAACGCGCAAATGCGGGCGCCCATCGAATAGCCGAACAGGTCGGCACGGGCGAGCCCGAGGTGGTCGAGCAAACCGACGACGTCCTCGACCATCCGGTCGGTGTGATAATCGGCGGGATCGTAGAGCTTGGTCGACTGGCCGTGGCCGCGGTTATCGAGCGCGATGGCCCGCCGGCCGGCGCCGACCAGCGTGGACACCCACCCCGGATAGACCCAATTGACTTCCTTGGTCGAGGCGAAGCCGTGCACGAGCACGATCGGCTCGCCCTCGCCTTCGTCGAGAAACGCGATCTCGACCTTTGCGTGCTGGAAGCGCGGCATGAAGGATTGGACGTAGTTGGCTGGGAGTGGGAGATCAATCTTATAACTCGGTTCGAACCCGACCGTTTCGTCGGTTCTATCTCCCGGCCCAGCAGCAACCTGGATGTCTGGGATCGATTCTTCCGCCCGCATTTAAGTCGCACCGGTAGAAACCCGGAGCGCAGGCAGCGCGGGCGGGTGGGCCCGCAAGCGGCTGCCAGCAGCAGTCCGGATTGGCAGGATCGATTCTACCGTCTCGGTTCAAGCTGCATCTGTAGTAATTCTTGCGGCACTCACGGCTTTCAGCGGTGCTTACCGCCATGGCGGTCACAACAATCGTTAGAGCAGCTATTACCCCGCCTATGCCAAGGACCCGCCTCGCACCGGCGCGGGGATGACGGGACGTGAATACATTGGGTCGCAGGCAATCGCTTGAGGCGACTTCTGCCGGTGTCTTGGCCGCTCTCGAACAATCGTGCGCCATCGACGGTACCTTTTCATAGAATAGTGACGTAATGATTGCGCGTTATGGTCCCTCCTGCAAGTCAGCTGATCTCGAGTCTTTGCGGCGGACCGCCGGAACGAGCCGGCGTTGATAGGCCCCGCTCGATGCCGGCTAGCGCCCGCGGAACGCCGGCTTGCGCTGGCTTGGCGCAACCGGCATATGAGGCGCGGTTCCGCACGCCTCTGGGCTGTATGGTTCATGCCCCCGATATCATGACTGCCACGGCCTAGCACGCCATGGGGGCGGCTCTTCGGAGCGAACCGTCATCGAGAATCACCTCAATGAACGCCGACCATTTCGTCAAGGTTTTCGACGTTCTCGATTCCGGCTTCAAAAGCTGGTCTTTTCCGGCTTTTGGCCTGATATTCGTAGGAATTGGACTTCTCCTCTTCTTCCTCCCGAAGATCATCGAAGCGACCGGTCTGCCTAATCTGAAATTTCCATCGAGGTGCCAGACGGTCTTTCGTTACGTCTTTCTTGGATTTGCCATCCTGTGGGCCGTCCTCGCTTTTCTCCAGACCTACTCCGCGTATCTGCGCCACGAGGCGCTAGCTCGAACAAACGAGTGCCGGATCATCGAAGGTCCCGTCGAGAACTTCACGCCAATGCCGTCTACCGGGCACGCGATGGAAACGTTCTCCGTTGCCGGCGTGAAGTTCAGTTACTCCGACTATGTCGTAACGGACGGTTTCAACAACACGGCCTCCCATGGCGGGCCGATACGCAGCGATTCTTATGTCCGTGTTTGCTACGATCCGTCTGACCACGTCATCCTCCGCTTGGAAATTCGCAATTTTCACGGCGAACAACAAGACCACGCGAAGTCTCCGCGCGACTTTTCACCATCGGACGTTCGGCAACCGGGCGGCAAAAAATTCGAACCTTGGTACGGCAATCTGTTCGTCATCGTTTTGCTTTTGGATTGGCTCGCGCGCCTTGCTCTGTTCGTGCCGTATTTGCGCACGTTTTTTCGCCTGAAGATCCTCCCTCTACGGGAATGTCCTGTTCCCGACAGCGTCGAAAGTGGCAAGAGAACGAAGCTGCGCAACAGCCTGATCTACCGGGAAGCGAGCGCCCCGGTGATCTGGCTCAGACCCAGAGGGTTGAATTTCGTCAACATCCAGCTGATGGTCGCCGCCCTGAAATTGAGCCCTGACGGCAAACGGATCGCCGAGGCTGAAATTCGATTCTCATCGGGCTTTCCTCTTGGCATGGCTTTGTTCATGGCTTGGTTCTGTTGGACCGTATATATCACCTTCGCCTCGCCTATGCCCGCCGGAGTTACCGCAGTCCTGTTCTTAGTCTTCTTAGTCGTCAGCGCGATCGGCCTACACACTATTCGGTCCCGCATGGAGACGCTGATCAAGGACGCCGTTTCCGAACTCGAGCAAATGTAGGGGCACCGCGACGCCGAATCGGCACACCGAGTTGGCATTTTCCCCGTGATACAGAATTGAACCATCGGAACAGGATCACTATTCCGCCGCTTGCTTTGGGAGTGGTGCCGAGAACTCCCTAGCGCCCGCGGAACGCGGGCTTGCGTTTCTCCATGAAGGCGGTGCGGCCCTCGACGTAGTCTTCGGACGCAAAGCAGACGTCGACCGCGGCCTGGCAGGCCGCAAGATCGCGCTTCTCCGGGTCCTTGACGTATTCGCCTGCGCACAGTTTCACCGCCGCGACCGTGAGCGGTGCGTTGGCTGCGATCGTCGCCGCATATTCCCTGACGTAGGATTCGAGCTCGGCCGCCGGCCGCACCCGGTTGACGAGCCCCATCTGCAGCGCCTCCACGGTGTCGAACTGGCGCGCGGTGAAGAAGATCTCCTTGGCGAACGAAGGCCAGACCACGTCGGCGAGCCGCTTGATGCCGGGAAATCCGTAGCCGAGCCCCAGCTTGGCGGCCGGCACGCCGAAGCGGGAACCCTCCGACGCGATGCGCAAGTCGCAGCACAGCGCGACCGCGAGCCCGCCGCCGATGCAATAGCCCTGGATCATGGCGATGGTCGGCTTCCTGCATTCGACGATCGCGCGATGGGCGCGGTCCGCGATCTCGTTATATTCGATCGTGGCCTCGCGCGACGCGCGCCGCTCGCCGAATTCCGAGATGTCGGCACCGGAGACGAACGCCTTGCCGCCGGCACCGCAAAGCACCACCACGCGGATCGCCTCGTCGCGCGCGAACGCATCGAGGATGTTCGGCACCGCCTGCCACATGTCGAGCGAGACCGCGTTGTGCCGCGCCGGATTGTTGAACACCATCCAGCCGACCGCGCCGTCCTTGCGGGCGATCATCCGTTGGGTGCCGGTCTCCATCGTTTTCTCCATCGGTTTCCAGGCGTGCAGTTGCGGTCCGGCGGCGCACACGGTTACACGATCTTGCGCGCCCGCAATCCGGCAATCGCCTGATCATCGAAGTCGAGCGCGCGCAGCACCTCGTCGGTGTGCTCGCCCCGTTCCGGCGTCGCGTAGCGGATGTGGCTCGGCGTCCGGCTGAGCTCGACCGGTTGGTTGACCACCTGAATGTCGCCGAGCTTGGGATGGCGGACGTCGGCGGCCATGCCGAGATGGCGCACCTGCGGATCCTCGAACACCTCGTTCATCTTGTAGATCGGCCCGCACGGCACGCCGGCCACGTTGAGAATATCGATCCATTCGCGACTGGGTCGCGTGCGGGTCTTCTCGGCGATCGCGGCGTTGAGCGCGGCGCGGTTCTTGGATCGCAGCTGGTCGGTGGCGAACTGCGGATCGCCGGCGAGATGCTCGGCCCCGATCGCGGCACAGAACCGCTTGAAGATGTGCTGGCCGGACGCGGCGATGTTGATGTGCCCGTCGCTCGTTTCGAACACGCCGGTCGGGATGCTGGTCGGATGATCGTTGCCGGCCTGGCCGGGCACTTCCTTGGCGATGAGCCAGCGCGCCGACTGAAAATCCGTCAACGCGATCTGCGCCTGGAGCAGCGAGGAGCGCACCCATTGACCCTCGCCGGACACCTCGCGCTCGAGCAGCGCGACCAGGATGCCGAGCGCGCAATAAATTCCGGCGCCGAGATCGGCGATCGGCACGCCGGCGCGCACCGGTCCCTGGCCCGGAAGGCCGGTGATCCACATCAGCCCGCCCATGCCCTGCGCCACCTGGTCGAAGCCCGGCCGCTCCCGATACGGGCCATCCTGGCCGAATCCGGAGATGCTGGCATAGACCAGACGGCGGTTGAGCGATTTCAGGCTGTCGTAATCGATGCCGAGCCGGAATTTCACGTCGGGCCGATAGTTCTCGACGACGACGTCGGCGGTCCTGACCATCTTGCGAAAAATCTCGGCGCCTTCCGGCTGCTTGAGATCGAGCGTCATGCTGCGCTTGTTGCGGTGCAGATTCTGAAAATCCGGTCCGTGGCGCGGCCCGCCCATGTCGCCGCCCTGGCTTCCCTCGGGCATTTCGATCTTGACGACGTCGGCACCCCAGTCGGCGAGCTGGCGCACGCAGGTCGGCCCGGCGCGGACCCGGGTCAGATCCAGCACCTTGAAGCGGGCAAGCGCTTCGCTCGCGGGAAGGCGGGACATCCTTTGCTCCTGGTCAGGTGCCGGGCGCACGGCGGTTCACACGATCGGCGCCATCTGGCTGGGGTCGAGCTCGAGCCAGGCGGATTCGCCGACCCCGTAGACCTCGAGCGGCGGGGCGGTGACTCGCAGCCTGATCGAGCCGTGGGCCGGCATCACGACGTAGTCCCAATATTCGCCGAGATACGCGCGCTCGATCACCTTGACCTCGACCTGCGGCCCCTTGCCGGCGCGCTCGGAGGGTGCGCGCGACAGCCGCATGCTCTGCGGCCGGACCGAGAACGTGATTTTCCCGGTGAGCGCCGCGCCGTTTTCGAGCGCGCTCTTCGGCACGCTGAAGCGGTCGAACACGATCTCGGTGCCGTTGCTCGCGCCTTCGATGAAATTGGTGCGGCCGATGAAGCCGGCGACGAACCGCGTCCTCGGCTTGGTGTAGAGCGTGTGCGGATCGTCGACCTGCTCGATGCGGCCCTGGTTCATCACCGCGATCCGGTCCGACGTCACCATCGCTTCCGACTGGTCGTGGGTGACATAGACCGTGGTGATGCGGAATTCCTCGTGCAGCCGCCGGATTTCGAAGCGCATTTCCTCGCGCAGATTGGCGTCGAGATTGGAAAGCGGCTCGTCGAGCAGTAGCACCGCCGGCTTGATGACGATGGCGCGCGCCAGCGCCACCCGCTGCTGCTGTCCCCCGCTCAATTCCGCCGGATAGCGCTCCGCCAAATGCCGCATCTGCACCACGTCGAGCATCTCGCCGACGCGCCGGCGCACCTCCTCGCCCGCAAGCCGGCGCAGCTTCAGCCCGAACGCGACGTTCTGCTCGACCGTCATGTTCGGCCACACCGCGTAGCTCTGGAAGATCATCGACATCTGCCGGCGCTCCGGCGGCACCGAGCCCGAGCGCGAGGACAGCACCTTGCCGTCCATCTCGATCGTCCCGGCGGTCGGATCGATGAAGCCGGCGATCATGCGCAGCGTGGTCGTCTTGCCGCAGCCCGAGGGGCCCAGCAACGAGACGAACTCCCCTTCCTCGAGCGCCAGATCCACGCCGCCGACGGCGACGGTGTCGCCGAAGCGCTTCTCGACGCCGCGCAGCACGAGCTTGCTCACTGGCTTCTCCGCAGCATGAAATCGCGGCCGATGACGCGGAAGCCGAGCCCGGCGATGACCACGCTCGTCACCAGCAGGATCGCGCCCAGCGCCGCCAGCACCTCGAAATTCCCCTCTTCGGAGAGATCGAACAACATCACCGAGATCACCCGGGTATTGGGCCCGACCAGGAAGATCGCCGACGAGAGCTCCCGCGCCGCCGGAATGAACACCAGGATCCAGGCGCCGGCGAGACTCTTCTTGAGCAGCGGGGCCAGCACCTTGCGGATCGCCAGCAGCCGCCCGCCGCCGAGGATCCGCACCGCCTCCTCCATCTCCGGATTGATGCTCCGCATTCCGGCGACGTTCGACGTATAGGCGATCGGCAAAAAGCGCGTGGTGAAGGCAAGGATCATCATCAGCGCCGTGCCGTAGAGCGCCAGCGGCGGCGGCGCGTAGGCGGCGTAGAATCCGATCGCCAGCACGATGCCGGGAATGACGAATGGCGCCATGCACAGGAAGGCGAGCACGTTGGTCCACGGCACCACCCTGCGGCTCACCACATAGGCGATGGCGAGCGAAAGTCCGATTGCCGCAAATGCGGTGGCACCGGCGTACATGAAGGTGTTGAGGATCGCCTGCTGCGCCTGGGTCTGCTCGAACAGCACGTACTCGAAATTATGCAGCGTGAGATTGTCGAGCGAGAAGCCTCGGCCCCAGGCCTTGGCGAACGCCGCCTGCAGCAGCACCAGCATCGGCAGCAGCACCGACATGGCACAGACGAACAGCGCATAGCCGAACATCGGCCAGCGCCAGGCGCCCAGCCGGATGGCGCGGCGCTCGCCGCCCTTGCCGGTGACGGCGGTATACCCCCTGCGACCCATCAGCGAGCGCTGCAGCCAGAACATCACGACGGTGATCAGCAGCAGCGGGATCGAGTAGGCGGCCGCCTCCTCGACCCGCACCGGATATTCGAAGAACTGCCAGAGCTGGGTCGAAACGACGTGGAAGCGGGCCGGCAGCGCGATCAAAGCCGGAGCGCCGAACAGCGCGATGGCTTCCAGAAAGCTGATGATGAGACCGCCGAGAATCGCCGGCAGCACCAGCGGCAGCGTCACCCGAAAGGTCGTTCGCAGGATCCCGGCGCCGAGAATGTTGGCCGCGTCCTCCATCTCGGAAGACACCAGATCGAGCGCCGAGCTGGTAAACACGAAGACGTAGGGAAACGAGGCGACGGCGACCACGACGATCAGGCCTGTCATCGAATAGATGTTGAAGATCCCGTGGTCGGCACCCGAGAGCGCCATCCACACCTTGTTGAGCCAGCCGGAATTCGGCCCCGCCAGCAGGATCCAGCCGATCGCGCCGAGATAGGGCGGCGTGATGAAGGCGCCGAATACCATCAGGCGCACGAAGCCCTTCGCCGGCATGTCGGTGCGCGAGATCGCCCAGGCGATCGGCACGCCGAAGATCCCGGCGAGCAGCGCGACGCCGAGGCCGAGCTCCAGCGAATTCAACAGCGCCTGCAGCTGCCGCAGGCTGCCATAGGCTTCGAAGTAATTGGCGAGCGTGAGCGCGCCGGTCTCCGCCTCCTGGAAGCTCGAGACCACCAGCCGGACCATCGGGCTCGCCACCAGGAACACCAGCACGGCGATCATGGCGAGCCACAGCAACATGCTCGGCTCGAACCGGCTGAGCCACCGCGTCAGCGCGGCGGCCGGCTCGGGATGCGCCAGCGCCTCGGCCCGGCTCATGCTCGCCATCGAGAGCTGGCGTGTGTTGCGCTGCTCGCTTCGGTTACCTCCCCCCTTGTGGGGGAGGTCGGCTCGCGCGCGGAGCGCGCGACCCGGGAGGGGGGGGCAAGACCCGCGGAGTCAACCAAACGCCCCCCTCCCCATCCCTCCCCCACAAGGGGGGAGGGAGCAGAACGTGGCTCATGCGGACGGAAGCGGCTGGCACCCAAGTAAAAGGCCCCGCTCATACTCCGAAGGTCTCGCGCCATTGTTTGATGACCTCGGGAATGCCTTTGAAGATCTCCTCGACGCTCGGCCGGATCGTCTTGAGCTCCTTGGCGGACTTCAGGCCGGTCGAGGGTGGCACTTCGGGCCGGACCGGCTCGCCGAAATGATCGACCCAGACCTTCGAGGCGTCGACGCTCATCAGATAATCCATGAACAGCCGCGCCGCGTTGGGGTGCCTCACTCCTTTCATGATGCCCGAGGGCGCGAGCATCAGCAGGGTGCCGTCGGTCGGGTAGATCATGGCCAGGGGATTGCCTTTCTGCGCGCTCTCTCCGGCGGTTGCGAGCGGACCGGTGCCGGCGACCATGCGCTCGCCGGCATTGAGCATGGTGACGGTATCGTTGATCGAGCGGCCGATCTGCGGGTTGTTCTTCGCCAGATCTTCGAAGAACTTCCAGCCGTAGAGCTTGCGCATCATCACGGTCCAGGTGCCGACGTAGCCGCTGAACCCGGGATGACCGAGCGCGATCTTGTCCTTCCATTTCGGGTCGGTGAGGTCGGTCCAGTTCTTCGGCACGTCCGCCTCCTTGAGCTTGGCCGTGTTGTAGACCATCCCGATCAGGCCGGCCGAGGTCACGAAATAATATCCGTCCGGATCGTAGTTCTGATAGACCTCGAGCACCTTGCTGGCGTTCTCCGGCACGAACTGCTCCAGCAGCTTCTTCTCCTTCAAATAGACGTAATGCCCGATATCGGTCGAGCTGAGCACGTCGACCTGCATGGCGCCGGCCTTGATCTCCTGGGAGACGCGCTGGAACGCCACTTGCGCGGTGGTGCGCACCACGCTGACCTTGATGCCGGGATAATTCGCTTCGAAGCCGCGGCCGAGCGCTTGCGCGGTCACGTCGTCGGAATGCGCCGAGTACCAGGTGAGCTCGCCTTCCTTCTTCGCCGCCTCGTAGAGTTCCTGCTGGCGCGCGCTCAT
>Ga0137373_10002908_pt1 | contig 18827 bp, 16 predicted proteins | sample SagtaG_5_FD_104912 | JGI IMG/M metagenome (GOLD analysis project Ga0137373, IMG submission 104912) | Vadose zone soil microbial communities from Sagehorn Ranch, Mendocino, California, USA - Sage1_R_80_16 metaG | ecosystem: Environmental > Terrestrial > Soil > Vadose zone | place: USA... | reverse complement strand
CCAGCGGGCAGAGCACTCACGCCGCCTCCGCAGGGTTTAAGGGCCGCCGTATTATCGATTTAGCAATGACCGCTAATGCCGTGCCAGCGCCCTCGGCGTCGCTACCTGCGACCAAAATCTCCACTGGTGATTCGCCAATCAGGGTCCCGGTCTAAGAGCCATTCAGCCTTTCTAGCTCACTCTCTGCGCCAAAGGGTTGACGGGATGCACGCGAGCGCCGATCCTTGCGGTCAATAGTCCCCTTTCTGCCGAGAAGTCCCTATCAAGACTGATCGGTCCGCCATGCCCACAAGGAGGAGCGATGAGAGTTCTCACCTGCCCGGTGGCCGGCGCCGCCGGGTTACTTCTGGCCGTTGGCATCATCGTCGGCCCGATGCCCGCGGGGGCGAGCACGTTCGGCCCTCAGACAAGCACGTTCGGCCCTCAGGCAAGCACGGGCACCGCGATCAACGCAGGGACCGGGCACGCCGTGGCGCACTCGGTTACTGTCAGCGGCGCTATGGCAGGTCCGCAGGCCCCGGCTCAGTCCGAGCCCACCCGCACGCTCGGCCGCGACGGCAAGCCGACTGGAAGCACCCTTCCGGCGCGCCCAAGCTCGGGCGCTCGGCCGAGCCCGGCCAGCATGCCAATCGGCGTCGGCGGTCCGAACGTTGGACAGTCGGCCACGCCAGCCTCGCTGTCAACGGGACCGGGCATGACACCGGCCTCGTCACCCCAGTTCGGCTTCCAGGGCATAACCGAGGGCAGCTCCGATTGCACGAACTGCCAGACGCCCGACGTCACCGCCGCGCTGAATGCCACCGAGATCGCCGAGACCGTCAACTTGCGCCTTCAGGTGAGCAGCAAAGCCGGCACCACGCTGTGCACGGTGAGCCTGAGCAGTCTGCTCGGCGCGGTGACGCCGCTCTCCCACCCGCGGATCCAGTATGACAACGCCTTCAAGCGGTTCAGCTTTGTGGTCGACTCCGTGCCGACGTCCAGCAGCGACGTGCCCATCCAGTACCTCGCGACCAGCCAGGCCGATGACGCCTGCGGGGCATGGTGGGTATACAGCCTGACCTTCTTTGGCTCCTCCCTTTACCCGTTCGGCGCCACGCTTGACTACCCCTACCTCGGCCAGGACAGCACCTCGATCCTCTCGTCGACAAACAACTTCACCTTCGGCGGCTCCTACATCGGATCGGCGGCCTACGCGATGCCCAAGTCCGCCGCCTACACCGGAGACGGTTTCAGCTTCACCCCCTACTCTGTGGCGTTCTCCACCGCGCCGGCCACCGTGGCAGGAATCCCCACCTTTTCCACCACGAACACGTACTGGCTCGCGTCGGTGCCCGGCACCGGCTACGACCTCTATGTGATGCCCACCAACCCGGCGGGTGCCATATCTTTGCAGGCGGTCATCAGATCAGCGTTCAGCGCGCCGACCCGCCGGGTGAGACAGCCCGGCACCTCTCAGACCCTCGATCCGCTCGATGGGCGTATCGAATCGGCGCCGGTCCAGGACGGAAGCTTCGTCTGGTTCGCCCACGGCGTCAATGTCAACGGTTTCCCGACCATCCGCTACGGCGCGATCAACGTCGGAACCGGTCAACCCTTCACGGCAGTGGCCTTCCACAGCAACACCAGCGACGATTTCAACCCGTCCATCGGCGTGTCCGATGCCGGGAACAACACCAACCACATCTGGGTGAACTGGGCCTACACCGATACGCCTGCGGGCGTGCCGGTGTCAGACACGGTCGCTGGCGTGGCGCCTGGCCAGGGCGTCCCCAATCTCATCGGCAACGATCTGACCCTGATCACCGGCTCGTCCACGTCGTCTATCTCCAGCTTCGGGGCCTATTCCTCGGCCGAGATCGACCCAGTCGCCCTCAGCCCGTCCTGCCCGGCCGGCCTGACCGCGCTCACGGCACAGGAGTACTTCACAAGCACCGGGTCGTGGACGACCCGGCTCGCCAGAACCACGTTCTGCTAGACACCGATCCCGTTGAACCCGGCCCGCCGACCACGCGGCACCCGACCACGCGGCACCCGACCAGGCGGCACCCGACCACGCGGCACCCATGCGGTTTCCTTCCGCGCGGCTATGCTCGCCCGGCGGGACCGCCTTGCGCCCGTGATCCAGCCATTCCGCACCAGCGGGAACCCCGGTTCCGCCTCAGACCATCGCACTCGACAGCCTGCCCGCTGAAAGGAAAACAGGCCATGGACGCAGAGCAACTTAGATGCACCGCCCTGAGCCGACGATCGGCTCTCAAAAGAGGCGCTGCCACCGCCTTCCTGCTCTCACAGGCCACGCTCTTCGAGCAACTGGCGCTGGCGCCAGCGCGGCCGGCCTTCGCGGCCACCGCATTCTCCGACATCCAGTTCAACATGGGCGCCTTCGTCCACCCAGCGCAGGTCTACAACGACGGCGCAGGCAACGTCACGGCCCAGTTCCCCGTGGTATTCACCTTATTCCTGCCCGCCAAGCTGACCCGCACGCCATCCAGGTCCGACCAGTCAACACTCGCCAACGCGCTGTTCATCATCGAGGCCAGCTACCCGGCCAGCCCATCCGGGGTGCTCATCTTCTCGGTGTCCTATGGCCTGCCGTACTTCAACCGACTGTCACAAACCGTTGTCAGCGCGCATATGCCGCACCTGGCCGCCAACCCCAGCCGCTTCGTCCTCGAGGAGGCGGTTCCCTTCCCCACCGACGTCGTACAGGGCCTCGTCGGCGGGCCCAACGCGCTTATCCCCAACGTCACCAAGGACCGCTTCAACGTCAACGTCGTGATCGAGTCCAACGACATACTGTTCCAGTTCCGCAGTGACACCATGGCCAACCTCAGCGACGTCGCCCTATGGCTGCAGGGCAGCAACAGCCTCAACGGCCACAGCGTGCCCTCGCCCAGCTTCAACGGGCTGCTCGCCTTCCAGACGCCGCGCGTCCAGTTCATGCAGCCCGGCATGCCGCGCTCGGTGGCCAACAGCTACGGTTTCGAGTTCGCGCCGAGGATCAACCCAGACTCCTCGATGGCCATGGGCTTCATCGATCAGCAGGTCGACTCAAGCGGGCCGCCCCAGATCGTCACTTTCGTCGGCAACTCGTCGGCCAAGCTCACCGATGCCAAGGCAGGCGACTACTTCGACAACGGCTCCATCGCCCACTTCTCGCACGTCATCCAGGACCTGTACCAGTTCTACGCCACCGCGGGCCAGGACTCGAACCGGCCGGACGGTGAGCCGTTCGTCGAACGCTGCCAGTACATGTTCCGGTCCAACCAGCTCGGCACCACCAACGGGATCCCCGCCGCGGGCAACACCGACCAGTTCACCAACGGCGGCGGACCCGCCTTCATCAACAACGTCTTCCAAGGCACCAACGCCGCCGCGGCAGGCGCTCAGGACAGCGCCGGCACATTCGGCCCAGGCAACCAGACCCTCGACGCCACGTTCACCGGCACCGGGCGGATCGGCCACGAGGCCGCGCTGCAGCAGGTATCACGGGCATCCAACGGCACGCCCATCCACATCCGCATGGACGGCCCAGGCGTGGACACCATGGATGTGCCCGCCTTCCGCACTTTCCCCGGCTCGGGCGGTGTGGACGTCCCGGCCGGCAGCAACCAGTTCAAGCTCCAGTTCCTGATCTTCGTGCCGACCGCCGACTTCTTCGCGCAGATGCGCACCTCCCAGGCCGCACAGAACCTGCAGCACCAGTTCCTCGCCGACCAAGACGACGACAACGGCCTGGAGCGGTTCATCACCGCGACCCGGCGGCAGAACTTCCTCGTCCCGCCCCGCCGACACCGGGCCTTCCCGCTGCTCGAACTCTCCTGACGAGAACCCCAGGCACGCCAGGCGAGGACCGGGCATCCAGGTTCCCGCCTGGCGCGCTCACCACGCCATCGGACGATTTATTGATCACTGGAACGGCCACCCAGGCCCTCACCTGGACCAAAGACGCCGGCCAGATCCTCGCCAGCATCAACCGCGCGAAGACCAAAGCGAACGCTCCTACACCACTTGCGAACCCTGCCGCCTCCGCTGGCGAACCCTGCGGCCCGATTTTGCCTGGCGAAATTCCGGCCAGGATCTTGACCGGGAACCCGAGTCGCGTTTGGCTCGATGAAGGCCCGGTATCGCCGGAACCGGTGCCGCCGCGCGCCTTCAGCCGTCGGCTGCGCAGCAGCCGACGGCATCATTAGGCACCGCGCTCATGCCGAGCAAGGCAGGACGCAACATGAACGGGGAGGCTCTTCACAATGCTTGCACGAGGCTTAGACGCGTCGTTTAACCCGCCGAACTTCACCGAGGCGTTCGCCGAGGGCTACCGCTTTATCGTGCGGTACCTCTGTCCGACGCCCAATCGCAAGGTTATTGATCCAGACGAGGTCAAGCGCATCCACGCGGCAAAGCTCGGTCTGGTACTGGACTGGGAGAACGATTCGGGCGATTCGCTCCGCGGCCGCAACGGCGGCCTGGCAGACGGCCGCCAAGCTCTCGCGCTGGCCCGGGACTGGATCAAGTACCCCAAAGGCTCGGTGATCTTCTTCTCGGTCGGCGACTTCGACGCGCTGCCGAACCAGTTCCCTGCCATCGACGCGTACCTGGACGGCGTGCGCGAGGCCTTCGGCGGGCACTACGAGATCGGCGCCTACGGCGGGGCCGGACTGCTGCGCCATCTCAAAGCCAACCACAAGGCCGCATACTTCTGGCAGGCGTGCGCTTCGACCGGCTGGTTCCAGAACGGCTCTCGGATGCCGGACGCGCACATTTACCAGACCACGCTCGGTGTGACGAAGGCCGGCGGGACCGTCGACCTCGACGAGCAGAACTTGGCGGTGCCGATGTGGCTCCCCGCGGCGCCGCACGCCCCAGCCAAACCCGCGGCGCCGCAAGCTCCAGCCAAACCCGCGGCGCCGCAAGCCCCAGCCAAACCCGCGGCGCCGGCGGCGAGCGCGCCGAGGACAGCCCGTGTTCCCGCTAGCGCTGGCGCCAGCAACAAGGCCGGCCTGCTGAACATCTATTCGTACGTGCAGCTTGGCCCTACCGGCACTCTCATCGTCGAGCTCGCCTCGCATTACCCCAAGGCCCATGAGATGTACGTGACGTCCGGCATGGACGGCGACCATGGCCCCAGGCCGAACGGGTCGCACCACTACGGTCTCAGCTTCAACGGCTCGTCCACAGCCGCCATCGACTTCGGCGCGTACGACAAGGTCTCCAAGGCGGAGGGCGACCGGCGAATGCGCGATCTCGCGCGCTGGTTCGAGAACGTGATGCCTGCCACAGTCAACATCGTCGAACTCATCCACACCACGCCGTTCGCGGACGACAACGGCTTTTACGTCAAAAACTGTCAGCGCATCGCGAGCTTCGGGTCGGACACCGACAAAGCGCACCTCGATCATGTCCACCTCGCCATGTCTCAGGCGCAGGTCACGGCCGCGCTGGCACGCGTCAAGGCGGCGAAGCCAATGCCGTAACCATGCCGTTACCATGCGGTGGGTAGCTTGGCTGGTATGAGCTCGGGAGTTGCTTGCCGTTTTGGCCATCGGCGTGGGCGACCAGGTGGCAGGGCACAGGTGTCGCCGTGCTAGCGGATCCGTACGGGGCCGCCACCGACCTGGTCGCGCGTTCGGCAGCGGCGTGGGTGTCGGGTGTGCCTGAAGATCCCGCGGACGATGGGTTCTTCGGGCCCGCGAGCGTGACGTGGCGGGTGAGCACCGACGTGGCCTCGCCCATCGCGGGCTTGCGGTCGCTGCTGATGCAGGCGCTGCATCCACTGGCGATGGCCGGGGTCGATGAGCACAGTGGCTGGCGTAGGGATCCGGTCGGCAGGCTCACCGCAACCTCGGCGTATGTCAGCACGATCAGCTTCGGCGAGCGGGCGGCCGCGGAGCAAGCCGCAGCCCGGGTGCGCAGGATCCACGAGCATGTCCGTGGGGTAGACGCCGTTACCGGGCGTCCGTACGCGGCCAGCGATCCCGCGCTGCTGCTGTGGGTTCACGCCGCCCTTGTCGAATCGGCCATAGCTGTCGCGCGGCTGCTCGGGACGCCGTTGTCGCCTGAAGACAGCGACCGTTACGTCGCGGAGATGGTGGTCGCGGCCGAGCTTGTCGGCGTGCCCGCCGCCCTGGTTCCGTCCAGCGTCGGGGCGCTCGAACGATACATCGCGTCGGTCCGGCCCAGCCTGCGCTGCACGCCCGCGGCCGAAGAGTCGATGACGTACATGCTCGATCCGCCCGGCATGGACGTCGACGTCGCCGGGATCTGGCAGGACGTGCGGGACGGCGCGATCGCCGCGCTTCCGGCGTGGGCGCGTGAGATGTACGGCTACCGCGCGGCAGACCCGCTGACACCGAACCGCCGGACCGAGATCCGGCAGGCGCTTGGCGTCATGGATGCCGTTTTCCTCGGTGAACCTGGGGTGCTCGAGGCGCGGCAGCGGCTGCTTCTGCGGATGCGCGCGGCGCTGCGCGGGTGAGGAAGCTGTCGGCCGCGGCGGCGCCGGTCGCCGCGGCAGCAGTCACCGCGGCAGCAGCCGCCCTTGCTGTGGCGCGGCGCCGAGCCGGGCGGCTGCGTGTCGACCGCGGCCTGGCGGCGCTGCGACTCGCGGCCCGCGGTGGGGCGCGTTACGCCGGCAGCGCGCCGCGGCTGTTCGCCGCCGCGGGCCAGAGCCGGGAGCGACTACGGCACGATCTCGCCCTGCAGACCGCCGAGGATGTCGCCGCCACGCTCGGCGAGATGAAGGGCGTGCTGATGAAGATCGGCCAAATGGCCAGCTACGTCGACGGCGGCCTGGCCCCTGGGGTGCGGCGCACGCTCAGCCGCCTGCAGGACAGCGTCCCGCCGATGAGCGCGGAACTCGCCGCGCAGGTGGTGGCGGCGGAGCTTGGCCAGCCGCCGGAACGGGCTTTCGCCCAGTGGGACCCTGCGCCCATCGCGGCCGCGTCGATCGGGCAGGTACACCGAGCGATCACGCTCGACGGCCGCGCCGCGGCGGTCAAGGTGCAGTACCCCGGCATTGCGGAAGCCATCGCGGCGGACCTGCGCAACGTCGCGCTGCTGCGCGGGCTGCTGCGGGTCACCGCGCCAAGCCAGGACGTTGACGCGCTGATCGCCGAGCTGAGGGACCGCGTCCTCGAGGAGCTTGACTACCGCAGGGAGGCGGATAACCAGCGGCTGATCGCGGCCTACTATCGCGGCCATCCCACCATCCACATTCCGGGGATCATCAGCGAGCTGTCCACACGACGGGTTGTGACCAGCGAACTCGCGGTCGGCGCACGCTTCGCTGAGCTTGCGGGCTGGCCGCAGAAGGAACGCGATCTGGCGGCGGAGACTATCTACCGCTTTGTCTTCAGAAGCCTGTACGAAGTCCGCGCCTTCAACGGCGACCCGCACCCGGGCAACTACCTGTTCCACGGCGCAGGCAGGGTCACCTTCCTGGACTTCGGCCTGGTCAAGCACTTCACCCCGGCCGAGCTGCAACCGCTGATGAACCTGGCCCGCCACCTGTGCATCAACCACGATCCGCAGGCGTTCCGCGCAAGCCTGGAAAACGCGGGCTTCCTGCTGCCGAACGCCCCGTTGAGCACCGACACGATCATCGACCACCTCGCGGTGTTCTATGACACCATCCGCGAGCCAGCCGCGCTGACCATCACCGAGCAGTACGCGTCCGCGGTCGTGCGCCGGTTCTTCGACGTCCGCAGCCCGGTGGCCGCCTACGTGCGCATCCCGCGCTCCTACGTCGTGCTGCAGCGCATCAACCTGGGCCTGTTCGCGGTGCTCGGCCAGCTGTCCGCGACCGCCAACTGGCGGGCCGTCGCCGAGGAGATCTGGCCGTTCGTCCAGGGCCCGCCGTCCACCCCGATGGGACACGCGGAAGCCGCGTGGCGAGCCAGCCGCCCGGCCGCGGCGGAAAGGCTGCTGCCCTGAGCCAGCAAGATCAAAACCTAGCTCCCGAACGGCTGCCGCAGGGATCGGCTTGCCTGTCGTGCGGGCGCCAGCGCGCGTGAGCCGTTCGGGATAGGCGGTGTATTTTCGCCCTAAGTGCCGCCAAGCCGGCCAGGGCGGAGCGAGATGAGGCAACGGAAGAGGGGGCGGCCCACCGGCCGCCCCCTCGTAACCCTTTCTTTTCAGCCGACCTTCAACGGCGTAGAGAGCAGTTCGTTGTCCGCGGGAAGCGCGTCCCGGTGGTCAACGATGCTGGCATCAGCACGGAAGGTGATCTTCCCCGCCGCCATGTCGTCGCTGGTGATCGTGTAGCTGAACGCGAAACGCGTCGTTTGACCGGCCTGCTTGACCGGAACCGACCCGGTGAGCCATCCGGTCTGGCTGAAGCCTCCGGGGACGCTCTTGGACAGGTAGACCTCAACGGTCTCCGGATAGTGGGTGTTCTGGAGGTAGACGGTGATGGAGATGGTCTGGCCCACGTGCGCAGAGTTGGGCACGGTGAGCTTGGTGATGGCCACGTCGTGCGTCCGCACCCGCACAACTTGCGAGGTCGACGCGGTGCGGCCATCGAGAGTGGTCACGGTGAGGTGTACCGTGTAGTCGCCATCGGCCGCGTAGCGGTGAGTGGGGTATTGGTCCGTCGATGTCGCTCCATCGCCGAAGTCCCACGTCCGTGAGGAGAACTCCGCTTGTGCGGGGTCGTATGACTCGTCGTAGAACTGGATGGTTTCGAAGGAACTTGGGTCGCTCGGACTGTAGCCGAGCCGAGCAACCGGGTCCGGCGCCACGGCGAGGTGGAAGTTGACCGGGCCAAGCTCGTTGCCGTACCAATTCCCGACCTGGAAATAGTAAGTCGTGCCTGCCTGAGCCCGGAAGGTCAATGGCGGATAGTAGAGCCCATAGGTGCACCCGACCTCCGACAGACTCGAAAGCGAGTTCCCTGTGTAGGCGGTGGCTTCGGTCCCGTACTGACCTGTGGTGGCAGTAACCGACTCAGTGGTCTGGGGCGTGAACGCGTACCATACGGTGCCGTAGTTTGTGCTAACGCATCCGGGTTGCGGTTCGCCTGGCTCCGTGGTGGCCGTGGTCAGATCCTGAGTATCGGAGAAGGGCAGCGCGCCGATTGACGTGGCATTGGCGAAGTTGTCGTTCCCCGGCGGGAAGACCTGGCTCACCGACAACTGCAGATTCCCGCTTCCATTGCTGCCGCTTCCACAACAGGAGGCAGCCATGAAATAGTACGTCGTGCCCGCAGTCGCCGAGAAGGTGATCTTCGACGGCCCGTCGTAGGGATAGTTGTCGCAGGCCACCTGGTTGAGCGATCCTTGTGTCCCCGTCCATGCGGACACCACGGTGTAGTAGTTGCTTCCTGAAGTGTCGGCCCTGAGCATCATGTCCGACGACGGTGTGAAGCTGAACCAGACCGACCCGTTGGTCGAGCAGCCCGAGGGGGGGTCGCTTGGATCCGAGGTGGCCTGGCTGAGATCCTCGGTCGTGCTGAACGGCAAGCTGGAAATGACCGTGGCGTTGGCGAAGCTGTCGTTCGCAACGGTGTCCGCATGGGCTGCCGTGCCAAGCCCGACCGCGGCCACCGCGAACCCCGCCGTGAGCGTGATCAATAAGCGCGCAGACCGCCCGATGCCACCGCCGAAACGGCTGCACGCTTGTCGATACAGGTTTGAGGTGTTCATAGAAATCCCCCGTTCTCTGTGCGCGGCACCCCCGCGCCGTAGTCACAGGCTGAGCGGCGAGCGGGCAAAAAAACAGGGGAGGCCTCCCCATATGGGAAGCCCTCCCCAGCGGCGCCGCGGCGACCGCGCGCCTGCGGCCAGTTTCGCATTGCGCACCGATGACATCTCCCTGCCGTTAGCGTCGTAGTTGGTGGGCATCGGTATTGCCGGGTCGTCCGGCGGTTCTCCAGGAGGTTCGGATGGCTGAAGGGCTGACCGCCGCAGGGCTGGAGCGGCTGAGCGCGTCGGCGCAGCGGCACGTGGCCGACGACCGCGTGCCTGGCCTTGTCGCGCTGGTGGCCCGGGGCGACCAGGTACACGTGGACGCGCTCGGGACGCTGGCGATCGGCGGCGGGCCGGTGGTCCGCGACTCGATCTTCCGTATCGCGTCCACGACCAAGCCCATCACCGCGGCGGCCACCCTCGCGCTGGTGGCTGAAGGGCTGATCGGGCTCGACGAGCCGGTCGACCGGCTGCTGCCCGAACTCGCCGACCGGCGCGTGCTGCGGCGGATGGACGGACCGCTCGGCGACACCGTGCCGGCGGCCCGTGCGATCACCACCAGGGACCTGCTGACCTTCACGTTCGGCTTCGGCATGGTCTTGGAGATGTTCGCCGCGCCCGCGCCGTGGCCGGTGGTCGCGGCCGCCGAACAGCTACGGCTGTCGACGATCGGCCCGCCGAACCCTGATGTGCAGCCCGACCCCGACACATGGATCGCGAACTTCAGCACGCTGCCGTTGCTCGCGCAGCCGGGCGAGCGCTGGATGTACAGCACCGGCGCGTCGGTGCTTGGCGTCCTGCTCGCGCGGGCCGCCGGCCAGCCGTTCGCCGACGTGCTGCGGACCCGGGTCTTCGAGCCGCTCGGCATGCGCGACACCGCCTTTTGGACCGCGCAGCCGGAGCGTCTCGCGACGGCGTACCGCGCCGCCCCGGACGGGCTTGTCGCCTTGGACGAGCCAGGCGGCACGTGGAGCCGCCCGCCCGCGTTCGGCGACGGGGCGGCCGGGCTGGTCTCGACCGCCGACGACCTGCTCGCGTTCGCCAGGATGCTGCTGCGCGGCGGGGCGCCGGTGCTGTCGGCCGAGGCCGCACGCGCGATGACCACCGACCAGCTGACCCCGGCGCAGAGAGCGCGCGGCGGCCTCGGGCCGGCGTTCTTCACCGGGCGGTCGTGGGCGTTTTGCCAGGCGGTGCTCGACAACGGCGCGTTCGGCTGGGACGGCGGCTTCGGCACTTCGTGGCTGGTCGACCCGAACCGCGACCTGACCGTGATCGTGCTGACCCAGCGCATGTTCGAGACTCCGGAGCCGCCGCAGGTACACCGCGACATCCAACAGGCCGCATACGCCGCGCTTACCTGAGCCTCCTGCCCGGCCCCCTCTGTAACTGCCGCCCTGGCCTGCTGCGGTGAGAGCCTGCACCTGTCTCAGGTACCGATATCGGTTCGCGAAGGCCCCGGCGCTCCACGAGAATTGAGTTGTGGAGCATCTGTCGCGTGAGCGTCTGATGGCGGGGCTCGATCACATCCGTGCTTCCCCGCCCGACCGAGGCCGGGTCGTTCTGCTGGTTCGCCGACCAGCGCCCGGGGGGCGCGATTTGCCGAGCGAGGCGGCGCTCGATCAGGTGACCGGGCTGGTCGGGGACAACTGGCTCACCCGCGGCAGTTCGCGGACGCCGGACGGATCGGCGAACCCGCAGTCGCAGGTGACCGTGATGAACGCCCGGGTTGCCGAGCTTGTAGCGGCCGGCCCGGAGCGGATGCCTCTCGCTGGTGACCAGGTCTATGTGGACCTTGACCTCAGCATCGCCAACCTTCCTGCCGGCAGCTTGCTCGCGGTCGGTCACGCCGTGCTGCGGGTCTCGGCTGACCCGCACCTTGGTTGCGCGAAGTTCGTCGGCCGTTTCGGCGCCGACGCGATGCGGTTTGTCAACTCTCGCCTCGGCCGCCAGTTGCGGCTGCGAGGGATGAACACAACTGTCGCGGTTCCTGGCACCGTCCGCCTCGGCGACCTGGCCGCAAAGGTCCCGAGCGGCGCGGTGCCACACCAGGCGGCAGGCAATCGCTTGTGATCGCTAGTCGCCGGGCAGGCGCTAGCTCCCGCACGTGTGACTCTCGTCAAGGTCGCGGGCGACGGTCACGGTCGGCCACGGCGACCCGGGTGACCACAAGCGAGCGAGTGCGTCTGGTGCGGCGCGCGCTGCGCCGCTTGCGCTCCTGCTCGGCCAGCAGATCATCCGCGTCGGTCTCGATGAACAGCTTCACGAACATCGGGTGCATGATGCCCTCCTCGGTTGGGCGGGTGGATCACTGTCCGCGCCGCTGGTCTGCCAGGGTCCCAGGCCGTCCTTGCGGCCTGGTCATGACCGAGAACGATGTCCTCAAACGCTGAGACTTCGGATAGCCCCCACACTCATCGCGGCCAACGGTGCTTGCCTTGGCCGTCATTGATTAGGAGGACCGCTGCCACACACTGATACACGCAGAGGCCAAGCACCGGCGAGTCGAGCCGCGCTCAATCGCCGTGGTGGTCGGTGAGAGAAGCCTTGTTTGGCAGCACGCCGTTCACTCAAAGGAGCCTTTACCAGCCGCTAGCGCGAGCTACCACGGCTCTGTACTCCCGCCGCTTGCCCGCCTGGGCGGCCTCACAGGTCCGCACCGGGACCCCCGCAGGTCATGGCCTGCCTACACCGCGACCGGCGTGCTCAGCCGGGCGGGGGCCAACTTCGCCGCCGTCGTGCGCCAGCATGCCCGCGACCCCACCCGCCCCTGGCCGCCCTCGGGATCACATGGAACGCGCCAAAGGGGTGACACAACATGAGGAACCCTCGCCCTTGGGAAGGTTACAAAGACCTGCTTGAGGTCTATTCCAGGCAGCCGATCGTGGTTTTCGCCGGTGCCGGAGCGACGCTTGCAGACCGAACGCGTCGTTCGGAAGAACTGCCCTACGGCGTCGGCACCTGGTTCCAACTGCTCGACAAGATCGTGGAAGCGAGCAAAGATGAGACGCTTCAGCGCCTGTATGCACGGGAGAGGGCGCGGACCGGTGAGCCCTGGGATCTGGCCGACTGGATCAGTCGGCAAGTTGACGGCGGCCAGTCGGGCACGGGGGGCAGGCCCACCCGTTTCCAAGAGCTAATCATCAACGTCGTTCGCGGGCCCAGAGATAAGCAGGGCCGCCACCGCAACCTGCCCGTGACGGGCACGGATAAGCGTCCGATCAAACAGCTGCCGTCACCGTTCCTCCGGGCGTCGCCGACGATGAATGCCATCGTTGCGTTCTGCGGCCGGTTGGCGGCCGTCACCGGCGCCCGGTTCGGCGACGCATCGTATCTTGGGTTCCGTGTCGAGCCGAATCAACGGGTCCGGGCGCTGGTCACACCCAACTTCGATCCCTACCTTGAGGCGGCCGCCAGCAGAAAGTACAAGCGGGATCTTCTCAAACCGGTTGCCGCCGTCGACTCCACCGCTGGGAATCTCCGGCAGATTCCGGTCTTTCACGTTCACGGCTACGTGCCGTTCGCAGATCTCGCCGAGCCTGGCCTGCGACGCAGCATGGTACTCACCAAGAGCGATTACGAACGGGAGCAGAAGTCTGCGGACGCCTACTCGCCGACCCTAGGTCCGCAGGTGCACCTGATGCGGCACTATCCGACGCTGTTCATCGGGTTCTCGTTCAGTGACCAATGGATCGAAAAGATCCTCCAGATCATCCACCATGAGGGACGCCGGTTCGACGATCCCGCGGAGACCACGCGCCGTCGGTTCGCGATCGTGAAGGGCGAGGAGTTCTCCGGACGGCTGGACCATCTTCGTGACGATCTCGGCGTGGTACCAGTGGTGGTGAAAAGATTCTCCGAGGTCCCCGAGGTGCTCGGCGGCCTCTACGAGGACGCGCTGGAACGAGATCTGAGAGGCCGGCCGATGTCGTTTGAGGACGAGACAAGTGAGCCACGGGAAGAGGTTTCGGACAAGCGTAGGAGGCGTCGCCATCAATACACGGCCGAGCAGTCGTGGACAATCCTGCGCGAGATGCGGGACGGGAAGCTCCTGACGACTCCGCCGGAAGGAGTTGAACACTGGCTGTCGTGACGGCCGGCGGAGGGTTTCTCCTCAGCGCAGCAGCGGCGCGGTGTAGCGGGCCAGCCGACCGCTCAGGGCTCCGGCGTTCTCTCAGACCACTTAGCTGCCGGACCTAATACGGTCCCTGAAGCTCGTCCACTCGTCCGCCGTGAACCGAAGGACCGGCCCGTCAGGGTCCTTGCTGTCGCGCACCGCACGCCCGCCATCGGGCCGGGTGGCGACTTCCACGCACTCACTACCCTGTGATCCCGAATATGATGACTTAATCCAGATGAAATTGTCACTCATTATTGACCCCTTTCAGCAATTCGAGCGTAGCGCTGCGGGGCAGCGCGGCAGCTCGAATGAGATCATAGCACGCCATAGCGTCGTCTACGTCGGCGGGAGTCTCGATAAGCCTCCCTGAACCCCTGCCTTCCGCGTAACCAATTGGCTGTGAACTATTGAACTGAAAGATGATTAGCGGACCATCGCCGCCGGGATGATCCGTCACGGTGTACGGCAAAATCTCGATTACGATATTCGGGTGCTTCGCTAGGCCAACCAGTCTGTTGATCTGCTCTCGCATAACATCGCCGCCGCCGTAGGTGCGGTAAAGGATGGATTCGTCTATTACAAACCATGCAAGCGGTGCGCCATCCTTCGTGAGTACCTTTTGGCGAGCCATGCGGACGGTCACGTCATCTTCTATCAGATCGGTGTCTCCGCGCGGCATTCCTGCACTGATAACAGCGCGTGCATAGTCTTCCGTCTGAAGCAATCCTGGAACGAGCCGCATTTCCCACACGTGTATGCGTGTTGCGTCCGCTTCAAGCTCCGCGTACGGGCCATAACGCAAGGGATAGGATCGTTGCATGACGAGCTTCCACAGCCTAACGAACGTGCCGGGGGCGTCAAATAGCGTGTCAGACGTTTCCGCCACCTGGCGTTTCGGCAGCCGTCGCCCATTCTCTATAGCCGTTTCCAGCGATGTGCTTATTAGCAGCTTTGCCGCTAGCTCGGCTTGTGACATGCCTGCTCGTTTGCGGTGTGCCCGCAGTTCTTCGCCAAAGGTCCGCAGTGGGTTGGTTGGTTCGTCTTCCATGATCCGTACCCGACTCCCCTTTGATCGTACAAGTTGGCAGCACTAGATACTTGCCAAAAGTACGACCGTACATGCTGTGAATCGTACGCTACATGCGCCATCATCGCTGTCACAGATAGCCGATCATTACCAAAGCGGGTCAGCGATCATGAGCACCTATCAGGCAACGATGCCGACGGACGACAACACGACGTGTGACACGCGCGGCTGCTGCTCTGTCGCCAGGGTCCGGCTCGTGATCCCGCCGTCGCGGTTCGAGGCGGACGGGGTAGATCACAGCAAGGACCCACCGACGTTCGACGCCTGCGAATGGCACTATCCGCCGGTCCGTGACGCCGCGCTTCGCAACGGTCACCAGGTCGTGGACGCCACGGGCGAAATCGGCCAGCTAGCAGCCGACTTCCCAGCTTGGACGGTCTTCTACTCAGACGCCGGGAGGCTGTACGCCTCGGCGCGCCTCAACGGCTCGGTTCAGGGCACCACGCTGGACGCCTACCTTGTCGGCCAGCTCCGCGAGCAGATGGAAGCCGCCGAGTCGCAGGCTCCCGCCATCTGGGCATGCGCTCCGGCGATCACGGAGCGGTAGCCGTGGCGCGCATGGCGCGGTTGATCACCATATGTGATCTGCACGACGGCGAGGCGGACGGCCGCCGGGCGCTGTTCGTCGTTGACCACCGGATCTACCAGATCGACGCCTGCCCGGCGCACGCCGCCGAGCTTCGGGCAGCCGTGGCGCTCGTGGAACGCGCCCGCGCGGCTTACACCTCGACGGCCGCGCAGCGCGCCGGGACGACACCGCGCCGCCGTGGCGTGCGCACACAAAGCCGCCGCACGGTCCGGGGGTGACAGGAAAGCCCCACACGTTTACGCGCTTGGCGTGCGGGGCCGTTAGAGGCAAAACCCCCGGGCCGTGCGGCTTCCAGCCGACGGAGGTAAATCAATTGAGACGGATATCGAAGCGCAAGGCGTATCTCCATACCGTGAACAACCGCTCGCGCTGCTTGCCGTCGCGGCCCAGGGTTGCGGACGAAATCAGCCACCCGGGTCGTGGGTGAAGTTGAGTGTCCGCTGGCCCGCCTTCTCTGCCGCGATCACAAAGCACACGCGGCCAGGGCCACGCGCCGAGAACGGGGCGCCGGTGTACTTGACAGAAATGGGGTCCATGTACCGGCCGTCCTCGTCGGAACGCATCTCGACGACCCGGCCCTGGATCGCCGCCATGCGGTACGGGTTGGTGAGATCCACCACGGAGACGCCGACACGGGGGTCGCGGCGCATGTCCCTGGCTTTCCACGTGCTCTCCCCCGTACACACGAGAAGGCGGTCACCCTCAACCCCAACCCACACCACCCAATTCCGTGGCGAGCCGTCGGCCCGCAAGGTTGACAGGTGCACATAGTTCGGCGCAGCGAGAAGTGACCGGACGTCATCGGGGAGCGAAATGGCCATGCCCGAATCGTAAGTGCGGCACCCAGGCACCCGCCCAGCACCTGCCCCGCCGCCGGGGGGACGCCGAGGCCGCCGGGGGTGGGGGCTCAGGCTGGGGCCCGGGCTCGGGCGGGCGGGCGCTGGAGCCGGGGACGCCGAGACCGCCGGGGGTGGGGCTCAGGCTGGGGCCCGGGCTCGGGCGGGCGCAGCAGCGGGCTGGGGCCGGACTCGGCCAGGCTGGGCTGGCGCGGTCGGGGCGGGCGAGGCGATCGCGGCCAGGGCGCGCTAGCGGCCCCTGACCCGGGACCCGGCCGGGTCGAACGGCGGCCGGAGGTGGACGGTGGCCTGGTGCGACTCGCCGCCGACGTCGACCTGATAACGCCCAGAACGCACGTAGTCAGCGGTGACCGGCCCACCGCCGTGAGCGCGGATGTAGGCCAGGCCAACCGACGCGCCGAGCGTGGCGCCCCATGCCGCCGAGGTCACCTGGCCTGTGGGCGTCCCGTCTCGCAGCATCAGTTCTCCGCCCCACAGCATGATGTCGGGGTCGTCGAGCACGAAGGAGACTAGCTTGCGTCCGGGACCCGCGGCCTTGGCCCGCTCAACCGCCTCGCGACCGAGGAAGGCGACGTCGGTCGCGAGCTTGCAGGCGAAGAGCAGCCCGGCTTCGACAGGGTTGTAGTCCGGCGTCAGCTCCCGCCCGAACGCCCGGTAGCCCTTTTCAAGACGCATCGACTCGATGGCGTAGTAGCCGGCGTTGACCAGGCCGAACTCTTCGCCGGCTGCGATCAGGTCCTCGTAGACTCCGACGGCGAGGTCGGCGGGCGCATAGATTTCCCAGCCGAGCTCGCCGACATAGGTGACCCGGGTGGCGCGGACCGTGGCGTAGCTGAGGTCGACCTCGCGGCTGGCGCCGAACGGAAAGGCCGCGTCGCTGAAGTCGCTGCGGGACAGCGCCGACAGCAGAGCCCGCGACTTCGGCCCCATGACGCCGTAGACGGCGTAGGACGAGGTCATGTCCGTCAGCGCCGCGTGGCAGCAGTCCCGGATGCGCCTGGTGATGTGATCCTTGTCGCGCTCGGTCGTCGCTGCGCTGCTGACCAGAAGGAACTCCTCGCGCGACAGCCGGGTCACGGTGATGTCGGCCTCGTAGGTGCCGCGGCTGCTGAGCATTCCTGTGTAGACGGTCCGGCCGGGTTCGACGGCGATGTCGGCCGTGCAGAGCCACTGCAGCAGGGCCTCAGCGTCCCGGCCGGCGACCAGGTACTTGGAGAACGAGGTCTGGTCGAAGACCGCAACTCGCTGACGTGCCGCGCGCTGCTCGGCCGCGGACCAGGCCAGCCAGTTCGGCTTGCCCCAGCCGTACTCGACCACGGGCTTTTGATCTGCGGGGGCGAAGACGTTCGCGCGCTCCCAGCCCATGCGGCTGCCGAAGCAGGCGTTGGCCTGTTTGAGTAGGTGATAGGCGGGAGAGCGGCGCAGCGGCCGGGCGGTGTCAAGCTCCTGGTTGGGCCACGGCACCGCGTAGTGCAGGCCGAGAACCTCCGCCACCCGGTCGTGCAGCCACTGACTGTTGCCGTTGAACCGGGCGAACCGGCGGATGTCGACGGCCAGCAGGTCAATGCCTGGCTCACCGGCGATGATCCATTCAGCGAGGGCGCGGCCGGCGCCGCCGGCCGAGGCGATGCCGGCGGAGTTGAAGCCGGCCGCGACGAAGAAATTCCGCAGCTCCGGTGCCTGGCCGAGGATGAACTGGTTGTCCGGGGTGAAGCTCTCCGGACCGTTGTAGAGCTTCTTGACGCCGACGTGGCGCAGCGCGGGCACCCGCGCCATGGCGTTTTCCATCAAGATCGAGAAGTGGTCCCAGTCCTCGCCGAGCAACCGGAACTCAAACGGGTGCGGCAGCGCCTCGGGGGCGACCCACGGCTTGGCCCGCGGCTCGAACCCGCCCACGACCAGGCCGCCGACCTCCTCCTTGAAATAGGTGTACCCGTCGGGGTCACGCAGGATCGGCAGGTCGCTGTGCGCCCCCTCGATCCGCTGTGTCACCGCGTAGAAGTGCTCGGCGGAGTGCAGCGGCACGGTCACACCACACCACGCCCCCACCTGCTTGGCCCACTGGCCGGCGCAGTTGACGACCACCTCGGCCTCGACGTCGCCTTGGTCGGTGCTGACTCCCGCTACGGCGCCACCTGCCACGCGAACGCCGGTCACCCTGATCCGCTCGCGCACCGCGACGCCGCGTTGGCGGGCGCCCTTCGCCAGCGCGTAGGTCAAGTCTGTCGGGTTGGCCTTGCCGTCGCCGGGCAGCCAGATGGCCCCGGTGAGCGCCACCAGGCGTTCGGGAGTGCGCGCCACCGTGACACCGCCGCACCGCTTGAACCCCGTGTCCAGGCCGACCTCATCGGCGAGCCTCGCGTACAGCGCGGTCGAGTACTGCACCAGCCTGGTCACGCTCTCCGAGGCGGGAGGCTGAAGCGCTGGATGTGCCGGAGGGGGCGCCGCTGATGCTGGTGGAGCGCACGGCCTACACCCGGGCGGGCGAGCCGGT
>Ga0137373_10002903_pt1 | contig 18839 bp, 17 predicted proteins | sample SagtaG_5_FD_104912 | JGI IMG/M metagenome (GOLD analysis project Ga0137373, IMG submission 104912) | Vadose zone soil microbial communities from Sagehorn Ranch, Mendocino, California, USA - Sage1_R_80_16 metaG | ecosystem: Environmental > Terrestrial > Soil > Vadose zone | place: USA... | reverse complement strand
GCCGAAGACAAGCGCTCCGACCTGTCCCGCACGCGCGACCGGCTGGGGCAGGTCGAGGCCGTGCTGCGCAACGCGCGTGCCGACTCGGTGGCGGTGGACGCCGCCCTGGCCGAGGCCCAGCGGGCCAGCGCCGAGGGGCGGCAGCGGCTCGGGGCCGCCCGCGCCCAGCTCGCCGCCGCCAGGCAGCGGCGCGTGCTGGCCGAGCAGGCGCTGCGGCGCGTCTCCGCCGACGTGGACGGGCTGCGCCAGCAGATCGACGCCCGTGCCCGCAACGTCTACATCAGCGGCGGCTCGGCCGACCTCGCCGTGCTGATCGACCCGCAGCACCTGCCCGACCTGGTCGACCGCGCCGTGACGCTCGACTACGTGGCCGAGTCGGGCGCCAACACGATGGCGCGGCTGCGCGGGGGCCAACGCCAGGCCGCCTGGCTGCGGGCGCGCATGGTGGCGGCCGAGCGCGACAGCCGCGTCGCCACCCAGGCGGTCGCCGCCGAGGTCGCCGGGCTGCAGCGGGTCCAGGCGCTGCGCCAGCAGGCCAAGCGCACGCTCGACGCCAAGCTCGCCGGCCTGGCCGGCCAGGCCGCCACGCTGCGCGCCCACTCGGAGGAGCTGCGCCGGCTGATCGCGCAGGAGGAGGCGGCGCGCCGCCGCGCGGCGGCCTCGCGCTCGCCCAACGACACGCCCCAGGTGCGGCGCCTCGGGGGAGGCCGCTGCGACCTGTCGGGGACCTCAGCCCCCGAGCTGTGGATCATCATGCACGAGTCGGGCGGTTACCCCACCGCCGACAACCCCACCTCGACCGCCTTCGGCCTTGGCCAGCTCCTGCTCGGCAACCGCATCCTGTACCTCGGCAACGACTACGACACGATCGACTGCGGCAAGCAGCTCGGAGCCTTCCGGGCCTACCTCCGCGACCGCTACGGCACCGCCGCGGCCGCCCAGGCGTTCTGGCAGGCCAACGGCTGGTACTGAGGCCGCCTCGCGCTCCCAAGGTTCCCGATTTAGTCAACCAAGGTTGCTAATGCCTGCCTGACTACCGCCCGAGGAGGCGATCGACCTCGGCGAGCTGCTCGGTGGTGAGCGGGCCGGCCTCCATGGCGGCGGCGTTCTCCTCGGCCTGGCGGACGGTGCGGATGCGTGCCTCCGCCGGCGGTTGCGCGACGAGGGTACAGGTGTCGCGTCCCCCGATCGGGGGACGGACAAGAGTATCCTCCCGGTCTATTGGTTCGATCGTCTCAGAGGGTCAGGATGACCTCCGATGCGTACCCGACCTGGATGGACGCCTGGGACGGCTCCGTCCACGCTGATCACCTGGGACCCATTGCGCGAGGACGTCGACCGGGTCTGGGGGTCGCTCGCGTCCGCGCCGCCGGCCACCGCGCTGGTCGACCCGGAAGGCGAGTTCCTCCGCCTCAACCTGGCCTTCGTCGAGCTGACCGGCCACTCCGAGGCGGAGCTGCGCGCGCTCGGGTTCACGGCGCTGCTGCACCCCGACGACCGTGACGCCGATGCGGAGTACCTGCAGCGGCTGCTCGACGGTGAGCTCGCCGCCTACCAGATCCCGCAGCGCTGCCGGCGGGCCGACGGCGAGGTCGTCTGGGTGCTGGCGAGCGCCTGGCTGACCACCGACGCCGACGGGCGGCCGGCCCACACCGACCTCGAAGGCCGGCCCCGCTACGTGGTGCGGCAGCTCGCGGAGCTCGGCCTCGGTGGCCAGGCGGCCGAGCAGGTCGCAGGCAGGGCCGCCCGCGACCCCCTCACCGGGCTGCCGACCCGCGCACTGTTCCTCGACCGGGTCGACGCGGTCCTCGCCCGCCTCGAGCGCCACCCCGGCCTGGTGGCGGTGCTGGTGCTGGACCTGGACCGCTTCGCCCAGGCGGCCGAGCGGGTCGGCGTCGACGCGGCCGACGGGGTGCTGGTCGCGGTCGCCGGGCGCCTGCGCGGCGTGCTGCGCCCCAGCGACACGGTCGGCCGCCTCGGCAGCGACGAGTTCGCCGTGCTCTGCCAGGACCTGCGCGACGGCCGCGACGCGGTGCGCCTGGCCGAACGGATCGCCTCGGGGCTGGACACCCCGTTCGCGGTCGGCGGCACGGAGCTCACCCTCGACGCCAGCGTCGGCATCGCGCTCACCGGGTCGCACCGCCGCCGCGCAGGGCACCTGCTGCGCGACGCCGAGACCGCGATGCACCGCGCCAAGCGGCAGGAGGGCACCAGCTACGAGCTGTACGACGAGGCCGTGCGGGCGCGCCTGACCGAGCGGCTGCGCACCGAGGCGGCGCTCCGCGCCGCGCTCGACCGGGGCGAGCTGCGCGTCGCCTACCAGCCGATCGTCTCCCTGCGCGAGGGCCGGGTGGTGGCCGTCGAGGCGCTGGCCCGCTGGGAGCGGCCGGGCGACGGCCAGCTGCAGCCGGCAGAGTTCGTCCCCGCCGCCGAGGAGACCGGCCTGATCGTCACGGTCGGCGGCTGGGTGCTGGACGAGGCCTGCCGCCAGGCTGCCCGCTGGGACGGCGCGGGCGGCCGGATCGCACCCAAGGTCCACGTCAACCTCTCGGAGCGCCAGTTCGCCGAGGCGCACCTGACCGACCGCGTCGCCGCCGCGCTCGCCGGGAGCGGCATCGACCCCGCCCGCCTCTGCCTCGAGGTGAACGAGCAGGCACTGGCCGGCCAGCCGAGCGCGGCGGCAGCCACCTGCGAGCGGCTGGCGGCGCTCGGCGTCGGCCTGGCCGTCGACGACTTCGGCACCGGCTGCTCGTCGCTCGCCTCCCTGCGGCAACTGCCGCTCACCGCGCTCAAGATCGACCACGCCTTCGTCGCCGGCCTCGACCGCGAGCCGCCCGACGACGCGGTGGCGACGGCGGTGATCGGCCTCGCCCACAGCCTGGGCCTGGTGGCGGTGGCCGAGGGTGTGGAGACGCGCCGCCAGCTCGCCCGGCTCGACGCGCTCGGCTGCGACCAGGCCCAGGGGCACCTGTTCGCCGCCCCGGAACCCGGTGGCCGCGTTGGCGAGCTGCTCGGCCAGGACCGCGACTGGCAGTGACCGGCCCCTCCCGGCCGACGTAGCATCACCTCCTGCCTGGAACCGGCCGTGACGTCGCGGTGTAGGAACTGGTGGAATCCGTCCGTGGAGGGCCGACCACTGGACACCGAGGACGACGACCAGCTCGTCGCACGCGCGCAGCGGGGAGAGGTGCAAGCCTACGAGCGCCTCGTGCGCCGCCACGCCGACCTCGCCTACCGGACCGCCTACCTGGTCACCAGGTCGGCCGCTGACGCCGAGGACGCCGCCCAGGAGGGGTTCGTGAAGGCGTGGTACGCGCTCGACCGCTTCCGCCCCGGCGCCCCGTTCCGGCCCTGGCTGCTGGCGATCGTGGCCAACGAGGCCCGCAACCGGCGCCGCTCTGCCCGGCGCCTGGAAGACCTGACCCTGCGGGTCGCCGACGACCGCCCCTCGGGGGGCGCGGCCCCGTCCCCCGAGGCGGCGGCGCTCGCCGGCGAGCGCCGCCAGGTCCTGCTCGCGGCCGTCAACCGCCTGCCTGAGGCCGACCGCGAGATGCTCGCCTGCCGCTACTTCCTCGAGCTGAGCGAGGCGGAGACGGCCGGCGCGCTCGGCTGCCGCCGCGGAACGGTGAAGTCGCGCACCTCGCGGGCGCTCGGGCGCCTGCGCGGCGTGCTCGCCGAGCAGGGCGCCGAGGCCCTCTGGGCGCCGGCACCGGAAGGAGGTGGGCAGTGAGCGACCGCGAGCTGGTGGAGGCCCTGCGTGACCTCGGCGGCCACCTCGACCACCCGGCCACCCCGCCGCTCGCCGAACGGGTGACGGCGCGGCTCGAGGCCGCGCCAGGGCGGCCCGTCGCGCCGGCACGCCCCGCCCCGGCGGTGCCGCGCCTGCGCGTCCTCCCCGGCCGGCCGCGGGCGCGGCGCCTGGCCGTTGCCGGCCTGGCCGCCGCGTTGCTCGCGGCCGCCGTGCTGGTGCTCTCCCCCACCACCCGCGAGGCCGTCGCCGACCTGCTCGGCCTGCGCGGCATCAAGATCCAGCTCGGCGGGCCGCCCACCAGCGCGACCAGCAGCCCGGCGACCACCGAGCTGGGCGGCCTCGGCGGCCAGCTCGGTCTCGGCCACCGGACCACCCTCGGCCAGGCGAGGGCGAGCGTGAAGTTCCCCGTGCGGGTGCCGACCGCAGCCGGATTCGCGCACCCGGACGCGGTCTACGTCGACCCGGACCAGCCCGCCGACGGGCGCGTCGACCTGATCTACCGTGCCCGCCCCGGCCTGCCCGCCTCCCCCTACACCGAGGCCGGCCTGCTGATCACCCAGTTCCGCGTGAACGTGGACGAGGGCTTCATGAAGAAGCTCAGCCAGGGCGGCGAGGTGCAGTTCCTGAGCGTCGACGGCGCGCCCGGCTACTGGCTGCCGCAGCCGCACGGGCTCGCCTACACCGACCGCTACGGCTCCTTCCAGGATGAACGGAGCCGCCTGGCCGGGTCGACCCTGATCTGGCAGCGCGGCGACGTGACCTTCCGCCTGGAGGGCCGCGTCTCGCGCGAGCAGGCCCTGCGCATCGCCGAGTCGATGCGCTGAGCGCCGCCGCGTACGGGAAGCCTGCTCCGCGTCACGGGAACCTGGTACACATTGAGCGTCGAGAATCCGGCGCCTACGGCGAGCGCCCACCTTGGGACGGAGGGCCGATGGCGCCGGGCGCAGGCGCGAGGGGTGGATGAGCAGACCAGGCCCGGGTGCTTCCCCGAGGCGGGATGACCACTCGCCGCCGCAGCGAGTGGGCGGGCGACCGCGGCCCGCCGCCGTCGGCTCGGCCGTCCTCGGCGCGCTGCGTGATCCCGTGATCGTGGTGTTCCTCCTGGCGGGGACGTTCGACGTGCTGTCGGGCGACCGCGTGGTGGACGGCGTGGCCCTGTTCGGCGTCGCGGTGGGGCTCGGCTGGGGTGCGCGGCCGCCGCCCGTGGCGCTCGACGCCGGCCGGCCCGCCGGCGAGCACCAGGCGGAGCAGGCGCCGCGGGCGCCGACCGACCCGGGCCGGGTCTCGCGAGCGCTGGCCAACCTGCGGCCCTCGCCGGCCGTGGTGCTCGGCGGGCTGGTCTACGCGGCGCTGGTCGCGGGCTTCGCCCGCTACTCGTGGCCGGCGACGATCGCGGTGGAGGCGCCGGCGGCGACCGCCGTCGCCGTGGTGTGGCGCCGTCCGGTGGAGGACCGGTCTGGTCCGAAGCGGCTCTCCCGGGCGGGGGCGGTCGCGTGGGGCTCGGTCCTGGTGGCGCTCGGGCTGTGGGAGCTCGGCGCCCTGCTGCTGCAGCCCTCCCTCACCACGGACTCCTACGTGCACCCGACCATCAGCGTGCTGATGGACCCGCTCCTCGCCGGCCACCTGGGCCGCTCGGTCTTCCTCTGGCTGTGGCTGACCTCCGGCTGGTACCTGCTCGGGCTGGTGCCGGCAGCGACCCAGCACGGGGAGGCACGATGAGCAGCCGCGACCTGACGATCGCTGGCTACCTGCTGATCGTCGCGGCGGCCGCCGGCCTGCAGCTGCTCAGCGCCCGCGAGGGCTCACGGATCCCGCCGCTCGGCGCCGTGCTCGGCCGGGTGATGCGCACCCGCTCCGGCCGGGTGGGGGTCCTGGCCGCCTGGGCCTGGCTCGGCATCCACTTCTTCGCCCGCTGAGCGCCCCGCGCCCACCTTCGGCCTGGCCGCTCCGCCGTGGGGTACCAGCGGTTCGAGCAGGTGCCGGGGTTGCCGCAGGGCGACGCTGACCGGGTCCCCGCGCAGCGGCGTCGCCGCAGCCGGGGCGGTCAGTACCTCCTCTGGCGGCGGGGCGGTGCCGCAACGGGGGCAGCCGCCGCGCTCGTCGAGGCGGGTGCCGCAGGCGGCGTGGAGGAAGCGCCTGGTCCGCTCGGGTGCCTGGTGAAAGCGGACGCCCCAGCGCATCAGCGCGTGGAGGGCCGGCCACAGCTCGCGGCCGGAGCTGGTCAGCTCGTAGACCCCGCGCCCGGGGCGCTCCGGGTCGGGCCGCCGCGCCAGCAGCCCGTCGTCGACCAGCCCGCGCAGGCGCTCGGCGAGCACCGCCCGCGGGATGTCCAGGTGCGCGGCGAAGTCGCTGAACCTGCGCACCCCGTAAAAGGCGTCGCGCAGGATCAGCAGCGTCCAGCGCTCGCCGACGACCTCGAGGGCACGGGCCAGCGCGCAGTCCTGGTCTGTGTAGTCCTTGCCGAGCATGCCCAGATCCTACACCCGCGATAGTTCAATGATCGAACCGAGAGCTGCTATGGTAGTGCGCACGGTTCGGTCACTGAACTGCGCTCACGGAACTGGAGGCATGGCCATGCTCGATCAGCTGTCCGTGGTCCTGGCGCCACGCCGCGCGCGTGCCGCGGCGCTCCGAGGGGAGGATGCCGTCCTCGCGGTGGTCGGCGTGGCGACGCTGCTCGCGGCGGTCGTCTTCACCACCGTGATCACCACCGTCGGCGAGACCGCGGGATCCTTCGCCGCGGCGACCGACTGGCAGACCTGGGCGCTGGGAGGGATGAGCCTCGGGCTCGCCGGCACGCTGCTGAGCGCGGGCGCGATCGCGGACGTCCTCGGCCACCGCCGGGTGTTCGTCCTGTCGAGCCTCTCGCTGGCCGCGTCGTCGGCGCTGGCCGCGCTCGCCCCTTCGATGCTCGCCTTCGTGGTCGCGCGCGTCCTGCAGGGCGCCGGCGCCGCGGGCATCGTGGCCGCCGGACTGGGGCTGATCGGCCACGTCTTCCCGCAGGGCCCGCCGCGGACGCGCGCCACCGGCCTCTGGGGCGCCATGCTGGCGGGCGGCATCGCGCTCGGTCCGGTGCTCGGCGCCGGCCTCGCCATCGTCGCCGACTGGCGCGCCGCCTACGGCGTCGAGGGGCTGGCGGCCGTCGCGGTCGCGGGAGCGGGGGTGCTGCTCCCGGAGTCGCGCGAGCGCACCCGCCCGCGCCGGCTCGACCCGCCGGGGGTGCTGACCATGCTGGTCGCGATGGGGTGCCTGACCGCGGGGCTGACGTCGGGCCGGACGAGCTGGACCTCCGCCGCGACGCTGCTGCTCCTGCTCGCGGGCGTCGCTGCACTTGCCGCCTTCGCCTGGATCGAGCGGCGGCGGCGCGATCCGATGCTCGACCTCGCCCTGCTGCGCCGGCCCTTGTTCCTGGTGTCGGTCGGCGGCGCGGCCGCCACGGGCCTTGCGACCGTCGCCCTGATGAGCTACGTCCCGACGCTGCTGCAGCGTGGCCTCGACCGTAGCGCGCTCGCCGCCGGCGGCATCCTCGCGATCTGGTCGCTGACGAGCATGGTGGTGGCGATGCAGGCACGCCGCCTGCCCGAGCGCTTCACCGCCAGGGGACGTCTGGTAGCCGGCCTGCTGGCGAGCGCGGTCGGGTCCGCGGCGCTCGCCTGGCTCGGCACCGGATCGTCGTGGTTGGCGCTCGCGCCCGGCCTCGCGGTCGCCGGCGTCGGCAGCGGCCTGGCGAACGCCGCCCTGGCGCGACTGGCGGTCGAGTCGGTACCGCGGGGCAGCGCGGGGCTCGGAAGCGGCGCCAACAACACCGCCCGCTACCTCGGATCGGCGCTTGGCATCGCCCTGGTCGTCGCGATCGTCTCCGCTGGTGGCGCTGGGCGGGCAGGGCTGGTCGACGGGTGGAACCACGCCGCCCTCGTGGCCGCGCTCCTGAACCTCGCCGGTGCGGCCCTTGGGGTCGCCGCCCGCGAGCGGTGACGCGCCCGCCCTGGCTCAACGGGCAGGCTGCTGGGGCGGCCGTGTCGCGTTCGCGAAGAACGCCAGCGCCTCCCGCTCCCCTCCGCAGAGCGGCAGCGCGAGCGTGGTCTCCTCCGGGAGCGCGACGTCGGTGTAGGCGACCAGGCTGAGATCGGCCGCCGCCAGCCCGCCCGACCCGAGTAGCGAGCAGAGGTGGCCGAACAGGCCTGCCAGGTCCATCGCGTCGTCGGACTCCGTGAGCGCGTGCCGGTTGAGGTTGACCGGCTCACCGTGCTCCGTCCGTTCGAGCCCCACCAGGGTCGCGTGGACCGCGGCGAGCGGTCTTGGCCGGAAGCCCGCTCCCAGCTCGCCGGCGACCAGCGCCTGGACGGCGCGGAGGAGCGCAGCAAGCGGCTGCGGCGCTCCTCCGTGGTAGGCGACGATCGCGGCCTGTCGCAGCGGAAGCGGCATCAGGAGGTGAGGGTCACCCGGACGCCCCGGCCTCGGCGAGGAGGGCGTCACGGATGACCTCCGCCTGGCCGTGGTGCTGGCAGAGCTCCTCGAGCACGTGCAGCAGGACGGTGCCCTGGGTCAGCGGCTGCGGCGGTCCCTCGTACGCGCCGTCCAGCGCGCCGCGCGGAGGGGCCTCGGCGACGGCACCGGCGACGTCCGCGGCCAGCTGGGCCTTCGCCTGCTCCACCAGCGGGACGAGCCGGCCGACCGGGCCACTGGCGCGGAACTCGGCGTCGCGCTCACGTTCGATGTGGCGGCCGGCGACCAGGCCGCCGGCCCAGTAGCCGGCCACGCCGAGGCAGTGGATCACCAGCGCGTAGGGCGTGTTGGCGCCTGGGATCGCCGGGCGGCGGTTGGCCAGGTCGTCGCCGAGCTCGACGGCGATGCGGCACATCCCGTCGAGCGCGGCGCTGGCGAAGTACATGTACTCGTCGGCATTCATGGCGCCATCTTCGCCGCCGGCCAGCCCCCGGCCAAGCGCGGGGCCTGGCCGGCCGCGCCGGCGGACCGCTACCGTAATGGCGATGAGCGAGCAGACGCACTACCAGCAGCCGGGCTGGTTCACCCGAAACGTCTTCAACCGCGTGGTCGCCGGCCTGACGCGGTTGGGCGTCAGCGTGGTCGGCTCGCGCGTGCTCGAGGTCCGCGGCCGCAGCAGCGGCCAGTGGCGCCGCAACCCGGTCAACCTGCTCCGCTTGGAGGGGTCCCGCTACCTGGTCGCCCCCCGAGGCCACACCCAGTGGGTGCGCAACCTCCGCGTCAGCGGCGAGGGCCGCCTGCTGCTCGGCCGCCGCCAGGAGCCGTTCACCGCCACCGAGATCGCCGACGACGACAAGCCACCGATCCTGCGCGAGTACCTCAGGCGCTGGAAGTTCGAGGTCGGCGTGTTCTTCGGCGGCGTCGGACCCGACTCCTCCGACGATGAGCTGCGCCGCATCGCCCCCGACCACCCCATCTTCCGCCTCGGCCCTGCCCGGCGATAGCGAGCACCCCGGGCGACCCGGAGCGTCGCCCTATGCCCCGGGTTCGCGTGCCTCGGGATCACGCCCGAGCACCGAGCGCCCACCGTCGACCGGCACGGTCGCGCCGTTGATGAAGCTCGCGTCGTCCGAGAGCAGGTGGGCGACGGCGGCGGCGACCTCTTCGGGGCGCCCCACCCGGCCGATCGGGTGCAGCTGGCGCATCTCCTCCTCGATCCGAGCGGCCGCGGCGGGCTCCTGCTGGCCGAGGAACGCGTCGTAGCGCTCGGTGGCGATCGAGCCAAGCGCGACCGCGTTGACCCGGATGCCGTGCGGCCCGTAGTCCACCGCCAGCGCGCGGGTCAGCCCTTCGATGGCCGCCTTCGCCGTCACGTACGGCAGCGCGCCGCGGACCGCCCGGCGGGCCTGGTGCGAGGAGACGTTGACGATCGCCCCGCCCGTGCCCGCCGCCAGGAACCGGCGGATCGCGGTCGAGCAGCCGACCACGACGGGATCGAGGTTCCGCGCGATCAGCTCCAGCACCTGGCGGGGCGAGGCGTCGTGGACCGAGGCGTCCCGGAACACGGCGGCGTTGTTGACCCAGCCCGCAAGCTGGCCGGCGGCCTCGGCGAGGTCGGCGGCCCGCTCCGCGACCACCTCGTCGGCGGCGTCGCCGACCACGGCGACCACACGGGAACCGGCGGGATGGCTGTCGGTCCATATGAGCGCCGCCGGGTCGAGCTCGATCGCGACCACGCTGTCGGCCTCGCCGAGCAGCCGCTCGACCAGGGCGCGGCCCACGCCGCGGCCGCCTCCCGTCACCACGTAGGAACGGCTCATGCGGTGATAGGTTCGCTCACGGCGAGCTCGCCGGTGAGCTGGCGCATGAGGGTGGCGTCGTCCCGCACCGCCCAGTGCTCGATAGCCTTGCCGTCCTGGAAGCGGATGATGTGGACGTGTCGGTAGGCGAAGGGTCGGTTGGTCGGGGCGAGGCCCATGAACTCCCCGGTGTGGCGACCGCTGTGGGTCAGGTGGACGGCGACCGTGTCGCCTTCGGCGATCATCTGGTGGATCTCGTAGCGCTGGTCGGAGAACGCTTGTCCGAGCCAGGACATGATCTGCTTGGCCCCTTCGAAATCCTGCCGGACACCGGGAGAAGTCTCGTGGTTGACGCCCTCAGGGTGCAGCACCTCCGCGAGGCCGGCCACGTCGCCGTTGGGCCAGATCTCCTCCCACAACCTCCGCACGACGGCCTTGATCTCTTCGGACATGCCGCTCCCCCTTCTCCTCGCCACTCGGGTACCCGGCCGCTGCTGGGCTATCATTGAGTGGAACGAACATGATTTGATGTGATGAGGATGCTATCGAATGTATGAGGATGTCAAGCCTGAGGACGCCAAGCCCCGCCGCCGCTACGACTCCCGCCGGCGACAGGCCCAGGCTGCGCAGACGCGACACGAGATCCTGGGCGCCGCGCACCGGCTCTTCCTGGAACGCGGCTACGCCGGCACGACCCTCGCGAGCGTCGCCGAGGGCGCCGGCGTCGTCGTCGAGACGATCTACCGCGCCTTCGGCGGCAAGGCGGGCCTGTTCAAGGCCGTGGTGGAGGCCGCCGTCGCCGGCGGCGCGGCGCGAGCGGAACGATCACCCGAGCAGCGGCCGGCGATCCAGGCCGTGATCGCCGAGGCCGACCCACGGCGCCAGCTGGAGCTGTACGCGGCCACCCAGCCGGGCATCCACGCCAGGATCGGACCGCTGTTCCGCGTCCTGGCGGAGGCGGCCGCCGCGGATCCCGAGCTCGCCGAGGTGTCCAGGCAGATGGACGAGCAGCGGCTCGCCGGCATGGGCCGCTTCGCCCAGCTGCTCGCCGATCGTGGCGCCCTGCGGCCCGGCCTCTCGGTCGACGAGGCCCGCGACGTGCTGTGGACGCTCAACTCCCACGCCGTCCACGACCTGCTCGTCGTGCGGCGCGGCTGGCCTCCCGGGCGCTACCGCGACTGGCTCTCCGCCACGCTCGCCCGAACGCTCCTCCCGGACGACGGGCCCAGCCCCAGCTAGGTGGCCTGGCGGTCACGCTCGCTGAGCACGCGGCGCAGGATCTTGCCCGACAGCGCCTTGGGGATCTCGTCGACGAACTCGACCGCGCGGACCTTCTTGTAGGGCGCGACCCGCGCGGCGACGAAGTCCATCACGTCCTGGGCGGTGAGCTCGGCGTCGGTCACCACGAACGCCTTGGGCACCTCGCCGGCCTCCTCGTCGGGGACCCGCACGACGGCGGCGTCGCTGATCGCCGGGTGCGAGACCAGCACGGCCTCGAGCTCGGCCGGCGCGACCTGCATCCCCTTGTACTTGATCAGCTCCTTGACCCGGTCGACGATGAAGACGTAGCCGTCCTCGTCGACGTAGCCGGTGTCGCCGGTGTGCAGCCACCCGTCGGCGTCGAGCATCTGCGCGGTCTCACCGGGCCGGTTGAGGTAGCCGCGCATCACCTGCGGGCCCCGGAAGCACAGCTCGCCGGTCTGGTTGCGGTCCAAGTCCTCCCCGCCGGCGACGTCGACGACCCTCAGCTCGGTGTTGGGCAGGAGCTGCCCAACCGAGCCGTGCCTGATCCTGGCCTCCTCGCCAGGGTGGCTGGTCAGCACGGGGCTCGTCTCGGTGAGGCCGTAGCCCTGCTGGATCACGCAGCCGAGCCGCTTGCCGCACGCCTCCTCGAGCTCGGCACCGAGCGGTGCGGCACCCGACACGACCAGCCGCAACGCCGACAGGTCGAAGCGGTCGACCAGGGGGTGCTTGGCCAGCGCCAGCATGATCGGCGGCACCAGGAACGCCCGGGTGACGCGGTGGTCCTGCATGGTGGCGAGGAACTGCTCGAGGTCGAAGCGCGGCATCGTGACCAGCGTGGCGCCTTGCCACAGCGCCGCCGCCATCAGCACGCTCAGCCCGTAGATGTGGAAGAACGGCAGCACCGCGATGATGACGTCGTCGGAGGCCGTGTTCAGGACGCGCTGGCCCTGGCAGAGGTTGGCGACCAGGTTGCGATGGCTGAGCATGACGCCCTTGGGCAGCCCGGTGGTGCCGCTCGAGTAGGGCAGGGCCGCCAGGTCCGCGGCCGGGTCGATGGCGACCTCTGGCGGCGGCTGGCCGGAGCGCAGCAGCTCCGTGAACGGGGTCGCGCCGTCGGCCTCGCCGAACACCAGGACCTCCCGGACGCCCGACCGACCCGCCGCCTCGACGGCCTTGTCGACGAACTGCGGGATGGTCAGCAGGTAGCTGGCGCCCGCGTCGTCGAGCTGGAAGGCGAGCTCCTCGGCCGTGTACAGCGGGTTGATGGTGGTGCAGGTCCCGCCGGCGAGCAGCACGCCGTAGAACGCCAGCGCGTACTCGGGAAGGTTGGGGCAGTAGATGGCGAAGACGTCGCCGCGCCCGAAGCCCCTGGCCGCCAGGCCGCCGGCCACCAGCCCCGCACCGGCGGCCAGCTCACCGTGGCTGATCGTGCGCCCGCTCGGGCCGTCGATCAGGGCCGGCTTGCCGGCCCGCTGCGCCGCGTCGGCGAACACGAACGCGGGCAGCGACACGTCCGGGATGGTCACGTCCGGGTACGGGCTGTGAACGATCGTCGAGGCCATCGGCCTACCTCCCTGGCGCCGTGGGGACCGCGGTCCGGCAGGACGCCGCACTGACCGGACAACCCAGATGTCCCGAATCTGCTCGGCAGCCGGTTGGGTTGTCAATGGTCCGCGTTGCGTGGCCGCAGCGTAGCTCGGCGTCAGCCGAGGTCGAGGCTGGGGCGGAACTCGACGGCCCAGGCGCGGGCGGTGGCGGCGGTGACCTCGAGGACGGTGAGCTGCTCGGCCACGCGCGACGGCTCGGTCGAGCCGGGGGTGACCTTGGCGGCCAGGCTGCCGTCGACCGAGAGGACCTCTCCGGCGGCGGCGGCGAGCTGCGGGTGGATCGCGGCGAGCTGGTCGGCGGGTAGGCCGGCCAGGCGGGTGCCCCGCTCGGCGGCCGCTCGCACGGCGGCGGCGACGGCGGCATGGGCCTGGCGGAAGGGCACGCCCTTGCGCACCAGTGCCTCGGCCAGGTCGACGGCGGTGGCCTCGCCCTCCTCGGCGGCGGCGCGCATGCGGGCGCTGTCCGGTTCGAGGCCGCCGACCAGCCCGGCCATGGCGGCCATGGTGGCGACCAGGGTGTCGACCGCGTCGAACGCGGCCGCCTTGTCCTCCTGCAGGTCGCGGGCGTAGGCGAGGGGCAGGCCCTTGAGCGTGGCGAGCAGGCCGGTGAGCCGGCCGATGACCGTGCCGGCGCGGCCCCGCGCCAGCTCGGCGACGTCCGGGTTGCGCTTCTGGGGCAGCATGCTCGACCCGGTGGCCCAGGCGTCGGGCAGCCGCACCCAGCCGCGGCCGGCCCAGAGGGTGACGTCCTCGGCCAGGCGGGAGGCGTCCACCATGGCGATGGCGGCGGCCGCGAGCAGCTCGGCGACGGTGTCGCGGGCGGCGGTGGCGTCCATGGCGTTGCGGAAGGCGGCGGCGAAGCCGAGGTCGGCCGCTGTCGCGGCGGGGTCGAGCGGGAACGAGGAGCCGGCGACCGCGCCGGCGCCGAGCGGGCTGACGTCGGCGCGGCGGGCGGCGTCCTGGAGGCGGCCGAGGTCGCGGGTGAGCGCGAAGCCGTGCGCGGCGAGCTGGAAGCCCCAGGTGACCGGCTGGGCCGGCTGCAGGTGGGTGAGCCCGGGCAGGACCGCGTCCGGATGGGCCTTCGCCGCGGCGACCAGCGCGTCGACCAGGCCCGCGACCGCGCCGACGGCGTCGGCACACGCCTCCTTGAGCCACAGGTGCAGGTCGGTGGCGACCTGGTCGTTGCGGCTGCGGCCGGTGTGGAGCTTGCCGCCGAGCGGCCCGACCAGCTCGGTGAGGCGCCGCTCGACCGCGGTGTGGACGTCCTCGTCGCCCGCGGCCCACTCGAACGAGTCCCCTGCCAGCTCGGCGGCCACCTTGGCGAGGCCGTCGAGCAGCCGCTGGCCCTCCTCCTCGCCGAGCACGCCGGCCCGGACCAGGGCGCGGACGTGGGCACGGCTGCCCGCCACGTCCTGCCGCCAGAGGCGCCGGTCGACCGCGAGCGAGGTGGTGAACGCCCACATGCGCGGGTCGGGCGCGCCGACGAAGCCGCCAGCCCAGAGCGGCCCGCCGGCGGGCGCGTCCGAGTGGTCATGCCCCATCTAGCCGTTGACCCGTGCCCAGGTGCGGGTGGGCAGGCCCCAGAGGGCGACGAAGCCGCGCCCCGCGTCGTGGTCGAAGGCGTCGTCGACGTCGTAGGTGGCCAGGTCCGGCCGGTACAGCGAGCGGGCCGCGCGGCGGCCGGTGACCTGGCAGCGGCCGGGCGAGAAGGCGAGGCGCACCTCGCCGGTGACGCTCTGCTGGGTCTCGGCCACGAAGGCGTCGAGGGCGGTTCTCAGCGGCGAGAACCAGAGCCCGTCGTAGACCAGCTCGGCGTAGCGCAGCTCCAGGCGGGCCTTCTCGTGCAGCACGTCGCGGTCGAGGGTGAGGTCCTCCAGGTCGCGGTGCGCGAGGATGGTGGCCAGCGCCCCTGGCACCTCGTAGACCTCGCGGCTCTTGATGCCGACACGGCGGTTCTCGATCATGTCGACCCGCCCGAAGCCGGCGGCGCCACCGAGCTGGTTGAGGTGCGCGACCACCTTGGCCAGCCCGGCAGCCGAGCCGTCGACCCCGACGGGCACGCCGGCCTCGAAGCTGACCACGGCCTCGGCGTCCCGCGCGGCGCTCGCGGGCGCGGCGGTCCAGGCGAACGCCTCCTCCGGCGCGGCCGTCCAGGGGTCCTCGAGCACGCCGGCCTCGACAGTGCGGCCCCAGAGGTTCTGGTCGACCGAGTACGGCTTCGCCGCGGTGACGCCGCCGAGGTCGATGCCGTTCGCCTCGGCGTAGGCGATCGCCTGTGGCCGGCTCATGGCCCAGTCCCGGATCGGCGCGAGCAGCTCGAGCTCGGGCGCGAGCGCGCCGACGCTGACCTCGAAGCGGACCTGGTCGTTGCCTTTGCCGGTGCAGCCGTGCGCGACCGACCCGGCGCCCCTGCGGGCGGCCTCCTCGACCAGCAGCTGGGCGATCAGCGGCCGCGACAGGGCCGAGACGAGCGGGTAGCGGCCCTCGTAGAGGGCGTTGGCGGCGACCGCGGGGGCGAGGAACTCGGCCGCGAAGCGCTCGCGGGCGTCCACCACCACCGCGTCCTCGGCGCCGGCGGCCAGCGCCCGCCGTGCCGCCTCGGCCAGGTCCTCGCCCTGGCCGACGTCGGCGAGCAGGGCAACCACCCTTCGCCCCTGCTCGTGGGTGAGCCGGTGCACGGCGACGGTGGTGTCGAGACCGCCGGAGTAGGCCAGCACGACCAGCTCGCTCAGCATTGCTTCGCTCCTTTGTTCAAACGGTCGGTGGGCCTTCGCCGCTTCGTGCGCTGGCTTCCCTCGTCGCTCCTTCGTCGCCTGCGGCTCCTTCGTCGCTCCTCAGTCCAGCCAGCGCGCGGCTACGGCCCACCTCCCTGCTCCGTCCCAACCGGCGTGCGGGGGCCGCCTCGCTGCTCAGTCCGGCTGGTACGCGGCGGTGGGCCGCCTCGCTGGTGGGCTGCTCGCCGTTGTGGCCAGGGTCGGCGCCGGCCTGGGCGGCGAGCACGCTGAGCTGGTGGGCCATCGCCCTGCCCGAGGTGCCCTCGGTGCAGACCAGCAGCACGGTGTCGTCGCCGGCGACCGTGCCGGCCAGGCCGGGCAGGCCGGCCCGGTCGAGGGTGGAGGCGAGCACGTTGGCGTGGCCGGGCGGGGTGCGCACCACCACCAGGTTCCCGCTCGGGACGATCGCCGACAGCGACAGCGCCAGGACCTGGCGCAGCTCCCGTTCGTCGACGCCGTCGGCGGCCAGCGGCTCGGGCAGGGCGTAGACGAGGCGGCCGTCGTCGCCGCGGACCTTGACCGCGCCGAGCTCGTCGAGGTCGCGCGAGACGGTGGCCTGGGTGGCCTCGAAGCCCTGGGCGTGCAGCGCCTCGAGCAGGCCGGACTGGCCGGTGATGCGGCGGCCGCGCAGCAGCGCGGCAAGCGCCGCCTGCCTGGCCAGCTTCAGCGCGGTCATGGCGCCACCTCCGCCAGGGCGCCGGCGAGCCTGGTGACGGCCTGGTCGACCTCGGCCTCGCTGACCACCAGCGGCGGGGCCAGCCGCACGGCCGTCTCGGTGACCGGGTTGACGACCAGGCCCCGGTCGAGCGCCTCGGCGGCGACCTCCTTGGCGCTCGCCCCCGCGTCGGGGCCGAGCTCCAGGGCGAACCACAGCCCCAGGCCGCGGACGCCGGCCTGCGGCCCGATCCGGGCGGCGAGCTCGACCAGGCCCTCCCTGAGGTGCTCCGAGACCTTGGCGACGTGGCCGTCGAGCAGCCGCTCGACCACGTCGAGGGTGGCGAGGGCGGCGGCGCAGGCGACCGGGCCGCCGCCGAAGGTTGAGGCGTGGTCGCCCGGCCGCATGGTCTTGGCCACCTCGGCGGTGGCGATGGTGGCGCCGATCGGGTAGCCGTTGCCGAGCGCCTTTGCCAGGGTGATCACGTCCGGCCGCACCTGCTGGTGCTGGTGGGCGAAGAGGCGGCCGGTGCGCCCCATGCCCGACTGGACCTCGTCGAGGATCAGCAGGGCGCCGTTGCCGCTGGCGATCTCGCGGGCGGCGCGCAGGTAGCCGGCCGGCGGCACGCGGATGCCCGCCTCACCCTGCACGGGCTCCAGCAGCACCGCGGCGGTGTCGGGGCCGACCGCCGCGGCGAGGGCGTCGGCGTCGCCGAAGGGGACGTGGCTGAAGCCGGCGGGCAGCGGCGCGAAGGTGGGGTGCAGTGCCGGCTTGCCGGTGGCGGCCAGGGTGGCAAGGGTGCGGCCGTGGAAGCCGCCCTCGGCGGCGACGATCCCGACGGCCCGCTCGCCCTTGGTGGCCTTGGCCCAGCGCCTGCCGACCTTGATGGCGGCCTCGTTGGCCTCGGCGCCCGAGTTGGAGAAGAACACCTTGGCGGGCGGGCCGAAGCGGTCGACCAGTCGCTCGGCCAGGTCGACCTGCGGGCCGGTGAAGTAGAGGTTGGAGGTGTGGCCGAGGGCGGCGAGCTGCCCGCTGACCGCCTCGACCACGTGCGGGTGGGCGTGGCCGGCGGCGACCACCGCGATGCCGCCGAGGAAGTCGAGGTACTCGCGTCCGTTCGCGTCCCACAGCCGCACGCCCTCGCCACGGGTGAAGACCACCGGCGGGCGCACGTAGGTCGGCCACAGCACCGCCGCCTCGCGGGCGGCGAAGCTCTCGCTCACGGCGTCACCTCCCTGGTCGACAGGGCCTGCGGCCCGACGGCTCGGGGAGGGACGGCCTCTCCCGCGGTGACCATGGTCCCGACCCCCTTGTCGGTGAACAGCTCGAGCAGCAGGGCGTGGCGCAGGCGCCCGTCGAGGATGTGGGCGCTGCCCACCCCGCCGCGCAGCGCGGTGGCGATCCCCTGCAGCTTGGGCAGCATGCCGGCGTGACCGCGGCCCGCGGCCAGCAGCCCCTCGAGCTCGTGCAGGTCGAGGCGGCGGATAAGGGAGCCGCTGTCGCCCAGGTCGGCGTAGAGCCCTTCCACGTCGCTGAGGTAGACGAGCTTCTCCGCGCCGAGGGCGGCCGCGAGGGCGCCGGCGACCGTGTCGGCGTTGATGTTGTAGGGCTGGCCGCCCGGGCCGGCGGCGACCGTGGCCACCACCGGGATCAGCCCGGCGCCGGTGAGCGCGCGCAGCGCCGTCGGGTCGACCGAGGCGACCTCGCCGACCAGGCCGAGGTCGCGGCCGCCAGGGTCGCGCTTGGGCCGCGCGGTGACCAGCAGGCCGTCCTCGCCGGAGAGCCCGACGGCCAGCCGGCCGTGGGTGTTGAACCGCCCCACCAGGGCCTTGTTGACGCGGCCGACGAGCACCATGCGGACCAGGTCCATGGTGTCGGCGTCGGTCACCCGCAGGCCGTCGACGAACACCGGCTGCTTGCCGAAGCGCTCCATGGTGCGGCTGATCTCCGGGCCGCCGCCGTGGACCACCACCAGGTCGACGCCGACGTAGCGGAGCAGGACCACGTCGTCGACGAAGGAGTCGAGCGAGGCCGCGTCTCCCCCGGCGCCGGTCGCCATGGCGGCGCCGCCGTACTTGACCACCACGGTGCGGCCGGTGAAGCGCTTGATCCAGGGCAGCGCCTCGTGCAGCACGGCCGCCTTGGCCTGCAGGTCCTCGGTGCTCGGGCCGGTGGTCGCCGTCATGTCGTGTACTCCGAGTTGAGCCGGACGTACTCCGGGGTCAGGTCGGCGGTGCGCACGCACGCCCACGGCCCCTGGCCGCCGAGATCGAGGCGGAACGCGATCTGGGGCGCGGCCATGGCCGCGCTCCCGTCCGCCCCGGTCGGCACCCCGTCGCGCAGCAGCACCACTGGTTGTCCCTCGCCGCTGAGCTCCAGGTGGACCGCGTCCGGGTCGAAGGCGACGCCGGCGGTGCCCGCGGCCTGCAGGACCCGGCCCCAGTTGGGGTCGCCGCCGTAGGCGGCGGCCTTGACCAGCGGGCTGTCGGCCACCCGGCGGGCGACCGCCAGCGCGGCCTCGGCGCTGCCCGCCCCGCCGACCTCGACGCGGATCACCTTGGT
>Ga0137373_10002891_pt1 | contig 18869 bp, 21 predicted proteins | sample SagtaG_5_FD_104912 | JGI IMG/M metagenome (GOLD analysis project Ga0137373, IMG submission 104912) | Vadose zone soil microbial communities from Sagehorn Ranch, Mendocino, California, USA - Sage1_R_80_16 metaG | ecosystem: Environmental > Terrestrial > Soil > Vadose zone | place: USA... | reverse complement strand
GGCCGGCTCCGAAGGGGTAACGATCGCTCTCGCGCTTGGGCGCATCGAGGAGGCGGTGGAGCTCGCGCGACGAGCTACTGGTCCGGACGCTCTCTTGATCTTTCGGGAGACCGTAGCTGTGGCGGTGGAGGGTCTCGTGGCAGGCGGGTATCTGGATGAGGCACAAGATGTCCTTAGCCGGGCGGAGCGAAGGGCTTCTGAGTTGGGCGGCCCCGGCCTCGAGATTTCCCAAGGGCGCATTCTCCTCGCCTCGGGGAAGCCCGCCGAGGCCCGGGCCCACCTTGAGCGTGCCATGCGCCGATTCGAGGGCGCGGGGTTGCGACTCTGGGCGTGGAGGGCCGGAACGCTCGCCGCCGAGGCGGCTGCTCAAAGTGGCGATCGCGATACCGCGACCTCGCTCTTTGCATCGTGCATCCATGACGCTCACATGGCTGGTGCGCTCCGACCTCGGGAGGATGCTCAAGGTAGGGCTGCGCGCCACGCTCTCGATGTCCCATCCTTGCCCGAGGCGCCGGGTGACCGACCCCCCGAGCCCGACATCCTCGGCGCCGGTGAGCGGTTCGTGACGTCGATGTTCGCGGACGTTCGTGTATACGCCCCTCGCGGCGGCGAGCTCGCCGGAAGAGCTCGTGGACCGAATCGTGACGCTCTACCGGTGGGCCGCAACAGAGATCGGACGGCGGCACGGGATCGTGGACAAATTCGCGGGCGACGGAGTGATGGCGACCTTCAACGCGACGGGTGCACGCATCGATCATGCGACTCTTGCTCTCGAGGCGGCCCTGGCGTTGCGAGACAAGCCGGCGCTCATGGATCTCCCGATCGGTATCGGCATCGCCGTCGGCCCGGCCGTGGTCACGCGCGCAGCAGTGGCCGAGGCGAATGTGAGTGTCCTTGGAGCTACAACGAATCTAGCCGCTCGGCTGCAAACCGCCGCCGAGAGTCGTGAGATCCTCCTCAGCGACGAGGCCTTTCGGCGGGTCGCTGCGTAGCTGAGCGAGCGCGGACTGACCGTCGAGCTGGAGGAGCTCGAGCTGAAGGGTTTCGACGAGATGCAGCCGGCTTATCGCTTGCGGAGATCCGCGCAGATGTCCGAAGGCTGACGGGAGGTTGGACCTCACGCCGGGATGTCGCCAGGTCGTGTCTCGTCAAATGGGTGGACTTTGACGCCTGCGACCACGCAGGCGAGAGCTGTATTCGCCCGAGCTTGTTGACCGGCTCGAGCGCTACCGTATCGAACAACGATGAACTGGACGATCCACCGTGCAGAGCGGCGATAGTTTGAGCAGGGTCGAGGTCCGCGACCCGCGAGCCAAACGTAGACCATCTTCGAGCGCTTACATCTCCGGCGCCGTCGGCGCAGGCCCGAGGAACGGCCGCGGGTCGAAGTAGGAGTAGCCCTTCCAGGCTTTGCCTTCCCGAAGGGCGTACCGATCGACGCCGCGAACCTCGATCGGGGAGCCGTGCAACGTGCCGGTGTTGACCCACTCGATTAGGACGCTGCCGTCGTCCGTCTCGGCCCAATGGGTTGGGACGACACGAATGTCCGGCACCAGGGCGAGGACCGACTCAAAGAACTGCGGCAGGTCCTCACGCGTGGTCGGGTTGAGCGGATTGATCGGGGACAGCCGTCGTGCCGGAGCTCCATGTAGAGGTTGGGATCACTATCCGGTCCCCGCCACACCGTGGCCCACCTCGTCACGAAGGACTCAGCATTAGTCATGCGATCGCTCCTTTCCGTGCAACCGGGTCGAATTCGGATGGCTCCATGCGCATGCGCCGGCGAGCGCCTCCAGATCGAGTCGGGCGAGCTCGGCGTGAGGTGACGCAGAGCTTCGGGACCGCGTTGAAACAGATGACGACGCTGCCATCGATCGCCCGCTCAGCCTTTCCCAGTCGGCAGCCGTCGGTGTCATGGCGTCACTGACTCCGATCCCTCAAGAGTGACCGAGGATCGGGTGTGGCCGGTACGGCGCTTCGAGTCGCTCAATCTCTGTCTTGCTCAACCTCACGTCGACCGCGGCGATTGCGTCCTCGAGGTGCTCTGGTTTGGTCACTCCAACGATCGGCGCGCTCACGGCAGGCTTCCCGAGCAGCCACGCCAACGCGATCTGTGCGGGGGCCAGGCCGCGCTCCTCGGCAACCGCAGCCACGACATCGACGACGTCGAAGTCGGCGGCACCGTAGAGCTCCTCCGCATACGGGTCGCTGGTTGCTCGGACGGTCGCTGGCGTCCCACCACGCCCGCGGGAGCCAGCGAGCAGACCGCGCGCCAGCGGGCTCCACGGGATCACGCCGACTCCTTGGTCGAGGCAGAGCGGGATCATCTCCCGCTCCTCCTCCCGATACGCCAAGTTGTAGTGGTTCTGCATCGAGACGAACCTGGTCCACCCCGCGGCCTGAGCCACATATTGTGCCTTGGCGAACTGCCAGGCATACATGCTGGAGGCCCCGATGTAGCGCGCCTTTCCGGCCCGCACCACGTCGTGCAACGCCGCCATGGTCTCCTCGATCGGGGTCTCGTCGTCCCAGCGGTGGATCTGATACAGGTCAACGTAATCTGCACCCAGCCGCCTCAGCGAGGCGTCGATGGCGGACATGACGTGCTTGCGTGAGAGCCCCCCGTCGTTCGGCCCCGGTCCCATCGGGAAGTACAGCTTCGTTGCGAGCACATAGTCGTCACGATGCGGGAACAGCTTGCCGAGCAGCCGTCCGGTGATCTCCTCCGTCAGGCCATTCGAGTACATGTCCGCGGTGTCGAAGAACGTGATCCCGGCCTCGACCGCCCGCCGAACGATCGGCTCGGCAGCGTCTTCGTCCAGATGCCAGTTCCGATCCTTGAGGCTGCCGAAGCTCATCATGCCCAGGCAGATCCGCGAGATCTTCAGCCCCGAAGATCCCAGCCGCGTGTATTCCAACTTCGTCTCCTTCCGTGTCGACGGGGGGGCTATCCGGAGCCCGAGTCCCGATGGACTGCGACGGCTCCGATGACGAGGATCACGCCGACGATCTCGATCAAAGCCGGGATCTGGGTGAGGACCACGATGCCGACGACCGTCGCGGTAGCGGGCAGGAGGGAGACGAGCAGCGCGTACGTCGCTCGCGCGATCCTGGCCATCGCCAGCTGATCAGTGACGTAGGGGACCACGGACGATGAGATCCCGACCCCGATCCCGGCCAGGAGTGCCACGGGATCCCCAAGGGCGGGGACCGCTGCCCATCCGATGAACGGCGTCGTTGCCACCAGAGCGATCAGCATCGCTGCAGCCAGTCCGTCGATCCCCGCGGTCGCGCCATTGCGAGCGACCCGATGCCCAAGCACGATGTAGCAGGCGAACAGCCCGGCGTTCGCGAACGCGAAGACGAAGCCGATAGGCTCGCCAGCCAACCGCACGTCCGTGAGCAGATAGACGCCAGTCACCGCCAGAGCCAGCGCGACGATGTTCCGAGCCGTCCGAGTTCCGACGGCTGCGAGAGCGATCACCGGGAGAAACTCGATTGCGGCGACGGTGCTCAGCGGGAGTCGATCGATCGCGAGGTAGAAGGTGGAGTTCATGGCTGCCAGCACAAGCCCCCACCTGAGCAGCAAGCGCCGATTTCCCGGCTCGAGTTCGGCGACGGAGTGCCACGGGCGGCGCCACACCGCGAAGACAACAGCCGCGGACGCGATCCGGAGCCACGTTACTCCCAGGGGGGCGACGCGAGAGAATAGGAGCACCGCGAAGGCGGGTCCCAGGTAGTGGAAGACGGCGCTGACCAGGAAGAAACTCTCGGGAGGAGCCTTCTCGGCGAATCGGGCGGCGGCTCGTTGGTGTCTTTGCCCCTCTGGGACCGGCGCCGAGGTGCCGCCGCCGGTAATCGCGATCGAATGATCCTGGTCCATGGAAGACCACGGTAGGTATGCTGCGTCCATAAGTCGAGAGGCGGTTCCTTATGCCCAAGATCACGAGCGCTAATGGGGCTCGGCTTCGAGGACTCGAGCTGCGGCATCTGGTCGCCTTCGAGGCCGTTGCCCGCCTTCGGTCGTTCAGCGGGGCCGCCGAGGAGCTCGGCTACACGCAGTCCGCCATCAGCCAGCAGGTGGCGGACTTGGAGCGGATCGCGCGTGCCCGGATGTTCGAGCGCTTCGCCGGTCCGCGACGGGTCGAGCTAACGGAGGCGGGCCGGGTGCTCCTGACACACGCGCATTCCCTGCTCGCACGCATGGAGGCCGTAGGCGTCGATCTGGACGCCCTGGCGCAGGGTGCCGTTGGGGACCTTCGAGTGGGGACCTTCCAGAGCGCTGCGACCAAGCTGCTTCCGTCGCTGCTCGCCATGTTCCGAACCGCCTGGCCACGGATTGAGGTGACCTTGTTCGAGTCGGGCTCGCACGATGAGATCGACGATCAGGTGGAACGGGGCGCCCTCGACCTCGCCTTCACGCATCCCCCCATTCCGGATGGCATGCCCCTCGAATACGTCGATCTCCTCTCCGACCCTTACTTCCTCGTGGTCGCCCAGGATCACGCGCTCGCGGTCGGCCGGGTCCTTCCCCGCCTGGAGACCTTAGGGGAGATCGATCTGGTCGCTTATCGGTTCTGCCGGGCCAACGCGGAGGTCGAGCGGTATCTGCGCGCTCGCGGGCTCCAGCCGCGCGTCGTGCTGCGCGCCGAGGACAATCATCTGCTTCAGGGATTCGCGGCCGAGGGGATCGGGGCGGCGATCATGCCCTTCCTCGCCATCGACTGGGTTCGGGAAGATGTCGCCACCGTCGATTTGGCGGAATGGATACCCAACCGGCGGATCGGCCTGGTCTGGCATCGCGATCGGTTCCAGAGCCCCGCGGCCGCGGCCTTCATCCAGTTGGCCGAGGAGATGGCCTCCCAACTGGACGCGCAAATCGGACTCCAGGTCCGCACGACTTGAATGGAAGGGGAACGAGGCCGGTCGTCTCCTCGAGCGGGCCGGCCTGCTGCGGCGCGCTCGGAAACGCAAATGCGGTCACTATGCTATGCAGCGTGGGAGGGTACTCGAAGGGGGGCCTCGCCCTGCGGGCGGGCGTCGGGTCTGTGTATGTCGACCGGTTGGTCGAACGCAGGATCGTGTCGCAGCGGAGGAGGCGCCGATCCCCACGCCAAGCGCCACTCGCGGATACCTGCAGCTCGTGCTAGCCGAGATCCTGCTGGAGCGGCCGGCCGTCACGAGCGGGACGGCCACGGACGAGCTCGCGCGCCGGGCGGCCGCCTTCATGGTCGATCATCTGACGGACCCCGACCTGAGATCGCCGACGCGCTCGCCTTCAACGCCGACTACCTCGGGCCCGCCTACCGCGTGGCTTTCGGCGAGACCCTCACCGAGCACATCCATCGGCTGCGGGTCGAGCGGGCGCGCATACTCTTCCGATCCACCGGCTGGCCGATCGAGCGCGTGGCGTCCGAGGTCGGGTTCCGCGACAAGCGCTACTTCCGCCGCGTCTTCAAGCGAAGGGGTCGGACTAACCCCCGGCGAGTTCCAGCGCTTGCGCCCCACCTCGACTCGCGCAAACTCGCTGGAACGACCCTGTCGATCGGGGGAGAAGGTAGACAAGGTCTTTCGCGGCGGATGGCTTCCGCTGTTTCCCTCACCGAGCTGGCCGAGTCGAGCGTTCCGGCCTTCGCGCCTCCGCACAGCTCCACCGCCAGGCCGCGGGCGCTTCATCAGCGAGTACGCGATCGGGGATCACGGACTGGCTCATGGTCCTCGCATTCCTTGCGCTGGCATCTAGCTGCGCCACGTTGTTCGTCGCGATCCGGTCCGAGATCCGAACCAGGAGCGGCAAGGTCGACCTGGCGTTCCTCCTTGCGAGTGCGGCGGGCGTGGCGATCGAGGCCGTCTTCACGGCGGATCCGATGTGCGCTTGATGTGCTCCTTGCCGAGGCTTGAGATGGCGCAGGCCGACCGATGAGAAGGATGCCGCTAGGCATGAGGTTCCGGCGCTTCTGGCTGGCGCCGCGATCTCGCCACTCGGAGACGACATCCGAGCGATCGCAGCTGCCTCTGCTCGCCGCGGGCCGGACGAGAGAGCCACCGTTCGTGGACATCTGCCGGTCCCGTCCGTCTCCCATGGATGCGACCGAGGACTTGGCGTCTTTCATCGCCCTGATCGCTGGCCTACCGTGGCCGGGCATCTGACCGGTCGTAGAGTGATGACGATGGGAGTGGTCGAACACATCCATGTATCGGCTGAAGCCGGGGGCCCCATGCAGTCGCTGGAGGAGGCCTCGGCCGTGCGGGGCTCAGGCCTGGCCGGGGATCGATACGCCAATGGCAAAGGGTATTGGAGCGACGCGCGCGTGAGTCGCGACCTCACGCTGATCGAATCGGAAGTGGTCGAGGAGCTCTCGCGGGAGCACGGCGTCACGTTGGCTCCGGGCGGGACGAGGCGGAACGTAACGACTAAGGGAGTTCGCTTGAACGACCTCGTCGGTCGCCACTTCTGGATCGGGGATGTGCTGTGCGCGGGGACAGGACTCTGCGAGCCATGTCGACACCTCGAGCAGCTGACAGGACAACGGTTGCTCCGGCCGATGATCCATCGCGGTGGGCTTCGAGCCGATGTGCTCACGCGCGGCGTGATCCGGACCGGTGATTCGATGGATCCCGTCGACGAGGCTCCCGGGGTGGGCGTCGTGGTCGTTCGCGATGAGCGAGTGCTCCTGGGACGGAGGCTGGCCGCCCACGGCCGGGGTACCTGGTCGACCCCGGGTGGCAAGCCGGTCGAAGGCGAGACGGTCGTGGCATGTGCGATCCGGGAGCTCTGCGAGGAGACGAGCCTCGAGGCTGGTTCACTCCGGATTGTCGCCGAGACCCTCGACGGCTTCCCGGATTCGCGCCTGGTCTATCGCACGCGCTTCGTCGAGGTGGACCGACTGGAGGGGGAACCCCGCGTTCGCGAGCCAGATAAGACGGAGAGTTGGAGTTGGCACGGATGGGACGACCTGCCCCAACCACTTTTTGCTCCTGTCGCATCTCTGGTTGCGACTGGCTACCGACCGACCGTAACCGGCCATCACCAGGCGCCCATTCGGCCGGCAAGAAAGAGCCGATGTCGATGAGTTCAGAAGCCTGCCGGCGGTGGAGAATGGGCAAGTCTTCGTCGCGGATTCTTCGTCGTACTTCTCTCGGTCGGGTCCTCGTCTGGTCGATGGCGTCGAAATCCTTGCCGGCCTACTCCACTCGTCGCGACTCTCACGCCGCCTGCCACCCGCGCGTTGCGTCTGACACTGCGTGATGGCGTGATCGAAACATCAGCACCGTGAGCGCGGTCAACGAGGTACGGGTCGAGCTCTACCGATCCTTTATGGAGGAAGAGCGCGCCCCCGAGCCACGCGAGATCGCTGATCGCCTCCAGCTGCCCGTCGGCGTAGTCGCTTCTGCGCTTCGCACGCTAGCGGACGAAGATGTCATCGCCTTCCTGCCTGATACGGAGGACATCTGGCTGGTGCACCCCTTCTGCGCGACACCGGCCCCATTCCAGGTCACCGTGGAGAAACGCAGATGGGACGCGATCTGTATCTGGGATGCACTCGGGATCCTTGCACTCCTTGATTCCGATGGATCGTTGTCCACGACTTGTCCTGACTGTGGCGAGGGCATCGTTCTTGAAATCCTTAGTGGTGAGGTCATGGCGCCACCCGGTGCTATCGTGCATTTTGGCGTTCCCGTGTCGCGCTGGTATGAGGATGTCGGGTTCACCTGAGCGCACATGCTTCTCTTCCGGTCGGAAGAACATCTAGAAGCGTGGATCAAGATCGGCAGTCCGGCCGGCGAGGCGCTGTCGGTGCAACAGCAATGGGACCTTGCGCGGGCATGGTTCCGTGGTCGCCATCTCCCGTCGTGGAAGAAGAGGACAGCAGCGGAATCTCGATCGCTGTTTGCGAGTGTCGGGTTGGTTTCGGACTTCTGGTCGTTCGAGTGATGTCTTGGTGCTGTTCTTGCGACTTGAGAGGCTCCGAGAACTCGATCACTGGGATTCGCCAGGATCGGACGTGGTCACGGTCGATAGCTCGTGGTCGCCTGCCAGCTCCGGGAGAACCCGCGTCCGACGTGTGGGCGACCCTTGCTGAGCAATGAGCGAGTCCCGTTTGGGCGCCCGTCGCATGTACGGAGCCGGAAAGCCGTGCATCCGAACATTCGAGCTCTTCGTGCCTAGACGACAGGGCGCATTCGCGAAGCTCCGGAAGCTCCATCACAAGGTGATGGTCATCGACGAGCTCATCGTGGTCGCCGGCAGCTTCAACTACACCGAGCCAGCGAACGAGTACAACGACGAGAACATCTTCGTGCTCGGGTCGACACATGCCGAGGTTGCCGGCGTCGACGTGGGGGCAAACCCTTGTCGGCAACTGGCGATCTACATGAAACAGGAGATTGAGCGGATCATCTCCTTGAGCGATCCCTACGACCCCTCCACCTAGGCGCGGCGGCCATCGAACTAGAAGGCGCCTACCGGACCTGGACCCTGGAGGTTGCCGGCCGCGTCACGATGGGCCAGAATCCCGGTAACAACTGAAGGCGCCCGAGGTGGCAGCCAGCGGGGAGCCATTCCCGCTGAAAAGTGAAGCCGGTGTGAATCCGGCACGGTCGCGCCACTGTGACCGGGGAGCGAGCCCGAAGTACGCCACTGGGACATCCGTCCTGGGAAGGCTCGGGGGAGCGATGATCCGGGAGTCAGGAGACCTGCCTCGGGGGCGAGGGAGCCGTTCCTCGCGCAAGGCGGCGGACCATGAATGAGTTTGCCTCCGGCCGAGGGCCGGAGGCTCTTGTGTTTCGGAGCCCGGCACGGGGACGGCCGATGGCCGCGCGTTCGGCCAGAAGGGAGGCACTCCGTGCCTGGAACCCGTCGCCTCTTTCGGAGAGGCGCAGCTTCGCGTGTCCGGAGGTGCGAGGTCATCCCCCAAACGGGCCTGTGGACGACCTTCCTCACTCTCCTTGTTTCATTGAGCCTTCTGGGCTCGGCCTGTGGGTCAACTAGCCAGAGCGGGTCTGCGCCCACCTCCGCCGCCACCAATGCGCTGGAAGGCGCGTTCCCGGTCTCGGTGAAAGCCGCCAACGGAGAGGTGCGGATCGAGCGCAGGCCTGGTCGGATCGTCTCGCTCTCGCCCACCGCCACCGAGATGCTCTTCGCCATCGGCGCCGGGGATCAGGTGGTGGCGGTGGACGACAACTCCAACTACCCGCCCCAAGCCCCGATGACAAAGCTCTCCGGGTACGAGCCGAACGTCGAGGCCATCGCCAAGTACAACCCAGACTTGGTGGTCACCTCGAACGATCCCGGCGACCTGGTGAAGTCCCTCGGTGCGTTGTCGATTCCGGCCATGCTCGAGCCGGCCGCAAATGCCCTTGACGACACCTACGCTCAGATCGAACAGCTGGGTATGGCCACGGGCCACGTGTCCGAGTCGGCCCGAGTCGTGGCCTCGATGAAGTCGCAGATCCAGCAGCTGGTGGCCTCAGGGCCGACGTTCGACTCCTCGCTTACCTACTACCACGAGCTCGACCAGACCTACTACACCGCCACCTCGAACACGTTCATCGGGCAGATCTACGGCCTGCTCGGCCTTCGGAACATTGGGGACGAGGCCAAGGGAGCCGCCTCCGGCTACCCCCAACTCTCCGCGGAGTACATCATCAAGGCCGACCCGGACATCATCCTCCTGGCCGACACCAAGTGCTGCGGGCAGTCGGCGGCCACGGTGGCCAATCGCCCTGGGTGGGACCAGATCACCGCCGTGAAGACCGGGGCTGTCGTGGGGCTGGACGACGACATCGTCTCCCGGTGGGGCCCCCGGGTAGTGGACTTCCTCCAGGTCGTGGTACAGGCCCTGGACCGACTGCATGAGCGGGTGAGCGCCTGATGGCCGCGGTGACCGAGGTTCGGGGGGCCAAGCTCACGGTCCGGCCGACGCGGCTACGCGCCTGGCTCCTGGTCGCCGCTCTCGGATGTCTGGCCGGCGCGGTTCTCCTCGGCGTGCTGGTGGGCCCCGTGCGGCTTCCCGCGGGAGCGGTCCTGAAGGAGTTCGTGAACCGACTGCCTCTCATCGGCGTCCACTCCGGGCTCTCGCAGCTGGACGCGGCGATCCTGTGGCAGATCCGGGTGCCCCGGGTGGTTCTCGGCGGCCTGGTCGGGGCCATGCTGGCCATGGCCGGAGCGTCCTACCAGGGGGTGTTTCGGAATCCACTGGCCGACCCCTACCTCCTGGGCGTAGCCGCCGGAGCGGGGTTGGGTGCCACCCTGGCGGTCGCCTACCTGCCGGGTCGGGCCGGGTGGCCGGCGGATCCCCTGCCCCTCACGGCCTTCGCCGGCGCCCTCGTCGCCGTGGCGGCCACGTACGTCCTGGGGCGTTCCGGCATCAGGAGCCGGAACACGGCCACCCTGATCCTCGCGGGGGTCGCGGTTGCTGCTTTCTTCACGGCCGCCCAGACGTACGCGCAGCAGCAGCACGCGGACACGCTGCGGGAGGTGTACGCCTGGATCCTGGGCGGGCTCGGCACGGCGGCTTGGCGGCAGGTGGCTCTGATCCTCCCCTATGTGGCGGCGAGCGGACTGGCCCTACTCCTCCACCGCCGGTTGCTGGACGTCATGAGCCTGGGAGACGAGGAGGCGGACAGCCTCGGGATCCGGGCGACCCGTGTCCGGCTCACGGTGGTGATCATCGCGACATTGGGAACGGCCGCGGCCGTGGCCGTGAGCGGGCTCATCGGATTCGTGGGCATCATCGTTCCTCACACGGTCCGGCTGCTGGCAGGCTCGAGCTACCGCCGGATCCTCCCCCTCTCGGTCATCTTCGGGGCGGCCTTCCTGATCCTGGCCGATCTCATCGCCAGGACGGCCCTCTCTCCAGCCGAGATCCCCATCGGGGTCATCACCGCCTTCGTCGGGGCGCCCTTCTTTCTTCTGGTGCTCCGGCGGACTCGGAGGCTCTCGTGAGTATCGAGGTTGCCGACCTGTCCGTGGCCTACGACGGCATCCCTGTCCTGCGGGGGCTCTCCGTCCGCGTCCGAGCCGGGGGATGGCTCGCACCAATCGGGCCCAACGGGGCCGGGAAGACCACCCTGCTCCGGGCCGTCGCGGGGCTCGTTCCGTTCTCCGGCGACGTACGGGTGGCCGACTCCATGGTTTCGGCGATAAGCGGCCGCCGCCTCGCCCAGCTCGTTGCCTACGTGCCCCAGCGTCCCCAGATCCCGGCCTCGATGACGGTCACCGACTACGTGCTGCTGGGGCGGACTCCGTACATCCCGTACCTAGGGACAGAGGGCCGCACGGACCTGGAGGTGCTGGCCCGGGTCCTCGATCGCCTCGAGCTCGGGTCTCTGACGCGCCGGCCGCTCGGGTCGCTCTCCGGCGGCGAGGTCCAGCGGGCGGTGCTGGCCCGCGCCCTCGCGCAGGAGGCCCCGGTGCTCCTGCTGGACGAGCCGACGGCCGCCCTCGACGTCGGGCATCAGCAGCAGGTCCTGGAGCTCGTCGACGAGCTCCGCTTGGAGCGGGGGCTCACGGTGATCAGCGCCATGCACGACCTGACCCTCGCCGGGCAGTTCGCCGAGGAGCTCCTCCTCCTGGACGGGGGACGGGCGGTGGCGACCGGTTCGGCCCGCGCCGTGCTCACCGAGGCCACCATTACCCGGCACTACGGGGCCTCGGTCCGGATTCTCGAGGACCGCGATGGCGGGGTGGTGGTCCTGCCGACCAGGGCGAGGCGCCGGGTCCAGGTCCTGGCGGAAGGGACGGTCGGGTGATGCCGGGCCAGCGGCCTCCAAGGAAGCCTCCCCGGCGAGGTCGGACTGCCGGGGCCTCCTCGCTGGTCCTGGTGAACACCGGCGAGGGCAAGGGGAAGACCACCGCCGCCATGGGGACCGTGCTCCGGGCCGTGGCCCGAGGGTGGAAGGTGTGCGCGATCCAGTTCATCAAGTCCGGCCGATGGAGGGCCGGCGAGGAGCAGGTCGCGCGCCGGCTCGGGGTGGAGTGGTGGGCGACGGGGGACGGGTTCTCCTGGGAGTCCGAGGACCTCGAGCGGTCCGCCGCGCTGGCCAGGGCGGCCTGGGAGGCGGCCAAGGAGAAGATCTCCTCCGGGGACTACGACCTGGTGGTTCTGGACGAGGTCACCTATCCGATGAACTGGGGCTGGATCCCCACGGACGAGGTCGCCGAGGCGATCCGGGATCGGCCCCCCCACGTCAGCGTGATCGCCACGGGTCGCGATGCCCCCGAGGCGCTGGTCGAGGCGGCCGACACGGTCACCGAGATGCGCAAGGTCCGCCACGCCTTCGACCGCGGCGTGGGCGCCCGACGTGGGATCGACTTCTGATGTCGCTCACCCTCCTCCTCGGCGGCGCCCGGAGCGGGAAGTCCCGCTTGGCCGTCCGCCTGGCGGCCAGCCCTGGCCTCCCGGTGGTGGTGATAGCGACAGGCGAGGCCCGGGACGAGGAAATGGCGGAGCGGATCCACCGCCATCGGGCGGAGCGGCCCGCGGAGTGGGAGACGATCGAGGAGCCAATCGACCTGGCCGGGCCGCTGGCCAACGTGCAGGACAGGAACTGTGTCCTCGTGGACTGCCTGACGCTCTGGGTTTCGAACCTCATGGAGATGGGCCTCTCCGATGGGGAAATCGAGGAGCGGGCAGGGAAGGCCGCTTCCCTTGCGGCGACACGAGGGTCCCTTGCCGTAGCCGTGACCAACGAGGTCGGTTCCGGAATCGTCCCGGAGGGCGCGCTGGCCCGCCGCTTCGCCGATGTCCTCGGCCGGGTCAATGCTATCTGGGCCGAGGAGGCCGACCGCGCCCTCCTAGTGGTAGCGGGACGGGTCCTTCCGCTATCGGATCCCGCGGACGTCCTGAAGGAGCTTTCGCGTGGATGAGGAGATCGCACCGCTCTTGCGGGACCTTCCGATCCCCGACGAGACGGCCGTCTCTGCCGTCCGGGAGCGGGCCTCCCAGGTGCTTCGGCCCTTCGGGGCCCTGGCTCGCCTGGACGAGGTCGCCGCCTGGTTGGCGGGCTGGCAGCGGACCGCCCGGCCGGCGGTGAACCGGCCCGCCGCCGCGGTCTTCGTGGCCGATCACGGGGTAGCCGCGGAGAGGGTCAGTGCGTACCCCGCGGAGGTAACCGCGGCCATGCTCCGGGCGCTGCAGGAGGGCGTGGCCACGGCGAGCGTCATGGCTCGGGAGGTCGGTGCCCAACTCTCGGTCGTGGACGTGGGCGTGGCTCGGCCCTCGACCAACCTGGTGCGCGAACCGGCCATGTCTGAGTCTCGGTTCCGGGAGTGCTTCGAGGCCGGGCGGCGGGCCGTCGCCGAGCTCGACACCGACCTGCTCGTGCTGGGGGAGATGGGCATCGCCAACACCACTCCGGCGGCCTCGGTGTGCATCGCCCTGTTCGGGGGCCTCGCCGAGGAGTGGACCGGACGGGGCACCGGGATCGACGACACGACCTTCGCCCGAAAGGTGGCCGTGGTGGAGACCGCCGGGAAGCGCCTCGAGACGGTCTCCGAACCCCTGGAAGTCCTCCGGCAGGTCGGAGGGCTGGAGCTCGTGGCCATCGCTGGGGCGGCCGTGGAGGCCCGGCTGCGGTCGATCCCCATCCTGCTCGACGGGTTCGTGGTCACCGCGGCGGTGGCTCCTCTCGAGATGTCTCATCCAGGGGCTCTGGACCACTGCCTGGCAGGGCACTGCTCGGGCGAGCCCGGCCACCGCCTCCTCCTGGACAAGCTCGGCAAGCCGCCGCTGCTCGACCTGGGACTGCGGCTGGGAGAGGGCAGCGGGGCCCTGGCCGCGGTGCCCCTGGTCAGGCTGGCCGCGGCCTGCGTCGCTGACGTGGCCACCTTCGCCGAGTGGGGGCTGGAGCGATGACGGCCCTTCGCATCGCCGCCTCCTTCCTCACGAGGCTTCGTGTGGGAGCCACCGTGGAGGTGCCAGCCGACCTGGCCCGCTCGCTGCCGTGGTTTCCGGTGGTCGGGGGGCTCCTCGGGCTCGGGCTGGCCGGAGTCTTTGCGGGCGCCCGGGTGGTCCTGCCCTCCTTCGTCGCGGCCAGCCTGGCCGTCGGCGTCGGCGTGATCATCACTGGCGCCCTGCATGAAGACGGCCTCGCCGACACCGCCGACGCACTGGGCGGAGGCTGGACCAGGGAGGAGGCCCTCCGGATCCTGAAAGACCCCGCCCACGGGACGTACGGGGTGCTGGCCATTGCCCTGAGCGTTCTCCTGCGGGTGGGAGCCGTTACCTCGCTCGATGGGTGGATGGCGCTGGCGACCCTGCCGGCAGCGCACGCCCTGAGCCGGGCGGCCTCGGTCGGACTCCTCGGGTGGACGCCCTCGGTCTCCGACGAGGGGCTGGGCGCCACCTACGCCGCCGCGGCGACCAGGCGAGGGGTGGTGGGTGCGGTGGTGGCCGGGCTCCTGGTCGGCCTGGCGTCGCTCGGCGCCTGGGTGCTTCCGGCAGTCCTCCTGGCTGGGCTCGCGGCGGGGGTGGTGGGGTGGCTGGGGAGGCGAAAGCTCGGCGGGGTAACCGGCGACCTCCTCGGTGCCGCGCAGCAGGCGGGGGAGGTGATGGTGCTGCTCCTGGGAGCGGCGGCCGCGGCGAAGGGGTGGCCCTGGATGCCGTGGTGGCAATGAGCGTCCCGCTGTGGCTGGTCCGGCACGGCGCCACCGACTGGAGCGATGCCGGACGCCTCAACGGATGGACGGACGTCCCTCTCAACGAGCGGGGCAGGCTCGAGGCGAGGTCTCTGGCGGAACGGCTGGCGGGCAGGGAGTTGGCCGGGATCTGGAGCTCGGACCTCGTGAGGGCTAGGGAGACCGCTCGTCTCGCCGTGGGAGAACCCGGGCCGGACCGCAGGCTGCGCGAACTGGACTTCGGGTCGCTCGAGGGCAGGCGGTGGGAGGAGTGCCCGGCCGAGGTCCGGGATGCGCTGAGCGCCTTCGACGGGTTCTGTGCACCCGGAGGCGAGTCGGTGGGTGAGCTTCGGTCGCGGGTGTGCGAATTCGTAGGAGCGCTGCCGGACGGAGAACACCTCATCTTTACGCACGGCGGCGTGATCCGCGTCCTGCTCAGGGAGGAGGGGCGTGATCGGCAGATCCTCCCCGGCGAGCTCGTCCAGGTGCTTCGGGAGATTCGCCGGCCCGCGAGCCGGGTCCGAGAGGCCGGGGCATGAGCCGGGCCGGATCTTCGCCAGCTGCGATCGCGCTCGGGGCGGGATGGGCTGCGGATGCCCTCCTCGGGGACCCTGCCCGCTTCCACCCGGTGGCCGGGTTCGGGCACGCGGGAGAGGCGCTCGAACGAACGTTGTGGAGGCCCTCCCGAGCGGCCGGCACGGCGTACGTGGCCGCCCTGGTGGTGCCCCTGACTGCGGCAGTGGCGGCCGTCGACGCAACTCTCCGCCGCCGCCCCTGGGCCCGGTTCGCTCTGGGGTTCGTTGCCACGTGGGTCGTCCTGGGAGGCCGGTCCCTCGCGCGGGAGGCCCATCGCCTCGCCGATGCCGTGGACCGTGGTGACCTTGACCGGGCCCGCGAGATCGCCCCGACCCTGGCTGGCCGGGACCCGTCCGAGCTCGATGGGCCCGAGCTGTGCAGGGCCACGGTCGAGTCGGTGGCCGAGAACACCACCGACGCGGTGGTGGCGCCCCTCCTCTGGTGCGCGGTGGCCGGGCCCGCTGGGGCCGTGGTCTACAGGGCCGCCAACACCCTGGACGCCATGGTCGGTCACCGGAACGAGCGCTATGAGCGGTTCGGCTGGGCGGCGGCCCGACTGGACGACTTACTGACCTGGCCTGCCGCCCGCCTGGCCTCGCTCCTGACCGTGGCTCTGGCACCCCTGGCCGGAGCCGATCCGCGCGGGGCCTGGAGGATCCTCCGACGAGATGGGGCCCGGCACCCGAGCCCCAACGCGGGGCGCATGGAGGCGGCCTTCGCCGGGGCACTTGGCGTCCGCCTCGGGGGAAGAAACCGCTACGGCGACCGGGTCGAGGACCGGCCGGTGCTTGGGGACGGGTCGCAGCCGGATGTCGACGCGGTGCGACGGGCGGTGCGGCTCTCCCAACTCGTCGGGACTGCGGCCGCGGGCCTTTGCGTCCGGCTGGCCTGGAGGCTCCGCCGGTGAGAGGGGCGCTCCTAGTCGCGGGAACTTCCTCCGACACGGGAAAGAGCGTGGTGGTCGCCGGAGTCTGCCGGTGGCTGGCCAGGCGGGGGGTGCGGGTCGCCCCGTTCAAGGCCCAGAACATGTCGCTGAATTCCGCGGTGACGCCCGAGGGAGCCGAGATCGGCAGAGCCCAGTTCGCCCAGGCGCAGGCCGCCCGGGTCCTCCCCGAGACGGCCATGAACCCGATCCTGCTAAAGCCGTCCACAGACCGGAGCAGCCAGGTGGTCGTGATGGGCCGGCCCCTGACAAACACTGACGCCCGGGGCTACCTCGACCTCAAGAGCGAGCTCCTCCCGGTAGCCCTGGAGGCCCTCGGGTCACTTCGGAGCAGGTTCGACGTGGTGGTGTGCGAGGGGGCGGGGAGCCTCGCCGAGATCAACCTCCGGAAGGGGGACCTGGCCAACATGGGGCTCGCTCGCGCCGCCGGGCTCCCGGTGGTGGTTGTGGCGGACATCGACCGGGGCGGGGCCTTCGCCTCGCTGTTCGGCTCTTTGGCGCTCCTTGACCGTGAGGACCAGGCCCTCGTGGGCGGGTTCCTCCTCAACAAGTTCCGCGGCGACCTGAGCATCCTCCGGCCGGCGATCGATGAACTCGCCGGGCTCACCGGGCGGCCGATCCTCGGGGTCCTCCCCTGGGTCCGCGGGCTGTGGCTCGATGCCGAGGACTCTGTGGCTCTCGACGGCCCACGGATCGAGCCGAGCCCGACGCTCGGCTCCGACACCATGACGGTGGCCGTGGTCCGCCTCCCCCGGATCAGTAACTTCACCGACGCCGACGCCCTGGCCGCGGAGCCGGGGGTCGCCGTTCGGTTCACCGAGTCGCGCGCCGAGGTCATCGGGGCGGACCTCGCGGTCCTGCCCGGGACGAAAGCGACGGTGGAGGACCTTCGCTGGCTCAGGTCCCGGGGGCTGGACCAGGCCCTCCGCGCTCGCGCCGCCCGGGGCGCTCCCCTGATTGGGATCTGCGGGGGGTACCAGATGCTGGGCCGGCGGATCGTGGACAGGGTGGAGAGCGGAGTCGGTGAGGTCGCGGGTCTCGGCCTCCTCCCCGTCGAAACCGTCTTCTCCCCGGACAAGGTCCTCGGCAATCCCTCCGGCACCGCGCCTTGCTGGGGCGGGGTGGAGGTCGGCGGGTACGAGATCCGCCACGGGCGGCTGCGGCGCGTGGGCGGCGAGCCTCTGTTCACGACCGCGGAGAGGGAGGAAGGCTGCCGCATGGGGACCGTCCTCGGGACCTCCTGGCACGGAGTGTTCGAGCGCGACGCGTTCCGGAGGGCTTTCCTGTGCTGGGTGGCGGAGCTTAGGGGAGTCAGGTGGGTGCCAGGCTCCCGCCCGTTCGCGGAGGTCCGGGAGGCCCGCCTAGATCTCCTCGGGGATCTCATCGACCAAAGCGCGGACACCGATGCGTTGGTCCGCCTTGTTGAGCAGGGCCCGCCTCCGGCGCTGCCGTTCGTGGGGGCCCGAGTGGGCTCTGGAACAATTCGTGGAGGCACCGAATACTCAGCGCAACTCCCGGCTCACAGCACCATTCCCGCCGATCTTCCACTTCACGGGGATCGGATGGTCCCGCACGGCTACCTGGACTTTGCCGTCAACGTGGTCCCGGAACGTCCTCCCGGCTGGCTTCGGAAGGAGATGGACGCGGCCCTCGACCGGATCTCCTCCTACCCGGACGAGTCCGAGGTCGTACGGGCCCTGGCAGACCGCCACGGACGATCTTCCGACGAGGTGCTCCCGACGAACGGGGCAGCAGAGGCATTCTGGCTCATGGCCGCCGCCCTCCGTTCCCGGCACCCCGTCGTGGTCCACCCCACCTTTTCTGAGCCCGAGGTGGCCCTTCGGGCCTTCGGTCGGTCCGTGGAGCGCGTCTTCCGGCGGGCCGACGACTTCTCGCTCGATCCCCGAGCGATCCCGGAAGGCGCGGACCTCGTCGTCCTCGGCAATCCAAACAACCCCACGGGGACGCTCGACCCCGCAACGATCGTCGAAGCGCTTGGGCGCCCGGACCGCGTCCTCGTTGTGGACGAGGCCTACATGGAGTTCGTGCCGGGGGAGTCCGAGAGCCTGGAGGCCCGTCGCGACCTTCCCGGCCTGGTCGTCGTTCGGAGCCTTACCAAGGCCTGGTCCCTCCCCGGCATCCGTGCGGGATACCTCGTGGGTCCCACCGATCTCGTCGGAGCCATGCGGGAGATGCGACAGCCGTGGGCGGTAAACACACTGGCCTTGGCCGCCCTGACCGTCTGCGCCCAGGACGACGTTACTTCCGACAAGGTGACGGAGAGAATCGCAGGGGCCCGGGAGGCTCTGAGGGCCGCGCTTGCCGAACTGCCCGGCGTTCGGGTGTGGCCGTCCGCGGCGAACTTCCTTCTGGTTCGGGTTCCGAACGGCCCGGCCGTCCGGGATGCGCTGCTGGAACGGCGGATCGCGGTGCGAAGGGCCGACACCTTCCCTGGCCTCACACCGGATCACTTCCGAATCACCGTGCGACGGCCGGGGGAGAATCGGCTCCTGCTCGAGGCCCTCCGTGAGGTGGTCAGGTGAAGCCAGCCGTTCTCGAGGTCGACCGAGACCGGAAGATCCGTTGCCCGGTCAAGCGTTGCAACGTGGTCGACTACCTCGTCGAGCGTGACATCGCCGTTCCAGGCGTCCCAGCGTGAAGGCGAAGCCGGAGCTGGTGGTCGCGAGTGCCTTGAACCCGAGCGCGGCCAGCACCCGAGCCGAGCCTGCG
>Ga0137373_10002879_pt1 | contig 18921 bp, 19 predicted proteins | sample SagtaG_5_FD_104912 | JGI IMG/M metagenome (GOLD analysis project Ga0137373, IMG submission 104912) | Vadose zone soil microbial communities from Sagehorn Ranch, Mendocino, California, USA - Sage1_R_80_16 metaG | ecosystem: Environmental > Terrestrial > Soil > Vadose zone | place: USA... | reverse complement strand
GTGCCATAAGTCTTCCCATCCTCACGGAAGGGCGAGATGTGCAGGTCATCAGCCTCGGTGATCTTGCGCAGTTCGTCTTTCGACCAGGTGCTCATTTTCCGATGTTCCTTTCGTAAGTCCATTTCGGGCGCAGCAGCGTGTTGATCGCGCGGCGCTCGTCTACGGTGCGATAGCCTCCGAGTTCACCCGGAGCGCAGTGCCATTTAGCGGCCGGTCATCTCCTCGAGCTTTTCCGGGTACCGCGCACCCTGCACCGTAATCTTTGAGGCGGCGGTGTCGATCTCGCGGAGATCGTTGGGGGGCAGCTCGACAGCGGCCGCCCCGAGGTTCTCTTCAAGGCGATGCAGCTTAGTTGTGCCGGGAATCGGAACGATCCACGGCTTCTGCGCAAGCAGCCAGGCGAGTGCAATCTGAGCCGGAGTCGCATTCTTCCGCTCCGCAATGCTGCCGAGGAGGTCAATCAGGGCCTGATTCGCCTTGAGAGCCTCCGGCGTAAAGCGAGGGAGAGTGCTGCGAAAGTCGGAGCTATCGAACGTCGTCTTTTCGTCCATCTTTCCCGTCAGGAAGCCCTTGCCGAGAGGGCTATACGGCACGAGACCAATCCCGAGTTCCTCGATCGTCGGTATCACTTCCTTTTCAGGGGTTCTTGTCCACAGCGAGTACTCGCTCTGGAGAGCAGTGACCGGCTGGACTGCGTGTGCGCGACGAATCGTCTTTGCGCCCGCCTCGGAAAGTCCGAAGTGTTTGACCTTGCCTGCTTGAATCAGTTCCTTCACCGCGCCGGCGACGTCTTCGATTGGCACGTTCGGGTCAACCCGGTGCTGATACAGCAGGTCGATTGTCTCGCTCTTGAGCCGCTTGAGTGAGCCTTCGACAGTCTCCTTGATGTGCTCCGGCCGGCTGTTCAGGCCCGGCGCTCCTTTCACTCCCCGGGGATCGAAATTAGGACTGAGGTCGAATCCAAACTTGGTGGCGATCACCACTTGCCCGCGGAACGGTGCGAGGGCTTCGCCCACGAGCTCTTCGTTGGTGAACGGCCCGTACACCTCCGCGGTGTCAAAGAACGTGACGCCGCGTTCCACGGCGGCACGAAGAAGAGAGGTCATCTCCTGCTTGTCTTTGGGCGGGCCATAGGAAAAGCTCATTCCCATGCAGCCCAGGCCGAGCGCCGACACTTCCAGATTGCTGTTTCCCAGTTTGCGCTTTTGCACGGTGCGGAGACCTCCTGCTCTCTCTGAGCAAACGTTACCGAAGAGTGATGTTTAGGCGTTATCCCGATCCTTCCGATTCATTGCCTATTTCTGTCGGTGCATGTAATTTTGTGCACAATATTCAGATCTTAGGGGTACGCTAGATGCGGGAAAGGAGCGGTGGCCAGGTGAGCAAACAGAGAATCACCAGGGAGGACCAGGATCCGCGGCTGGTCGAGATGCGGGCGGAAGTGGCCCGCAAGATTGCCGCTCATTCCAAAGTTGCTGCTCCTAACCAATTGGCAGGGGAACAAACTGCAATACCAGGTCTCGCGCTCTATCAACGAACTACATTGACTCCGTGCTATCCCGCGACCTACGAGCCCAGCTTTACCGTTTTTGTTCAGGGGAGAAAGCGTATAAACCTCGGCGGGACCACGTACCTCTGCGACGAATCAACTTTCGTCCTGACCTCGGTGGATGTGCCCGTCGTGAGCGAGATTGTCGCAGCCAGCGAGGAGTTGCCGTTGCTGGCGATGCTGCTGAAACTCGATATGGCGGTGGTGCGGGAGATTCTGAGCCAGGAAGAGTTCCATCCGCCTGAGGCTTCAGCCCAAGGTCGCGGCATCGCGGTAGGGAAGACAACAGTCGATCTGCTGAAGCCTTGTTCGCGCCTCTTGGATCTTCTCGATACACCCGAAGACATACCGTTCCTGAGCAACCTGGTACAACGCGAGATCGTGTACCGCCTGCTTCGGGGTGCTCAAGGAGAGCGTCTCCGCGCCATCGCAACGCTCGGCGACCAAAGCCACAGAACGGCAAAGGCCATCGCCTGGCTCAGGGCCAATTACACCAAGCCGTTGCGCGTGGAAGAGCTGGCGGAGGTTGCACGTATGGGCATCTCAACGCTCCACCATCACTTCCGCGCGTTGACGGCAATGAGCCCACTTCAATATCAGAAACAGCTTCGCTTGGTTGCCGCGCGCGAGCGAATGCTCGTCGAAGGGCTCGATGCCGCCAGCGCGGCGTTCGAGGTTGGGTATGAGAGCGCGAGCCAGTTCAACCGTGAGTACAGGCGCTTCTTCGGTCAACCGCCAATGAAGGACATCAAAGCGCGCCGGCTGGCCGAGTCCGCAACAGGCGGATAGAATTACATTCCCTTAAATCCGCGCCACAGCCACAGGCCCGCCATCAGCAGCACCAGAAGACCGCTGGATGCTCCAAGAATGTTGACGTAGGGCTGCAGCCGGTCCTGCTTCATCCTCAACTGCTCCTGCTCTTTCTCCAGGTGAGCCTCCGCTTTGTCCAGAAACAGTTGATCGTCTTCATGCATGGTGAGCGCGCTACGGTAGATCAGCAGCACCGCCAGCGCCGTTGTAAGCACCGCCCATAGCACTGCTAACACCCTCATCGCATCCATTCACACCACCCTTGGCGCCTGGGGACTCCGGTCTGCCGCTCGCCCGCAATGAAATAGATCCAGGTCCGGGAGCTTCTCAGACCTCAGCGCCATCGCAGGAATTATAGGCATGCTTCGCCGAATGTCTATCGAATTTTGATATTTCGGGGCGAGCCCAGAGCGTATCGTCTTAGGTTCCAGCGAGCTACACCTGAATGCTGGAACTTCCGACCGTCCGGCCGCTGGATCCAACTTTTGCGACCGGCAGGGAGCTGGAGCATCGAATGAACAGGCCACGAGCGCCGGGGAGCGGTGTTGTCACAGGCCGCTGTGACACTCGTCACCCGGATTTTGCTATAATGGATCGGTACGAGGAGAGAAAAGAACAATGTCCACCACCACGCCATCTACACCGGAAGTCAAGAACGCCCCGCTAACCCTTACCCCGGCCGCTGTTGCCAAGGTCAAGGAGATCATGGCCCAGCAGAGTCCCGTCCCTACCGGCCTTCGTGTGGGCGTCGTCGGCGGCGGCTGCTCCGGCTTCTCCTACAGCATGCAGTTTGAGAATGGCGCGGGTGCCATGGACAAGACCTTCGAGTTCGGCGACCTGAAGGTTTTTATCGATGCGACCTCGCTCATGTATCTGCAGGGCGCGACCGTCGACTATGTCGAGACCCTGGAAGGCGCCGGCTTCAAGTTCGAAAACCCGAACGTGAAGAGCACCTGCGGCTGCGGCTCGTCCTTCAACGCATAAACAGGCCTCACCGAAAACGCAAAACCCCGCTGCGGCGGGGTTTTCTATTGCAACCTTCCATCACACCCGGAAAAAGCGGGCATCAAGGATTCTGTGTGGCTCCAGGCGTGGTTCCGGTGGGCGTCGTTGTCTCAGGCGCTGTGGTTTGTGGCGTCGACCCCGAACTCGTGGACCCCGAATTCGTGGAACCAGGCTGTCCAACAACTCCGGTTGTCGTGGTCGCCTTCGGATTGAATGGGCCGTTCGGAATGGCCCCTAGCTGGTTTGTGTCCTGCGACGGAAGATAGATGAACAGCCACTCGTTGTACCTGCTCTTCTCGTTGAAGGAGTGGACCCCTTCCTGCTTCGACTTGCTCACCACGCCGATCATGGCTCCGCCGCCCAGCACCTCACCGGTTCCGCCAGAGGTGCTCGCCGGCCCGGTGCCGGAGGTCGAGCCGCCGCTCTTGGTGCCAAGTGCTCCGCTCTGCTGTCCTGCGCTCGTTGATGTTGAGGTGCCGCCCAGTCCGCCTGCGCTGCCCCCGCCGGTTTCGGGCGTTCCCGGTGTGCCCAGCCCTGTGCTGGCGGCCGGCAGGTTGACGTCGGTAAGATGCGCGATTTTCCATGCCCCGTCCGGCGTCATCGGGTCCTTGTAGCGCTTGCGCAGATAGCGGATCTTATTGGTCTCGACCAGTCTATCGATGGATGGCGGATAGCTGTTGTTCTTGCGGTAATAGAGGCGTACCGCCCGCTCGTACTGCACCCCGCGATGGATCATCTCCACCTCGCGGTCGCGTCGTATGCTTTGCCGGTAGTTGGTGGCGACGCTCAGCATGGTGATCGCCAGCATGGCAACGGCGAGCATCAGCATCAGCAGCATGTAGCCTGACTGCCGCTCTCTGCTGCCATGCCGCGCTCTCCAACGGTACATCTCTCGCCTCGCTAGCCTTGAGTCAACCGAATGCTCTGCCGGTTGTTGTTCAGCAGGTCTTCGACTTCAACCGCAGTCGGTGTAATGCGCACGATCTTGTACTGCCGGTTCACCACGTCGCCCTCGTGTGCAATCCAGACATTGTCGCCCTGGGAGAGGAATGCCTTGGGCTTCTCGCCCTTGCCGCTGCTGTAGCCAAAAAACTTCAGATTGATCGGCGGTGGAGGCGGCGGAGACGGAGGCTGCGGCGGCCCCTGGGGGACCTCCTCCGGCTGCGTCAGCAGCGGCGGCACCCTCACCCTGGGGATCGCCACCACCTCGGGAGCCGCACGAAAGATGTTCTTTCCCGCGCCTTCGTACACCACCGATTCGGAGTTGTCCAGCAGGTCCAGGCGCAGGCGTGGGTCGAGCGATTCCTCCACCGATGCAGCTCTCATTCCCTTCGGATTCACAGGTGCCGTGGATGCCGGCCGGGGAGCGCCTCCGCCGCGGGGAAGCAGCGTTCGCGTGACCATCACGAGCGCGAGGACGACCAGAACAACCGCGATCCACTTCTTGGTCGTGCTGGTCTCCGGCTTCATGCCGCGCTCCTGAGATAAGTGGACAGGTGTACGGAGACGGTCAGCTCCTCGCCCTGCATTCCGCTGAAGCCGACTGCATCGATCAGCAGCAGCATCTTCTGCCGCTCCACCTCGTTGATAAAGCGCATGTCCTGCGCGTAAGTTCCGTGTACCTGGACCGTGATGCCGACCGACTCGTATCCTGGCGGCGTCTCTTTTCCGGTCCGCTCGTCGTACTTAACATCGGAGACCTTCACGCCGGCATCGCGTGCGATCTTCGACAACTGCTCCGACATCGCGGAGTAGCGCGACGCGAGCCGCTCCTGATTGAATGCGGCCTCCTGCTGGCGCGCCGTGGCGATCTTCTCTTCCATGCCGCGCGTCGAGAGCGCCGTCCTCCCCTTCGCGATCTTCTCCAGCCGCAGTTGCTCATAGACCTGTTCCCGCACGCCTCGCGAGCGGCCGGCTGGAGACAACAGCACCGCGATTGCCGCCACGGCGAACAGCAGCAGCACTCCGGAAAAAATCAGCAGTTGCGTTCGAATGTCGCGCAGCTCGCCAATCATTGCGCGCCTCCCCGGGCCAAGTCCTGCTGGACGGCTTGCATACTGTCCGATGTGCCCAGCTTGCGTGGCATGTAGACGGCCACAACGTGGAACTGCACCGTGTCCGGGCTGCCAGTGCCTTGAATCGAACTCTCCTCCACAATGCGCGCCTCGCGAAACGATGGCGACTGCTCCAGCCGCTTCACCAGCTCCACGGCGGCCTCGCGCGAGGTTCCGGCGACCGTCAGATGGACCTCGACGGTGTTCGGCGCCGGCTGCAGCTCCGGCGAGATGGAGACCACGTGCAGCCTGGGCGGCATGATCTGCTCCAGTTGCATAAAGACGCGGGTCCAGGAGAAGGACTTGCGCGCGATGAGACCATTCAAAAACTTTGACGTGCTCAGCACCGGAACATTCTGCGGCTGACGCAACAGCGCCAGCGCCTGCTCGTGCTGGCGGTCGAACTCGGCGATCTCGGTCCTGAGGCCGGCGATCTTGGCGTTCACCTCGCTGGCCTCCTGCCAGTTGACGACCGCCTTCCACACCAGTCCCGCCGTGCACAGCGCAAGCAGCAGCACCAGGCTGCCCCACTGCATGAGCACGCGGCGGACATCCAGGTACGGCTTGGTGGCCAGATTGATGTTCAGTCGCACGTACTTTCCTCTCGTCTCTCCTACGCCCCAGATGCTATGCCCAAAGCAGCGCGCCAATCGCGCCGGCAAACTGGTTGCGCAGCACCTGGTCGGCCGCAATGGAGTGGCCGATCAGCTCTTTCACCTGCATGCCGGTGTGCTCCTCCAGGGCCGGCGTCAGCTCTCGCAGTCCGGGAACGCCGTTTACAAAAAGTTGCTCCACCTGCAATCCATAGTTGTCCTGGAAGTACACCAGCGACGGATAAATATCGTCGGCCAGGTGGGCCGCGGTCAGAGCGGTGTTTCCCGCGCCTTCAAGAATGCGGAAGAGCAGCAGTTGTCCCGCGTTGACGACCGCCACTGCGGTCGAATCGCGGCAGACCTTGAGCAGCATCGCGGGGCGGTCGCCGTCCACCGCGCCGAGGGCCCCCACGCTCGAGGGCAGCACCACGCCCGGGGAGCAGCCGCCGGCGCGAAACGCCGACTCGTACTCCTCCAGAACACTCTGCAGCACAATGGAAGCTGCCACGCGAAGCCCCTGCGGAGTGTGCTGCGCATCAAAGCTCAGCGCGGCCTTGTCGATATCGAACGGCAGCGCCTTGCGCAGCCTGAAGCGCACCGCGGCTTCGGCCTCACCGCGGCGCTCCGGCAGGGAATCGAAGTCCAGCAGCGTCATGCGCACCGCCGAGTCCGGCAGCACCGCGATGACCTCCTGGCCTCGCCCTCCCACCGATGCGACCGCCTGTCCGATGGCATTGCTCAGCGTGTGCGCTTTCTGCACATTCTGCGCGGTCAACGTCGGCGTGACTACACCGGGTGACAGCGCAAAATAGTGCATTGGGCCGATCGCGCCGCTTCCGGCGTCCGCGCGAGCAGCGGCCACGCCCTCCGGAGTGACTTCGCAGGCGATGCGGGGCAGGCGGATTGCTGTCTTTCTCTCTGCCATCAGCGGGCTGTCTCGATGAATGTGACCTTGTTGATTTCCTTCAATGTCGAAATTCCGGTCCGTACTTTTTCGAGCGCCGACTCGCGCAGGAACTGCATGCCTTCATCGCGGGCCGCGCGACGGATCTCCGAGCTCGGCCGCCGCTCCAGGATCAGCTCGCGGATGTGGTCGGTGAGGTCGAGAAGCTCGTGGATTGCCGTGCGTCCATGGAAGCCGGTGCCGCCGCACTCGATGCAGCCGGGCCCCTCGTAGAACGGAACGCCGCGCCACTCCTCCGGACGAAGCCCCGCGGCCTTCAGCACGTCGTCATCGTAGTGCACCTCCTGCTTGCAGTGGCGGCAGATGAGGCGAATCAGCCGCTGCGCAAGGATGCAATTGAGCGAAGAGACGAAGTTATACGGCTCAACGCCCATGTTCAGGAAGCGGCCAATCACGTCCACTACGTTGTTGGCGTGGACGGTGGTAAAGACCAGGTGGCCGGTTAGCGCGGAGTTGATCGCGATCTGCGCCGTCTCCTGGTCGCGGATCTCGCCCACCATGATCTTGTCGGGATCGTGGCGGAGGATCGAGCGCAGGCCGCGCGCAAAGGTCAGCCCCTTCTTCTCGTTCACCGGAATCTGCGTCACGCCGCGCAACTGGTACTCCACCGGGTCTTCGATGGTGATGATCTTGTCCTCGTCGGACTTGATCTCGTTGAGCGCTGCATAGAGCGTGGTGGTCTTGCCCGAGCCGGTAGGGCCGGTCACCAGCACCATGCCATAGGGCTCGGCAATATATTGCCGGAACTTCTTCAGGTCGTAATCGCTGAAGCCCACCACGTCCAGCGTGAGCTTGTGAAACTTCTCGCTCATCGACTCCTTGTCGAGCACGCGCAGCACGGCATCTTCACCGTAGATGCTGGGCATGATGGAGACGCGGAAGTCGATGTAGCGCCCGTTGTAGCGCACGCGGAACCGGCCGTCCTGCGGCACACGGCGCTCGGCGATGTCCAGCTCGCTCATGACCTTGATGCGGGAGAGGATGGTCGAGTGATGTTCCTTGGCGATGGGCTTCATCGCCTCCTGCAGCACGCCATCGATGCGGTACTTGATGATCACCGAGTCGTCGCGCGTCTCTACGTGAATGTCGCTGGCGCGCCGCTGCAAGGCGGTAAAGATCGTCGTGTCCACCAGCCGGATGATCGGGCTGTCGCTCTCCTGCGTCAGCTTTTCGATGGAGATGGTCTCGTCGGTGCTGGTATCGTCGTCGTGGACCACATCCAGCGTGAAGGTCTCGCCGGCCTCGTCCAGCACGCGCTGCGACTGCTCGGTCTTTTTCAGGATGTCGGCGATTTCGGTGAGCGTGGCCACGCGCGGCACCACCCTGCGGTTGAGCAGCAGGCTGATCTCGTCGATGACCATCAACTGACTCGGGTCCGGCAGGGCGATCGCCAGCCGGCCATCCGGCAGCTCCTGAAGCGGAATGAAGTTGTAGCGGAACATCAGCTCAACCGGGACCTTCCGGAAGAGCTCATGTTGGATCTTGAAGCCCTTGAGTTCGACGTACTCGCAGCGATAGCGGCGCGCCAGTTCGCGCGCGCGCTGCTGCTCGTCATTGGAGCCGGATGCCGGCTCGACAAAAAGCTGTTGTTCCATAACCCTCGTTACATCAACTTTCGAAAAATTCCCCGGAATAATTCACTCGGTGCCCAGGTCCCGCGCCGCCGCCGTTGCATCGCTGACCCCGGGATGCGTTCCCCCATCTTCTGAACGGGGCGGGGAAGTTGAACCGTTCTCATCCCGCCGTGAAGCTGAAGATCGGCAGATACAGCGAAATCAGGATAAAGCCCACCACCAGGCCCATGGTCACCAGAAGCAGCGGCTCAATCAGCGACATCGCCGCTGTCAGCGCTGTCTGCACGTCTTCTTCGTAGAACTCCGCGACGGAGTTCAGCATGGTCGGCAGAGCTCCGGTGGCCTCGCCCACCTCCACCATCTCCACTGCCAACTGGGGGAAGACCCCGGTCTGCTCCAGACTGTGCGCCAGCGTCTTGCCCTCGCGCACGCTCCGGGTCGCCTCCTCAATTCCCCCCATGATCAGCCGGCTTGCCATCGATTGCCCCGACGTCTCCAGCGAGCTGACCAGCGGCAGGCCGCCGGCGAGCAGGGTGGAGAGCATGCGCGAGAAGACCGCAATCTGGTAGCGCTGCCAGATGGTGCCCAGCAGCGGCATACTTAGTTTGATGCGGTCCAGCGTCTCGGCCCCCTGCTGCGTCTTCGACCAGCGGTTCATTGCGATGTAGATGGCAATGCAGGCAAGCACAAACCAGGGCAGGAACTTCTTCGCGGCAAGCGCCGTGCTGATGGTGAACTCCGTCAGCGGAGGCAGCTTCTGGTTCAAATCGCTGAACAGGGCGGCGAACTTCGGCACGACGAAGGTCACCAGCATGGTGATCAGGCCGATGACGCCCACGATCAGCAGCACGGGATAGATCAGCGAGGCGATAAGCTTCTTGCGAAAGCTCAGTCCCAGCCGCTGGAATGCGACATAGCGCGAAAGCACGTCCTCGAGGTTGCCGCTCTTTTCGCCGGCCATCAGCGTGGTGGAATAAAGCTTTGGGAACGCACCCTGCTTCTCGAATGCCGTTGAGAGCAGGTCTCCGCCCTTCGTCCGGTCGCGCACATCCTCGAGCAACATGCGGAAATACTGGTTGCGTTGCCGCTTGGCGAGCAGCTCCAGCGCCTGCACAATCGGAAGCCCGGCGCGAATCAGGGTCAAAAACTGCTGGTTGAAGATGACAAACTCTTCCAGCTTGACCTTACGCCGCGGCCGAAGCCGGAGCTCGCCGGCGGTGAGCAGGCCGCGGGGCTTTACCCAGTAGACGAGATAGCCGGACTGCTGATAGCGGTCGCGAATCTCCGTGGCGGAGTAGCCCGACTCGGCCCTCTCCATCACCTTGCCGCGATCGTCCGCCATGCGAATTACAAACTCGGCCATGCGTCTCCTACACCCGTCCTACACCCCAGCAAGCCAAATGCGGGCTAGCTGGGGACCCCGTCCTGCACCCCAGCGAGCCCAATGCAGGCCAGCTCGGGGACCCCGGCTTGGAGTCTAACTAGTCTAACATCTTGAAAGCTCGGGGATTGTTGCCCGGAACCGGGCCCGTTATCGCAATCTGACAATGTAAGGCCAGCGCGGGAAGCTCACTTTTTGGGCTCTTTTTTGGGCTCTAGGGCTGCAGTTGGTCGCTCTTCAAGACCTCAACTCCGGCTGGCGGATGGAAGCGGAACTCGGCGTCCTCCATGGCGAGGTTCTCGCGCTGTGCGCTCAACCGGAACTCGGTCCTGCTCCCGTCGAGCTCATCCATAATGATTCGCCGCAGGTAGCCTTGTGCGTCGCTTTCCAGCAGGACCTGCGAGACGCGGTCCTCCATTCCCACCGGAACACCGCGCAGCATCACATTTCCAGAGCTCTCCGGCGGCACATCGGTCGCGAGCGAGAGGCCGCGCAGCTCCTTCGCCAGCTTTGTGCGACCAAGCAGGTACCGCAGCGGCGAGCGCAGGTCGTCCAGCTTCTTCACCGCCGCGCGCCGCGCCTGCCGTTCGCCCGGCAGGTAGAACCACGCAGTGGAGCCGTCCGTGAGAAAGAGCTTCTCGCGCGGAGAGGTGTAGTCCCAGCGCATCTTGCCCGGCTTTTTGATTTTCAACGTGCCGCTCTCGCTGCGCTGGATGGCTCCGTTGGAATAATTTTCCGTAAATTCCGCGCTCAGCGACTTCATGCTGTTGTAGCGCGCATCGATCTTTGCCGCTACTTCCCGGGCACCAAGGGCCTCAGGCATCTGCGCGCAAAGCCCAACATGCAGCAGGCACAGCGCCAGGAAGATTCTTGCACCCATCCTCATCATTTGATTTTGACCGGTTTGAAGCCTTTTTCGGTAGGCAGATCGCCGGCTTCCTCACCCGGGGGCAGCCCGCGCGTGATGAACGGGAACAGGTCCGGCTGCGCCACCTGCACACGGCCGTCCGCCAGTTGGTAGGCTTTTCCCGCCGGATCCTTCGGTGCGCCGCGCAGCAGACCCGCGGAGATCAGCTCCTGCCAGCTCGCCGGCTTGTGCCCGCTCTTTTGCATAAACACCTCCACCCGGTCCTGCAGAAGCTTCACCTCGGTGTCCACGCGCAGGCAGCGCAGGCGGCTGATTGCGTTCGCTTTCAGGTTCTTGTCTTCGGTGGTCTTCAGGATGTTGGTCCACATGTAGATTGCGGTCTCGGTCTCGCCGGCATGCGCCTTCAACGCGGCTGCCATCACGTGCATCCAGGGAAGAGCGCCGGGGACCTGCGAGCCGCGCTCAAAGGCATCGGCAGCCCTCGCCGGGTCCTTTAACTCGAGCCAGTAGATGTAACCCAGATCGTAGTAAAGCCGCCAGGCCCCGGGGTTCTCGCGTATTCCCTTTTCCACCAGCCGCGCCGCGGCCTGAGGATCGCCTGCGCCCTCGGGCGGCTTCTGCGCCAGAAAGACCGAGCCGAAGTGGTAGGCCGGAAGCAACTTCGGATCCAGCTCCGTCGTCATCTCCAGCAGCGGCTCGAGGATCAGGTAATGCTTCGACTGGGCCTTGTGCTTTTCGCCGAAGTACTGCACCACGCGGGTCCAGTAAACATCGGCGAGCAGGCCGGAGTAGCCCAGGCTCAGGCGCTTCACCACCTTCGGCGAGGGAATGTAAAGCATTTCCTGCAACACGGTGTCGCCGCGCACCTGGTCGATCTGGCGGACCAGCAGCGTGCTCGCGCCCAGCAGCAACGCCAGCAGCAGCGCGTAGGTTGTCTGTGCCCGCACCGTGGTCATCTGGAGCTCACTTCAGATTGCGCCGCTCGAAGATCCACACCGAAGCGGTTAATACCGCCGCGGTGTAGACCAGCACGTAAAGGCTGTTCAGCAGAATCAGCTTCGGTTCGACAGGCGTTCCGTGCGCAACCTGGCTCACGACGTTCAGCGCGGCGAAGTTCGGCACCATGTAGGCCGCCGTGCTTATCACCAGGTGCGCCGCGCCGGTAGCCATCGACGCAAAGCTGCGGAGGTCTTCGGCGAAGCTGCCGATGGCGAAGATCGCAAAGGCAAAGATCGACGAAAAGACCGGCGTTGAGAAGGTCGAGAAAAGCAGCGCCAGCGCCGTGATCAGAACAAATTCCAGCAGGATGAAGTATATCGCCGTCACCAGTTGCAGATCGCCGCGTCCCAGCCCGTGCGAGACGTAGAGCACCGCCGCGAAAAAGCCCACGCTCATCAGCAGCGCATTCACCGTCAAGGTCATCACCAGACCAAGAAATTTGCCCGCGATAAACTCGCGCCGCCGCACCGGACGCGCCGCCAGCACGGTGTACAGCGTCTTCTTGTCGATCTCCTTGGAGACCAGGCCGATGCCAATGAAGATGGCAATCACAATGCCGAAGAGCGAGATGGCCGTCAGCCCCAGGTTGATCAGCACGATGCGGTTGATCTCGATCGAGACCTGCCCGAAGATGATCGAGGCGCCCACGATCAGCAGTGCGAACAAGACGAGGTTGTAGAGCACGCGGTCGCGCACCGCCTCGCGGAAGGTGTTATAGGCGATGGCCCACAGACGTCCCGTCATGCCTTCACCTCATTCGGCTTCGTCGGACTTTCGTCGCCGACGCGCTCCAGGAAGTAGTCCTCCAATGTTGCCTGCACCGGAGTTACGCTGATCAGCCGCGCCTGGTTCTTGCGCAGCGCGGCCAGCACCGGCTCCAGCGAGCGCTCCGGCAGAAGCGCACGCACCACGTCGCCGGTGGCATGGCATAGCGCGCCCAGAGACGAGAGCTCCGCTACCGCCTGCGCGCCGCTGAAGACCACCTCCACCTCGCCGAGCTTTTCGCGCAGCAGGTCGGCCACCACGCCCACGCCTTTCAACTCGCCCTTGTTCAACACGGCGACGCGGTCGCACAGCGTCTCTGCATCGCTCAGGATGTGGGTGGAGAAGAAGACCGTTTTGCCTTCTTCGTTGAGCTGCTGCACCAGGTCGCGGACCTCGCGGCGGCCAATGGGGTCCAGCCCGCTCATCGGCTCGTCCAGCAGCAACAGCTTCGGATCATGAACAATGGCCTGCGCGATTCCGACTCGCTGCAGCATGCCTTTGGAGAACTTTCGGAGCTGTGTCCGCGCCGCGTCGCTCATGCCCACCCGCGAGAGCGCTCGCTCCACCTTGCGCTTGCGTTCGCGCGCGTCTACTCCGCTCAGCCGGGCGTAGTAGTCCAGCAGCTCCACTGCGGTCAGGTGGTCGTAAAAGTAGGGCTGTTCAGGCAGGTAGCCGATGTGGCGCTTGACCTCGATGTCGCCCAGCGGCCGCCCCAAAATCGTGGCGGTGCCGCTGGTAGGGAAGACCAGCCCGAGGAGCAGCTTGAGTGTTGTGGTCTTGCCGGCGCCATTGGGCCCAAGGCAACCAAAGACCTCGCCTTCTTCCACCGAGAGCGTCAATGGCATCAGCCCGCGCTTCAGCTTATGGGAGAAGAAGCCGGTCCGGTAGACCTTTTCCAGTCCCTGGATCTCAATTGCGGCCATGGTGAGTTCGATCAGGTCCTCAAGCCCTCAGCTTACCAAAACAGCCGGAGGACGTCAGCCATCTCTCTGGCGCGACGCCGCATGGCAATTGCGCACCATAAATAAAGGGGAGGAGCGATTCGCTCCTCCCCGGTCCAACATCAGGATTGTTCTAGCCGTTTACTGCAGCGCTAGGTCGCCGGCGCCGGCAACGCCCGTGGCGTTGTAACGGATCACGCCCGACTGATCGCTGAAGAAGTAGCGCTTGCCGGTCTGGTCCACAACGACCGGAGACGCAGTCACGGTGTACAGCACGTTCGGCGAGGTCGGAGGGTTGCCGCCGCTGGCGACGGCGGTGAAGGTGTATCCGCTCTTGGTTCCCGCCGCAAGAACTTGGTCCAGCAGAAGCGCCGCGTCAGAGGTAGCGGTGGTGCCGGTGCCGCCCAGCAAGGCGAGGTCAGTGAAGCCCTGCTCGGGATAGGTCGCGGCATAGGTGACCTCGGCGGTGTTGATCGTGCGCACAGAACCCACAGCCGAAGCTTCGTTGGCGGCGATGCGCGAGCGCAGCAGGTTGGGAATGGCAATGGCGGCGATGATGAGGATGATCGCCACGACGATCAGCAGTTCAATCAGTGAAAAACCCTTCTGTTTACGCATTCTTAGTCTCCTGTGCTCTTGGTTCCGCTTAGTCTCGTAAAGCTCGGTTGTGAATTGCGGATGCGCTTTGGTTAATGCAACTGGATTGCCAACTCTGATTCCTGCCGCTACCGCCAACTGATTTCCTTACTATTCAACAACTTGAAATCATTCCCGAAAATCACCCGCACCTTTTTGGAAACTTGACCCACCTTGGGAATGACGCCGCGCGTTAGTTGTGTCAGACAATCTGTGTCACTTCCGTACCCTGCAGGTAACATGGCCGGCTGGTGCGCGTGGGCATCGTCCCCGCGGTGCTTCTCCCGCCAGCACCACCCCAGCAAGCCACTCGTGGGCTTGCCCGGGTAGAGTCATTTGCCGTGGGCCGATAGGAGCACTATACAAAAGCGCGGCTGGCGAACAAATATCGTGGAACCACAGAAAACAAGAGGCACCACTGTTCGTGGTGCCCACCGTTCAGGCTCGGATCCCCCCCCGGAATACTTCGCCTGGCTTAATTCTTCTTGAACCGCTACCGCTGTGCCACGTTGAGCGCAGTCCAAAGCTCGCCTCTGCTATGGGCAATCGGGATGCCAATGTGCAGCCGCCTTTGCCGGGCAGGAAGCCAGAGATTGTAAACCGCAGATATGCATGAACTTAGATTGGAGATGCAAAATTGCCGGCCTCGGCTCGCCCGGCCTCGCCGCCAGCAACGATGGAGGCGGACCGTCAATTCGCAGTGACAAAACGTGTCATCGCCAGAGCTGAACGTAACGTTAATTGACCAAATCAGCGGCAATGAACGTTCGATTGAGGGCAGATTTCCGATTAAGGCGCGTTCTCAGCAGGCGATCTGGTCGCGCGAGAGCTTCAGCCCGGTCAGGTTCCCCAGCACTGTCACCGCGATCTGGTCGGAGACGAAGAACTCCTGGGCGACCTTCTGCACGTCCTCGACCTGGACGGCTTCGATGCGGTCGGTGATCTCGTCCATCCCGTAGAAGCGGTCGTAGTACATCTCCTGGCGCGCAAGGTTGCTCATCCGCGCCATGGAGGACTCCAGGCTGAGCATCAGGCTTCCCTTCAACTGCGCTTTGGCCCGGACCAGCTCCTCGGTGCTCACCGGCACATCTTTCAGATCGCGGAACTCGCGCAACACCGACTGCACTACTTTGGGCGCGGACTCCTTCGAGGTACCCGCATACACGGCCAGGCAGCCCGAATCGCGGTATGGGTTCAACTCGCTGAAGATCGAATAGACCAGCCCCTGCTTCTCGCGGATGTTCTGGAAAAGGCGCGAGCTCATCCCACCGCCCAGCAGCGTGTTCAGAATAAAGGAGGAGTAACGCTTCTCGTGCGAGATCGAGTACGAGGGCACTCCGATGCAAAGCTGCACCTGCTCCAGCGACTTCTTGTTGCGCATGGAGATCTTGGCCATAGGCGTGGGTGCTATGTCGCGCAGCTCGCTGGCCGCCGCAAGCAGGTTTGCAAACTTCTGCGTCACCAGCTCCAGGAAGCGGTCGTGCTTCAGGTTTCCCGCGGCCGCGATCACGATGTTGCCGGCCTGGAAGCGCTCCCGGTAGTAGTCGAAGAGCATCTCCGGCCCAAATTTCCGCACCGTGTCGCGCGTCCCCAGGATCGGCCTGCCGAGAGGATGGTCCTTCCAGAAGCTCTGCACGAAGATCTCATGCACGAGGTAATCCGGATTGTCCTCGTCCATCTTGATCTCTTCCATGATGACGCTGCGCTCCTTCTTCACGTCTGCGTCATTGAAGGAAGGGTTCAGCACGAGGTCGCTGAGCACGTCCATGGCGTCGCCCAGGTGCTCGTCCAGTATCTTGACGTTGAAGCAGACGCACTCCTTGGCGGTGAATGCGTCGAGGTTGCCGCCGAAGGAGTCCACCTGTCGGGCGATCATCTCCGCCGTGCGTGTGGTGGTGCCCTTGAAAACCATGTGCTCGGCGAAATGAGAGATCCCGTTAACCTCGGCCGCCTCATGCCGCGAGCCGGTCCGTATCCACACTCCAGCCGAGACCGAGCGGATGTGGGGCATCTCCTCGCTGATCACGGTGAGTCCGTTCGGCAATACCGTGCGGCGCATATTGCGCAGAACGGAACTCAAGTCTTGGCTGGCATTCAACATTGCGGCCCTCATGGGTTCATAATTACGTACTCTCGTCGTGTGTTGCGGACTGGCTGAGTCACCCAATCAACCAGTACACGCGCTCACAGGCACGTTACAATTCTAAATGATCGAGAAAGCAGAATACTGCTTTTCTGGATCAATTACTCCTTAGATGCATGGCAATCCGAACGCAATTCGAACTATTGGGCCTGACGGATCAAGAGCTTACGGCCATTGTAGAAGGCTTGGGAGAGCCCCGGTTCAGGGCCAGCCAGCTCTTTGAAGCCCTTTACCGGCAGCGACTGGCCAGCCTCGACCAGATCTCGACCCTGCCCAAGGCCCTGCGGGCCCGTATGGCCTCGGAAGGGTACTCCACGGGGCTGCCCGCCGTCGAGCAGCGCTTCGTCTCATCCGATGGCACGGTCCGCTACCTGGTACGCTTTTCCGACGGGCAGACCGTGGAGACCGTCTGGATGCCGGACGGGGATGGGGCCGAGGACGACCGGGTCGAAGCCGGCACTGAAGAAGCCGGAGAGAGTTCCGGTGCTGGTCCCTCGGCTTCCGCTTCAGGATCGGCAGCTCTGCCCAGCCGGCGCGGGACCATCTGCCTCTCCTCTCAGGCCGGCTGCGCCGTCAACTGCAAGTTCTGCATGACCGCGCTGTTGGGCGTACAGCGCAACCTCACCGCCGGAGAGATCGTCGGCCAGGTGCTGCTGGTCCTGAACGACCACCAGATCGAAATCGGCCGCGACCGCATCAACCTGGTCTTCATGGGGCAGGGCGAGCCATTTCTGAACTACGACAACTTCATACGCGCGGTGCGCCTGCTGGTGGACGGCGTGGGCATTCCAGAGTCACGAATGACGGTCTCCACCTCGGGCATCGTCCCGCGAATTGCCTCGCTGGCCGCCGAGCCGGTCCGCCCCCATCTGGCCATTTCGCTCAACGCCTCCAATGACGCGCTGCGCGAGCAGATCATGCCCATCAACCGCAAGTGGAAGCTGGCGGCGATCCTTGATGCGGCGCGGGCGTTCCCGCTGCGAGCTCGCGAGCGCCTGACCTTCGAGTACGTCCTGCTCGCCGGAGTAAACGACTCGGAGGAGAATGCCCGTGAGATAGTCGGGCTGCTGCGCGGGATCCGCGCCAAGGTCAACCTCATCGCCCTGAACCCGGGCCCGGAGATCCCCTTCCGGACGCCCTCGGACGAAGCCGTTGCGCGTTTCCAGCAGGTGCTCATCGCCGGCGGTATTCCGGCCTATGTTCGCCGCCCGCGCGGGCGCGACATCTATGCCGCCTGCGGGCAGCTCAAGCGCAGCACCGGGGACCCCAATCTGCCGGTGTTGGCAGATTGGGAATGAGCACCGGCCCCGTCACGCCGGAGTCTCACGCCAACTAGCAACTTCGGGCTCGTCGGGGGCCCGCTTCCTGCGCTATAAGAAAAAACTATTCGGCTTATAAAAAATAAAAACCCGAGCGCCCGGACGCGCATCCTAAACAGCGCCTAAGCACAGAAGGGAGAGGTATGAATTCTGAGCGCCTGAGTGATTTCCGCGTCGCCATACTCGCCGCCGATTTCTTCGAAGAGAGTGAACTCATTGAGCCCCGCAAGGCACTGGATGAGGCCGGAGCAACTACCGTCGTCATCGCGCCTCATGGCGGCGAAATCAAGGCCGCCCATCATGAGAAGGAGACCGGGTCGGTCAAAGTCGACCAGACCCTGAACGAAGCCGACCCCGCCCGGTTCGACGCGCTGCTGCTGCCGGGAGGCAAAAAGAACGCCGCTGCCCTGCGCGACGAGCCGCTCGCCCAGGACTTCGTCCGCTACATGAACCAGCTGCACCGCCCGATCGCCTCGATCTGCCACGGCGGCTGGCTCCTGGTCTCCGCCAACCTGGTGAAAGGCCGGCACATGACCAGCTACCCGGAGATCCGCCAGGACTTCGTAAAGGCCGACGCGTTCTGGACCGACAATCCGGTGGTGCGCGATGGAAACTTCGTCTCCAGCCGCCAGCCCTCGGATATCCCGCAGTTCAACCAGGAGATGCTGAACCTGTTCGCGGACCACAAATTGCGCGCCCGCACCGCAGCCTGAGCCGGATACGAATTCGTTGCCGAATCGAGGGTGCCCTGGTTCCGTGCCTCAATCCCGTGCCCCAGGTTCCGTGCCCCAGGTCCCGCGCTGCTGTCGTCCCGGTGCTGACCTGGGGCATGATTTACTTACTTCGCGACAGATGACCCTCTGCCGGGTTCTGCTACCATGTGGGCGTGCCCCAGAAAGCCAAACATGGGCTTTCACCCCAGCAAGCCAAGAACAGACTTGCCGGGGATCCCGGACTTGCTGGGGACTCCGGGCCTGCATTCCTGTATGTTCACTCTTCGCGACTACCAGAAGCGCGACTTCGATGAGCTCTTTGAGCTCGACCGGCGCTGCTTCGATCCCAGCATCGCCTACAGCCGGCCCGAGCTGACCAGCTTCATCGAGCAGCGCCGCGCCTTCACCATCGTCGCCGAATGGAATGGACCCAACTCCGCGCCGTCTAATGGCTCGGCGCCGGCCGATACTCATAAACCAACGGCCGGAGCCCCACGCCGTCCCATCGCCGGCTTTCTCACCTGCCATTACCAGCGGCAGGGCTACGGCCACATCATCACCATCGACGTGCATCCCGACGCGCGGCGCAATCACCTCGGGACCCTAC
>Ga0137373_10002877_pt1 | contig 18926 bp, 8 predicted proteins | sample SagtaG_5_FD_104912 | JGI IMG/M metagenome (GOLD analysis project Ga0137373, IMG submission 104912) | Vadose zone soil microbial communities from Sagehorn Ranch, Mendocino, California, USA - Sage1_R_80_16 metaG | ecosystem: Environmental > Terrestrial > Soil > Vadose zone | place: USA: California... | reverse complement strand
ATTTCCTGTACGATCGCGCTCAGTGCGGCGGGGATCGCTGAGCTGGCCGTTACGCTGGGGCCCGCCGCGATCGACGCGGGGGGCGTGGCGCTCCGTCCCTTCGTCACCGTCGGGGCGGGGCTCAGCCCTACTGGCGGGCGTCGCGTCGCCGTCGGCATGGCGATCAACGACACGCACCGCTTCGCCGCACGGTGGCTCCTAGACACGCAGGAATTCGCGCTGGTCGCCAGCGATGGCGTAATCGCGACCGCGGTCGACACCAGCGACCCGTTGGAGGTCGCCCTGCGCATCGTGGAAGTCGTGGCCGACCTGGTGGCCGCCGTGGCGATGGCGCAGCAGCCAGTGAAGGACCTCCTGGCTCTGCACGTCGTCGCACCGAGCGCGAGCGACCCCGACGGAACGACAGTGCGCAACATGCTGCGCGGCGTCGTGCTCGAGGACGTGAACGAGCCAGCCGAGTTGATCGGCGGCCTGTTCGACCCGGCGACGCTCCTTGGGCGCATCCACAAGCTGTTCGGCAACATCGCCGACGCGGGGATTTCGATCACCGTCGAAGGACTGACGATAACGTTTAAGAAAGAGGGCGGGATCATCGGCATGCAAGCCGGGCTCGCCAACCGCTTCGAGCTGCTGAGCGGCGACGTCATGCTCTGGCTGGAGAACGACGACGCGTGGATCGACGGCAATCCCACGGGCGACGGTGGCCTGTTCGTCGGCTTCCTGCCCGATACGCTGCCACTCACGTTCACGCCGAGCCTGACGGTGAACGGCGTCGGGCTGCGGATCGGCAAGAGCTCGGGGCCGCTGCTCGACTTCGGGATCACGCTCGAATCAATCGCGCTGCACACCTTCGCCGAGTTCAACCAGACTGGGGCGGTCGGGGGCGGCGTGCAGCTGCAATTCTCCAACCTGGCCGTCTCGGCCGGCGGGGCGAAGGGCGACAATGGCATCGCGCAGGGGATCATGCGCGACACCGGCCCGACCTCGCCCAAGCCGGCCTTCTCGCCGGCGCTCGCGATCCAGAAGCACGGCAGCAATCCGGTGTCGGTCACGCTGCGCGCGGGCGATGGCGATGGGCCGTGGTGGATCGCCATCCAGAAGGGATTCGGCCCGCTCTACCTCGAGCAGATTGGCTTCGGCGCCACCATGCCGCACGGGCGCGTGGAGCGCATCTCGCTGCTGATGGACGGCTCCGTCTCCATGTTCGGGCTGACCTGCGCGGTCGACGATCTGCAGATCACCTACATCGTCGCCAACGGCGACTTCTTCAACCCGAACCACTGGGCCGCCGACCTGGCCGGGCTGGCCGTCTCGGCCGACATGGCCGGCGTCACGATCGCCGGCGGGCTGCTCAAGCAGACGACCGACAAGGGGATCGAGTATCTCGGGATGTTGCTGGGGCGCTTCGGCGTCTACGGCATCACCATTTTTGGCGGATACGGCGAGGGCGAGCAGAACGGCCAGAAGTTCACCGCCTTCTTCGCCGTCGGCGCCGTCAATGGGCCGATCGGCGGCCCGCCGGCCTTCTTCCTGACCGGCATTGGCGGCGGCTTCGGGATCAATCGCCTGCTGGTCGTCCCCGGCGACCTCTCGCGCTTCGGCGACTACCCGCTGATCCAGGCGCTCGACATCGCCGCCAAGCCGCAGAATCCAATGGATCAGCTACGGGCGCTCGGCCAGTTCTTCCCGATGTCGAAAGGAACGTTCTGGTTCGCCGCCGGGCTCTCGTTCAACAGCTTCGCGCTGGTGGACGGCATCGCCGTCATCGCCGTGCAGATCGGCGATGGCCTCGACATCAACCTGCTCGGCCTGGCCCGGATGGCGCTCCCGCGCCCGCAGGTCGCGCTGGTCTCGATCGAGATCGCCCTGCTCGTCCGTTTCTCCAGCTCCGAGGGCCTGCTGTGGATCCAGGGCCAGCTGACCGACAACTCGTGGCTGCTGTATCCCGATATCAAGCTGACCGGGGGCTTCGCCTACGTAATCTGGTTCAAGGGCGAGCACCGCGGCGAGTTTGTCCTGACCTTAGGCGGCTACCATCCGGATTTCCACCGCGAGGGTTATCCGCAGGTCCCGCGCCTTGGGTTGCGCTGGGGCATCGGCGACGCGATCGTGATCAAAGCCGGGAGCTACTTCGCGCTGACATCTGAGGCGCTGATGGCCGGCGGCGACTTCGAGGCCTCGGCGCACTTCGGCCCAGCCTGGGCCGAGGTCAAGTTCGGCGCCCACGGTATCATCTACTTCGATCCGTTCCGCTACCAGGTCAATGCGTATGCGCGTATCGCCGCGGGTGTCACGATCGACACGTGGATCTTCGGTGAGATCACCATCTCGATCAGCCTGGGGGCGCGCATCGACGTCACGGGACCCGACTTCCACGGCAGCGCCACCTTCGAGGTCGGCCCGATCGAGCTGACCGTCGAATTCGGCGGCTCGGATCAATCAAACAAGCAAGCGCTCGGCCCGGCGGCCTTCATCGAGAAATATCTCGAAGCGACCAATGGCGGCGGCGCGCTCGCCCACGCGCTAGTCACGTCGTTCGGCGCGCTGCCGGCGAAGGGCGAGGACTCCACCCCCGATGGATCCGCCGCCAGGCCGTTCGTGGTTGTGGTCGAGTTCGGCCTGACCTTCACCAGCACTGTTCCAGCCACCAAGGTCACGCGCACCCTGGCAACGGCGGATGCGACGACCTCGCACCCGTCGAGCGACTCACTGGGCGTGGCGCCGATGGAGGTGAGCGATATCGAGCCGACGATCATGCTCAGGTGGGAGCACGCGGGGGTGGCGCAGACGTTCCCGTTTGTCGCCACGCCGCGTCGGTTTGGCAGCTTCCCGGCCGGCATCTGGGGACTTCCGCAGGATTCGAACAACCGCAAGGTTCCCAAGGCGAAGATGATCGAGGCGCTCAACGAGCTCAATCTCGAGTCGCGCGCCGCCGAGTCACCCGCTGGCCCGGAAATTCCGTACTACCAGGTTGAGATCGGGAAGCGCAAGCCGCTGCCGTTCACCCGCCGCACGATCGACGTCACGAAGATCAAGACCCAGGCGGCGGCGGTGGAGGCACTCATCACCGAGCCGGTCTCCGTCCCGGCCGCGTTCGCTCGGGCGCGCGCCTTCCTCAGCGCGACGGCAACTCCAACTGCGCTGGCGTCGCTGCGCGGCGAACGGCAGTCGCCGCCGCTGCTTGGCACGCTTACCGAAGGATTGCAGGCCGATCCGGCGACGGTCGTCCCTGGCATTGGCGCGAAACCCCCGGGCAAGGTGTACGATCACTTCGTGGATGCGCCGGAGGCGGTTGGGATGCTGTCGGGCGCGAGCGTCGATATTCGCGTGGTGTCGTCGGCCCGCACGACTGTGAAGGACTCGGCGCGTGCGTGGCGCGTTGCGCCACCGACATTTGCATCGGTGGAGGCGGAGCGCAGCCGCTCGATCGCCGCGCGCCTCGTGCTCGCCGACCCCGAAGCGGTCAGCACCGGGCGGCGTGGCACGCTGATCGGCAACGTCGATGTGCCACCATCCGCCATCGCGCACGCGGCGCCGGCGATCGTGGCACGCACGGGCGCGCCGGGGTACGAGCAGCTCAATGGCTTCACCACCGGTCTGGTGGCTAACCGGCGTGGCGCTCGGGCAACCGCGGCTGGCCGGCCTCGCGATCAGGCAACCGCGGGCGCCACTCTCACGCCCGGACAGATCGTCGTACTCAAGCTGCCAAATGCGCGCGCCGATGCGGCGCTCGACGGCGAGCGGCCGCGCCTCGGCGTCAGCGGGCTGCCCGCCCGCGTCGTCGTGCTCGCTCATGGCGGCAGGGTGCTTGCCGATCGCCTGGTCGGCGCGGGGCTGTCGCACGCCGGCCAGGACGACTCGATCGTCGAGGTGGTGCGCGGCACCGAGCGGATCGTGGCGATCGGGCAGGGCGATACGCGCAGCGCCGCCTTCGACGCCGGGTTGACCGGGTGGCATGCGGGGATGCAGATGGCGTATGTCGGATGGTCCACGGCGATTGCCCCCGGATGCGTCGTACGCTCGTCGGGCGAGCCGATCCGGCTGCACCGCGAGCGCGTCGAGGCCGGGTGGGTCACGGGCGCCGAGCTTGCGCGCGGCGTGAGCACCGTCACGACGACCTTCGCCGAAGCCCCGACGACAGTGGTGATCGTTCTCGACGACCCGGCCGCGTTCGGCGACGAGGTCGGCGGCCGCCAGCTGCTGCTCGGCCTGGACGGCGCAAATCGCGCGCGCGACGCCGCAGGCGCGGAGCGCCCGCCCGTGCTCCTGGTGATGGAGAATCGCAGCGTGCTGGCCTACGACGTCGTTCCCGAGCGCAACAAGCCAGTGGTGGTGACGATCGCCAGCGAGCTAGGATGGTCGCTGGTGGGTGTGATGGGATCGTCGTCGCTCGACGCGGCCGGCGCGATTGCATTCATCTCCGCGCGCGGACTCGACGCGGCGCAGCGCCCCTTTGCCACGGCGTCGGCGACACCAGGGCAGAGCCGGCTCGAGTGGCGCGGGCCGATCCGCACACACGACGAGCGCCGACAGGCCAGGGCACTGGCCAGCGGGCGGCCGCTGCCACCGGCCAAGAGCGCGAAACCAGCCAAGCGCCGCAAGGGAGAACCACGCTGATGCCCAAAACCGGACACTTCATCCTGCATTCGAACGTCCTCCCGAAGCTGACGGCCGGCCACTACGAGCTGGTCAGCGAGCAGAGCGGGACGCCGTTCGACGTTGCGCCGGAACGCACGCACGTGACGGTCGCAGCACCGCGCTATGTGATGCCGACCGACCAGATACTTTCGACCTTCCCACCAGCCAACGCCGAGGGAGCCTTCGGCGATCGGTTGCCGCAGATCGTCCTCAAGCGACGCACCCTGCCATGGGAGCGTAATCCCGCCGAGCAGCTGCAACCGTCGACGACGCCGTGGCTGGCCCTGGTGGTCGTCGCCGAGGGGGAGGCCCAGCTCTCTGCCGCCACGCCAGTGGCGCAGTGCATCACTTCAGGCACCACCCTGCTCGAAGCGACCGAGGACAAGGATGTAGAGCAGGGACTCTATCTCGCCGTCACCGAAACGGTCGTCAAGAAAATCTTCCCGTGTCAGCAGGACCTGGAGCTGCTCGTACATGTGCGCGAGGTGGACATCAACGACACCGAGCTTGCCAACGGCGACGACGACGGATGGCTCGCCGTGGTGCTCGCCAATCGGCTACCGGTCTTCGATATCGCCAATGCGAAGCCGGTGCGCTACATGGCCTGCCTGGTGAATGTGGAAGGACAGCTCGCGGCGCTCCCGCCGCCGGAGCCGCCGGACGATCACTTCACCTTCGAGCTTGCCCAGGACTGGACGGTGCTGGCGTCGATCGATCCGCACGTCGGCCCCGACCCGCGTGTGATGGGAGGGATCGACATTGGCAACATCGCACTCCCCGCGGCCGGCGGGATACTGGGTGCGCAGCCGCCAGGTACCATGGCCGCAGCTCAAGCAACCAGCGCCTTAAGCAGATCGCCGATCGTTGGCACCGCGCTTGATGGCGCCGCGACGATGAAGGAAACCCCCGCGGCGCAGCAATGGGTCAGCGCCACCGAGAAAGTGGCCAAGGTCGCGCTCGACCCCGACGCCAAGCGCCTCGTGCGCGACACTATGGCGTCGGGCTTTCGCTACCCGATCGAGCTCTTCGCCGCCGAGAAGGTCTACCGCTTTCCCGTGCTCGCACACTGGTCATTCACTACGAACGAGGGGGCGACCTTCGAGACGCTGATGCAGGATCTCGACGTCGGGCTGCTCGGCACCATCCCCGAGCCGGCGGCCGATGCCCCTCCCGCTCCGCCTGGCCCCGAGGTGGTACAGACGGGTCATATCGGCCTCGATCACCGCACGCGGCGGGGCGATCCGGTGCGCGCCTGGTACCGCGGCCCGCTGGTCCCATTCCCGACCGACCGCGACCCAGCCGGCGACGGGCGCCCGCGGCTGGCGCACTCGGCCGACCAGATCCGCCGTGTCGTCCCCGACGGGCGCGAGGATCTGTCGCTCGCCGCCGCCTTCGAGATCGGCCGCCTGCTCGGATTATCGCAGCTCTCGGTCGTATCGGCGCTGCTGCGCTTTCGGGGCGAGCAATTCGGCGCCGGCCGCGTGCGCGAAATCCTCTCAAAGTTCACGGCGTTCAAGCTGCCCGAGCTGGTCGACCAGCGCATCGATCTCGGACGCTTCGTGGCGCTGGAAGTCATCGGCGACCTGGTCAAGAACCCGGCCGACATGCTCGGCCCGCGTCGCCCCGTGGCCGATCCGGGACGCGAGCTGGTCGTGAAAGGCGATCTCGATGCCGTCATCGCCGATGGACTCGGGTTCGACCTCGAGGCTGTGCGCAAGATCGGGCAGGAGGTGGGGATACTCGCCGCGGTCACGCAGGCGCAGGTCCCGATCGCCAACCGGGAAGGGCAGGTGCAGCTCGACCAGCGCGCCATTGCCGGTTTGCGCGGCGCGCTCTCTGCCGAGCTGAATAATGTGCTCGGCGTGGCCGCGCCCAATGCAGGGCGACGTGCGACGGTGCCGGGCGCGCCGCGCGCCGCCCGCGATGCCCGCGATGCGCTCGACGCTCTCATCGAGCGCGCCGCAGCGCGCGATGACGCCGATCAGGAGGATGCGTGATGGAACGATTCGTCAGCGCCCAGATCGTCCTTGAGGCCACGGTGGCGGCGGCGCAGGATTACACCGACCTCGTCGTCGATCACGATCCCGACGACGGCGATCACGTCGTGCCGGGGGAGCTGCGCCGCTTCCTGGCACGGTTGCGGCTCCTGCATGGCGTGCCCTTCAGCTACCTGGTACCCGACGCGGATCTCCTGCCGATCGAGTCGATCCGCTTCTTCTACATCGACCGCGCCTGGACCGACGCGCTGGTGCAGGGGGCGCTGAGCGTCGGCACGATCACCACCGCCGACCGCGCCCAGCTCGAGGCGGTCTATCCGAAGATCCGCGACGACGTCGACGAAGCCGAGCGGACGATCCGCACCCCCAGAGGGGAAGAGCGGCTGCAAGGGGCCGGCGGCACGATCACCGGCTTCCTGATGCGCTCGCGTGTCGTCTCTGGGTGGCCAAACCTGCACGTGCGAGCCTACTCGCGCGACGTACTCGACGACGACGCGCTCACCACCGCGGCAGAGGCCGATCCCAACCGGATGAAGGTGTTGCGCCTGGAGCGCCTGGCCCCGGCGGTCCTGCTGGTCCTCTTCGACGGTGTCCCTGCGGTGATACACATCGAGGAGCCGCGGCAGGGCATCCAATTCGGGGTACGACTCAACCCCGCCGATCCGCCGGCGCAGCGCCATGCCAAGGTGAAGGTGCGCGATAACCTGACCGGCGACCCCGTTCCCCCCAAGGAGACCTTCACGGCGGGCAACTCGGTCGACGTCCCGTTCCGTCGCGGGGCGCCGGGGGTGATCAACCTCGTGGAGCTGCGCAAGCGGCTGGCCGCCAAGGCGCCCAATTCGGGCGGCGCGCTCGAAGCAAACGAGTACGCCTTGCAAATGCTGCGCTTCCCCTACCGCCAGGTCTTCGGCGACCCGGACGACCTGGAGGGGCAGAAGTTCTTCGACCTCGACAAGTTCAAGGCGACCATCTCCCTGACAACCTGGAAGGCTACCATCGCCGCGAACGTCGACAAGGTGAAGCCATGACCAAGCACATCAAGCTCGACCCCGGCACGGTCCGTGAAGTCACCCGTAGCAAGCGCTTCCTGGCCGCCGATCGCGCCCAGCTCGACCTCGGCGAGATCGCCACGTGGGACTCGTACCTGCTGCGCGAACACCGCCTGCTCGTCCCGATCGACGTGCAGGCGCTGTACGTGCAGCCAGGCAGCACCGAACCGATGGTGCGCCTGCCGATGCTGGTGGCCGGAGCCAATGGGAAGGCGGTCACCGACCCGGAAGACGGCATGCCCGACCCGTTCGACGCTGGGGCGCCGCGCCCGCCCGGCGTACACCTTCACTGGGCCATGCCCGATGCGCTGTTGCGCGGCACGCTGGCCGAGCGCGCCGACGGGTCGGCGAATCGCCTGGATCTGCCGGTCCTTCCCGACCGCTGGACCGTGCTGCGAATCGTGCTCCCGCGCGGTGCGGCGGACGCCGTCGTCACGGGATGGGTGCTGGAGGCCGACCGCGCCGTCGCCGTCCCGTTAGGCAGTTGGACTGAGGGTGGCGCCGCCGCGAAGGGGGCCACTCCCGCCGGCGTCCAGATCGAGCGCGCCAAGCTCACCGGCACGGTCGGCGGCGCCGTGAGCTGGTCGGCCGTCTACGACGCCGTGCTCAACCGCTTCGCCTTCCACGACCCACTAGCCGACCTCGCGCAGATCGCCCCTAAGGGCGCCGACGAGGACTGCGTCGCGTATCTCGTGGCCGGCTGGTGGAGCGACCCCGCCGGCGATCCGCTCGACCGGGCGCGCAGCAACGACAGCCTGCACGAGCTGCTCGATCGCCTGCGCTGGCGGCTGCTCTACGAGTGGGGAGATGAGCAGTGGGCGCTGCAGCAGGAGAAGGCGCAGTTCGAGTTGCGCAAGGCGCTCGGCCTGACGACGGCCGAACGCTGGTCGAGCCCGCGCCCGCCCAAGATCGATGGTCTGCAGCAGGCGCAGGCCACGGCGGCGCACCCGTTCGCTCCGATCGACACGACCTTTCTCGAGCAGCAGCCCCTGACGGCGACGTCGGCGTTCGCGACCGAGGCCATCCAGCATTATGTCGCCCAACCGTGGCACCTACGGTCGTCGCTGCTGCATGGCGCAATCTATGGCGTCCCCGTCGCCGGCGATCCATTCATCGATCGCCGCCCCGCCGCGTCTGCGTTGTCGGTGGCGCTGGGCGTTCACGACGACGATCTGATCGCCGCATTCGCATCGGCGCCCCAGGCGACCGCCGATCTGCGGCGGGCTACCGAGCGCCTGCTCTCGGCCTTTACCGCGCAGAAGATCAATCGTCTCGCCTCGGCGGATGGCCTGGTGGAGCTCGAGGAATTCGAGCACGCCGCCGCCTTCTCGTCGCTCCCCGGCGGATCGGCGGGCACCGACCGCTACCTGCAGCGCGTGCAGACGGGCGGCGTCGGTGGGCTTGATATCGGCAAGAGTCGCTTCGCAAAGAAGCAGGCGGTCAAGGTTGCGTCGTCGGCGCGCGACTCGGCACCGGCGCGTCACGCGCGCCCGATGGCGGCGGGCGATGTGAGTGCGGCGCAGGCGATCGGCGGCGAGCTGTTCTTCTCATCGGGGCACAAGCCGACGCTGGTCAAGGCCACTGAGATGATGATCAACGACATCGCGCGCTCGCGTGTTGGCGAGGTGCTGGCGCCCACCGAGGCGCGCGTCGTCGATCGGCCCGCCCCGCGTTTCACCTTCCCGAACGAGCCCATGGTCGCCATCCGCGGCGCCTCGCGCAGCCTGCGCCACGGCGGCGACGGCCGCGGATCGGCTGATGGCAAACTGACCTGCCGCTGGCCGACGCATGTCATCACCGAGATCAGCGGCATCATCGCCAGCGACCGCTTCGTGCGCTCGTTAGGTAACGGGTCGGTGCCGCCCGAGGTGCTCACCCTCGCGCGCGAGGTCGTCCTCCACGACCCCTACCACGACGACTGGATCGCCAGCGCCGTCGCGCCGTCGGCCGGAGACCGCCCGGCGATCTTCCGGCGCCTCAAGGCCGAGTCGGTCCTGCGCTTCGGCCATGATGGGACATACGACGGCGCGACCGTCGCCTTCCATCCCACCATCGCCAGAACCCCCAAGGCGCGGCGCGCTCAGGCCGTCAGCGCGCCGACGCGCGTGGAGCCGGGCGTGCGCCAGACGCAGATGCTCCTGGCCGACGAGATGCTCAAGTTCTCGCTGTACAAGGGTGTCGACCCCGACCTCGTCGGCGTCACGACGTGGGCACAGCCCTGGATTCCGATGTGGCTGGAGTGGGAGATCAAGGTCGAGGGCCTCGATCCCCCCACCCTGGACGCGTGGCGCTTGGGGTCGGTCGATCTCGACCATCTCGGCACCACGATCGATGGCGGCAGCGCGGTGCTGCGCGGACGCGCGCAGCTCACCACCGGGGCGGCCGCCACGCTGCACGACGCGATCACCGACTGGCTCAAGGCCGAGGACGCGCTCGACGCCGTGCAGGCTGGCCTCGTCGACGAGGCGACCGAGGACGCGCTACGCATCCTCGACGAGGCCGTGCGCAACCTCGACGTCGTCACCGCCACGCTCGATGGCATGCGCACGCAGCTGCTCGGGCTCCCGGTGAGCGATGGGCTGCGGCGCCCAGGCGATGGCACGACCGTGATCGACCCCGCGCCAATCGGCCCACCGCACTCGCTCGTGGCGGGGTGTGTCACACTCACGCGCGCCCGGCTGCTCGACGTCTTCGGGCGCACGCTCGAAGTCCCGCTCGCCACGGTCGCCACGCCGACGCGCGCCACGATCGACGATCGTCCCGGCGTGCTCTCGCTCGCCCCGCGCCTGCTGCGCCCGTCGCGCTGGCAGTTCCGGCTCGTCGACGCCGCGACCGCGGTGGGGGTAGAAGGCAAGGAGGCGCGCGTCGACCAGATCGAGACCAGCCTGCAGGTCAACCCCGTCGCGGGTTTCGTGATGCCCGATCATCTCGACGAGAGCCTCGAGCTGTTCGAAGTCGATGGCTCGCCGATCGGCGAGCTCCTGCACGAGGCGGCGAGCGGCGGCGTGATGTGGGAGATCGCGGCCGGGCGTGAGGGACCGGCCGACGCCGGCCCGCTGTTCGGCCTAACGCCGGCGCAGCAGCCGCTCGGTCTCTTCGCCGCGGGCCTTGTCGCCGCCGATACCACGCGCCGGAAAGGAGCGCCGCTCACGCCCGATACGGCGCAGGAATCGACCCTCTCATCGCTGCTGCGCGCGATTGACACAACATTGTGGACGATCGACACCTTCGCCGCCCTGGGGAGCGAGCATGTCGCGGGGCTAGTTGGGCGGCCGATCGCAGTGGTGCGCGCGCAGTTGCGCCTCGAACTGTGGCCACCCGACGATATCGACCTCTCCGACCCGCAGCGCGCGAGCGAGTGGGCCGCGGCCGAGCGCGACGCGGCGCATTACGCCTTCCCGGTACGCATTGGCGAGCTGACGCGCAGCGATGATGGCGTGCTCGGCTTCTTCGTCGACGACGACTACGCGAAGTTCCGCCTGGTCGACAAGGTGATCGCCGACACCGCCGCCGACGCGGGGCGCAGCCGCGGGCAGCTCGGCCTGTTCGGCGATGTCACCGGCGTGCCGCCGAAGGCACCGTTCCCGCCCGGGTATATCGCCGGGACCGACGACGCCGACACCCTGATGCTGCACATCGGCCAGACGGTGACGCTCACCCTGTTTATGCACCCAGCCGGCAAGGCATCGTTGACATCCGGCATCCTCCCGCGCAAGGCGCTTGCGCTGGCGCGCGACTGGGTCGGCCGCGGACTCCAGGCGATCGCGCCGTCGCTACGCACCGGCCCAGTGCTGGTGGAGACGGACCTCGACACCAATAGTCAGGTGCGCCTGCCGAAGGTCTCGGTCTTCGGCAAAGATCAGAACTTCCTCTGGCGCGACACGCCGGCGACCTGGCGCACCGATGCCATTCTTGCCGCAACGCAGACGGCGCTCCTGCCGGAGACGCCGGCCGAGCTGCGCGAAGGGTGGATCCGAGTCGCTCCGGACAAGACTAAGGGCGAGGGTGGAACGTCGGATGGAGAGGCATCATGAGCCGCTACGACTGGCCACGCGATAGCCGCAGCAAAGAGCGTGACGACGACCCGGCGGCGCGCGGCGCCTTCATCGCGCGCCGGCGCATGGAATTCGACCCCGAAGGCGCCTTGCGCGCCAGCCGCACCCCGCAGCAGCCGGTTCACCATCCCGGCGCGCCGGGGCCAGCTGCGCCAGCCAGTGGCAACCAGCACCTATGGCAGCCGCTCGGCCCAGCCAGCCTGCTGGGCGGGCAGGCCGAAGGCAAGCCGCGGGTCAGCGGGCGTGTCAACGCGATCTGCGTACACGACGCTGGCCTGCGCATGTATGCCGCTTCGGCCAATGGCGGTGTCTGGTACTCAAAGGACGGCGGCGCCAACTGGATCTCGGTGGCGGGCCTGGCATCGACCAACACCGCCGGCATTCTGCGCCCGGCCCAACGCAACGCCTGTGGTGCCATACATGTCGATTTTGGGGCCGCCGAGGGCGAAGAGCTCGTCTTCCTTGGCACGGGCGAGATCACCCACCCGATGACGGGCGAGCCGGGGAACTCCGAAGGTGGAATCGGCATCCTGGTGGGCGACAAGCCGGTGCAATCCGCCGCCGCCGACCCGTGGGTGCGCGAGGCGCCCAACCTCGTCAACAACGGTGTCTATCGCATCGTGCGCGAGCCAGGCGGCAGCACCGTCATTGCCGCCACGCGCACCGGGCTGTACCAACGCCCCGCGACGCCCGGCCTGGATAAAAATTGGGAACGCCCCACGTCCCAGCCGTTCAACACGCTGGCCACCGACTGCACCGACCTACTGTGGACGCCCGGCGACGGCACGCGTCCAGCGCGTCTGTGGGTGTGGGTGAAGGAGGGCGCCAACGTCGGACTATGGGTGCGCGATGCCGGGGCCAGCGACTTTGCTAAGGTGGCGGTGGATGGCGCGTCGAGCTTCGGCTACACGCCAGGCCGGGCCAGCCTTGCGGCATCCACGCCCGCCACCCAGGTGTGGGTGCTCAACGACCGCGGCGACGGCAACGACCCAGGGCTGATTCGTGTGACCAATCCGGCGACCGGGCCGGATCGCCCGAAGGCGAATGGCGTGGTCGGCGTACCCAACATCCTGCGCGACTCGGGCTTCTACAACATCGCCATCGCCGTGGACCCCGCCAACCCCGACCGTGTGGCGCTGGCCGGCAGCTACTTGGAAGACATTACAGAGGATGGTGCGCAGTCGCAGTACAACGCATCGATTGTGGTAGCGGAAGTCGCGCCCAATCCAGGCAATGCGGGTAAACTGACCTATGGTCATCCGACGCCCTATACGCTGATTGGTATTGGCGTACACCCGGATGTGCATGCCCTGACTTACAGCAACGGCGGCGCTACCCTGTGGGCTTGCTGCGACGGCGGCGTCTTTCGATCGGACAAGCCCACGCGGCCGGCCGGCTTCTACGCCCGCAACAATGGCCTGTCGATCAGCGAGTCGAACTACATCGCCAGCCATCCCACCTGCGACGGGAACCTCATCGCCGGGCTGCAGGACAACGGGGTTGTCATGCGCTTGTCCAGCGGCGTGTGGGACATGCAGTTCATGGGCGATGGTGGCGGCGTGGTCATGGATGCCGCCAAACCTGATCGTTGGCTGGCGCAGTATGTCCAGGGGGAATGGAATCGCACACCTCCGGGCGGCACCGGCCCATTGGTGCGCGGGGGCAGCCTGGTCGCGGGCGAGAATAAGTTTGCGGCCTTCTACTCGATGCCGGCGTGTATTGCCCACGTACGGGCATCTCCGCCGGCAGCCAGCGCCAGCTTCAGCCAGACCCTGATCGGAACCTACCGCCTGTGGTACTCCGATGACTTTGGGGTCACCTGGGTGACCCTGCCCACCGGCACCGACCCGCTGCCCGGCAACTTGACGCAAGACAGTCTTGGCCAAGGCATCACTGTGTGCCGTTGGCAAAGCCCGGATGTGGCCTGGGTGCTGTGTGAACAACGCCTGATGCGCTATGCGCGCACGCCAGGTTCGCACAACGCCGGCGGCCCCGGAACCTGGGCCTCCGCTCTAGTGATGCCGGCAGGCTTTTCGCCCACCGGCAAGGCAAAAAAGCGCCCGCCCATCCCGCCCTCGATGCTCGATGCCAAGGTATGGACCGATATCGCGGTTAACCTGGATCCGCCGCCCGGCGCAGTCCAGCCGCCGGCGCAGCATGGCACATTGGGCGCACTCTACATCGGCACGATCGGCAATGCTGATAACGCCGACATCGACACGCTGTGGTGGTTTGATGGAACTGACCAGTGGTACCCGACCGGGCTACGCAAGAATCCGAACGGCGTCCCTGCTCCCGTCACCGCGATTGTCTGTGATCCTGCACACCCGGAGGAGGTCTGGGTCGGGACCACCGTTGGCGTGTGGCGCGGCGTGCGCACGCAGGTCGGCAATGCCGCTCCCACGTGGGCGTGGGAGGCACGCGTGAACGGCCTGCCCGAGGCCGCGGTCGAGGATCTCGCGCTCTTCTCCGATGGATCGCTGCGCCTGCTGCGCGCCGCTATCGCTTCGCGCGGGGCCTGGGAGCTGCGTCTCGATGTCGCCAATATCGACGACCTCACATACGTCCGGGCGCACAACGACGATCTGCGCTATCGTCCGCGCGCGGTCGAGAAGCAGCGCGATCTGGTCACGAAGCGCTCGTGGCACGGCAGCCCCGACGTGCGCCCGCGCGTGGCACCCGCGGCGTTGCCGGCGCCCGTGTCGCTGCCCTGGCAACGGAGCACCTTCCCCGGTGCTACCGAGCAATTGCGGCGCTTCCAGGCCGCGCTGAGATCCAGCACGGGCGATCCGCGCATCATCGCCAACGGCGTCTGGGATGTGTACTTCAGCGAGGTGCTGCGCGATCACACAGCGCCCACCGTGGCCGTGCCACCGGCGCCGCCGATGCCAGCACTGAACGTGGTGCAGATGGATCCGACCTACTGGAATCTGCACATGCAGGCGCCGCACTCCAGCGCTGAGCCGTGGGGGGCCGGCACGCCGAGCGAGGCCGATCTGTATGAACTTACGGCTAAGCTGCAAGAAGGCGATTTCAGCAGCACATCCTGCTCAATGCCTGCGCAGAAGCTCAAAGTCGACATCGTCGTACACCAGCGTGGACGTGAGCCCGTCGACGGGGCGAATGTGCGTGTCACACTGCTGTGGTGGACCGATCCAAAGACGACGAACGCCGCGAAGTGGAGCGACTCGACCACGTGGTTCGCCGGCAACGTCGCCTGGACACCAGCCGTGAACGAGGTGTTGAACTCGGGCGACGGCAAGACAACGCAAACGGTTGACGCCGGCTGGAAGTTTGCGCTTGGGAACAACACCGAGCCGCACCGCTTGACCCTCGCCGGACAGACGCTCGACCCGACGCATAGTGGCGTAGCGACGTTCGACCTGGACTTGACTGGTCTCGCGAGCAATACTGTGGTGCTGCTCGCCGCCGTCATCCGCGCCGGGACCACGCCTGCGGACAACATCGCGCTCGCCCCGGCGACGCTGCAAGATCTCGCGCTCACGAGCCCGAACGTCGCCGTGCGCTCGATACAGATCTCGCCCTGACGGCTCGCTAGCGCTGGAGAAACCTCGCACCATAGGAGACGCCATGTCACGCACATATAAGATCTGCGCGCCCTTCGTCCCAGGCGTGGGGCACCACGAAACCTCTGCCTGGCTGTCGAGCGAGCAGGCGGCGACTAACGAGCGCGTGGACAATATCCGGATTGCGCCTATCCCGCACGGCGGACTGATGGCCACTCACGGCGCGGGTGTCCATGGCGGCCCGGTCAGAGTACGTGCGGCCGTCGAGCGCCTCAAGCTCTGGGAAAACGGCCGGCGACTGCGCGTTACGTTTCTCGACGGCGTCGCCGAGGTGCAGGACAAGGTCGCCACGATCGCGAAGGAGTGGGAGGCGGTGGCCAACATCACCTTCGACTTCGTGAGCGGCGGGGCATCGGAGATCCGTGTCAGCTTCGCTGAGCAGGGCTTCTCCTGGTCGACAGTCGGGACTGATGCCCTGACCGTCCCTTCCACGCAGGCGACGATGAACTTTGGCTGGCTCGAGCCGACCACCTCGGAGCGCGAATACCAGCGCGTAGTGCGCCACGAGTTCGGCCACTCCCTCGGCATGATCCACGAGCACCAGAATCCCGCCGCGTTGGGGCAGATCCCGTGGGACAAGCCCAAGGTGTACGCGTACTACGCACAGCAGGGCTGGTCGCACGCCGACGTCGACGCCAATATCTTCGACGTGTATGTTGAGGACAGCACAAATCACACCGCCTTCGACCCCACCTCGATCATGGAGTACGCGATCCCCGATTCGCTGACGGTCGGATCGTATGCGATCGGATGGAACACCATACTGTCGCAAACCGACATCGAGTTCATGCAGCGCCAGTATCCGAGGGGTTCGGCGGGGATGGTGGAGCTAACCGTCGGGGCGCCGCGCACCGCGGCGGCGCTCGCGGTTGGGGGCGAGGTCGACACATATCATTTCGACGTCGCCACGCCGAGGACGCACATCATGACGACCGAGGGCACCACCGACACGGTGATGACACTGCACGGCCCGAACGACCCTGGCGCCATCCTCGCGTGGGACGACGATCGCGGGAAGGGCCAGAACGCGCGGATTGTCCGAAAGCTCTTTGCCGGCTCATACTGGCTGTCGGTGCGCCACAAGGATCCGGCCGCCACCGGGCCATACACGATCGGCGTGAAGAGATCAGGGTGACGGCAGTACACGAGCATGCTCGCTCACCCAAGGCCAGCGGCTTGACGCCGGTCATCATGGGCATCGTCAACGGCAACACCGGCTCCGTGCGGGATAGGGAGGCGAGGGCGTTGTTAGGTTAGCGGAGGCCACCATGCATTGGGCATCGGCACTCGCCAACGCCATTGGCTTTTCCACAAAAACGTGCAGCCCGCGTTCCAGCGCGGCTAAGGTCGGCTCGGCGTGGGCATTGGGCGGTGTGCAGACTACGACCGCATCTAATGCGCTTTTTTCCAGCATCTCCCGCCAGTCGATATAGGATTCGGGAATGTTCAGCTCCTATTGCGCCAACGCCAGCCGATCGGCGCTCCGCCGAGTAATGGCAACGATCTCGACTCGACCCGTCTTTCTCAGGTTGGGAATCAGGTTTGTCCCCGCATACCAGCCGATGCCGATGATGGCGATGTGTAATGTTTGAGCTGACATAGATCCCCCTTCATTGAGCTCGTTTATCGGCCGATATACGCTTCCAAACGATCAAGCCACTCATTCACCAAAGCATTGAAGAGCGCGCGCTGATGTGCCATCGCCAAATGGCCGGCTCGATCCAAGAGTGCGACAGTGGCGCGGGGGTAGTTTTCCACTATCGGCCATGCATCCGTATGTCTGACGGCGGAAACTGGCCTGCAAAGCCAGTTGCGAACTGGATAAATGCCTCGGCGCCGTCGGGTGACTGCGGATCGTGTTGAATGTACGCCGACCGACATACTGCGCCACCGCATCAGCTGGTTGCTTATCGTTGAACGCGTGCGTGATGAACGCGATCACCGTCTGTTTGTTGCGGTCAAGGTCAGCCATCGAATGCTCCTTTCTCAGTGCATCGTGCTTTCCTACGTTGCCGTTATTCTTGCCCTTGTTGTGAAATCACGCCGATCCTTCCAGGGGCGGCGTGCCGTACGAGAAGAATTCGGCCGGGAGCCCACCGCCATACAAGACGGTCCCCTGCTTCATGTTCTCCTCCCGCCATGTGACGGTTTTCCAGGCTGGGTCGAAGATCAGGTAGCCGCTATCGCCATAGAGCTCCACCCGGTTGCCACCCGGCTCGAACACGTACAGGAACAGCGTTTGGGCGATGCCGTGCTTGCCGGGGCCGGCCTCGATCGTGATGCCGTTTTCAGACAGAATCTCGGCGGCGTCGGAGACGTGCTGGGGGATACCATACCAGTAGCAGAGGTGATGGAATCGTCCCCTGGATCCGGTTGGGTCGCGCAGAACGGCAATCTCGTGAACCGACGCGCTCACGCTGAGCCAGGCACCTATCTCGACCGCGCCACCCTCGAAGAGGATGTTCTCGCGCAGACGGAAGCCGAGCTGCTCCTGCATGAACGCCCTCGTGGGGCTCACATCTGCGGCCATCAGGTTGATGTGGTCGAGCCGCCGCACCGGCACGCCCCGCAGGGGTCGCTTCTGGGGACGGTTGCGCAGCGGGCTCTGCTGCTCCAACGGCACCTCGTAGTATTCGACATCCCAGAGCAGCTCCATGGGGTGGCCGGCGGGCGTGGTGAAGCGATAGGCTGGGCCATGGCCGCAGTCGCCCTCACTCCAGCCGACGCCCAGACTCCTGGCCTCGATCGCCGCGACTCGCCGCTCCAGCGCCTGGGGCGAAGTGGCTCGCCAGGCGACATGACCCAGGCCAGGCTTGGAGGCCTCGGTCACCTTGAGGGTGTGATGGTAGAAGTCTTCGTACGCGCGCAGGTAGACCGACTGCCCCGCGCGCTCCGTCTCCTGCAAGCCCAACAGTTCTTTGAAGAAATGTACGGTTTCGTTGGGCTTGGGGGTGAACAGTTCCACATGCGCCAGCTGGGCTACCTCGAACATGGGTTCCTTCACCGGTGTCGTGATAGTCTTGTTTTCTGTGACTGACATGCTGTATTTTCCTTTCTTTCTAACGGATGACTAGGTTAGGGCGAATCGCGCTGTGTGCGGTGCCCATCTCTATCAGCTGAGCACATGATTGAATTCAATGCGTACTATCTGATGGGTGATGAGGTGGCCTTACGCCAAGGCTTCACACAAGGCTTGATAAGAAGTGAGTCCAAATCGAGCCTGAATCTCATCACGCCAGATGGCATCCAGCGCGGCGCTGATGTCGGCGGGGAGTTCGACGCGCTGATCGCCCACCTGGGCCTTTCTGACCTTGGCGGCATCACCACCGGGTGGCAGGAAGCCGATTTTCTCAAAACATTCACGCATCAACAGATCATCAAACTTCGTTTTGTAGGCCAACATAAAGTCGAGCGAGGATTGCCTGACGATCAATTCCTGCAAATCCTCATGTAGTTCCAAGCCAAGAAAGTCGGCAATGTCTTGCACCAGAGCGGGTAAATCCCCTTTCATGGTCTCAAAACAGAGCAGTAGCACATTCTGGTTATGCCGTTGTTCCCACCAAGAGGCCAGATGATGCCAATAGCTGCCAGGCCCTCGGT
>Ga0137373_10002871_pt1 | contig 18931 bp, 19 predicted proteins | sample SagtaG_5_FD_104912 | JGI IMG/M metagenome (GOLD analysis project Ga0137373, IMG submission 104912) | Vadose zone soil microbial communities from Sagehorn Ranch, Mendocino, California, USA - Sage1_R_80_16 metaG | ecosystem: Environmental > Terrestrial > Soil > Vadose zone | place: USA... | reverse complement strand
CGGACGGGGCAGGTTCGTGTTGGAGAGCGTCTTGAGCGGCGGGAAGCGATCAGATCCGAGCTGGAAGATCCACACTGGTCCTTCGAAGTCCTTCAGTCGGTGCTCGCCGAGATCGGTCAGATCGACGTCGACCCCAGCCAGCTCGCGCGTGTCCTTCGACACCAGCACCTGGCCGCCGTGTCCTGCCGCTGCGATCCGTGCGCCCTTGTGCACGTCCTGTCCCACGTAGCCCTCATCGGACAGATGAGGCGTGCCGGTATGGATGCCCATCCGCACCCGGATCGGGCCGTCGCCGAGTGCGCGCTGAGCGTCGGCGGCCGCCCGCAGGGCGCCGGGCGCGGTTGGGAAGGCGACGAAGAAGGCGTCGCCTTGCGTGTCCACCTCGACTCCGCCCTGACGGGTGAACGCCTCGCGGAGGGCCCGCCGGTGATCCGCCAGAGCCTTCGCGTACGCCTCCGCGCCGAGGTCGTGCAGCAGCTTCGTCGACCCCTCGACGTCCGTGAAGAGGAAGGTGACAGTGCCGGAAGGGAGATCAACGCGCATTGGGCATCATGATGCGCAACGGAGACGGCCGTGTCACGGCGAGGAGGGCCCGGGGTATCTGGAGTGTGTCGCCCTCTCGTCAGGGGGATTGGGCTACTTGCTTGCTCTGGTGCCCCCGGGGCGAACCGAACGAAAGGGGAGACGTGCGGCTCATCCGTTCGTGCAGGTAGAGGCCACCTACTCGCTGGCTTCAGTTGTGCCGAGTGCGACGTGACGCCGCCGGATCGCTCGGTAGGGGCAACCTGCCGCGACCTGCCTTAGCCCATCGGTTCGATTCCGATCGCGGAGGCGGACCGATAGGCGTACGAACCCCTTGCCGGGCAATTCGGTATGGGTGGCTCCTCGTTCGTGGGGATGCACGACAGGGTAAGAGGGGCCGAGGGGTCCGCCTCCAGGCGCAGCGCTCTCAGCCGGCGAGGAAAATAGGTTCCAGACGTGAGCCGCGCGCGTCGGTCTCCGGCGATTTCCCTCCCTCCTCGACACCTCCACGATTTCTTCCCCCGCTCCATGGTGGCACCAGGGTGAGGTCGTCCAATCGAGCAGCGAAACTCGTGATCCGCCGGTCGGAGGTTCGAGTCCTCCCACCCCACTCGGAAACGTCTTGGTCAGAACGTTCTTTTGGTCGGCGCGGTCCTGCAGCGGTCCGCGCGGGGGCAGGTAGGGGGCACAAGCGGCCTGTAGAGGACTCCAGAGCTGTGCGGTTGGTTCGCGGCAAGCTCTCGGCCATTCTTTGGTTTTCCTTGCCAGCTTAAAGTGCGGTCGCTGGGAGCCGGGTGAGCGATCAGATGCCGGGGTGAATCGGTTTACCAGTCGGAGCAGCGGTACCAACAGCCGCGCCCAGGTCGAGAGTCGAAGCCACCGGCTCGCCGCGAACCCGAAGACGAACTTGAACACCACGGTGAACCCGGCGACGAACAGGAGAATGGGCAGCACAGCCCTCCTCGGTCCCTCGGCGGGAAAGTGCCCACCCGTCATGAATGCGACGTAGCCCGGCACCAGGGCAGCACGCACGGAGAGGCGCAGGAGACCGCGCCGGCGGCGAAGGCAAGCAGAGGAGCCCACAACTCCTGGATGCCTCGCTGCGCGATGTCGGCGATTATCGGGACCTCATCACCACTCGTCGAGGCTCGGGACCGTGGAGCGACCGGGCTCGTGGAGACTGGACATGGGTATGCTGCCGGTCGTGCCGAGAGAGCTCACGACCGAACGCGTTCGGAGCTACTGGGAGCGGTTCGCTCCCCGCTACGACCGAAGCATCAGGTTCTGGGAGCGCGTCCTCAAGATGCCGGAGGGGCGTCGGTCGATGGCATCCCGGGCGACGGGAGATGTGCTCGAAATCGGAGTCGGTACTGGATTGAACCTCCCCCTGTACGGCCCGGACGTCCGGCTGTCGGCAATAGACCTTAGCCCCGCCATGCTGGCCCAGGCTCGCCGGCGCGCTTCGGAGATCGGCCGGGAGGTCGACCTTCGGGAAGGCGACGCGCAGGCCCTGGACTTTCCCGATGAGCGGTTCGACACGGTGGTCTTCAGCCTGTGCTTGTGCTCCATCCCGGATGACCGCCAGGCGGTGGCGGAGGGGGTGCGCGTCCTCAAGCCGGCGGGGCGGATGTTGCTTCTGGAGCATGTGAGGAGCCCCTCGCGGATCGTCAGCACAGGTCAACGCTTGGTCGAGCCATTGTCCCTGCGATTCCAGGCGGACCACCTGACTCGAGAACCGCTCGAGCACTTGAAGGCCGAAGGGATGGAGATCGAGGAGGTACATCGCTGGGCGTGGGGCATCATGGAACGCGTCTCCGCACGGAAGCTCGGTCAGACTTGAATCCTGCATCGGTCAATCTGTTGGCGCGCTGATCGTAAACGGCTTGTCCAAGTCGTAGTACCGGTCGTTCATGAAATGGCCCGGTGCCCGCATCTCCGCCCGCCGCACCAGTCCCTCGGGATCGATCCACAAGCGGAACCAGATGGGCGTGCCCTTCTGACCGTCGGTGAAGGAAACGATCGTTGTGCGGACGCCGTCGACCGTGGCCTGTCCGAGCATGCGCGGATCGACGAAGGGCTTGAAGTAGTCCCAGATGAAGGAGGGAACAGGGATGGGGGGTCCGCCCTTCTCCAGTTGCCACGGGCCTCCGGGGTGATCTCGCGTGTAGCGATCGGTCCCGATCCAGATGGATTCAGACCGTCCGCTGACCACGGAGCGGAGCCTGTTCGGTGCCTGGTACTCGTACGTCGCGGGGATCGTGGTGCCGAGGCCGGAGGAGAGCGTCTCGTAAAGCCGGTACGTCGTGAGCTGATGGATGCGTTGCTGAGCCCGATCCAGGAGAGCCGAGCCGTCCGGAGCGGGGAGCCCGGGTAGCTGGAACGAGGCCAGCCCGCCCTTCTCTCCCTCCACGGTGACCCGCACGGTGTCCCCCCCGGTAAGGCTGGCGGTCGTTTGCCGGCAGGTGTCTCCGCACTCGGCAAGAGGCAGCGAGGTTGTTCCGACGGCCAGTTCGGCCTTCAGTCCAGCCGCGGCGTCGTCACCCTCGAGGGGGAGGAGGTAAAGGAGCAACTCGTTCTTACCCGGCCGGCCGGGGCGGACGGTGAGGCCGACCAGGACCTGGCCGGCATGGCTCCCCATCGTGATGTCACCGGCCCTAGGTCGGGCCGAGGCCGACGGGGTGGCCCTGCGTGCGGCCTCCTCCTCGACCAGTCGGCTGGGCGGGATGGGGAAAGCGGCCAGGATCGCTGCGGCGGCCACCACGAACACGGCAAGAGTGCCTTCGTATCGGAGCTGGGGACGTCTCAGCCGCCACGCCACCACCGACGCAGGGACCATCAAGGCCACCAGGCCGATCTTCACCAGCAGCACCTGCCCGTACGAGGAGCCCACCAGGGCGTGTGCGGTGCCGAGCTCCTGGATGGCCTGGATCGCGCCGAACCCCACGGTGACGGTGAAGGCGGTCAGGGCCGGAGGGGAGAAATGCACCAGCAACTCGCGAGCGGCAGGGGAGCGCCACCCGCCCGGAGGGCGGTGCGTGGCCAGGGCCAGGATCCCCCCGGCCCACACGCCCGCCGCCAGGAGGTGCACCCCATCTACCGTGATGCCCCACCAGGCCGGATGAATAGCGGCGCCATGACCGGAGGCGGCCAGCGCCGCGATCGCGGCAGTAACCCAGAGCCAGAGCGTGGGAGCTTGCAGCACGGCGGCGAACAAGGCGAGCCCCTCGAGGCCAAGCCTGGTGAGCCGGGCCACTCCCGGGAGGCCCGTTGTGAGGTAGCTCCACAGGTAAGAGAGGGACGCTGAGCCCGCGGCCGAGAAGGCTTCCCACGACACCACGGCCAGGCCGCTCGCCATCGCGATCCCGAGAGGTAGAACGAGGCGGGGCCGCACCCAGGCGAGCTCGGTCCGCCCTCGCGCGAGTCGACGGACGAGCAGCATCCCGACCGCCACGAGCAGCGAGAGGTACTCGATCCACCGGAGCACAGCGAGACCGAGGTCCCCCGCCCCGGGCGAGGTCTGGGCGGTCTCGACAGAACCACCGGTCGGTGAGACGCCCACTCCAAATTGGAACGAGCCCCGCACGGCGTGGCCGTCCAGCGTGCTCACCGACACCCACTGCACCGCGTAGACTCCCGGAGCGTTGGTGCTCAAGGGGACTCGGATCTCCGAGCCTTCGGTTACTCCCCCTGTGAACCTCCGTCCCGACGGATCGATCAAGGTGGCCCTCGAAAGCTTGGCGTTGAGCGGCTCCGTGAACTCCAGCACCACCACGCCCGGTGCCGTCCCCAGCCGCTGCCCAGCCTCCGGCTGGGAGGAGGCCACGACTGCATGAGCCTGAGCCACGCTGGGAATGGCGACAAAGGCGAGGGTAAGCGCAACGAGGAACAGAAGACGCCGCGTCATGTGGCGTGCGCTCCCTTCAGGACTTCGTCCAGGACGCAGGCCAGGTCGGGACCTCGGAGCTTCCCGATGAACCGGTACACGATCCTCCCCGTCGGGTCGATGACGAACGTTGTGGGGATGCCGACCGCTCCCTACCGGGCGGCCAGGGTGCCGCCCGGGTCGAAGGCGCTGGGGTAGGTGATCCCGAACTGTCGCTGGAAGGCGAGGCCAGCAGTCTTGGCGTCCATGTGGTGGACTCCCAGGAATTTGACCCCGAGCGGCCCATACCGATGCCACAGCCCTTCCAGGACCGGAGCTTCCTGGCGGCACGGTCCGCACCTCGAGGCGCACAAGTTGAGGACGATGACCTTCCGGACAAATCATCGAGCCGGACGGACCCCTCACCACTCAGCATCGGCTGAGTGAAGGCGGGCGCGGGCCAGGCTTCGGGCGCACCCCGCGCGGTGAAGTCCGCCGGGCCGACGCCGGCTGAGTCGACGCCTGCGCCTCGATCCCAGAAAAGACTCACGGCGAAGAGGACGAAGACCAGCGGGAGGCCGATCGCCGTAGTCATGAGCACGGACCTCCGAAGGCGGTCGGACCGGCCCAAGGCTGCGAGTTCGTGCCCGCTGCGTTTCTGGGGACATCGGCGTCCGCGTGGTCCCCAGGGAGTTGTTCATGTCAGAGCAGCGACTGCAGGGCCGACTCGATCTCAGGGGCCGTGACCGGGCCGACGGACCGGAACCAGGTGACCCCTGCACAGCGATGACGAAGACCCACGGTGTCGAGGGAGATGTAGTGGATCCGGTCGACCGGTGTCCTCGTGCAGATCTCGGCGATCTTGGCCGGGGTGGTCGCGACCGGCGTGGTGGCGGAGATGGCCTTCGTCCCCAGGCCGGCCACGACCGGTCCGCTCGAAGCACCATGCGTAGACGCTTCGTCCGTCGGCCCGAACCCGGTGACGCGTCTCCTGCAGGCTGAGGCCCAGAAGCCGACGATCCTTCCCTCCTCGTCGCTGAAGGCTGCCGACAACCCGGCGATGGCCTCGGTCACCGCCTGCTCGATCAGGTCGAGTCGCTTGGCCAGTTTATCGGAAGCCACCGGCTTCCCCTTCGGCGAGCATCCCGAACAGCCCGATCGCGATGAGAGCCCGCGACGCTTTTGGGGTCGGTACCATGACCAGCGTTGGTGTGGCCTGCTGGTCCCGAGTGGACGTCGGTTCCTGGCCTTCCTCAGGCGATCCCTTCCATGCGTGATTCCCTCTGCCTTCACCGTGTGTTCCCCGAGGACCGGTCTCCTCACTCTTACGCTCGAGCGGAGCGGCGGACCTCCCACTGATCGAGTCGGTGCATCCCGAAGATGCACCACATCGGGTCGGCACCCTCCGGCTCGGGGACGCCGCGGAGCCGCCGGATGAGCTCGCCGACGGCTCCGAACTCGCAGCCGGGGGTGCCGAGGGCCAGGGAGACCAGTCCGCCGATGGCGGTCAGGATCAGGAAGCCCAGCACGAAGCCGTACAGCAGCCAGGTGAGCGGCGCGGCCCACAGCTCACCCTCGAACGCGACGGCTGCGGCGCCCGCCCCCATCAACACCACCGCGAACGCGATAACGGCCCGGATCCCCCAACGGCGGCCGAACCCGCTCGCCGCGGTCTGGTAGAGCCCGTAGTAGATCCCGGCGCCGAGCACGAACCACGGCACACTCCCAGGTCCGTCCTCGGAGAACCCGCTGATACCCGCGGATGCAATGAGGACCGCGGAAAACGCCATCACGGCAGTCAGGAGCAATCTGCAGGCGCCGCCCATCGGTCCTATCCTCCGCCGATGGGCGGTGACCTGAACGTCGCGCGCGGTCATGTGAACCTCCTTTGTCCGGTGTCTGCCCCTCCTCGCCCTTGCCCGCTGGCTGCTCGGTCGGTCCGTTGGAGGATCGCCAGCGCAGGGGATCATTCGACCCCGGCCAGTGCTCGCCGATCAGCGGCGAGCCGTTCGTCCGATCGCTCTCCATGGAGTTCCATGTGCCTGCGGAGAGCCTGTGGTTCCTGGACTTCAAGGACCGCTTCCACCTCCTCGGGGCGGCATCCCCGGTTCCCGGAGCGTTCCGGTCGCCGATGCGATCGGACCTCCCGCGATCGGCGAGGTCCGCTTCATCGCATCCCTCCTCCACGCATCTCGCACTCCTCGCGCTCGGCAGGCGCCGGTTCCATCGGCCCGATGGTCGGCATCTGTACCGTCACCCTCCTCCCGCCCAATCTATCCTCGCCCACGCTAGGAGCGCGATCGCCGATGCCTTCGTCTGATCGGCCCCTGTCTCGTGGTTCACCGCACAGATGGGATGTGGGTGGACATGACCCCAAGGTTGGAACACGAGGTGGACTCTTCTTCCCGATGCGACCCAGATGGCTGACACGATGGATGAGAAGGAGGAAGCCCGATACAGGCCAAGCTGTCACCGCAGGATAAAGGATACACGACATCTAATAACGTCATGCAACTAACGGGTCTCCTACCAGCGGTCCGGTCGCGGATTACCGCCGGCCTGGGATGGTCAGCCGAGCCGATCCATGAACACGCTTCGTATGTCTGCCGGCGCCAGGCGGTGTGCCAGTGGCCGATGACCTGACCGAAGTGCGAGTAGAGGATGCGACTCCGGAAGCTGGTAGTCGTTTCTGCCGGTGCGTTGGCGCTCGCGGCGTACGGAGGAAAGTCCGGCCCGCGCGCGGCGGGTTCGTCCAGCTGCCCCAGCAGGGACCCAGGTGGAGCGGATTCAGGCCTCGACACGCTGCGGTTCGACGGCATCCGTCACAGTGAAGGCCGGGGAGCCGGTGTGCTTCGTGGTAGCCGATTCTGGGAAGACCAAGCACGAGTTCGTCGTGGGTAGGGCCATACAAGACGAACACGAGATGGAGATGAGCTCCGGAAGTGGAATGGAAAGCGGCGGGATGGAGATGGGCGGAATGCCCGACGTCGAGCTCAAGCCCGGCGAGACGTGGCCGTGACGACAACATTCGATGAACAGGGGACGATGATGTACGCGTGCCACGAACTGGGTCACTACCAGGGAGGAATGGTCGGAACTATGAGCTTCACCCCTTAACCGCCGCCGTCTCGTGGAGCAGCGAAGAGGCAGAGCGGAGGTCGGGCCCGTGGATGAACGGGTACCCTTTGCCCCGGTCGGATCAGATTCGTATGACCAGGACCTCGCTGGGGAATCCGAGTTGCTCGATCCTCTCGCTCATCTCGACGCGGAGGCCGAGCCCGCGCGCGAGCGACGACAGATCGAGAGGGCGACACCCGCCACACCAAATCGGGTTCGCCCGGTACAGAGCCTTCCATGCTCCCACGACCAACCTGCTCACGGGGCTGCGACCTTGCGTCATCGAGACAAGAGCAATCCGTCCGCCCGGCGTGGTGACACGGGCGAACTCCTCCATCGTCCGCGCCAGGTCACCTTCCGGCAGCAGGTCTAACACGTAGCCGCAGAACACCCGGTCGAATGCACCGTCGGTGAACGGAAGGCGCCGGGCATCGGCATTCGCTACGGGTGACCCGGTCCTTTGCCGGACAAGACATAGCATCACTGGAGAGAGGTCGACGGCCACCGCGGACCCGCCTCGGCCGATCGCCCGGACGATCGCTCGGTGCTCCAATCCGGTGCCCGCCCCCACGTCGAGGACCCGCTGGTCCGCCGCAAGGTCCAGGGCTTGGAGGGCTCTGGCCTTGGCCTGCCCCTCGTAGCGCTCGGCCCAGTCGTGGCGGCGACCGATCCAGTCATAGAAGCCACGGATCCGCGCAGTCGAGAGGGGCGCCGCTGTTCGCGAAAGGCGGGGTAACACCCGAAGCTGCTCCTCCTGACCGATCCTATCCAGTGCCTCCTGGCCTCAGAGGAAGTATCCCTTCGATCACGATGAACCGGCCCGTGCGTTCATCGAACCCGAACTTCCCGGTGACCTCGATTCGACCTCCCTCGTAAGGGTCCGCCCGGGACGCGGGAAGGAGCTCCACCCTGTTCTGATGCGAGTCTTCGATCACGTAGTAGCGGCCGGTGGCGTCGATGAAACTCCTGACCATCCCGGTCGTATCGACCAACCGCCCGACGTACGCGTCCTGATTGGCAACGAGCTGCGCAAGGGAAACGGACGCCGTCGGGCGGGAGCGACAGTCCACGAGCAGCCCTGGCAGCAAGAGGACAGACATCATCAGGAGTCGCTTCCGGGCGACTGTGGCTGGGATCACGCGACGCAGAACGGTCCCCGCGGTGATTCATGGATCGTGTCCGTACCCCTGGGGGGCCCGGCCGTGACGGTTCCCGTGTCGACCACCACCTGGTTCCCCTGGACCTTCACCGGGAACCGGAACATCCCAGTGGGTGCCGGGCCCAGCTCGTACTCGCCCGCGTAGTTGTACTTGGAGCCGTGGCAGGGGCACTCGAACCACTGGCTCTGCTGGCAGAACGGCACCCTGCAGCCCAGGTGGGCGCACTTTTGGTAGATGGCCATGAGGCGCCCCGGGAAGCCTGGCACTTCGGCGGTGATCCCCTCGTAGATCCCACCGGGCTTGTCGCCGTCGCCGGTATAACTGATGAGGTAGAAGCGCCCCGCGCCGAGGTAGTAGGGCTGTTGGCGGTCATTGACCTGCTGCAGGATCTCGTCTGGCGGATCCGCCAGGGTGATCTGCGAACCGAATCCTCCCTTCAGGTTCGGCCACAGGAAGGCCAGGGTGGTGCCGCCGAACTGCGCGGCGAACACGCCCAGCGACGCAAGCAGGCTTCCCCGGAAGAAGTCGCGGCGACTCAGCACTCGGGCCGGCCTCTGTGGCCTTGCCCGGAGGGTGCGTCCGTCGGCTCCGGGTGCCTGCGGGGGAACGTATTTGCGCGAGTTCCGCGCTCGATGCAACGAGCCCACCAACAGAAGCGCGAACGTTCCCCCCAACAGGGCCACGATCGCCGTGGCAAAGGTCGATGCTGTGACGGCGACGATCATCCTGTGACTCCTGACCCGATGGCGCCAACGACATCGCCGTAATTCACAGGTTGAACCCGCACCGGCGGGGTGCGTCAACGGGACATCTACAATCTGAGGCGGAGCAAGGGATGCGCCACGATCCTCTGGCTCGGAGACTTGCCGACATCGAAGATGCCCGCCTCGCTCTTGTGCATGAGCTTGAGGCGCTCGGCAAAGCTGTGACGCTGAACCGGGAACTCAGGCAGAGAGGGGCCACGGTGACCGAAATCTTCCGCGAGAGCCCCGGCCCTGCCGCCCGACGAAGCGTCCGCCAGGCCTGGAACCAGCTGAATGAGGCCCTCCATGCCTACCGGGCCGAGGCAGTGCGCTGTCTGGTAGAAGAGGAAGGGCTGTCTATCGCGGAGGTGGCCAGGCGTACCGGCAACGCCCGGCAGGTCATCTCAAGGCTCTACCAAGGAGGAGGGCGAGAGACTAGAGCCTCTCGAAGAGCCGGTGTCGTTGGCCCGCGGCCCCTGTCGTGGCCGGGGGATGGCCGGGTATCGCCTCCCTCGTGCCTGGCACCCACCGATCCATGTCCGCCTCGAGACAGGATCTGGGGCCGTCTCCCCCCGTGCCACGAGCGGTGTGCTATCCTCGAGCTGGACAAAACCGACCAGTCGGTTTCCATGAGGGAGGACTGCGGAGCAGCAGATGCCCAAAGTAGCGGCCGCGGTTCGAGAGGGGCGCCGTCAGCAGGTGATCGAGGCAGCCTGGCGGTGTGCCGCCCGTCGGAAGTTCGCAGAGCTGACCGTAGACGAGATCTGCGCTGAGGCGAGTCTGAGCAAGGGCGCCTTCTACGCCTACTTCGACAGCAAGCAGATGCTTCTCTTCGCCCTGCTCAACGAGGAGGCGGCATCGATTGACCGCCTGCTGGCGGAGCTCGAGGTTGCGGATCTGACGGGAGTGGAGCGGCTCAGACGATTCGCTCGAGGCATGCTGGAGCGAGGGGAAAGCCCGGGGCATGCGCAGGTCCGGGCCGATCTGTGGGCGGAAGGGCTGGCCGACGAAGTCGTCCGCGATCGCCTGTCGGTCGTGATTCGCGAACGGCGCGCCAGGCTCCGGCGATGGATCGAACAGAGCATTCGCGTCGGCGAGTTGCCGCCTGTGCCTGCCAACGCGCTTGCGGCCATAGTGCTCGCGCTCGGCGATGGGCTGCTTCTGCACGCAGGCCTGGACCCCGCGGCGTTCTCGTGGTCGAACATCCGACGGGCATTCGAGACCCTCGTGGAGGGCGCGTCGAAGGTCCGGTGACGAAGCCGGTCTGAGGGCCTCGGCCAGGCGGAGTGCGACCGCGAGGTTGTTTCCAGGCTCGGCGAGGTGTGAGAACGAAAGGAGGTAACCCCAGCTCCCATGACCGTTGATTCCTGGGATGAGGGATACGCCTTCGTGTGTTTGCGGTGCGGCCATGAATGGGCGACCAAGTACGAGGTTCGGCGATACCGAGGCTCGGGTGACCATGAGTGGATCGTGTACTGCCGGGGCGGGCAACCGGTTCGCCCACCCCATCTGGACCTCTCATGCCCGCGCTGCGGTGGGCTCCGGGTGAAGCTCTTGCCGACGGCGGTGAGCAAGATGGACGCGCGGTCCGACGCGCCAAACGGCGCACCCGCGAAAATAAGTCCTATCTAGAAAATGAGTCCTATCTAGATGAGGTCCGGGCCTGGCTCTTCCGGCTCGGGCCCCCCGAGCGGCCCTCCTCGAAGGTCTTCACGCAGCCCCTCGGCCGATTCGATGTGGGTCAAGACGCTCAGGACATCACCGGTTTCGAGCACCGTCTCCGGTTCGGGGAAGTGCAGGTGGTTTCCCCGCTGGATTGAGACGACAACGGTCCCCGCCGGCCATCCCACTTCGGCGATCGTCCGGTTAGCGAACCTGGATCCTTCACTGACTTGCTCCTCCAGCAGGGCGGTTCCCTGGGGAGCGATGGTGACGCGGCGAAGCGCCGCCAGGAGTGCCATCCGCTGGCCCCGAATGAGGTCTGATGCGGCGACGATCCCGACCACCCGACGATCCGCATCGAGGACGGGGACCCAGTTGGTCCGGTTCGCCGCAAGGGCCTCGACCGCCGCGTCCAACGTTGCCTCGACGGGGATCGCCGGCGAGCCAACCTGAGCGAGTTCTCCCACCGGCCTGTCCCCATCGTGGTCCGCCAAGTGCGAGATATCCACGGAGCCCCGGAACGTTCCCTCCCCGTCTACCACCGGAGCGCCGGCCAGTCCATCCGCCCGGAGGCGCTCCAGTGCAGCCTCTGTCGAGGCATCAGCGGGAAGGACCAGCCGGGGCACCGCCATCACGTCCTTGACCGGCACCGAGGCGAGGAGCGGGAGGCCGAACCGGAACCGGTGGGCCGGGGATTCCGCCCTGGTCTTCAGCTGGCCGCTGTAGATGGTGTGGTCATCGACGATGAGGGTGGCGAGCCCGACCGCGACCATGGCCGGAGGAAGCAACTCCAGGCTGCCGGTCATCTCCGCCACCATCAGCATCACCGCGAGGGGCGCGTGGGCGATGCTCCCGAAGCAGGCGATCATCCCCACGATCACGAACGGGGCGGGGGAGTGGGGGACCGCCGGGGCGACCGGGGACAGCAGGCGCCAGGCCGCGGCTCCCACGAACCCCCCTATGACCATGCCCGGACCGAAGATCCCTCCCGAGCCGCCCGACCCGATGGAGAGCGAGGTGGCCAGGATCTTGGCGAAGGGCAAGGCCAGGACCACCCACAGGGAGAGGGTGAGCAGGTCGGGTCCCATGGCCTTCTGGATCCACCCGTAGCCCGTCGCCAGCGAACCGGGGAGGGCGAGGCCGACCAGCCCCACTAGGACCCCGGCCACCGCCGGCTTGAACATCCGGTTCCCCGGCAGGTGGTGGGTCAGGTGGATGAGCCCGTAGAAGGACTTGGCGTACAGAATCCCGACGAGCCCCGCGGCGAGGCCGATCCCCGCGTAGTAGACCAGCTCCAGAGGATGGCTGAACCGATACCCGCGCAGGAACCCGAAGATTGGGGTGAACCCCTCGAAGGCTCCGAAGATGGAGAACCCCACGATGGAGGCCACGACCGACGGGATGAGCGCCTCCACCTCGAAGTCGTCCCTGTATAGGATCTCCGCCCCCAGGACGGCGCCTCCGAGGGGGGCCCGGAAGATTGCCCCGATCCCGGATCCGATGCCGACGGCCACGGCGATCCTGGCGTCGGCGGGCGTGAGATCGAGCCTTCGGGCTAGGAGCGACCCGAACCCCGCGCTGATCTGCGCGGTCGGCCCCTCCCGTCCTCCCGAGCCGCCCGACCCGATGGTGGCGGCCGAGGCCAGGATCTTGATGAGGGACACCCGGCCCCGGATTCCCTTCGGACTGTGGTGGACGGCGGTGATGGCCGCGTCGGTACCGTGCCCCTCCGCCTCGGGGGCGAACCGGAAGACCAGGATCCCCGAGATGAGGCCCCCCAGGCCCACCACCAGAGGCAGGGCCCACGGCCGGACGAAGTGGGCCGATCCGCCGGCATTGCCCTCACCGACGGGAGACGGCGGCGTGTAGCCGGCCAGGACTGAGAGGAAGAGACGGTTCGCCCACTCCAGGGCGGTGATGAAGGCTACGGCCCCGAGCCCGGCAACGACCCCGATGAGGGCGCCCAGGATCAGCCACTTTCGCAGGTAGCTGGCTTGCTTCAAGCGGGTCAGAGGCCGACTGGCAACCCAACCGCTGGTCGATCCATTCACGGGACATCCCCATGGTCGCCGGAAGAGCAAGGACGGGACGGATGGGGTCGTGGGATAGGAAGCATGCGACTCTCGGTTGGATCATGCTGGTCGTCGGGGCGGTCGAAGCCCTCGGCAGATCCTGGGTGGACCTCAGGAGTGGTTCGAGCCAGACGGTAGACGTGGCCTCGGCGCTTGGGGCCGGCCTGGCTCTGTTTGGGAGCGTCTTCGTCCGGTGGAATCGGCGATGAAACCCAGCGTTCACCCTCTCCTATGCAACGTCCCAGGAGCCCTGCTCGAGGGCCCCATCCAGCAAGCTCCTGGCTCGCGCCTTCACCAGGTCGTCTGGCGTGTCTCTCAGAGCCTCTTCGATCCGTTGTCGAGCGACGACCATGGAAACCCGTCTTCCGGCGCAGCAGTCCAGCAGTTCCGCGACGGCGTCCTCCGCCACGGAGTCTCCGGCGGCGAGCGCCAGGGCCCGTTGCAGCACTTCGTCCGCGGTGGTCATGAGTGACCCCCTTCCCCGATGCCACCCAGGCGGCTGACAAGAAGGACGAGAAGGAAGAAGCTCGATACCAGCCAAGCTGTCACGGCAGGATAGAGGATACACGACATCTAATGACGGCATGCAACTAATGCCCTTGTCGCGTGGGTGGCTGCCTGGTGCCGGTCCCGGCTCAGGTGTCGGCCGATAGGACCTCACCGATGGCCTGCAGCCCGAGATCCAGGTCCCGCGGCAAGCGGCCTGCATGCGACCGGAACAACCGGGCGACCAAGCGACGGCGACGATCGATCACGGTGGAGCGGACTCGAGCGCCGGCGGCCGTCAGTCGGACCAGGGTTGCCCGGCGGTCGTTCTCGTCCCGTTCGGTCGTGACCATGCCGGCCAGCTCCATGCGGCGGATGAGCCGGCTCGCGGAGGGCGAGGAGGCTCCGACCCGCCGGGCGATCTCGCTCACCCGAACGCCCGAAGGCCGCTCCCCGACCACGACCAGGACCCTCCACTGAGGAAACGTCAGCTCCCCAGCCCGGTCTGCCTGGGCAAGGGCCACGGTTGTGATTCCCACCGAAGCGACGATCACCCTGTCGAGCGCATCCAGAGTCGATCGCTCTACGCGCATCGTTGCTGCCAGACACCATGTGTCATAGGGGATCCGCACATTGTAGGGGCCGTGACCCGGGCCCGTTGATTCCTGGGGCCGGTCGGAGATCAGCGAATCCGTCGAGGTGCGCGGACAACTGTGGTGCTCCCGGACAGACCCATCCGATACGTTACCGGGCGACCATGTGCTGCAGGACGAGGGGGCGGATGCGCACGGTCAGTCGACCTGGCTGAGCTCGACGATGTTACCTTCGCTGTCCTTGAACCAGGCCGCCTTGATGTTGCCAATGGTCATCAGGCCGGTCTCTGTCCTCGCCATTTCGCCGAAGTCGTACTCTTCGAACACCACGCCCCGGGAGCGGAGATCCTCCATCACCGACTCGATCCCCTTCACCGTGAACCCGGCCGCGGTGTTCTGGGCCGTCCCGGCGTTCGGGGTCTGGGTGAGAATGAACCACGTCCCCTCGGCGCACCGGTACCAGGCGTTGCCGGGCATCTCCTCGGACGGAGCCAGGCCCAACTTCTCCTGATACCAAGATGTGGCTCGCGCGAAGTCCGATGCCGGCAACTGAGGGAACGATCAGACCGCGCAAGCGACGTACGGGGAGGCGTGGCATCGGTCCGTTCGAATAAGCGGCGAGCTTGCTGCCATGAAGGGCAAGAGGCAGCTGCGAACTGGAAGCGGCCGACCGGGCTCTGACCGTGCAGCCGGATCCGGACACCGCGGTCTCCCTGCTCGACCTCCTGCCCTGCCTGCAGGTGGGTGCAGAGCTCCTAAGGGAGGAGTCGTTCCGAGAGCTGTTTGAGGCGCTTCACTTCGACGCGCGCTTCGATCCCCAGCGCAAGGCCCTCTCCGTCCGGGTGGTGCTACACCCAGACCTGCTTACCTCACCCGAACGCCCGCAGGCGTCACCCCTCTTTTCAGTGCCCCCGGGGGGAGTCGGACCAGACCTGCGACGCCTGGTGCGACTCCAGCAGCGGCTACGTCTGCGTTTGAGGCGCTGACTCTGACTCGCCGAACTCCATCGTTGCGCTGTGAGACGTCGTTCCTGCAAGATTCGACTCCCGGCCGCGAAGGCGAGGTTACAGCGTACGAACATCGGGAGCCTGGTCCCGAGCTTTGGGTGGACACCCAGTCTTGGGGCCGGGTCGCCTGAGAGGCTGACCGGTGCCATCGAGGTCCGTACTGACAGCGCATACGTCGAGAAGTGCTTTAGCCAGAACTGGCACGAGCGGTCGTTGCGCCATGACTCCTGAAAGGGATCGAAGGGCCCGGTGAAGAACCGAGATCTGCGGGAGCGACTGTTCGGTTTGGGGTGGAACGGAAGTCGAGACGTGACCTTCGTGTGGGTCAAGGGTCACGCGGGCGATCCGACAACGACCGGGTTGATCGGCTCGCCCGAGCGGCAGCACTCTCGGCTGGCCACTCAACGGCGGTCGCGGTTGAGGACGAAGGATGGAACTGTTGGGTCCCTGCAAGCCCTGCCCCCACTGCGGGAAGAGGGTGAAGAGGCCGTCGGATCCGGCCGACTTCCTGTGTCCGCGCTGCGGGAAGCCCGGTCCGTGGGCGAGTCCAGAGCAGGTTTCGGATTGGGGGGTGGTCAGAGGCGGAGCCGGAGCGCGTCGAGCCGCTCCAGGCGGACGTCCGCCAGCGCTATTGGAGGTGCTCGAGGCGCTCGCCTTGGGCGCACCGACCCGATGCGACGCGTCTCCCGTGGCTCGCGGCCCGCCTGCTCAGGATATTCGGAGACAAATGCCGTCCGGGCGATCTCTCGGACGTGCCTTTGGGGAGCTGGGAGATGAGAGGGGCCTTGACCAGGACTGCCTGGCTCCCGCAGAGCAGTGAGAGAGATAGCCGCTCGTCCTGCCGATGGCGCCATCCGCCCGCTTCGGGAGCGGCTGCGTTCGGACGTCGGATCCATGAAGGAGGAGCGGTATTGTTCGCCTCGGCCGCGGCGCCCGTCAAGGGACCTCTTCCCTAATGACGGCCGCTGTCGACTCCCGCCATGCCGTGCGAGACTCGACGCGCCGTGCCCCTTGCGTCCGCCCTTGACCTGCCCGAGCTCGACTACCAGGACTCGACGCTTCGTGGCGAGCGGTTCCACGACGTCCTGTCCCAAGCGGCAGCCCGCGGCTGGCTGGCCCGCACCGCCCTGGGATTTCTCGTTCTCGAACGCGACCTCGCCATCGAGATCCTGCGCGACCATCGCCTGGCCTTCCCGGCGCTGCAGATGCTCCTCCTGCGGGGGGTGACGGAGGGCCCGATCTGGGAGCGGACGGTGAAAGGGGTGATGGTGAAGGTGGGCGAGCCACATCTGCGTCTGCGGCGGCTGGTCGCACCGGCCATGTCGCCCCGATCCATCGCGGCGCTTCGGGCGAGGGTCCGTGCGTTCGCTGAAGACCGGTGGCGGGCCGTGGTCGCGGCGGGGCGGTGCGAGTTCGTCTCGTCGTTCGCCAAGCCGATCCCCTCGGCCGTGATCGCCGACCTTCTCGGGCTGCCCGGCGAAGCCGACCGTCTCGCCCACTGGTCGACGATGCTGCAGGCGGTGTTCAAGCTAGGCGCCGAGACCGACCGGGCGGAGGTCGAGCGGACATACGAAGAGGTGCGGGACTACGTGCTCGAGCTGCTCAAGGAGCGCCGCCAAACGCCCGGTGAGGACTTCATCTCGGCCATCGCGACCCATCGAGAGAACGGCGACCGGCTATCGGACGACGAGTGCGTGACGGCTGTCGTCGCCGTGATCTCGGGCGGGACCGACACCACGCAGGCACAGCTGGGGCACGGGATGCGCCTGTTCGCCGAGCATCCAGAGCAGTGGGAGTTGCTGGCTCGGGAGCCCTCGCTCGCTGCGCAGGCGGCGAACGAGGTGCTCCGGTTCGAGCCGATCACCCCGTTCACCGCCCGCATGGCCAGCCGGGACGTGGAATACCGCGGCGTGACGTTCCCCAAAGGAACGCTGCTGTTCGCCTGCGCCGAGAGGGCGAACCGCGATCCATCTGTCTTCGAACGGCCAAACAAGTTCGACATCTCCGTCGATCGCGGACGGGCCCCGATCTTGACGTTCGGGTTCGGCGACCATTTCTGCCTGGGGGCACAGCTCGCCCGGATGGAGCTGGCTGAGACGTTCGCCTTCCTGGCGCCCAGGATGCGACGGCTCTGCCTGGACGACAAGCCGGTGTTCGGCTCGGTCATCGGGATCTACTCGATGGAGTCGGTCCCCATCGCCTTCGAGCCCGGTTGAATCCCCTTCGGTTGCGCGCCTCTTTAGCCGAGCAACCGCCCTGGCGTATACGACGCCGAAATGGAAGCTCCCTCAGCTCTGAGCCATCGGATCGAGCCTGCTGCGCCGCTGGGTCTCCCTCCGCAACAGGAAGGGGTAGCCGGCCAATCCGATCGTGGCGAAGATGAACCACTGGATCGCGTAACTGAGGTGCGGTCCCTCGCTGAGATGAGGGAGGGGTACCTGCTGGGGAAGCGCCGCGGGCTGGGCGGGCTCCTGGGTCTGGAGCCACAGGTAGTCGGGGTAGGTAGGGTAGGGGACCTGCTGCCGAAGCTGCCCGAGGTCGATGCGGACGATCTGGGATACCCGGCCCTGACGGGCTCCGGAGCTGCTCGACTCGGACGGAAACAGCACGCCGGTCAGTCGGACCGTGCCGGTCGGGGGAAAGGCCTGGGCCACCGGCGGCTGCCCGAACTGGGAAGGGACCCATCCACGGTTCACGAAGATGATCCCGCGGCTGCTGGTGACCAGGGGGGTGAGCAGATCGTTCCCGGTCTGGTCGTCCAGCGATCGGCCTGCCAGCACGACCTCGCGCGCCGGGTCGTAGGTCCCCTCGACCTCGACCCGCCGGTAGGCGACGGCCTCCGGGTCGACGTGACTTCCCTGAGTGATCACCTGGTCCAGGGGCTGCGGCGCGAGAGCTAACTGACGCTCCACCCTGGCATTGAAGGAGCGGCGCTCGCCCAAGCGGTCGAGCTGCCAGAACCCTGCCACCACGCAGCCCGCGACGATGAGGAGCACGATGACGTGCCCGAGGATCCAACGCAGGGTGAACAGGGACCTCGGCATCGGCACCACCGAGCGTGGCTCGCGGCCCGGGCTTTCACCGGAACCCTTGAGAGGCCCATCCCGCGCTCGGCCGAGGACTGGGTGGCACTTCGCGAGATCCTTCGCCGCGGCACCCAGCCTGGCGTCTAACCCGGAGCTGGAACGAGGCACGTGGCGCGATGCAGCAGGCCCTGGCGGCCAAGAGAGTAGGCTGTTTGGAGTCCCCGACTTCGTCGAGATCGCCATCAAGAACTTCCCCGGGCCGTGGCGATGAGTCGCTACCGGAGGCGGTCATACTCCACAGCCGTCCATCCCACCATGTGGTTCATCAATCGGGACCATCGAGTGAGTGCCCCCGGGGGAGTCGGACCAGATCGCCGGTAGTGTGTCAACGACCAGCAGGGCAGCACCGCGACCAGGAGGACGCACATGGAAACGAGCGGGAGGTCGATCGGCTACCAGCTGCTCGATCAGTACCGGACGGACCCGCCGCCGACTCCACGCTCCGCCGCGATGACGAGTGCTAGGAGAGCCGCGACGGCAGCCGCCCCGGCGGCGACGCTCGGGCTCGCGACAGCATCTTGGGTCGTCGCGGTCCGGCAGATGAACGGGATGGACATTTGTTTTGTTAATGATCTGGGTTCGTTCGCGTTCTATGTTGTTTTTTCGCGGTCTATTCCGGTG
>Ga0137373_10002869_pt1 | contig 18954 bp, 15 predicted proteins | sample SagtaG_5_FD_104912 | JGI IMG/M metagenome (GOLD analysis project Ga0137373, IMG submission 104912) | Vadose zone soil microbial communities from Sagehorn Ranch, Mendocino, California, USA - Sage1_R_80_16 metaG | ecosystem: Environmental > Terrestrial > Soil > Vadose zone | place: USA... | reverse complement strand
CGCGAAACGGAAGAGCGCGAAGAATGAGGGCCGCCGGAAATGAACCCCGCGGCCGTGCTACTGGTCGGCGTGCTGCTCTTCGCCGCGCCCGCGTTCGCCGCCGACCGCGTCGACTTGTTCGACGCCACGGGGCACCGCATCGGCTACGGGACGGTGGACCGCGAGCGCGGCACGGTCGACCTATTCGCTCCGGATGGCCGGCGCATCGGCTACGGGACGGTGACGCCGACTGGTGCAGTGAACCTCTACGCGCCAAACGGCGCAAGACTCGACGGCGCGCGGCTCGGGCCCGTGGCGCCGGCCGGGAAAGGAAGGTGACCATGCACGGGAAGGTCATCAAACGCACGTGGAAGAGTCGCGGCCCGTTGGGTCGCAAGGTCAGGCGCGTCGCTTACGGGTACAGCGTGTGGGTCGACGGCAAACGTGAGCGCCGTATCGACTCGGCGTGGACGCAGGACGACGCCGAGCAGGCGCTCGCCGCCCGGGTCCTGAACATCGAGCAGGCCCCGACGCCCGCCACGCCGTCGAGTGGGCTCACGCTCGCGCAGGCGGCCGAGCGCTACCTCGCAGCAAAGGCGCGTAAGCGATCGCTGCGCGGCGACCGGCTGATGCTGGAGCACCTCAAGGCCGCGTTTGGCGCCGACACGCCACTGGCAGAAATCACGGCGGGCCGGATCAGTGAGTACAAGGCCGGACGGCTCGCGGCGACGTCGGAGCGTCGCAAGGACGCCGAGGGCACCCCGACGCCGCTGTCTGCGGCCAGCATCAACCGGCCGCTGGCACTGCTCCGGCATCTTCTTCGCCTCGCACACGAGGAATGGGAAGCGCTGCCGGCGGTCCCGCGGATCAAGCTGGAGAAGGAACCCGAGGGCCGCATCCGCTGGCTCGGCCAGTACGACCCCGACGAGGAACGCAGGCTGATCGCGGCTTGTGAGAAGTCGGGGAATCCGAACCTCGACGCGCTCGTGACCGTCGCCCTAGAGACGGGGATGCGGCAGGGCGAGGCGATGGGGCTCGCGTGGGAGCGGGTCGACCTCAGCCGCGCCGTGATCCGCCTGGAGCACACGAAGAGCGGCCGGCGCCGCGAGATCCCGATGCGGCAGGCCGTGTACGACGCGCTCGCGCCGCTGAGGGCCGAAGCCCTCGCAGCGCTCCAGCCCGACGCGGACGGCCGGAAGCCGGATCTGCGCGGGCGGGTCTGGCCCGACCCACGCTTTCCCCGCACGGCGTGGGAGCGCGCCCTCGAACGCGCGGGGATCGATGACTTTCACTTCCACGACTGCCGGCACCACTTCGCGTCGATGTTCATGATGCGCGGGGGCAGCCTCCAGGCCCTCCAGAAGATCCTCGGTCACGCGACGCTGGCGATGACGCAGCGGTACGCCCACCTGTCGCCGGAGTACCTTCGCTCCGAGATCGAAAAGACGGCGTCACCCCGCTCCAGTGGCACACAGGTGGCACAAAGCGGTGTAGAATCGGTCGACGCGCTCGTAAGTACGCGAAACGCCGGGGTAGCTCAGAGGCAGAGCAACTGATTCGTAATCAGTAGGTCGCGGGTTCAACTCCCGCCCCCGGCTCCAGTCCTTCCGCCCACTTCCACGACACGTCCATTCGGCCGGTTCCCGCTGAATGCCCTCGGTCTACGTCGGCTATCGCGTGCCCGACATGGACCTCAGGGGCGTTCACGTGCTCGTCGTCGAGGACACGGACGATTCCCGCGAACTCCTGCGCGTCGTCCTGCAGTACAGTGGTGCTCGGGTGACCACCGCGGCCTCCGCGACCGAGGCGAAGAGCCTCTTGCAGGAGATTCGGCCCCACGTGATCGTGACCGACATTGCAATGCCCGACGATGGCGTCGCGCTGGTCCGTGAGGTCATGCACCAGGCAGCGACGCTCAGGATCGACGTGCCCGTGATCGCCCTCAGCGCCCAGCGAGACCGCGCGGCGGAGCTGCGGCGAGCCGGCTTCGTCGAGTTCATCGCAAAGCCGTTCGACCCGATGGAGTTGTGCCAGGCGGTCCGCCGCTACCTACGTCCTGCCGCGTAGCTGCGCTCCCGCTGTGGCACCCCGTCGATCTAGAATGACGCCGTGACGCAGATCCTCGGCTTCATCTTCGCGGGCGCGAGCGCCGTCACCGGGCTCGCCATGCTCCTGCTCGTCGTGTGGCAGGCGCCGCGCCATCGTCACAACCGGCTCATGGCCCTCTACCTGGCGACGCTCGTCGCCTGGGGAGTCAGCAACATCGCCGCCCGCCTGTGCGCCCTCCTGGGCTGGCCTTCCACGCCCTTCGTCCACGGCGCCGTCCTCGGCAACGGCCTCAACTCGCTCGTGCTGTTCTGGTTCGTCACCGACTACGTCGAGATCCGGGACAGGCGGTGGGTCCGACTGCTGCGCGCCGCCGGCCTGGTGTGGGTGGTCGTCGGCGCGGTCGGGCTCTTCGCCGGGCGGTTGATGCTCGACGCCACCGTCACCCCCGACGGCATGTTCCGGTACCGGGTCTCGCCGTTCGGTGTCGCGGCGTTCGTCATCGGCGACGTCATCTACCTCGCGGCGCTCGGCTGCCTCTGGGTGTATCGTCGGGGCCGGGCGGGCGCGCTCCTGCCGGGCGGCCTCGTGCTCGTCGCGGGACAGATCGGAACGCTCGTGCTCCTGCCGTTCCTGCACGGGGTGCCCCCGATCACGATCGCGTTCACGGCCATCGCCAGCGTGTGCTTCACGTACGCGATCCTGCGCGAGCATCTGTTCAACCCGCTCGCGCGCAGCGAGGCCAGCCTCACCGTCCTGCTCGAGAACACCGCCGATCCCGTATGGTCGGTGGACGTCGATCGCCGGCTCACCACGTTCAACACCGCGTTCCGCCAGCTCGCGGTCGCGCTCAGCGGCGTCACGCCGACGGCCGGCATGGACGCGCTCGAGCTACTGCCGGCGGACGGGCGCCTCTTCTGGAGCCGGCTCTACGAGCGTGCGCTCCACGGCGAGCGCGTGTCCGTCGAGCAGCAGTTCGTCATGCCCGGGGTACCCACGCACCTGGAAATCAGCTTCAACCCCATCGTCGCCGGCGAGGCCACGCCCTCGGGTGTGGCGGTCTTCGCGCGGGACGTCACCGCGCATGCGCGTGTGGTCGCCGAGCAGTCCCGGGCGCGGGAGGCGGCCGAGGATGCCAGCCGCGCCAAGAGTCAATTCCTGGCGAGCGTGAGCCACGAGCTGCGGACTCCGCTGAACGCGGTCCTCGGCTTCGCGCAGCTCCTGTCCGACCGGGCCGATGGGGCGCTCACCGCCCGGCAGGGGGAATTCGTCGAGAGCATCCTCACGGCCGGCCGGCATCTCCTGGCGCTGATCAACGACCTGATCGATCTGTCCAAGATCGAGGCCGGCAAGCTGGATCTCGCCGCCGACCGGTTTCAGCTCGGCGAGCAGGTCGCGGAGGCCGTCCGGCTGCTGGCCCCGGCGGCCGACGCCAAGGGGCTCGAGCTCATCCTCGACGTCGTCGACGGCGTGCCCGACGCGCTCGTCGGCGACCCGCGCCGCCTCCGTCAGGTCCTCGTGAATCTCGTCGGCAACGCCGTGAAGTTCACCGAGCGCGGGCACGTGCTGGTGCGAGTCGAGCCGGACGCCGAGACATACGGCGGCGTCCGACTGCGTTTCGACGTGGCCGACACCGGCGTCGGAATTCCCGCCGCGCAACAGTCCCGTCTCTTCGAGCCGTTCGTCCACGGCCACGCCCGGACCGCCCACGGGCAGGAGGGGATCGGCCTCGGGCTCCTGATCACCCGCCGACTGGCGGAAACGATGGGCGGAAGCCTCGACATGGAGAGCGAGCCGGGATCGGGCAGCGTCTTCTCGTGCACGCTTCCGTTCAGGCTTGCCCCGGGCGTGCCGACCGTGAAGGGCGTGGACCTCGCGGGAACGTCGGTGCTGGTCGTCGACGGCAACGAGACCCTGCGCGCCGTCCTCGGCCGGTGGCTCACCGCATGGCGCGCGCGTCCGACGCTCGTCGCTGACGGCGACGCGGCTCGCGCCGTCCTCGAGCGGGCCCGGGGCGCCGGCACCCCATTTCGCCTGTTGCTCGTCGGCACCCGAGCCGAGGCAAGCCGCGCGCTGATCGCGGATCTGCCGCACGGGACGGTGGGCGGCATCGTCGCGCTGCTTCCGCCGACGGGCGAGGCCGGCGCCGAAGCGCTGTCGACCGGTCGTGTGGTCCGGGTGCGCAAGCCGGTCGGGCCCGACCAGCTTCGCGCGGCGCTCGGCGCAGCTCTGACGGGTCTGGAAGGCGGCCTGCCCGTCTCACCGCATTCACGGCGGAGCGCGCGCCCGCTCCGGGTGCTCGTCGCCGAGGACAGCCTCACGAACCTGGCGATCGCCTCCGCCCTGCTCGAGCGCTGGGGGCACTCCGTCACGCGCGCCGGGAATGGCCACGACGCGGTCGCCGAGGTGCACGCGAGCATCTACGACCTCGTGTTGATGGACGTGCAGATGCCGGGCATCGACGGGCTCGAGGCCACCCGTCTCATCCGCGACGGAGAGCGGACGTCGCCCCGTCGGGTGCCGATCGTGGCCATGACCGCCAGCGCGATGAAGGGCGATCGCGAGCGCTGCTTCGAGGCGGGGATGGATGGATACCTGGCCAAGCCTCTCGACGCCGACGAGCTGTTCGAGATGGTCGAACGCGTTGCCGCCCCGGCTCTCGCCGTCGGCGACGCCCCGACGGCGCGCGAGCGCTTCCCGGACGGAGCCGACGTCGCCACCATCGTCGAGCGCCTGGACGGCGACCACATGGCGGCCCGCGACATGGGCCGGCTGTTCCTCGTGGAGTATCCCCGCTGCCTCCTCGATCTGCGCGCGGCGCTCGAGGCCGGCGATGCCGAGGGCGTGAGCCGCGCCGCCCGCGCGCTCAAGGGCTCGATCGGTCTGTTCAGCGCCGTCGGCCACGACGCCGCCCAGCGGCTCGAGGTGATCGGGCACCAGGGCGCGCTGGCCGACGCGGCCGGCGCTCTCGAGCTGCTGGAGCGAGAGCTCGCGCGCCTGCTGCCGACGATTCACGAGCTCACCGCCGACGAGGCCCGTCTCGCGGAGCACCCGACCATCGAGGGTCCGGGGCCGGCGCCGCGCGCGTGACCGCGCTCCCGCTCGCCGGCTACCGAGTGCTCGAGCTGGCCCACCTCGTCGCCGGGCCGCTGTGCGGCCTCTACCTCGCGGACATGGGCGCCGACGTCGTCAAGATCGAGCACCCGTCCGGTGGCGATGCCTCGCGCCACGTGTACGGCACCCATCTCGGCGACGAGAGCGCCGTGTTCCTCACCGTCAACCGCAACAAGCGGAGCGTCGCGCTCGATCTCGCGCGCGAGGACGGTCGCGCGCTGTTCTTGCGGCTCGCCGAGCGCGCCGACGTCGTGATCGAGGCCTACCGCGGCGGCGTCGCCGAGAAGCTCGGGATCGATGACGCGCGGCTCCGTCCGCTGAACCGCCGTCTCGTCTACTGCTCGCTCTCCGCCTTCGGTCCCGACGGCCCGTGGCGTGACAAGCCGGGGCTCGACATGCTCATCCAGGCGATGGGCGGGCTCATGGCCGTCACCGGCGAGCCCGACGCCGCCCCCGTGCTGAGCGGCGCGCCCGTGCTCGACACCATCGGCGCCCTGCTCGCGGGGCAGGGCATCGTCACCGCGCTCCTGCACCGGGAGCGGACGGGCGAGGGCCAGCGCCTCGACGTGTCCCTGCTGGCCGGTGGGCTCCTCGCGCAGGCGGCGCGGCTCAGCGTGTTTTTGGCCACCGGTCGCGAGCCGGGACGGCTCGGCAGCGCCCATCCCTATCTCTGTCCGTTCCAGGCGTTCGCCGCCAGCGATGGATGGGTCTACGTCGCCGTCTGGATCGAGCGCTTGTGGGAGCCGTTCTGCGCGGCGATCGACCGGCCCGCTCTCGCCGCGGACTCACGCTTCATCTCCGCGGCCGCGCGCGTCCGCCACCGCAAGGAGCTGACGGCGATCCTCGACCCGATCTTCCGTGAGCGCACGGTGCGCGCGTGGATGTCCGGGCTGGAGGCGCACGACGTCCTCTGCGCGCCCGTCAATCGTTACGCCGACCTCGCCGACGATCCGCAGATCCGCGCGAGCGGCATGATCGTCGAGGACAAGCACCCTCGCGGTGGCGCCTTCCGCACCCTGGCGCCGGCCATCACCTTCGCGGCGACGCCGGGGACGCTCCGGACCCCGGCGCCGGCCCTCGGCGAGCACACGGACGCCGTGCTCGCTGAGGTCGGTGTGCCGCCGGCGGAGCTCGGCGCCCTGCGCGCCGCCGGGATCGTGAAATAGCGCGCGGAAGAACTCCGGGAATCGCCGCCGGAGTCGCGATATCCTTCTGGCGATACTCCGTCGATCTCAACGAGGAGACGCCATGACGCCAACGCTTCGCCAGCTCGCCGAGCAGCTCGACGCCGGTCTCCTGTCGCGCCGAGAGTTCGTCCGCCGCTCCGTCGCGATCACCGGTGGCACGGCCGCCGGCCTGCACGTTCTCCGGCGCATGGCGGACGCGCAGACCAAGCCGAAGCTCCGCGTCTGGCTCTTCAAGAGCTTCGTCACCGACTGCAACGAGGTCCTGGCCAAGCACGTCGAGGCCTGGGCGAAGGAGCGCAAGATCGACGTCGAGTTCGACTGGGCCACCTTCGGCGATCGCGAGCAGAAATTCGTGGCGGCCATCGAGGCCGGCAACCCGCCGGACGTGGCCGAGATGAACTACCAGGGCCCGATGCGCTACCGGCCCGCCCTGCGTGACGTCACCAAGCTGGCCAAGGAGCTCGCGGCCGCGCGCGGCGGCCTCCTGCCCTTCGCCGACCGGGTGATGCAGTTCAACGGACAGTACTACGGCATCGCGCACCAGGCGTTCGGCGGCGGCCTGCACATCCGCAAGGACCTCCTCGCCGAGAAGGGCCTCAAGATGCCGAAGGTCTACGATCCCGACGTGGTCGAGGTGGCCAAGAAGTGCCAGGACCCGTCGAAGGACCTCTGGGGCTTCGGGCAGACGCTGAACCGCTGCGACGACGGTAACGGGTTCATGCAGAACATCCTCTGGGACTACGGCGGGTCCGCCTGGGACAAGGACGGCAAGCCGGCGCTCGCCACCACGTTCATGAAGCAAAATCTCGAGGCGCTCAAGTTCTGCGTCGCCACGATCCAGACCCAGAAGATCCAGCCGCCCGGCGTGATGGGCTGGACGGACGTCTCGAACAACGAGGCGTACATGGCGGGCAAACTCGTGTGCACCAACAACGGCGCCAGCCTCTACTACGCGATGGTGAAGAAGAAGCACCCGCTCTCCGACAAGACCCGGGTCATCCTCACGCCCGGCGGACCGGCCGGGTCGTTCGTCTTCGCCGGCACCTATAACTGGGGCATCTTCCAGAAATCGAAGCACGCTGAGCTGGCCGAGGACATGATCCGCTGGGTCGAGGACGAGAAGCGTTTCGAGGAGTTCCTGAAAGTCTCGATCGGCCAGGCCGGGCCCGTCTACAAGTCGCGCGCCGAGAACCCGTACTGGAAGACCGATCCGAACTTCGAGGGCATGCGGGACAACGTGCTTCGCAGCATGTGGCCGGGCTATCCCGGGCCCATCACGCCCGCGGCCATCGAGGTGCAGGCGCAGTACGTCCTCTGCGACATGGCCGGGCGCGTGGTGACGGCCGGGCTGTCGCCGGAGGCCGCGTTGAAGGAAGCGCACGGGCGCATCGAGGAGATCCACAAGTTCCGTAGCCGCGGCTGAGCGTCCCGGCGATGAGCATCGCGAGGCCACTCCCGGCGAAGACGGCGCTCGAGGTCCGCCGCCCGAGCTCCGTCGCGCTGGGCCTCAAGCGCCTGCTCGGGCCGGACTGGCGGCTCGGCTTCCTCTTCGTCCTGCCGATCGTCGTGCTCGTGCTGGCGCTCGTCGCTTATCCGTTCGTCTACGCGGTCTATCTCAGCATGACTCGGAAGTTCGTCGGGATGCCGGCCGTCTTCGTCGGGTTCGAGAATTACGTCCGCCTGGCGAGCGACGGCTTCTTTCTCCGGGCGGTCCGGAATTCGCTCGTCTTCACCTTCGGCTCGGTCGTCTTCAAGCTCGTGCTGGGCATGGCGATGGCGCTGGTCCTCACCTCGCAGATCCGCTGCCGCGGCCTGTTCACGGGCATCCTGCTCGTGCCGTGGGTGGCGCCGACCGTGGTCAGCGCGCTGAATTTCCTGTGGATCTACGACGGCAGCCTCGGCGTGCTGAACTACCTGCTCGTGAAGGTCTTCCGCATCCTGCCCCAGGGCGTGGGCTGGCTCTCCGAGGCGGGGACGGCGATGGCTTCGGTGATCTTCGTCAACATCTGGCGCGGCTTTCCGTTCTTCGGGATCTCCTTCCTGGCCGGCATGAAGGCGATCCCCGGTGAGCTCTACGAGGCCGCCTCCGTGGACGGCGCCAGCGCGCTCCAGCGCTTCCTGCACGTGACGCTGCCCGGCCTGCGCAACATCGTCATCATCGTCGTGCTCCTGTCGACCATCTGGACGTTCAACGACTTCGGCATCGTCTACATCCTGACCAAGGGCGGCCCCGGCGGTGCCACGATGGTGCTGCCGGTCTTCACGTACGAGATGGCCTTCGGCGCCCAGCGCCTGGGCGACGCCATCGCGGTCGCGCTCTACATGCTGCCGCCGCTGGCCCTGGTCATCATCGTGCTGTCGCGCCACATGCGCCGTGGCAGTGCGAGGTGAGCCGCGCGCGGGCGGCGAGCCGAGCCCTTCAATGATCGGAGTCCAGGCTCGATGAACAAGCTGGCCCTCGCGCGGCTGCAGACCGGACTCGCCTACGGGGTGCTGGGCTTCCTGCTCGTGCTGGTGCTGTTTCCGTTCTACTGGATGACGATCACGTCGTTCAAGACCGAGGACCAGATGCGCAGCCTCGTGTCCATGTTCTGGCCCTCGCCCTTCGCGCTCGAGAACTACGTCCAGCTCCTCACCAAGACCGACTTCGTCGCCTGGTTCGGCAACAGCGCGCTCGTCGCCGTCTCGAGCACCCTCGTGGCCACCGCCATCGGCACCCTCGGCGCCTACGCGCTGGCCCGCCTCAAGTTCCTCGGCCGCGCGTTCATGTCGAGCGCGGTGCTCATCACCTACCTCGTGCCGCCGGCGATCCTGTTCATCCCGCTCTACGCCCAGATCCGGACGTTCGGGCTGTCCGACAGCTTGGCGGGGCTCATCGCCGCCTACCCGTCCTTCACGGTGCCGTTCGTGACGTGGCTCATGATGGGCTACTTCGAGTCGATCCCGGTGGAGCTGGAAGAGGCGGCCATGATCGACGGCGCCACGCGCTTCGGCGCGTTCCGCCGGGTGATCCTGCCGCTCGCCGGCCCGGGCGTGCTCGCCGCCGGGCTCTACGCGTTCACGCAGGCGTGGAACGAGTTCCTCTACGCCCTCGTGTTCATCACCAACGTGAAGCTGCGGACGCTGCCCGTCGGGCTCTCGAGCTTCATCACCGGTGACGTCTACGGCTGGGGCTTCCTGATGGCGGGCGCCGTCCTCACCACGCTGCCCGTGATCGCCGTCTACATTTATCTCCAGAAGTTCATGGTCGAAGGCCTCACGGCCGGTAGCGTCAAGGGCTAACGTTCGCGACAACGAGGAAATCATGCGCAAGACCATCACGGGCACCGGCGGCATGTTGCTGCTCCAGACCCTGAAGGACGCGGGGGTCGAGTACCTGTTCACGAACCCCGGCTCCGCGGAGACGGGGATCTTCGCGGCGCTCGCCGAGGACGGTGAGCAGCGGCTCGTCGTCGGCAAGCACGAGGGGCTCGTGGCGGCGATGGCCGACGGCTATCACCGGATGAGCGGCAACGTCGGCGTCATCATCGCCCACGTGATGGGCGGCTCGTACCAGCTGGCCGGCCAGCTCTTCAACGCGCAGGTCGCGGGCTCGTCGCTGCTCGTCATCGCCGGGGACTGGGCCTCCGAGCTCCAGGACTATCGCGGGCTCGCGCCGTATCCGGGCTTGACCCAGGCCGAGTCGATGCGCCCGCTGACCAAGGACGCGCGCTGCGCCTACCAGGTGAGCGCGCACCCGGAGGCCATCACCGTGGCCACGACCCGGGCGATTCGCGAGGCCACCACGCCGCCGACCGGCCCGGTGTACCTCTCGATCAGCGCGGAGCTGCTCAATCGTGAGGGGCTCGAGGCCCAGATCGGCGAGGCCGCCCAGTACCGCATCGAACGGCCCGCCGCGGCACGTGCGCAGACGATCGAGGCCATCGCTCGCCGGCTCGGCGAGGCGCGGTGCCCCGTCCTGATGTTCGGTGACGACGTGTGGCGTGAGGGCGCCCAGGCCGAAGCCGTGGCGCTGGCCGAGGCGCTGGAGGCGCCCGTGTTCGCGAGCCGGCAGATCTTCGTGAACTTTCCCACCCGGCATCCGCTCTACTGCGGCACGTATCCGGTCTCCGCGGAGTTCCGGAAGATCACCGGGCTCGAGCCGGATCTGCTCTTCCTCGTGGGATGCCACGGCGTGCATGGCAGCGTGGCCGAGCCCACCGTGATGCAGATCGGACCGAATCCCGTGCTCATGGGTCGCCACTATCCCCTCGACGTCGCCGCGCAGTGCGACGTGCGTGACACGCTCCGCAGCCTGACCGCGACCCTCACGCGGGTGAACGCCCCGGATCGCGTCGCGGGATGGGCCCGCCAGCGCGGCAAGGTGCGCGCGTACGCCAAGCGCCTCATCGAGCGCGAGGAAGAGCTGGTGCGGGAGCACGAGCACGACGCGATCGTGCACCCGAGCGTGCTGGAAGCGCATCTGGCCCAGGTGTTGCCGCGCGACACGGTCATGGTGCAGGAGAGCTCGACCGCGCGCACGACCTTGCTGCCCTTCGGACATCAAGGGATGGCGTGGACGCGCAGCGGCGGCGGCTCGCTGGGATTCGGCGTGGGCGCCGCCATCGGCGCCAAGATCGCGGTCGGACGCGAGCGCCCGGTCGTGCTCCATCTCGGGGACGGTGCGCTCGGCTATAGCGCCGCCGGGTTCTGGACGATGGCGCGGTACAACACCGCGATCCTGACCATCGTCTCCAACAACGAGAGCTATCAGGTCGTGCGCACCAACTGGGCCAAGGACATGCCGGACAGCAAGATGGTCCGGGACGGCAAGTATCCCGGCCTGTGGCTCAGCGCACCGAACGTCGATTACGTCGGGCTCGCCCGCGCCCAGGGCGTGGAGGGCGAGGCCGTCACCACGCCGAAGGAGCTCGAGCCCGCGCTGCGCCGCGGCCTCGACCGCGTCACGCGCGAGAACCGGCCGTATCTCATCGACGTGTCGGTCGCGCGAGAGGGCGTGGGCGCCGAGTCCACCTGGTATCAGGACTGGCAGCTCTGAGCGCCGTCATGCGCGGCGCGGCGATGGTGGCCGTTCTCGCCATGGGGATCGCGGTCCCCATGGCGTCGGTCTCGGCCCAGTCCGTGAAGATCACGCCGCTGGGCTCGCACGCGGGCGAACTATGTGCGAACGATCGCGCGCTGCTCTTCGAGGATCCCACCGGCGTGAGGATCCTCTACGACGCCGGCCGGAGCGTGGCCGGCGGCGCCGATCCACGGCTCGGGGACGTGCATGTCGTGCTCCTGAGCCACGCCCATGGCGATCACATCGGCGACACGAAGGCGGACGGACCCGACGCCGGATCCTGCGATCAGCCGCGGACCGTGTCGGCCGCGCCTCATTCCAGCACGGCCGAGATCGCCGCGGCCAAGAGCTCGGCCGTGATCGTGAGCAACGACATGGGGGCATTCCTGGCCCGCAAGATCCAGAACATCCGCGGCGTGGAGCCCGACTCGTGTCCGGCCACGGGTTTCGGCCGGGAGATGATCGTGCCACGCTCGTCGCCGTGTATCGGCAACGTCCAGCTGGGCGGGAAGCGGACCGTGAAGGACTTCGGACACGACCGGGGTGTGCAGATCGCGCTGGTCCAGGCGGACCACAGCAACAACGTGCCGCGCAGCCTGCTCGCCGATTCGGCCAGGACGACGCTGGCGCCGGACAATCTCACCGGCTACGTCGGTCACGCGAACGGCTACGTGCTCACGTTCACCAACGGTCTCAAGGTCTACCTGTCCGGCGATACCGCGATCATGGGCGACATGCGGGCGATCATCAACGCCTTCTACCGGGTCAATCTGGCCGTCATGAACATGGGCGCCTTCGCCATGCAGTCCGAGGAGACCGCCTTCGCCGTCAACGAGCTGATCCAGCCGCGCGCCGTCATTCCCTCGCACGTGAACGAAGGGGCGACGAGGGGCGGCAAGGTCATCCCGGGGACCAAGACGGCCCAGTTCATCGATCTCGTAAAGGGGCGGACGATCCATGTCCCGTTGAGTGGCCGCACCATGCAGTTCGACGGCGACGCCAGGTGCGTCGCCGGATGCTAGACCGCCGCCGCCGCGTCTTACACCGCCGGGTCACCGTGAAGGAGGTCGTCATGAACTATCTTGTTCGCGCCACGCTCGCGCTGTCGTTAGTCGCGGGGTCGTTCGCCGTCCCGGTACCGGCGGCGCTGGGACGGGGCGAGAACGGAGAGCCAGGGGCCACGAACACGCTGTTCGTGAACGGGACGACGGGCAGCGACGGCAATTCGTGTCAAGCGTCGACCGCCGCCTGCCGGACGATCGGCGCGGCGGTCGCGAAATCCCGCGGCCAGGGCACGATCAGCGTCGCATCCGGAACGTACGCGGAGAATCTGGTGCTCGACAACGTGAACCTGGCCATCGTCGGTGCGGGATCGGGCACGACCGCGATCGACGGCGGCGGCAGCGCGCGGACGATCAACTGGGCGCCGTCGACGCTGGGGGGCTCTGAGCTGTCGCTTTCGAACATCACCATCCAGAACGGGTTATCCCAGGACGGAACAGGGGCGGGCATGTACGTCAACGGCGATGCCAATCTCACGCTGTCCGGAGTCGTCTTCAGCCAGAACGGGAATCTCAACAGCAACCTGGCGACGGGCTTCGGCGGCGGGCTCTACTTCGACGGCGTTCGGTTGACGGCCACCAACGTGACCTTCACCGGCAACTCGGCGAACTTCGGCTCCGGTCTCTTCTTCGCGACGCGGAATTTCGGGGTTCAGTCCACGCTGACGCGAGTGACGTTTACCAGCAACTTGGGCGGTACCGGAGGGGGCCTGTATGTCTTCAACATCCCGGCCACAACGCTGAAATTCACCGATGTCGTGTTCGACGGTACCAACGAAGGTATCATCGGGGACCAGATCGCGCTGTGCAAAGCTGGCGTGCTGCTGTTATCGGGAGTCTCCATCTTGGGAGGTGTCTCCGCCGATTTCGCACCGTACGGGGGACCGTGCAGCCAATAGGGTGCACCGCCCCCGCGCGCGCCGCCGTCAGCGACCAATCCGGATCGGAGACGGAACGTCGGGGTAGCGCTCCACCAGCTGCCGCCACACCCGGTGGCCGATCTCCTCCGCGCGCGCGATCACGTCGCTCTCGTCGATCGTGAGCACGCGTCCCTCCCGCATCAGCCAGCGACCATCCACCATGACCGCCTCGACGTCACCGGCCTGGCCGTTGTGAACGAAGGCCGAGACGATCCTGAGCGTGGGGACGAGGTGGGCGCGGCGCGTGTCGAGGACGATCAGGTCCGCCTTGTGCCCGACCTCGAGCGAGCCGACCTCGCGCAGGCCGAGGGCGCGCGCGCCGTTACGGGTCGCCCACTCGAGCACGTCCTCGGGCTGCGGGCGCATGGCGTCGCCGAGCCGCACGCGCTCCATGAAGAGCGCGGTGCGCATGGCCTCCACCATGTCCTCGGCCATGTTGTCGGTGCCCAGGGCGATGGTGCAGCCTGCGGCCATGAGCTCCTGCACGGGCGGCGCCGCCGCGCGCCGCGCCGCCATCGCGGCGTTGTGCGAGACGGCGCCTCCGCTGTGCCCGAGGAGGGCGACTTCCGACGGCGCCATGAAGCGACAGTGGGCGGCCACGAGGCGCGGGCCCAGAAAGCCGTGCTCGAAGACGTACTCGGTGGGCCGGACGCCCCGCACGCGCACGACCGACTCGACCTCCCACCGGCTCTGGTTCAGGTGGATCGTGGTCCCGACGTCGTGACGCTCGGCCAGCGCGCGCGCCTGACGCAGGTTCTCGGGGGAGCATGCCTCGGGGGCATGGGCGGCGACGACGCAGCCGATGCGACCGTCGTGGGCGCCGTGCCAGCGTGAGATGACGTCGGCCACCGACTGTAACGTCTTCTCGCCGCGCGCCGGCGAGAAGACGAAGCGGCCGTCGGGGATCCCGGCGGGCTCGAGATCGCTCGTCGACTGGCCGAACATCACGCGCAGGCCGGTCGCGGCCACGGCGTCCGCGTAGTCCGGCACCCGGTAGCCGATCTCGAGCAGCGAGGTGGTCCCGGATCGCAGCGCCTCCAGCGCGCCGAGCAGCGCGAACACGCGAGTTTCCTCCGCGCTCAGCATCGCCTGCACCGTGGTGGGAAAGCGCAGCGTGGACGGAAACCCGAAATCCTCCTGGATCCCGCGAGCCACCGTGAACCACAGATGCGTGTGGCAGTTGACGAACCCCGGGAAGACGGCCTTGTCCCGTCCGTCGAGCATCTGGGCCCGGGCAAACCGCCGCTCGATCTCGAGGCTCGGCCCCACGGCCACGATACGGTCGGCGTCCACGGCGACGGCGCCGTCGTGATGAATCGTGCGCCCGGCGTCGCCGGTCACCACGGTCGCACGACGGATGACGGTCACGGTCGTGTCAGGCATGGGAGAATCATCGAAGATCCCGGCGCTCTCTACAAGCGCCGCCGCCTGTGCGAAGATGCGCGCGTGGTTCGGTCCGGTCCGGCGCATCGGCGAAGGCATGGTTCGAGATGAGGACACTCATCGAGGGCGGCGACATCGTCGCCTATCACGATGGTGGGCACCGCTTGCTGCGAGGGGGCGTGCTCCTCCTCGAGGACGACCGGGTCGCCTTCGTGGGCCGGCGTCACGCGGGCCCGGTCGACCGGCGCCTCGACGCCGCGGGCAAGCTCGTCATCCCGGGCCTCGTCAACGTCCACTGTCACGCGACGACGGAGGCGGGCGGCCGTCTCATCGCGGACGTCGGACGGCGCGACTTCTTCCAGAACGGCTTTCTCAACTACAACGCGGCGCCGCCGGGCATCCCGGGTCTCGATCAACGCGCCGACCGCGCGCTCGGGGGGCGCTGGGCACTCGTCGAGATGCTGCGCAACGGCTGCACCACCGTGGTGGAGATGGGCGCGGCCGATGACGCCCTGGTCGCCACGGCCGGGGAGATCGGCGTGCGCGCCTACCTCACCCCGGGCTACAAGTCCGCGAGCTACCGGCTCGGCCGCGACGGCCAGCTCGTCTACGAGTGGGACGAGGCCGACGGCCTGCAGGGCCTCGAGCGCGCTCGGCGCTTCATCGAGCGGCACCACGGCGCCCACGGCGCCCGGGTGCGCGGAATGCTCTTTCCCCTGCAGGTCGACACCTGCAGCCCCGAGCTGCTCCGCGCCACGCGCAAGGCGGCCGACGAGCTGTCCGTCGGGATCGAGATCCACGCCGGGCAGAACCTGCTCGAGTTCCACGAGATGCTCCGACGTCACGGACGCACCCCCGTCGAGTTCCTGGCCGACACCGGCATCCTCGGGCGCGACGCCATCCTCGGCCACTGCATCATCAGCACGGCGCACCATCTCGCGGCGCTGCCCCAGGGCCGCGATCTCGAGCTGCTCGCCGCGTCGGGCACGTCGATCGCCCACTGTCCCCTGGTCTTCGCGCGGCGGGGCAACGCGCTCGAGTCCTTCCATCGCTATCGCGCGGCGGGCATCAACATCGGCCTCGGCACCGACACGTATCCGCGCGACCTGATCAGCGAGATGCGCTGGGCCTCGCTCCTGTGCAAGGTCGTGGAGCACGACTTCACGGTGGCCACGGCGGCCGACGTCTTCGGCGCGGCCACGCTCGGCGGCGCCCGCGCGCTGGGACGGGAGGATCTCGGGCGGCTGGCCCCGGGCGCCAAGGCCGACGTGGTGATCGTCGACCTCGCCAAGATGCGGATCGGGCCCTATCGGGATCCCATCCGCGCCCTCGTGCAGTGCGGGACGGGCGACGACGTCGACCACGTGCTGGTCGACGGGCGCACGGTGGTCGAGGGGGGCCGGGTCCTCGGCGTCGACGAGCGCCGGCTCCTCGCCGAGGCGCAGCGCGAGGCCGAGCGGCTGTGGGCGAGCGTGCCGGAGTGGGACTGGCGTCACCGCACGGCGGAAGAGTTCTCGCCGTCGTCGCTTCCACCCCTCGACACGGATCTCCGATGATCACCGACGGAGGGCGGACGATGGGCGGCATCGGTCGGCGACGATTCCTCGTGGGCGCGGCGACCGTGACGGCCACGCTCTCGACGCCCGCCTTCGCGCAGAGTCCCCGGCGGGGCGGCACGCTCCGGTTCATTCCCATCGCCGATCTCAAGGTGCTGGACCCCATCTGGACCACGGCCTACGTGACGCGCGATCACGCCTACATGATCTACGACACCCTGTTCGCCACGGACGCCGGCTACCAGGTGCGGCCGCAGATGGTCGACCGGTACACGGTGAGCCGCGACGCCATGAAGTACAGCTTCACCCTGCGCGAGGGCCTCAAGTTCCACGACGGCCAGCCCGTCGGTGCGGAGGACTGCGTGCTGTCGATCGCGCGATGGGGCAAGAAAGACGCGCTGGGCAAGCTCCTGACCGCCGCCACGGCCAAGCTGGCCGCCGTCGACAAGAAGACCTTCGTGCTGGAGCTGGCGGAGCCCTTCGGCCCCGTCCTCGAAGCCCTCGGCAAGCCCTCGAGCAACGTGCCGTTCATCATGCCCGCGCGTCTGGCCGCCACGGACCCCAACGAGCAGGTGAAGGAGCCGATCGGCTCGGGGCCCTACAAGTTCGTCCGCGATGAGTGGCAGCCCGGCAATCAGGTCGTCTACGTGCGCAACCCCGACTACGTGCCGCGCCACGAGCCGCCGAGCGGCGCCGCCGGCGGCAAGCGCGTCTACCTCGACCGCGTCGTGGCGAAGTACATCCCGGATTCCGCGACGGCGAGCGCCGCCCTCGAGGCCGGCGAGATCGATTGGTGGGACATCCCGCCGCCGGATTTCGTGGGGCGTCTCGACAAGAACCCCAGGATCGAGGTCTTCGTCAAGAATCCGACGGGCAATCAAGGGTGGCTCCGGCCGAATCACCTGCATCCGCCGTTCAACAACAAGAAGGCGCGCCAGGCCCTCGTGTGGATGGTCGATCAGGAGGCCTATCTGCAGACCGTCATCGGCCAGCCCAAGTACTACCGGCCGTGCCCGGCGTACTTCATGTGCGGGGGCATGCCCTACGAGACGGCGGCGGGGGCGCCACGCAAGCCGGATCTCGAGCGCGCGCGGCAGCTCTTGCGGGACGGCGGGTACGACGGCCGGCCGATCGTCCTGCTCGATCCCGTCGACAACCCGAACCTGCACGGGGCGGCGCTGGTCACCCAGGAGCTCTTGCAGAAGATCGGCGCCACCGTGGATCTGCAATCCCAGGACTGGGCCACGGTCATCGCCCGCCGTGGCAAGAAGGATCCGCCCGCCAGCGGCGGCTGGCACCTGATGCCGGCCAACTGGATCTCCGCCGACGTGATGACGCCCGGCGTGAACACGGGACTCTCGGGCGGCTGCGACAAGGCGTGGTTCGGCTGGCCCTGCATCCCGGAGCTGGAAAAGCTCCGCGCCGAGTGGATGCGCGCCACCGATCCGGCGCGGCGCAAGCACATCGCCGAGCAGATCCAGATCGTGGCCTATGACGAGGTCCCGTACGTGCCGTGGGGTCAGTACACGCAGCCGACCGCCTACCGCAAGCAGGTACGCGGCGTCCTCAAATTCCCGGCGACCATCCTGTGGAACATCTCCCTCGAGACCTGAAGGTCAGACGGGGCACGCGGCGGGACGCGTCGACGATCCTTCGCCTCATCCGGGGGCTCGCGGAGTACGAGCGGCTGGCCAACGAATGCGAGGCGACCCTTCGCCGCATCCGTCGTGATGGCTTCGGCCCACGGCGCTACTTCGACACGCTGATTTGCGAGCGCGACCGCGCGGCCATCGGCTTCGCGCTCTATTTCTTCACCTACTCCACGTTCATGGCGCGCCCGACGCTCTACCTCGAGGATCTCTTCGTGTTGCCCGCCGAGCGCGGTCGGGGCGCCGGCCGCGCCCTGCTCACGGCCCTGGCGCGCATCGCCGTCCGCCGGGGATGCGGACGCATGGAGTGGACGGTGCTGGACTGGAACACCCCGTCGATCGACTTCTACGGAGCCCTTGGCGCGCGGCTGCGCCGAGACTGGATCTTGACCCGATTGACGGGAGCCCCCCTGCGCCGTCTCGCTCGCGGTCGCTGAAGCGGAGCGCGCGCCAGGCCGAACTTACAATCCGGTACGCCCCGACCCCCCCAACAGCATTCTTCTTCTCTGTCCGGCCGTGGTCATACCGTGCCTCGGAACGAGGCCGGGGTTCCCAACCGGCCCCGGAAGCTGGCCGAGGCGCTCCTCGATCGGCGTTGTCGTCCGCGGCGGCACCGACCTTGCTCGGGTTCTGGGCGGGAGGTCCGTCATGGGAGTCTTTGACGACATCCAGAAGTTCATCGAAGCTCATCGCCCGTGTGGCGAAGTGACCGGACGGGCACAGCCACCGACGTCCGATGGTTATCGCGTCTGGGTCGTCTGTACCTGCGGCGACATCCTCGACCGGTGGGTCACTCCTGAGGCCGCTCGCTACGACCTCATCCACTCCAACCTGTTGGCGCTTCCGAACTGAACTCGACTCGGCCCTCCCCATCCCGGGGAGGGCTGGTTCACCGCTCATCGACCGTCCGTAGTGTCTCAGTTCGAAACTGTGGCGACCCAATCGCCGCCGATCCACCGGGCGGGTGGGGCGGGTGGGGCCTTGGGAAACCCGATCG
>Ga0137373_10002860_pt1 | contig 18970 bp, 16 predicted proteins | sample SagtaG_5_FD_104912 | JGI IMG/M metagenome (GOLD analysis project Ga0137373, IMG submission 104912) | Vadose zone soil microbial communities from Sagehorn Ranch, Mendocino, California, USA - Sage1_R_80_16 metaG | ecosystem: Environmental > Terrestrial > Soil > Vadose zone | place: USA... | reverse complement strand
CGGTCACCTGGTGCTCGAGGATCCCGAGGTGGTCATCCACGGCGACGGGGTGCTCCATTTGCGTTATCCGGTGCATCGGGGACGCTGGATGTCACCCCTGATCGTCCCGGATGTCGGGACCGCTCCCAGCCGCTAGGACGCCGAAGTCCGAGGCCCGCGACCCCGATGACCGGCCACCCTCGGGGCCTCGGGTGAGCGTCACTTTGGTCACCTGGCTGGGCCGCACCACACCGACCGCCAGCCGCTCCTCCACGCGCACTGGGGGACTGACCAACAAAGGGGGGACAAGCATGCCTTCCGGTGCGGTTGCTGCCCGCTTGCTGCCCAACAGTGGCGCGGCACTGGATGGTTGGTGGATGTGGAGCAGGGCCAGGCCTCGTGACCTGTACCGATAGATGGTGGGCGCGGCAGGGATTGAACCTGCGACCTCTTCCACGTCAAGGAAGCGCTCTCCCACTGAGCTACGCGCCCGCTGGCGTCCCGATCATACAGCGACTGTGAGGTGCCGCTCTGGTCGGGGTGGAGGCGGTGCCCGGAATTGAACCGGGGTGCAGGGTTTTGCAGACCCTTGCCTAACCACTCGGCCACACCGCCAGGCTGTTCTGTCGAACGCCCTCCGGGGTTTCGGAGGGCGCGGCCGTAGGCTGGAGCGGATGACGGGACTCGAACCCGCGACCCTCACCTTGGCAAGGTGATGCTCTACCAACTGAGCCACATCCGCGCAAGACCTGCACTATAGCAACGGCCTTCGACAGGGCTCAACCAAGCAGGCGCGACCTTCCGGAGACTCCGGTCCGTCCCTGTCCTCCCATTGCTCCACCTTCTCACGCGGTGCTAGCGTCCTGCCCGGATCGCCGGTCAGGGCGGGCGGGGGACCGCTCGCGGGGCCGCGCGCGATCGGTCGGGGCCCACAACGCGACGGACGGCGCATCGAGGTTGAACCGACGCGGCGCGCCGTACGAACGCATGGCGGAAGGATCTTGCGCGCGTGCGAGGAGCCAGAGCGCCCCGGGCGCTACAGGACGGCCAGCTGGTCGCGCTCGTCGCCGACAAGGACGCGGGCGCGCTGGAGGCGCTGTACGACCGGTACGGCAAGGTCGCCTACTCGCTTGCGCGCAGGATCGTCGCTGACGAGACGCTTGCACAGGATGTGGTCCAGGAGGTGTTCCTCTCTATCTGGCGTGACGCGGGCCGCTTCGACGCGGCGCGTGGGACGGTCTCGACCTACCTGCTGGCCATGACCCACCACCGCGCCGTCGACGTGGTGCGGCGCGAGGAGAACCTGCGACGTCGGCGCACCAGCGACGAGGCGCTCGAGTTCGAGCCCGACCGCAAGCCGGGGGTGGAGGACGACGTCGAGGCGGCGGAGCGCCGCGACCAGGTGCGGGCCGCCCTCGCCGAGCTTCCTGTGGCCCAGCGCGAGGCGCTGGCGCTCGCCTACTTCGGCGGCTACACGCAGCGTGAGGTCGCGAGCCTGGTCGGGGTCCCGCTCGGCACGGTGAAAACGCGCATGGCCGCTGGCATGCGTAAGCTCAAGGATGCCTTGCGTGAGCCAGGCCGAGACGAAGAGGACCATCCTTGGAGCCGGCGATGACCCACACCGACTTCGAGCAGCTCGCCGCCGGCTTCGTGCTCGGCGCGCTCGAGCCAGACGACGAGAGCGCCTTCCAGCGCCACCTGGAGGGCTGCTCGACCTGCGAGGCCAGCGTGCGCGAGCTGGAGGCGGTGGTCGGCAAGCTGGCCTATTCGGCCACGCCGGTCGAGCCGCCGCCATCCTTGCGCGCCTCGATCCGGCGCGAGGTGGCCGCGACCGCGCGTCCGCGCGGCGCCCGCGCCACCGGAGCGGCGGCCGCCCGCGAGATGCCACGGCACCGGCGCCGTTGGACCACCACGGTGGTGGGGCGGCTGGCGGTGGCGGCCAGCGTCATCGTCCTGCTGGCCTTGGGCTTCTGGAACCTCAGCCTGCGCGACCAGAACGACCGCTACCAGCAGCGCATCGCCGCCTTCGAGCAGGCCGGCCGGCTGCTCAACGACCCCGCCGCCCAGGCGATCCGGCTCGAGGGCAGCGCCGGCAAGGCCACCGCGCTGGTCTCCTCACCGCAGGACAAGGGCTTCCTGGTCGTGGAGGACCTGCCGGCCCTGCGCGCCGGCCGGGTCTACGAGGTCTGGGGCATCCCCAAGGAAGCGAGCCTGAACCAGGCCGTCCCCGCCGGCGTCTTCCGCCCGTCGCGGGGGGTGGCGCTGGTGCCCTTCGAGCTCGCCATCACCCCGACGATGAGCTTCGGCGTCACCGAGGAGCCAGGGCCGGAGGGCAGCCGCAGCCCGACCAGCAACCCGATCCTGAAGGGGTCGCCGACGACGCGAGCCTGAGCAGATGGATGTATGGTGGCGACTATGGCGGAATTAGTCCTCCCGAGTGATTCCCGGGCGGGAGTTTGGAATGCAGACTTCGTCTGTATGACAATCGGTGATCTACGACGATCGCCGGTGTGGTGACGTAGTCTGTCGGCCCATGCGGAGGGAAGACTGCATATGACCCAGGGCCAGACCACGACTCCTTCGCTCCTGGGCCTCGAGGAGGACGGGAGGGATCTCTTCGGGCTCGCCGCGCACAAGCTCAACACCCCGCTGGCGTGCATCCGAGGGTTCGTCTCGACGCTGCTGCAACGCGGCAACGACCTCGACCGGGAGACGACTCAGCAGTTCCTCCAGCTCGTCCTCACCCAGGTCGACCGCCTGCAGGACCTGGTGCGCGACTTCCTGCTGCTCGCCCGCGTCAACGGCGGAGTGGCCGCGCTGGCGCGGCCGTTCCGGCCCCGTGACGTGCTGCTGAAGCTGATCGACGAGCTGGGCACCGAGGGCGTGCGGGTGCAGCCCGCCGGCGAGGTGGACGCCGAGGTGGTCGGCGACGCCGAGCTGGTCGGCCTGGCACTGCGCCCACTGGTCGAGAACGGCCTGGTGTACGGGCCGCGGCTCGGCATGGTGACGGTGACCGTCGCCCCGGGCGCGCAGAGCACCCGCTGGGAGGTCCACGACGGCGGCTCGAGGCTCACCAGCGAGGCGCTCGACCAGCTCTTCAAGCCGTTCAAGCGTTCGGACGAGCCGATCGAGCGCCGTGGCTCGGGCGCCGGGCTCGGCCTCACCCTCGCCAGGGCCTACGCGGAGGCGATGGGCGGCTCGGTGGGCGGCCGGGTGGACGAGCACGGCACGGTGTTCTCGATCGACATCCCGACCAAGCTTTACGAGGGGAGCAGTGGTGACGACTGAGCCTGGCGACCGCAACGGCGCCGTGACCAGGGTCCTGGTCGTCGATGACCACTCGGTGACCCGCCACGGAGTGGTGCTGCTGTGCCGCAACGCCGAGGGTGTCGAGGTCGTCGGCGAGGCCAGCGACGGCAACGAGGCCATCGAGCGGGTCAGCGAGCTGCTGCCCGACGTGGTGCTGATGGACGTGGACATGCCCCGCCGGGACGGCATCAGCGCGACCAGGCAGATCCGCCAGGACCACCCCTCGGTGGGCGTGGTGGTGCTGACCGTCCACGAGGACCAGGAGACGATCTTCGAGGCGATCAAGGCGGGCGCCTCCGGCTACCTGCCCAAGTCGGCGACCCTGGACGACATCCGCTCCGCGGTCAAGGCGGTCGCGGCCGGCGGCTCCTTCCTCGACCCGGTCCAGGCCCGCAAGCTGCTGCACCAGTTCAACCGCTACGCCGACGAGACCAAGGCCGCCGCGGACATCTACTACCTGCTCACCGGGCGTGAGCGGGAGATCCTCGCGCTGCTGGCCGAGGGGCTGACCAGCCGGCAGATCGCCAGCCAGCTGGTCATCTCCGAGCGGACCGTCAACACCCACATCGGCAACATCTACCGCAAGCTCCACGTCAACAACCGCGTGGACGCGGTGCGCGAGGCGATGCGCATCCGCCTGGTGGAGCCGCCGCGCTAGGGACCGGGGCAGACCGCTCGCGTCGGCGCTACTCGATGCCGCGGTGGTCGCCAGCGTGCTGCGCAGAATTTCGTAGTTCCGGTCACCAGTTCGGTGCATAGGAGCTAATCGGGACGACCCGTAGCATCGAGCGCGCGGGAGCCGCAAGGACCGGGGCTCCCGCCAGTGGTCGTCCGTGGCGGCGGGCCCCGGCCTGAAAGGACGGGCCGGTGGGGCGGCCGCCTCTTCCCGTCCGCGACCTCACCACGCGGCCTCTGCCGCCCGGACCTGGGAGCGCTTTCGTTGCCAGCCCACGTGCTCGTCCTCGACGCCGCGCAGGGGATCGGCCCCTGGGCGCGGGACGCGCTGAGCGAGGCCGGGCTGGCCTCCGCCCTGATCAGCGACGACGACGAGGCGCTGCGCACGGTCGACACCCAGCGGCCCGCCATGGTGGTGCTGCCGATCGAGGAGGTGCGGCGCTGGGCGCCGGTGCTGGCCCGCCTCGGCGAGGGCCCGACCACCGTGCCCGTGCTCGGCCTGGCCAGCAGGGACGCCTCCGTCGACGTGACCCCGGCGCTGCAGGTCGGCGTCACCGACCTGCTCACCTACCCGTGCTCCACCGACGACCTGGTGGCACGGGTCAGCTCCTCGATGCGCGGGCGGCGGCCGCAGCGCGGGCCCGAGCGGCCCGAGCAGACCTCGCCGCTGGCGGCGCTGCGCTCGGTCACCGAGGCGGCCGAGGAGGCGCTGATGCGCACCGAGACCGCCGCCGCCAGGGTGAGCCGTGCCGAGGAGCGTGACCACCTCCGCGTGGCCCGCGAGTCCCTGGCCCACTCGCTGGAGGTGATCCTCGGCACCATGATCGGCACGGCCGAGGCGGCCGGGGCGGGTCGCGAGGGCCATGCCCGCCGGGTTGCCGCCCTCACCCGCGACCTGGCCGTCTCCCTCGGCTGGCCGCCGGTGCGGGTGCGCGGCATGGAGCTGGCCGGGCTGTTCCAGGACATCGGCCTGCTCGCCCTGCCTGGCGACCTGCTGGCGGTCGCCGGGCCGCTCGAGCGGGGCACGGTCGAGCTGCTGCGCGCGCACGCGGACACCTCCGCCGAGATCCTGGAGCCGCTCAGCCGCGTGGGCGTGCCGGTGGCGGCGGTCCGCGCCCACCACGAGCGGCTCGACGGCTCCGGCTACCCGCGCGGGCTGCGTGGCCGCCAGCTCCCGTTCGGCGCCCAGCTCCTCGCCGTGGCCGACACCTACGCCGCCCTCACCAGCCGGCGGCCGCACCGGCCCGCCGTCGAGCGGGGAGCGGCGCTCGCCACCCTCCGGGCCGAGGCCGCCGCCGGGCGCCTGGCCGCCAAGCCGGTCGAGCTGCTCCACGAGATCGTCGAGAAGCCCGGCCGCGCCGCTGCCGGCGGCGACGACGCCCAGGCCGGCCGGGGAGACGCCGACGGGCTGCCGCCGCTCGCCCAACCCTCCGACGGCCTAGCCTCCTCGTTCTAGTCCCCCCCAGCAGTACCCTGGCCGCCGCCGCAGCCGCCGTATCCCGGTTCTGCATAGATCGGCCTGCGATCACAGCGCACGGCACGGCGAACCTGCCCTTGGCACCGTGGATCACGCCAAACCACCCGGGGCCCGAACAGGGATCCGGCCGTAGTACCCGACGACTGCAGGGGGCTCCGCCCCCCGCACACCCCCCGAAAACCGGGGTCCGGGGGGGAGCTGTCTTCGGGCTCCCCCCGGATGAATCAATCCGCCTAGCCAGAACTACTTAACCCCTCTGGTGGAGGCTGCGCATGGCTGCGCCAGATGGGACGCCCTAGGGTGCATCGGGGCACATCGCCGCATTGCCCAAGGGGTGGCACGTCTTTGATTCCCGGTCCGCCGCATGGCCGGCTCCGCGTCAGCCGTCGCGGTGAGCAGGGGCTCACCGCGATCGAGTACGCGCTGGTCGCGGCCGTCGTCGCAGTGCTGCTGGCCGGCGGCGTCTACTACCTGTACAGCGGCGTCCAGGCCCGCTTCATCCGTAATGAGCGGTGCGCCACGAGCGCCTGGGAGGGCGCCCGTGCCGAGTGCTGACCTGGCACCCCGTCCCGTGGCCATGGTGGCCGCCGCGGACGGTGCCGCTGGTCTGAGCGTCGCTTCGCGCTGTGCGAAGCGCCGTCCTCCGTTCACCAGGCCGCCGTCCGGCGGCCGGGGGGTGCAGAGGTTCCCGCAGGTCGCGTCCTCTGGCGCGGCCTCGAGCTTTCGTGTGGAAGGAGGTGCAACCAGATGCCCGGAACGTCTCTGAAGCTCGCGCGCCTCCGCCGCCGCGAAGAGGGCATCACGGCGGTCGAGTACGCCCTCATGGTCGCCGTGGTGGCGCTGCTCCTTGTTGTCGGCTTCTACTTCCTGTTCACCAACATCTCGGAGAAGTTCTCCAGCACAGGGGACTGCATCAAGAACTCCCCCAGTAAGGAAGGCTGCGCGCCCGCCGCGCCGCCCGGGCCGTAGTAAGCACGGCGGCTGCCGGCGGCGGGCACGTTCGATCGTCCCCGCCCGCCGGCGCCCGACCGTAGGTGCCGGCGGCTCGACCGGGAGCCGCCGAGCGCGAGTCGCCTCGGCGAGCAGGGAGCCACCGCTCACCGAGGGACCGGCAAGGGGGGAGTACGACTGCATGGGGAACGGGGGCAGCGCCACGGCCTCCCGCGGGGAGCGCGGGGTGGCCGCGGTGGAGTTCGCCATCCTGCTTCCCGTGCTGGTGATCCTGCTGTTCGGCTTCATCCAGTTCGGCATCGCCTTCAACAGCAAGATCCAGGCGACCAACGGCGCGCGCGAGGGGGCTCGCCTGGCGGTCGTCGGCATCGACAACTGGGACGACGTCAGCGGCAGCGGCAAGACCTTCTGGCAGGTCGTCCAGGAGCGCGCCGGCGGCCCGATCTCCAACTGCGACCTGCAGGTGCCTGGCGTGATCGGCGGCACCGTCACGGTCGCCTTCGACTACCCGATCGACCTGGCCATCCCGTTCCTGCCGACCCCGGAGAGCTGGCGGGTGGGACGGGCGACGGCCTCGATGCGCATGGAGCAGTTCTCCCAGCAGCCCTACCCCTGGCCGGCGGGGAGCTGCGAAGGGGTGTGACCGGAGCCGAGCGTCGGTCCCGCGCGGCCTGACAGGAAGACGAGGATGCAGAACAGACTCCTGGCGATCATGGTCGCCATCGTGCTCGCCGTCGTCTCGGCGATGGCGCTGGTGGTGTATGCCAACAGCGCGGACCGGCGGGCCCTTTCCGAGCAGGCGCCGGTCCCCGTCTACGTCGCCAGCCGCAAGATCGAGCAGGGCGAGTCGATCGAGGAGGCGGCGGGCAAGATCCGGGTCGCCTCGCTCCCGCGCAAGGCCCTGGCCGAGAACGCCGTGCGTGCCCTGTCGCAGATCTCCGGCCGGGTCGCCGCGGTCGACATCCTGCCAGGCGAGCAGCTCCTGGTGGGCCGCTGGGTGAGCCGGGAGGAGGTCGAGGGCCAGAACCTGCTCAACGTCCAGCCGGGCTTCCAGGCCGTCTCCGTCCAGGTGGACGCGACCCGCCAGGTCTCGGGGTTCATCACCCCGGGCAACCGGATCAACGTCTTCGCCACCCTGACCGGCGCGGGCGGGGTCAAGTTCTCCCGCCTGCTGCTGGCCGACATCAAGGTGCTCGCGGTCGGCGCCAGCGCCCAGGCCGGCAGCACACGGCCCGCGTCGGCGCAGGGGTCCCTGTCCACCGTCACCCTCGAGGTCAAGGACGGGCTGGTGGAACGGGTGGTGTTCGCCGCCGAGAGCGGCTCCCTGTACCTCTCGCTGGTGGCTCCCGGCGCCAAGCCGCCGCCGTCGAGCGAGTCCAACATCGGCAACCTGTTCGGCTAGCTGGAAGTGAGGTCACCATGGCCGTGATCATCGCCGAGCCGGAGGACGGCTACGCCACCTGGCTGGCCGGGGCCCTCGGTGGGCTGACCGCCAGGGTGATCCGCACCTCCGGGCCGGACGAGGCCATGGCCGCGCTGGCCGCCGAGGGTCGCGACGTGCTCGGGCTGATCATCGGACCCGACCTGGACGACCAGGATGCGCTCGCGCTGGCCGGCATGACCCAGCAGGGCGCGCCCGACGTGTCGGTGCTGCTGATCCGCTACCACGACTCCTCCGACCTGTTCCGCAGGGCACTGCGCTACGGCGTCAAGGACGTGATCACCACCCCGGACGACGAGGCCGGGGTGCGCGCGGCGGCCGCCCGCACCCTGGAGATCGCCCGTGCCCTGCGCGGCCGGCTGGCCGGCGCCACCCCCGAGGTCGGCTCGGGGGACGCGAACGGCCGGGTGATCACCGTGTTCAGCTCCAAGGGCGGCTGCGGCAAGACCTTCCTTGCCACCAACCTGGCGTTCGCCCTGGCCGAGACGGGCGCCGAGGTCGCCCTGGTCGACCTCGACCTGCACTTCGGCGACGTGGCGATCATGCTGCAGCTGTTCCCGGCCCGCACCATCCACGACGCGGCCACCACCCACGGGCTCGACACGGTCGCGCTGAAGTCCCTGCTCACCCACCACCGCGACGGCATCTGGGCGCTGCTCGCCCCGACCGAGCCGACCGTGGCCGACACCATCAGCCCGCAGGCGGTCGCCACCATCCTCAAGCTGCTGCGCCAGAACTTCGACGCGGTCGTGATCGACACCCCCGCGGCCTTCTCCGACCAGGTGCTCGCCGCCTTCGACGAGTCGGACGCGATCGCCGTGCTCGCCAGCCTCGACGTGCCGAGCATCAAGAACCTCAAGCTCGCCCTGCAGACCATGGAGCTGCTCCACTACCCGCGCACCCGCCTGCGGGTCGTCCTCAACCGGGCCGACTCGAAGGTCGGGCTGCGCCTGCCCGACGTGGAGAAGATCCTCGGCGGGCCGGTCGACGCGACCATCCCGTCGTCGCGCGCGGTGCCGCTCTCGGTCAACAAGGGCAACCCGATCCTCCTGGAGGACCCGCGCAGCCACGTCAGCGACGCCATCCGGCGCTTCGCGGCCCAGTTCGCCTCGAGCCCACGGGCGGCCCGGAGCGGCCGCTCCAAGCAACGCCGCTCGCTGTTCTCACGACCCTGACGCCGTCACCGTCGAGCGACCCACCCGACCAGCGACCGTGCCGGGCCCCGGCCGCCGACCCGAAGGAGCCGCCAGCGATGTCCTCCTCGTTCTACGAGCGCCTGGCCCGCGCCAGGGCCGACGGCGGCCTGCCGCCGGCGACGCAAGAGGAGGCCAGCAGCGGCCGCCCCCACCGGGTCCGCCCCGACCCACTGGCCCCGCTGCGCCAGAAGGTGCACCGCTCGCTGGTGGAGGTGCTCGGGCCGCGCCTCTACGACGCCCAGCTCTCCCCCGAGCAGCTCCGCGCCAAGGTGCGGGAGCTGCTGCAGCGCACCCTCGAAGAGGAGGAGACCCCGCTCACCAGGGAGGAGCGGCTCCGGCTCACCTCCGAGATCGCCGACGACGTCCTCGGCTTCGGCCCGATCGAGCCCTTCCTGCGCGACCCGACCGTCACCGAGATCATGGTCAACGCGCCCGACGTCATCTACGTGGAGCGCGAGGGCCGGCTCTACCCGACCGAGGGCCGCTTCGTCGACGAGACCCACCTGCGCCGGGTGATCGACAAGATGGTCGGCCAGATCGGCCGGCGCGTCGACGAGAGCTCGCCCTACGTCGACGCGCGCCTGCCCGACGGCTCCCGCGTCAACGCCGTGCTGCCGCCGCTGTGCGTCGGCAGCGGGCCCTACCTGACCGTGCGCAAGTTCTCTCCCGACCCGTTCCAGGCCGAGGACCTGGTCACCTTCGGCACCATGTCGGCCCGCCTCGCGGCCTTCTTCGCCGCCTGCGTGCAGGGACGGCTGAACCTGCTGGTGTCGGGTGGCACCGGCGCCGGCAAGACCACCACCCTCAACGTGCTCTCCTCCTGGATCCCGCCAGGCGAGCGCATCGTCACCATCGAGGACGCCGCCGAGCTGCAGCTGCGCCAGCCGCACTGGCTCCGCCTCGAGTACCGCCCACCGAACATCGAGGGCCGCGGCGAGGTCAGCATCCGCGACCTGGTCCGCAACGCGCTGCGCATGCGTCCCGACCGCATCGTGGTCGGCGAGGTTCGCGGCGGCGAGGCGCTCGACATGCTGCAGGCGATGAACACCGGCCACGACGGCTCGCTGTCCACCATCCACGCCAACTCGCCGCGCGACTCGGTCTCCCGTCTGGAGACGATGGTGCTGATGGCGGGGGTGGACATCCCCGTGCGGGCGGTCCGCGAGCAGATCTCCGCCGCCGTCGACGTGATCGTCCACCAGGCCCGCATGAAGGACGGCACCCGCCGCATCACCCAGGTCACCGAGGTGGTCGGCATGGAGGGCGAGGTCGTCACCCTGCAGGACCTGTTCACCTTCGACTACCGCGCCGGCATCGACGACCAGGGCCGCTATCGGGGCACCATCCAGCCGACCGGGCTGCGCCCGACCTTCTCCGAGCGCCTCGCCGAGCATGGCACCAGGCTCGACCCCGACCTGTTCGCCAACCAGGGCGGCACCATCCCGATCGCCATGCGCCGACCATGACCGGCGGGCCGGCGCCATCCCGCCTGGGACCGGCTGGTCGGTCGCGGGTCGCCCTCGCCGGCCTGCTGCTCGGTCTGCTGGCGGCCCTCGGCGCGGCGCCAGGGGCGGCCGAGGCCGCCGGGCGGGCACCGTCGGCCGGCCGGCCGGGAGCACCCGACCCGGGCTCGGCGGGCGCGGCCACGGGTGCCGGCTCGCTGCGGCAGGGCAGCCCGGCCGGCGCCGTGCAGCAGCAGGGCCCGCTCGGCGCCAGCATCAAGCGGCTGGTCGCCACCGGCGGTGGCCGCGCGCAGGCCACCGTCGCGCTCACCGGGCCGGCCGCCGAGGGCGTCAAGCTCGGCCCTGACGCGTTCAGCGTCACCATCGGGGGCCGGCCGGCCGAGGTGACCAGGGTCGAGGCACCCGGCGCGGCCCGCACCCAGGTGTCGGCGCTGCTGCTGCTGGACACGAGCGGCAGCATGAAGGCCAACGACAACATCGGCAGGGCCAAGGCGGCCGCGCTGCGCTTCGTCGGCCAGCTCGAGCCCGGCGGGCGCGCCGGCCTGCTCCCGTTCGCCGACCGGCCCGCCCAGGCCAGCGTGCTCACCAGCAACGGGGCGCTGCTCGCCCCGAGCATCGCGCGGCTGCGCGCCGGCGGCGAGACGGCGCTCTACGACGCGGTGGCGGCCGCCGCCGCGGCGCTCAGCCGCGCGCCGGGCGAGCGTGCCGTGATCCTGCTGTCGGACGGGGCGGACAACCGCTCGCTCCGCACCCTCGACGACGCCGTGGCGGCCGCCAAGCGGGCGCGGGTGACCGTGTACGCGATCGGGCTGTCCGACTCCGGCGCGAGCCTGCCGGGCGACGCCCTGACCCGGCTCGCCCGGCAGACCGGCGGCCGCTTCGTCACCACCCAGGGCGCGGAGCTGGCGAGCCTGTACACCAGCCTCGGGCAGGAGCTCTATTCTCAATATCTGGTAGAGGTCGAGGTTCCGCCGGGCAGCGAGCGTGAGGCCGAGCTGGTGGTCACCGTGCGGGCGCGCCAGGCCCGCGCCTCCGCCCACGGCGTGCTGCTCCTGCCCGCGGCCGCGCCGGCCCCGGTCGGCCTCGACCAGCAGTCCGTGCCCAGGCTGCGGGGCATCGAGCGGCAGCAGGCGCTCTACGTCATCGCCGCGCTGATGTTCACCGCCGTGCTGCTGCTCGCCTGGGCGTTGATGTCGCCCCTGCCCGGCGGCGGCAAGAGCTACCGCGAGCTGCGCCAGCGCCTGTCCCAGTACTCGCTCAGCTCGACGCTGGCCGACGACCCGCCGCCGCCGAGCGCGCTGGGCTCCAGCGAGCTGCTCGGCAAGGCCGCCCAGGTGGCCGAGTCGCTGATCAGGCGGACCAACCTGGAGGAGTCGCTGCTCACCAGGCTGGAGCTCGCCGGACTCAAGCTGCGCGTGGCAGAGTTCGCGCTCCTCTGGCTGGCCTCCGGCCTGGTGCTCCCGCTGCTGCTGCTGGCGCTGAGCCGCAACCTGCTGATCGCCTTCGCCGGCGCGCTGCTGGGCGTGCTCGCCCCGTTCGCCCTGCTGGTCCTCAAGGCGGCCCGCCGCCAGGCGAGCTTCGACGAGCAGCTCCCCGACACCCTGCAGCTCCTCTCCGGCGCGCTGCAGGCGGGGCACAGCCTGCTGCAGGCGATCGACACCGCCGCCAAGGAGGCTGGCGAGCCGATCTCGATAGAATTCCAGCGCGTGCTCACCGAGGCGCGGCTCGGCATGCCGCTCGAGGAGGCACTCGACGGCATGGCCAAGCGCATGAACAGTCAGGACTTCGAGTGGACGGTCATGGCCGTGGGCCTGCAGCGGCAGATCGGCGGTAACCTGGCCGAGCTGCTCAACGCGGTGGCGCAGACGATGCGCGAGCGTTACTCGCTGAAGCGGCAGGTCCGCGCCCTGTCGGCCGAGGGGCGGTTGTCCAGTGTCATCCTGTCCGTCCTGCCCTTCGTGATGTTCTTCCTGTTGCTGATGCTCAACCCGACGTTCCTGGCGCCGCTCTACTCGACCCCGCTCGGCTTCGTGATGCTGTCCGGAGCGGCTGTCCTGATGATCATCGGCATCCTCTGGATGAAGAAGATCACCGACATCGAAGTGTAGGTGGGAATTGTCAGCAGTCCTCCTGGTCGCCGGCGCCACCACCCTGTCAGGGGCGGTGTTCGTGGCGGTCCTGTCGTTGCAGTCGCTGGTGGCGGAGCGCCGCCAGGCCTACCGCACCATCCGGGCGCTGCGCGCCGTCGAGATCCGCCCGGTCGACATCCGCGACCGCGAGCTGGCCAGCCCGACCCGCCTGCGCGTGCTGGCGCCCTTCTACCGCGCCGCCCTGAAGCTCGGCAGGCGCTACACGCCGTCGGGGGCGTTCGAGAACTTGCAGCGCCGGCTGCTGATGGCCGGCAGCCCGGTCGGCTGGGACGCCGACCGGATGCTCGCCGCCAAGGTGGGCGGGCTGGTGCTCGGCCTCCTGCTCGGGGCGGTGCTGCTGGTGGGGCTGCCGCTGCCGTTGGGCCTGCTGCTGCTCGCCCTCCTCGGGCTGTGCGCGCTCGGCTACTTCGGCCCGAACATCGTCCTGCTCAACCTGATCCAGCGTCGCCAGGCGCAGGTCCGGCGCGCCCTGCCGGACGCCATCGACCTGCTCACCATCAGCGTTGAGGCCGGCCTCGGCTTCGACGCCGCCCTCGCCCAGGTCTCCCGCAATTCGACCGGCCCACTGGCCGAGGAGTTCTACCGCACGTTGCAGGAGGTCCAGCTCGGCCGCAGCCGCAGCGAGGCGATGCGCAATCTCGCCGACCGTTCCAGCGTCCCCGAGCTGTCCGCCTTCGTGCTGGCGATGGTGCAGGCCGACGTGTTCGGCATCTCGGTGGCCAACGTGCTGCGCATCCAGTCGCGGGAGATGCGCAAGAAGCGGCGCCAGCTCGCCGAGGAGCGCGCCATGAAGGTCCCCATCAAGGTCCTTTTCCCGGTGCTGTTCTGTATTTTCCCGGCACTGTTCGTTGTCATCCTCGGACCTGCCATCATGCGTATTGCGGCCGCATTCGGCGGGTAGGAGCGGAGACTGTGCCACGCCACGTAGTCCTGATGTCGCGCGACGCCTCCCTGGCGATCGCGCTGCGTACCCTGCTGGCCCCGACGGACCGGGTGAGCATCCTGGCGGCCCCGAGCGACTGGGGCACCCTGCCCGAACCCGGCGTGGACGCCGTGGTGATCGACGCCCCACTCGACCGCCGCCGTGCCGAGGTCGAGCAGCTCCGCACCAGGTACGAAGGTCGTGTGGTGGTGCTCCTCGGACAGCGCGACAACGAGAAGGACCTGCCCGACGACCCGGCCCTGCTGGTGATGCGCCGCCCGTTCGCCATGCTCGAGCTCTGGGAGGTCCTCACCGGCCCAGCCCCAGCCATCCGCCGCCCGGCCCGCCGCTGGGGCCGCTTCTCACACCCCAAGCCAGCCGTGCCACCTTCCAGCCCTGCCGAGCGCCCCGCCGACCGCCCTCCCACCCCGCCCCGCGAGGGCCAGCCCTCGCGGCCACCCGACGCCCGGCCCAGTGACCCCCCGGCCGCTGGCCCCCGGCCGGCTCCCGCGGCCTCGGACCGTCCCGCCGGGGCACCGGCCCGAGCCACCGGGCCCGAGGCGCGTACGGCCGGTGCGCCCACTCGCCCGTTGAGGGAGGGTCCTGCGAGGGCAGCTGAGGACACGCCGCGTCCCGGCGGTGCTGGGCTCCGTCCGGTGGGGGAGGCTCCGGGCAGGGTGGGCGGGGACGAGCGGCGTCCGACGGTGGGGGAGTCCCGTTCGGGTGCTCCTGACGACGCCGGGGTGGACGAGCGGCGCGGGGCCGCTGCTCCGCCTCGTCCGGCGGGCGAGGGCCCGGGCAGGGCGGGCGAAGGCGGGCGGCGTCCTGGCGGTGTGGGGGAGCGCCCTTCGGGTGCAGCGCCTGTCGGTGCTGGGGCCGATGAGCGTGGCGGGGCCGATGACCGTCGTGGGACCGGTGCCCTCGCGCGTCCCGCGAGCGGGGACCGGCCGCCGGCCAGGGGTTGGGAGGCCCGGCCGGGCACCCCGACCCGTCAAGCTGCGGGCCAATCCGCTCCCACCGAGCGGACGCCGGCGCGTGGCCCGGATGCTCCCGGACGCCCGGCCGGCGGTGCCCGTCCGGCGGCCTCGGCCACCCCGGGCGCGCCGTCGCGCGCACCTGACCGTCCCGCCGCGGGCGGCGGCCCCGCTGGTGGTTCGACCTCGTCCGGCGGGCCGGCCCGGAAGCCAGCCGATGGCAGCGGCGGCGAGACGAGGAGAGCTGGGGCGCCGGCCGGCGGGCCACGGCAGGGATCGGGCGCTCCTCCGAGCACGCGCTCCGACGAGGGAGGTGCCGGCGGCCGGCCGGCAGGTGCGGGTCCTCCGCCCAGGACCTCGGCCGGCGCCCTGGGGGTCATGCGGCAAGCCGGGGGACCACCACGCCCGGCCGCTGCCCCGGGCCAGCCGGAAGCCCGCCGCTCCGGTGCCGGGCCGGCACCGGGAGCGCCGTCCCGGGCACCCGCCCCGAGCTCCAGCCGCGAGCAGGCCGGGTCTGAGGGGCGGCCTCCGGCCTCGGCCGGCGGACCGTCCAGCGCTCCGCCAGCAGCGCGCCAGGCTCGTCCCTCGGCCGGCGGCCGGCCCGGGGCTGCCGCCTCGCCGTCGGCTCGCACCGCAGGCTCAGCCGGCGTCCCGACGAGGGACGAGGACGCAGCCAGACGCGCCGGGAGCCGGCCAGGCACCCCAGCGACGCCCGCTGGCAAGCGGCCCGACCGGCCGGCCGCTGGCCGCCCGGTCGGACCGGGTGCCCGGACGACGCCACCCGCGCGGCCGCCCGCGTCGCGTGACCGCCCTGGAGCGAGCCGCCCGTCCAAGCCAGACGCCGAGCCGGCGCGGGGCGAACGGCAGGCCGAGCCCGAAGCGCCTCCCCGGATGCCGTCCCGCCTGCGTGGGGCACCCGAGCGACCGGCTGGCGGCCCCGGCTGGCGGTCCCGCGCTCCGTCGCAGGAGCGTGCCGGCCAAGGCCCCGCCAAGCCAGAGGGTGGGAAGGCGGCCGCGACCAGCGAGCCCGCCCCCGTGGCCCGGGCCGCGGGGCCCACCGCTCCGTCCGGCGAAGACGCCCAGGAGCCCACCTCGAAGGTCCGCCGGTTCCTGCGCGGTGTCGCCCGCGTGGTTGGCGGTGGCCAGGTGTCACAGGACGCCACGGCAGCCGAGCCCGGCCCTCAGGTCGCGGCGGGTGAGCGCCCATCCGCGCCCGGGCGTCCGGCCCAGCAGGTTCACGAGCGGCCTGCCCCGACGGCCTCGACCGGGACCGCCACGCGCCCGCCGCCGTCGTCGCCATCGCACCGCGAGGCCCGGACCGAGCCGGCGGCCTCACCAGGCGCCAAGCCCGCCAGCCCCGCCAGGGGGACCGGCCGACCAGCGGCCCCATCTGGTAGCGGCGGGACTCCTACCCAGGCAAGGACGGGGCCTGCCGTCACGCCCAGGCGACCTGAGCCCGGCGAGCGGCCAGCCCCAGAGAAGGCGGCTGAGCCCGGCGCGGCGCCACCCGAGGAGCGGGAGCGCTCGGCCACGGAGTCGCCGAGCCTGCCCGACTTCTTCACCAGGCCGGCCAAGCCACCAATGCGCGCGCATCCCTACCGTGCAGCCGGCCAGGCAGCCGCCCCAGAGGCTGGAAGCCGAGCGGCACCGGCCGACCGGAAGCCTCCGTCGGAGCCGCTCCCGGAGGCCGACCGAGAGGCGGCCGAAGCCGAGTCGGCAACCAGGCCCGAGGCCGAGCGCGAGGTGTCGGAGGCCGATGAGGCCGCGGCGAGAGAGGCCGCCGACGTGGAGGCGCGGGCCAGGCCCGAGGCCGAGCGCGAAGCGGCGGAGGCCAGTGAGGCCGCGGCCGAGGAGCCCCGCGAGGCCGAGGTTAGGGTCAGGCCTGAGGCTGAAGGCGAGGCGGCGGAGGCCGGTGGAGCCGTAGCGGAAGAGGCCGCCGAGGCCAAGGCGTGGGCTGGGCCTGAGGTCGAGCGTGAGGCCGCGGAGGCCGGTGAGGCCGCGGCCGAGGAGCCCCGCGAGCCCACGGCGGCGGTCAAGCCTGAGGCCCAGCGTGAGGAGGCGAAGGCTGGCGAGGCCGCGGCGGAGGAGCCCCGCGAGCCCACGGCGGTGGTCAAGCCTGAGGTCCGGCGTGAGGAGGCGAAGGCTGGCGAGGCCGCTCGAGCCGATGTGCCGGCGGGCAGCCCAGAAGCGGGACGCCTGCTGGCTGAGGCTGATGCCGCCAAGACCGAGGAAGCCGCCAGCGCCGAGGCGGCGGCTAGGGCCGGTGCTGGCGAGGTCGCAGCCAAAGAGATCGGCCAGGCCGATGCAGCGGCCCGCCCCCAGGCCGAGCGCGAAGCGACGCAGCCCGCTGAGGCGGCGGCCGAGGCCAAGACAGAGGCCCGCCCCCAGGCCGAGCGCGAGGCCGCCGAGGAGCAAGCCCAAGCCCTGAAGGTGCCCGAGGCCACCGCGACGGCCCCAGCCGAGGCGGCCGCGCCGCCCGAGGCGGAGAAGGCCGCACCGGCGGAAGACCGTCCAGACACGGCCCCAGCGGCGAGTGCCGCGCCACCCGAGGCGAAGGAAGCCCCGGCAGAGGTCCGTCCTGAGGCGCCGGCCGAGGAAGCCGCGCGCGTCAGCCCGCCAAAGCCGCCTGGGGAGGCCGAGCAGCCCTCCACCGCACCTCCCGCCGAGGCCAAGGCGACCGCACCACCTACGCAGGCTGCGACCGAGGCGGCCGCTCCCACGGCTCCCCCGGAGGCGAAAGAGGCCGCTCCGTCAGCAGAGGCAACCCCTGCGGCACCGCCGGAGGCCAGGGAGGCCGCGCCGCCGGCGCAGGCTCCGACCGAGGCAGCCAGGCCCACGGCTCCACCACAGGCCGAGGCGGCTGCGCCGCCTGCTCGAGCTCCGGACCGGGCAGCTCCGACCGCCCCTGCCACTCCGCCAAGGGCCAAGGAGGCCCCCGGAGAGCAGGCCCGTCCCGAGGCGCCCGCAGCCAGGGTCGCGCCGCCCGAGCCGAGAGAGGCCCCGCCGCGCGCCGAACCCGTGGGTCCGCCGCCAAGCCGGCCGGGAGTCCCGACCCCGCCGCGGGTCGAGCCGGCGACGCGCGCGCGGCCGCCGGAGGCACCGAGCCGGCAAGCGCCCGGCGCGCCCACGGCACCGCCGAGCGAGCGGGCGCCAGCCCCGCCTGCCCCGGGGCCCACCCCTCCGACCCCGGGGCGGCCAGCCCCACCCGAGCGGGCGGCCCCGCCGGAGCGGCCGGCGGCCAGGGCGGCCCCGCCGGCGGCCAGACCGGCCCCGTCCGGCGCCCCGCCGCCGCCCGAGGTCGAGACGCCGGCGCGCGAGGCGCCGCCCCTCGGTCGGCCAGCGGCCGCTCCGCCACCGGCCCCACCGAGGCCGGCTCCGCGGCAGCCCGCTCCGCCACGGCCGACCCCGCCGGTCGCGCGGCCCACCCAGCCGATCCCACCCGAACGCAAGGTCGTCCGGCCGCGTGAGGACCAGCCGGCGGCCAGAGCCGGCCGGGTGGTCGAGCCGACCGCCCCCCCACGCCAACCAAGGCCGGTCCGCCACGCGGCCCCGCCCGTCCCGTCGGCGCCTCCGGCGCCACCGGCGCCGGTCGAGCGGCCCAAGAAGCCTCGGCGGCCGGGCCTGCTGCGGCGGCTGCGGGCGAACCTGAGCGGGGCCTATCCGGCCGGGCCGGTGGAGACCCCCGACCAGGCCCCGGACTTCGAGCGCCTCACCCACTCCATCGAGCGGGTCTCCGAGGTCCTCGGCGACCAGCCGGTCGATTTCTACGAGCGCGACCTGCCGCAGATCGCCGCGGCGGAGACAGCCCGTCGGGTCCGGGCCGACATCGTCGTGCTGCTGCTCGACAACGGGGAGGGCCTCCTGGAGGTCTCCGGTGGCGTCGGGCTGACCCCGGCCGAGCGGCGCATGACCGTCGACTACGGCCGCGACGTCATGCGCGAGCTCTTCCGTGCCGGCGTCGGCCTGGTCGAGGACACCGACCGGGTCCGCGGCGCCCTGGCCGGGATCCCGGGCAGCCGCGCCGAGACCCTGGTGATGGTGCCGCTGGTGCACGAGCGGCTCGGCTTCGGGGTCCTGGTCGCCGGCCGCAAGCGCAATCCTCAGGGCCTGCCACCCCAGGTCTTCACCGACGAGGAGGTCGAGTCGCTGATGAACTTCGCCGACGACGCCGCCTCGTCGCTGCGCACCGCGGTGCTCCTGCGCCACCTGAAGCACCAGCTCAACCCGATCGAGTGAGCACCCGGCCCCCGAGCGTCCCGCGGAGGCTCGCCCGCTGCGGCGTGCGTTGCGGCGCCGAGTGCCGCCCGGCTCCCTAGAGGGCCGGTCAAGTTAACCTGGTTTGTGGTAGGTAGCACCGATCGCGACGCATCAGCGCGTCCGCGCGGTCTGAGGAGGCTGCCTGTCATGCGCCCACCTGTGTGGCGTCCACCCGT
>Ga0137373_10002845_pt1 | contig 19007 bp, 22 predicted proteins | sample SagtaG_5_FD_104912 | JGI IMG/M metagenome (GOLD analysis project Ga0137373, IMG submission 104912) | Vadose zone soil microbial communities from Sagehorn Ranch, Mendocino, California, USA - Sage1_R_80_16 metaG | ecosystem: Environmental > Terrestrial > Soil > Vadose zone | place: USA... | reverse complement strand
GCTTCCCAATCCCTGGATCCTCGAATGGGACGGGGTGCGCGCCCCACCCACCCAGCCCGTCACACCGCTCGACCAGATCCTCATGCTCACCGGCTCGGGCACGCGCTCGAAACCGCTCGTGACGCCGTCGAACTGGTCGATCGAGAGGATGGTGGTGGAATCGCTGCCGCCGCGCGCCACAAATTCGCGAAAGTAGTGTCTGAGAAGGCGTGCCCACGCGACCACGACGTGTGCGCGGAGGAACGATGAGCAAAGTGCCCCCATACCATACGAATTCGACTGAGTACCCGCCAACGCACAGAAACGTCTATCACGATCACGACGACTGCCGTTACGGCAAGGAAATCAAATCGCAGCATCGCGAGAGCGGCACCGGTGGCAAAGACCGCTGCTCCGAGTGCAGCAAACTCGGATAAGAGTCAGTGTTGAGCATGCGTCAGACGTCAGTGGGCACTCTGACCGACCTCGATGCCATAACTCTTCGGGAAAGGAAGCAGATGACGTACTACTACGGGAAGGATGCCAGGGATGAGTGGCGATGGCACCTGAAGGCCGACAACCAGAAGGTCATCGCCGTCAGCGGTGTCGGCTACAACCACGAGCGCGACTGCGTCGCCGCGATCGAGCGCGTGAAGAGCTCGAAGGACGTCGACGTGAAGAAGCTCGACCGGATTTTGCTGTAGGAGCTACCGAAAGCACGCGGCGAAGGCGTGAGCCGACGCCCATGCGGCGATCGGTAGAACGACGATTCCCACCAGCACGGCACAGCCGACGGTGGTCCGGTTGTAGATGCGGTTGTACGCGGCGCGGCGCGGGTTCGTCAGCCATCCCCAGCCGCGCGGCGCCTTCAGGCCGAGGGAGTGCCGGACGTAGCGTTTGAGCGACGTGCGCGCTGCGATTCGCTTGCGGATCGACGGGGTGCGAAAACCGATCTTCATTCCTGCCTCCTCCTAAGCCAATGCATCGAGATCGGCGCGCGCCTGCGCCCACTCGCGCGCGGGCGTCTCCAATTCCTTCGCCGCCATTGCGCGTTGCAGCAGGCATGGACAGCGTGGCTCCGGGTTCTCGGCGAACGACGCGGCAGCGAACGGCACTTGTTCCGTCATCGGGTCCCCTCCGTGCAGCTCCAGACACTTTTCCGCCGAAAAAGTGTCTGGAACGAACGTGTCGTCCGATTCACACCCGCGGCCGTCGTCCCACATCGCGCCGATCTACCAGCTCTTCATGCTGGTGCTGTGCGTCCTCGCCCTCGCCGGCATCGCCGTACAGAACGTGTTCCGGCACGATCCCGAGATCGAGATCGTGCTCGATTACGCCGACTTCATCATCTGCATCGCGTTCGCGATCGACTTCTTCGTCTCTCTCTGGCGGGCCCCGAATCGCCTGAGGTATCTGGCGACGTGGGGTTGGCTCGACCTTCTCTCTTCGATTCCGACACTCCCCGTTGCGCGCTGGGGACGTCTGGCGCGAATCGCGCGGATCTCGCGCGTCCTTCGCGGGCTGCGCGCCACGCGTCTCCTCGGCGCGGCAGTTCTGCGGCGACGCAGTCAGTCGACGGTTGCTGCTGCGGCGCTCCTGGCCCTGATCCTCGTGATCGCCGCAAGCACAGCCATTCTTCATTTCGAGACTGGGCGCGAGTCGAACATTCGCACCGCCGAAGACGCGATCTGGTGGTCAATCTCCACGATCACGACGGTCGGCTACGGCGACCGCTACCCCGTCACCACCGAGGGGCGCGTCGTGGCAGCATTACTGATGATCGCCGGCGTGGGGCTGTTCGGCACGTTCTCCGCCGCCCTGGCCGCATGGTTTCTGATCCCCGAGGGACGGGCGACGAACAGCGAGATCGCGGCACTGAGTGAAGAAATCGTGTCGTTGCGTAAGGCGGTCGAGAACCTTGCAGCGAACCAGTGGAGGCGAACGTGAAGTACTACTACGGCAGAGACCCGCGGGACGAGTGGCGGTGGCAACTGCAGGCGGACAATCGCAAGGTCATCGCCGTCAGCAGCGAGGGCTACAACCACGAGCGCGACTGCGTGGCCGCCATCGAGCGCGTGAAGAACTCGAAGGACGCCGAGGTCACGAAGCTCGATCGGCTGGTGACGTAACCGTCAGTCGCTTCGACACTCCCGCACCCGCGCATCGAGGCGTCGACGTACCGGTTCGCGATCGCCCCCTTCGGCTGGAGCGCCTGGCGCGCCATGGCGCGGGCGTTCGCCGGCGGAGGTGACCATCTTCACACCAGCGTGTGCGCCAACGCACCCCGGCCGCGTCTTCGAAATATCGATACTGCCGCAGGAGTTCGAAGCGTCGTGCACCTTGCCACCACATCACCGACGAAGCGCCTCGCGACCTTGATCGCGGCAGTGCTCGTTCTTTTCGTCACGGCGTTGCCGGCCGCGGCGGTGTGCTGCCTTGGAAAGCCGAGCGGCAAGATAGCGTCGATGCATGCTTCGATGCCGTGCTGCGCGGAACAGTGCACGATGTCGAGTCCAAACAGCAGCCGTGATCGCGACGTCACGCTGACTCCGGCGCCGCCCGCACCATCGGCAGCAGCCACTGTCGGAGCGGTCGTCACACCCACTCCGGCGACGGCCGTCGCCAGCGCGATTCCGGCGAACGAGCACACGGCCGACGAGCTCTCTCCCCCTCCCCTCTTCCTCGTCAACAGTCAATTCCGCATTTGATCCGGCGTCTCCTCGCGCACTGACGTTCCACCCGAACGCACGCGCGACGTCTGTGCCGTCGCGCATGAGGAGATCCAAGAGTGTTGACCAGAACTACCGCCGCTGTCGGTTTCGTCCTGCTCGCCGCGACGGCTGCACCCGCGCAGCAGGTGCGGCTGGCGCCGAACGATCCCGCAGCGGACAGACTCGTCAGGGAAGCGCTCCAAAAGACGCCGGAGATCGATGCCGCGCGCGCGGCGCTCGAAGCGGCGCGTCGACGCGTCGAGCCGGCGCGGACACTGCCCGACCCGAGCGCATCCTTTACCTATCAGAACGATGGCCGCACGCTCTCGCTCGGCAACGCGGAAGGAAGTTTCGCGGGGCTGATGCTCAGCCAGCCGCTCCCGTGGCCGGGGAAGCTTGGCCTCGCCGGGAGAGCGGCCGCAAGCGAGGCGAAGGAGATCGAGGCCGGGCCGGTGAATCGCACAGCGCTGACCATCGAAGCGCGCGTGCGAAACGCGTGGTACGACCTCGTGCTCGCTCGCGCGCTCGACCGCCTCATCGAAGAGCGCCGTGAAACGGCGCGGCAGATCGAAGCGACCACGCGCGGCCGATACGCCGCCGGTCTGGCCGTTCAGCAGGACGTGATCCGCGCACAGGTCGAGCTGGCGCGGATCGACGAACTGAAGGCCGCTCAGCGCGCGGCGATCGCGAGCCGTCTCGCGGAGCTGAACCGGCTTCTCGGGCAGCCGCAGGATGCGGCGATCGACACCGCGGCAGAACTGCCGGCGATTGCGTCCATTCCTTCGACAGGCGACATCGTCGCCAGTGCGCTCGCCCGCAGTCCCGAATCAGCGGCGGCACGACAAGGCATCGAGAGCGGCAAGTTGCGGGTCGCGATCGCGAAGAAGAACTTCCTCCCCGACTTCGTCGTGAGCGGCGGCTCGATGTACCGCGGCAACTTCGAGATGGGTCCGATGTGGCAGGTCGGCGTGGGCGTATCGCTGCCGGTGTGGGTGAACAAGCGCCAGCAGAATCAGCTCGCCGAGGCGCAGGCGCGCGTGGCCGAGCAGACCGCGCAGACCGATGTCGTCGGCCGCGAGCTGGAGCTGCGCACGCGCGAACGGATCGCGCAACTGGAAAGCGCGAACGACGTGGCCACGCTCTATCGCGAGAAGGTCGTTCCCCTCGACGAGCTGTCGTATGAGTCGGCACTGGCGAGCTATCGGGCCGGCAAGGTTCCGTTCATCACAGTATTCGACGCGGTGAGCTCGCTCTACAGCGATCGGGCCAGCTACCTCGGCCGGCTGGCGGAAGCGGCCAAGTGGCGCGTTGCGATCGATGAAGCGGCGCTGCAGCCGACCGCGATGAGCGGCGCTCCGTCGATGCCCTCGGGCGGCGGCGCAGCCGCTTCGGGCATGAGCACACAGGCTGCGGCCTCCGGTTCCTCCTCCACATCAGCCACGACTTCGATGAGGCAATGATCATGAAAACGAAACTCCCCTGGATTCTCACGATTCTTCTCGCGATCACCCTCGTCGTCGTGCTGGTCGATCGCCCGACCAGCGCGGGCCAGAAGAAGGTCCTCTACTGGGTCGACGCGATGAATCCTACGCACAGATTCGACAAGCCGGGGAAAGCGCCGGACGGGATGGATCTCGTCCCGGTGTATGCGGAGAGCGCTACGCCGGCCGCGGCCCAGAAAAAGATCCTCTATTGGGTCGATCCGATGCACCCGGCATACAAGTCGGACAAGCCCGGCAAAGCGCCCGACTGCGGCATGGAGCTGGTGCCGGTGTACGACGACGGAAGCGGCCCCGCGACCTCGAGCGTCAGCGGCTACGCGAACGTCAAGCTCACCCCCGATCGCCAGCAACTGATCGGCGTACAGACCGGGATGACCGAGATGCGCTCGCTCGGACGTAGCGTGCGCACGGTGGGGCGCGTCGCTGTCGACGAAACGCGCCTCTACAAGATCACCACGAAGTTCGACGGCTATATCGAAAAGCTGTACGTCAACGTCACCGGCCAGCAGATCCGCAAAGGACAGCCGCTGTACTCGGTCTACAGCCCCGACCTCCTGGCCACGCAGCAGGAATACCTTCTCGCGCTCCGTGCAGCGAAGCAATCGCCGTCGCTGCTTGCGGCCGCGCGCCAGCGCCTCCTCTTGTGGGACGTGACGAACGCGGAGATCCGCGAACTGGAGCGGAGCGGTGTGGCCCGGAAGTCGGTCACGATCTATTCGCCGACGAACGGCTTCGTCCTGAACAAGATCGCTGTCGCGGGCGCGCGCGTGACGGCCGGCGAGCCGCTCTTCGAGATCGCCAACCTCGATCGGGTCTGGATTCAGGCCGACGTGTACGAGTCGGAGCTGCAATTCATCCGCATCGGCGCGCCGGCCACGACGACGCTTTCGTACCTTCCGGGCCGGACGTGGAGCGGCCGTGTGACCTTCATCGCGCCGACCGTCGACCCGATGACCCGCACGGTGAAAGTGCGGAGTGAGTTCGATAACGCGGACGGCGCACTCAAGCCCGACATGTTCGGCGACGTGGTGATCCAGCAGCCGGCGCGGCAGGTCGTGGTCGTTCCGGATTCGGCGGTGCTCCAGACCGGCACGCGCTCGGTCGTTTTTATCGTGAAGAGCAACGGCACGTTCGAGCCGCGGGAGGTCTCGGTCGGCACGAAGAGCGAGCAGGTCTACGAGGTGCGCAGCGGGCTCGCGGCCGGCGAGAAAGTCGTCACCCAGGCGAACTTTCTCATCGATTCCGAGTCGCGGCTGAAAGCGGCACTCGCGCAGATGAACACACCCGGAGGCCATCAGCACGGCCAGTAGCCGGGAGAGACCATCATGATTGAAAAACTCATTCGGATCTGCGCGACGAACAAGTTCATGACGCTGACGATCATGGCGGCGCTGGTATTCGCCGGCCTCTGGTCGATCAACCGCATCGCCGTCGATGCCCTGCCCGACCTCTCCGACACGCAAGTCATCATCTATTCGAAGTGGGACCGCAGCCCCGACATCATCGAGGATCAGGTCACCTATCCGATCGTGACGTCCCTGCTCGGCGCCCCGAAGGTGAAGAGCATCCGCGGGTTCTCGGACTTCGGCTATTCGTACGTGTACGTGATCTTCGATGAGGGAACAGATCTCTATTGGGCACGCAGCCGCGTGCTCGAGTACCTCTCCAAGGTTCAAGGGTCGCTCCCGCAGGGGGTGAAAACGGAGCTCGGCCCCGACGCCACCGGCGTCGGATGGGTCTTCCAGTACGCGCTCGTCGACAAGAGCGGCAAACATTCGCTCGCCGACCTCCGCTCGCTGCAGGACTGGACGATCCGCTATCAGTTGCAGTCGGTGCCAGGGGTGGCGGAGGTCGCTTCGCTCGGCGGGTTCGTGCGGCAGTACCAGATCACCGTCGACCCGAACAAGCTCGCCGCCTACCGCATCCCGCTCATGGAAGTGATGGAGGCGGTGCGCGGATCGAACAACGAGGTCGGCGCGCGGCTCGTGGAGTGGAGCGGCGCGGAGTACATGGTCCGCGCCCGCGGCTACGTCAAGAACATCGCCGACCTCGAGCAGATCGTCGTGAAGACCGACGAGCGCGGCACGCCGGTCCTTCTGCGCGACGTCACAAACATCCAGCTCGGACCGGAACTGCGCCGCGGCGTGGCCGAGCTCGACGGGGAGGGCGAGACCGCGGCCGGCGTCGTCGTCATGAGGCAAAGCGAGAACGCGCTCGGCGTGATCAACCGTGTGAAGGCGCGCCTCGCTGAAATCCAGAAGACTCTGCCCGAAGGCGTGAAGATCGTCACGACCTACGATCGTTCCGAACTGATCGAGCGTTCCATCCACACGCTCAAACACGAGCTGCTGATCGAGATGATCATCGTCTCGCTCATCATCCTCATTTTCCTCTGGCACATCCCCAGCGCCGTCATCCCGATCTTCACGCTCCCCGCCGCGATCATCCTGGCGTTCATCCCGATGAAGATCCTCGGGATCAACGCCAACATCATGTCGCTCGGGGGGATCGCCATTGCCATCGGCGCGCTCGTCGATGCGGCGGTCGTCGTGGTCGAGAACGCCCACAAGAAGCTCGAAGTGTGGGAGGCGGAGGGGAAGAAGGGAGACTACAAGGAAGTCCTCATCAAAGCGATCCAGGAAGTGGGACGGCCGAGCTTCTTCTCCCTCATGGTCATCGCGCTTTCCTTCATGCCCATCTTCGCGCTCGAAGCGCAGGAAGGCCGCCTCTTCAAGCCGCTGGCCTTCACGAAGAACTTCGCCATGGCCATCGCCGCGGTTCTGGCGGTGACGCTCGACCCGGCCCTGCGGCTTCTCTTCACCCGCATGAAGGAATACCAGTTCCGCCCGCGCTGGCTGGCGAAAGTCACGAACGCCATCGTCGTCGGCAAGATGTACCCCGAAGAGAAACACCCGATCTCGAAGATCCTCTTCAAGCTCTACACGCGGCCCGCAAAGTTTGTCCTCAAACACCCGCGGCTCGTCATCGGCACGGCGCTGGTCATCGTGCTGTTCACCATCCCCGTGTACCGGAAGCTCGGACACGAGTTCATGCCGCCGCTCAATGAGGGCTCGATCCTCTACATGCCGACGACGCTGCCCGGCATCTCCGTCGCGCAGGCGGAGGCGCTTCTCCAGCGGCAGGATCGACTGCTGAAAGAGCTCCCCGAGGTTGAGCGCGTCTTCGGCAAGGCCGGACGGGCGGAGACCTCTACCGATCCGGCGCCGTTCTCGATGATGGAGACCGTCGTTGTCCTGAAGCCGACGTCGGAGTGGCGCACCCGGCCGCGGTGGTATTCGAACTGGCCGAACTTCACCAAGCCGCTCTTCCGGCCGCTGTGGCCGGAGACGATGTCGTGGGACGAGCTCGTCAACGAAATGAACGCGAAGCTCACCCTCCCCGGCCAGACGAACGCCTGGACGATGCCGATCAAGAACCGCATCGACATGCTCACCACCGGCATCCGCACTCCGGTCGGAATCAAGATTTTTGGCGCGGACCTCAAACAGATCGAAACGATCGGCCAGCACCTCGAAGGAATCCTGCAGAAGGTCCCCGGAACGCGAAGCGTGTACGGCGAGCGCGTCGCCGGCGGGTACTTCGTCGACTTCGATTTGAACCGCGAGGCCATCGCCCGCTACGGCCTGCGCATCGGCGACGTGCAGAACGTCATCATGACCGCGATCGGCGGGGACAACGTCTCGACGACGGTCGAAGGGCGCGAGCGCTACCCGATCAACATCCGCTACCCGCGCGAGCTGCGCGACGACGTCGACAAGCTCGCCCGCACGCTCGTCTCCATTCCGAACGCCTCCGGCACGATGGCTGGCGGCGCCCAAATCCCGCTCGGCCAGCTCGCCACGATCAAGCTCGCGGAAGGCCCGTCGATGATACGCGACGAGGACGGGCGTCTGTCCGGCTACGTCTACGTCGACGTCGACACGGAGAAGCGTGACATCGGCGGCTACGTGGAAGAGGCCAAGAAGGCGGTCGATGCCGAGCTGAAACTCAAGCCGGGCTACCTGCTCGCCTGGAGCGGGCAGTACGAGGCGATGGCGCGCGTCAAGGAGAAGATGAAAGTCGTTCTCCCGCTCACGCTCTTCGTCGTCTTCATGCTCATCTACCTCAACACGAAGTCGTTCCCGAAGACGGCCATCGTTCTGCTGGCGGTGCCGTTCTCGGCGGTCGGCGCGATCTGGTTGCTCTACGCGCTCGGCTACAACATGTCCATCGGCGTGTGGGTCGGCCTCATCGCGTTGCTGGGGCTCGACGCCGAGACGGGCATCTTCATGCTGCTCTATCTCGATCTCGCGCACGACGAGCGTGTCGCCGCCGGAACGCTCAATACGCGCGAAGACCTCAACGAAGCGATCCTGCATGGCGCGGTGCAACGCGTGCGGCCGAAAGTCATGACCGTGGCCTGCGCCTTCTTCGGCCTCGTGCCGATCATGTGGTCGACAGGCGCCGGCGCCGACGTGATGAAACGCATCGCCGCGCCGATGATCGGCGGCCTCTTCACGTCGTTCATCATGGAGCTGCTGGTCTACCCGGCCATCTACCTCCTTTGGCGCGAGCGCGATCTTCGGCGGCCCGAGCGCGTCGGCGACGAGCACCCCAAACACCCCTGGTGGCAACGGGCGGCGCTCATGAGCGGCGTCAGCGGCGCCGTGGTGGCACTCGGCATCGCCGGCTTCATGTTCTTCCCGCGCACCGAGCCGAAGCCGCTCTTTCCGCGTTACGAGTCGGTACGGCAATCCCTTCTCGCGGAATCGTTGGAGGGCGTGAAAGCGAACGCCGCATCGCTGGCGAGCGACGCGCGCGCGTCGCAGCAGCCGGAGATCGCGAACGACGCCGATGCGCTGGCGAAGAGCAACGACATGGACGGTGCGCGTCATGCGTTAGCCACGCTCTCGGACGCCATGATCGCGTACCGCATTGCCAGCGACGAGCGCCCCAAACCGCAAGTCGTCTACTGCTCGATGGCGAAGCACTCGTGGCTTCAGCCGAAGGGCGACATCAGCAACCCGTATTACGCCGATCCCGCCATGCGCGGCTGCGGCGAAGTGAAATCGAACTGAAGGAGACAACCGTCATCATGCGTATTCGAGCTCTCATTATTCTTGCGTCACTCTTCGTTGCTGCTCCCCTCTTCGCGAACGAGACGAAGATCTACTCCTCGTACGAGACCCTGCGCCAGGCACTGCTCAAGAATTCCGTGGCCGACGTTCAGAAAAGCGCGAAGACTCTGGCCTCTGCCGCGCGATCGGAAAAGCAGGAGCTGATCGCCGTTCAGGCTGAGACGCTGGCGGAAGCGACCCAGATCGCCTCGGCGCGAAAAGTGTTCGCCGCGCTTTCGGACGGCGTGATCAAGTTCCGCGCCGCCGGCTGCTGCGAACGTCCCTCGGTGGCGTACTGCTCGATGGAGAAGAAGTCGTGGCTCCAGCCGGCGGGCACGCCGATCTCCAACCCATATCTCGACGGCGGCATGCGCGCCTGCGGACAGTTCGTGAAAGACGACGCGGCGCAGCAGCACCACCACTAGCCGCGCCGGAGCTCATCGTGAAGAAACAAGAACCGCCGAAAGGCAAGCCGCTTACTCTTCCATTGATCGCATTCGGAGCCGTGGTTGCGCTGTTCGTCGTGATCGCCACCTTCATCTCGCGTGGCGAAACGTCGCGCACATCAACGCCTGCCACCGTCGCGACGCAGCCGGCGCCGCTCTCCGTCCTGGGCGGAAAGATCGTCTTCCGCTGCTACAAGGGCGGCTGCAGTACTCCCGCGCATCGCGGCGGCTGCGCCGGCATGGAGGAGTCGAAGCTCGACGTGTAGGAGGCGCTCATGTCGATCATCGAAACGGTAACGGAGCGCTGCGCGTGCAGCGCGACCGTGCATCACCCGAAGTTCATCGTCCTCACCGGAGGCCCCAGCGCCGGCAAGAGCCGGTTGCTGGAGATGATCCGCGGCAGTTTCTGCCCGCACATCGGCGTGCTCCCCGAGGCGGCGTCGATCGTCTTTGGCGGCGGCTTCCCGCGCATCGAGACGCTTGCCGCGCGACGGGCCGCACAGCGGACGATTTACCACGTCCAGGACCAGCTCGAGCAATGGGTGCGCGACGAAGGGCACCTCGGGATCGCGCTCTGCGACCGCGGCACGCTCGACGGGCTGGCCTATTGGCCGGACGACGAAGATGCATTCTTCGGTCAGCTCGAAACCACGCGCGAGTGGGAACTGACGCGTTACGCGGCGGTGATCCACCTGCACACGCCGGGAGCGGAGGCGTACGACCGAGGCAATCGGCTGCGCATCGAATCCGCCGGCGAAGCCGCCGCGCTCGATGCCCGAATCGAGAGCATGTGGCGCGGCCATCCGCACCGCTTCTTCATCGACAGCACGACGGCGTTCGAAACGAAAGTGGCGGCGGCGCTGGCAATCATTCGGCAAGAGCTTCCCGCATGTTGCCGCGAACACGTCGGGACGGATGGCGTGGCCGCCGATTGCGGGGAGTGCTCTGAGGTGACGCCGTGACTGGCGGGGCTGCCATCGCCGACGATGGCGCGGCCCTGAAGCAGCTTGTCGGGCGGCACAAAGTGTGTTGGGAGGTCGTGCCGATCTGGCATATCCCGCGCCCGGGCGAACGAGTGAAGATCGGTTTCGAGGTCGATCTGTTCGGCACGCACGACCATCCGAAACAGCCGCCGATCGCGGGCTGCGCGGAATGCCACACCGTTTTCTCCGATCTGCGCCGGATCGCGAACGCCGTGATGCCGCCGAACGACCGCGCCAGCCGCTACGTCATCGAGCCGTACGACGTATCGATCTCGTTCTCTCCGCGCCGTCACATGCGCAAAGACGTGCTCGTGGCCATCGACGTCGTGCATCGCGACCACTTCGACCGCGACATCGACGAATGCGAAGTCCGCTGCCTGCGCGAGATCGAGAGCGCGCTGCGGGCGCTCGGTGTGTGTCCCGGCTCATGGCCCGAACGCCTTTGAAGTTCAAGGGCTGCTTCACGATCAGCGCAATCCCGCTCGTCGTCGCCGGCCTCCTGAGGACGATCTCGCGCGCCGCGCCGGTCCGTGCTCGGATTCCGCGGTGCCCGACTCGCGATGCGGCAGATGCGGAGGAAGCGCGCCACGGCCGTCGTGGTACTCGCCACCGTGTGCGGGCGGTCGGCGGTGACGTGCATGGCCTCGCCGGTTGCCAGCACGTGATTCTCGGTGTCGAAGCTCACCCGGATGCTTCCCTCTAGCACGTACAGGAGCGTTTGCGCCGGCTCCAGTTGCGGCGGATGCGGTAGGCGCGCACGCGCGGAGCAACCCGTGAAGTACGAGCTTCCCCGGCTTGGCCGAAACGGTCACGCGCGTCCGCGCGACGCCGGCCTGATGATGGTGATCGACGTATCTGCGCGCAAAAACGAAAGGGCGAGGCCCGCGGCCTCGCCCTCCGAGAGAGTCAACCTTCGTTGTTACTGCCTGGTGTCGCGGGCCGGCCGATCGGTCTTGGCGTCGTCCGTCCAAACTACGCGCGTGATGACTTTGTCGCCGTCGCCGCGGTCGAGAACGAACACGTTCGCGCGACCGGCGGCATCGAAGGCAACCGGATTCCCCCAGTGCCACGGCTGCTCGAGATCGTCGCCGTCCACGACCGGCATCGACAGCGTCGCCAGGTTGCCGCCGATCCCAAAGGCGGAGTTGAAGCTGTCGAGATGGGCGTAGATGATCGCGAGCTCGTCGTAGTCGTGCTGATTCGGGTGGGTGCTCGTCGTGTCCGTGTCGCTCTTGTTCTGGTAGTAATCCATGCAGGTGTTCTGCGAGCTGCCGTCCTCGCTCTGATGAGCGAGACCGAACGTGTGGCCGATCTCCTGGCAGATCACGTGCTGCTTCTCGGCCAGGTTCATCGAGTAGGAATCATTCATCTTCGCAATCCCCTGCGAGATGTGGCTGCTGCTGAGCCAGATCTGCGCGAGGCCGAGCCAGCCATTGAAGCCGTAGGTATCGTTACAAACTTCATCGCGTCCCGCCGTCGGCCGGCAACGACCCTTTGCCTGACCGGGGATGACCGTCAGAGCGAGCACGCCGGACCGGTCCCAGTCGGCGATCGCCACACCGAGATCGACCTTCCACGTGGCCGTGGTCATGTTGTCGCCGACTTTGAGGACGAGCGGGTTCGCGGTGCGTGCCCAGTGGTAACCGCCCCATGAGTGAGTTGCAAATGCCGGAACGGCGGCCAACGCGACCAGCAGAACCAGCGCCATCGAACGAACACGAAGATGCGACATTAAAGGCTCCTTCCAATACAGTTGAGGTTTTATTGATGGGTGTGGTCGTTGCCATGAGCAAGGCCGATACCGTGTCTGGGCGACGCGATATCTTTGTGTGTGATGTCATTGATTTTAAGGTGTTTATTGGCGATTCATGGCAAGCGGCGACGCCTCGTTGGGTGGGTAGAAATTAGATCCATTGCTCAAGTAACGACCCGCCAATTTCGCCACTTTTGCGCAACTTTTGAGCACGGAGCTCCGTGGTGCCCTACATGAGTAGAATGCGCGCGTCGCGAAGGACAGCGACTCCGCCGATGACGCCCGCTCTTCGCAAGTTGAACCTGACCGTGCATCTCATCACCTCGATCGGCTGGCTCGGCGCGGTCGCCGGTTTCCTGGTTCTCAGCATCGCGGGACTCGCCAGCCGCGATGCCGACACCGTGCGGGGTGCGTATCTGGCGATGAACCTGATCGGCCAGTTCGTCATCGTCCCGTTGAGCCTCGCCGCGCTGCTGACGGGGCTCGTCCAGTCGCTCGGCACCGAATGGGGCCTGTTCCGGTACTACTGGGCCGTCGCGAAGTTCGCGCTGACGATCGGCGCCGTAATCCTGCTGTTTCTGCACCAATTCACGGCGGTGGCGGGAGCGGCGAGACGCGCGTCGGCCGCTCCCCCGGGAACGCGGCCCGATGTTGGCCAGCTTGGAATTCAGCTCGTGGGCGATGCCGCTCTGGCCGTGGTGCTGTTACTGGCGATCACGGCCCTGGGCGTGTACAAACCGTGGGGGAGGACTCCGTACGGACTGCGTCTGCCGGATCTGCCCCACAACGAGGCGTCCATGCCCTCGGGGCTCAAGGTTTTCCTCGTCATCATCGGTTTGATCATGGCGCTGTTCCTCGTCGTGCATCTCGCCGGTGGAGGTCTCGGACACCACGGCCACGGAGGATGACCATGACCTTTCTTCGTCGTCTTTTGACAACGCTCCTCTTCATCGCGACGCCATCGCTGGCGGCAGCGCAGCCGGTCGAGGAGCTCGCCGCGCCCGCAGGTGCAGGGGCGATGACGCCGTTTCTCTCCGCCACGCGCGACGGCGTCCTCTTGAGCTGGCTCGAGCCGGTCGCGGCGACCGATCGCGTGGCGCTGCGGTTCTCGCGCTTCGCGAGCGGCCGGTGGAGCGCGCCGCGGACGATCGTCGAGCGCAATGATTTCTTCGTGAACTGGGCGGACTTCCCCTCCGTCATCGCCGATGCGAACGGCGTGCTGTTCGCGCATTGGCCGCAGAAGAGTGGAAAGAGCGTCTACGCGTACGACGTGCGCATGTCGACCTCCAGGGACAGCGGCGCCACGTGGAGCGCCCCCTTCCTTCTGAATCGCGACGGGAAGAAGAACGAGCACGGCTTCGTCACCGTCGCGCCGCTACCGGGCGGCGGTGTCGCCGCCACATGGCTCGACGGCCGCAACATGCCGGAGGGAAAAGAAGAAGGAGACATGTCGATCCGTTACGCAACCGTCGACGCACGCGGCACGATTCGCTCCGACGTCGCCCTTGACACCCGCACCTGCGAGTGCTGCACGACGGGCATGGCCATGGCGAAAAGCGGCCCGGTGGTCGTCTATCGCGACCGCAGCGCCGACGAGATCCGCGACATCGCCGTCGTGCGCAAGGCGGGAAACGGTTGGACGAAGCCGCGGCTCGTGCACGCCGACGGCTGGAAGATCGCCGGCTGTCCGGTCAACGGGCCGCAGGCCGACGCGATCGCGAACCGCGTCGTCGTGGCGTGGTTCACGGCTGCGCAGGAGCAAGGGCGCGCCTTCGTCGCCTTTTCGGACGACGGAGGATCGGCGTTCGCGGCCTCGGTTCGCATCGACGACGGCAAGCCGGTCGGCCGCGTCGACGTGGTGATGGTCGACTCGGATGCCGCGCTCGTCACGTGGCTCGAGCAGACCACGGCCGGCGCGGAGATCCGCGCCCGTCGCGTGCAGCGCAACGGCAAGACGGCGCCGAGCGTGAAGATCGCCGACTCCGGCACGGCGCGCGCGGCCGGTTTCCCGCGCATGGCGCGGTTCGATGGCGACGTCTATTTCGCGTGGACCGAGCAGAGTGCTACGACCAAACGCATCCACGTGGCGCGCGGGAGATTCTGAGCGGAGACGCTGACCGTTCAGAGATCGACGCGGAGCTCGAGCGCCTCGCCGGTCTGCAAGAGACCCTGAACCGGCGCGAGATCGAGAATCCGCTGCGGCGTCGACACCGAGCCGATCGCGACGTATGGATTCGGCGACGACGTCTGTTCCACGATCACGATCCGAATGGTGTGTGCGCCGGGGGTCGTGGTCGCCGGCGTGCTCCTCGATCGTTTCTTGCATGTCTGGTGGATCGAGTACGCCGCGAGCGCTGCGCTCCTCCTCTGGCTAGCACACCAGGCGAAGGAAGCGCTCCAGGCCGCGCGCGGAAGAGGTGAACCATGCAGGGAATGATGGGCGGCATGATGGCCAACATGTGGATTTGGACGATCGCCGGGATTCTGATCGTCATCCTCCTCACCGTGGTCATCGTGAAGCTGCTGCAGAAGAAGCCATGATGCATCACCTCATCCGCGCGCTGAACATGGCTTTCGCCATGTTCTGGGAGATTCTGTGGGCGCTGATCCTCGGCTTCGGGTTGTCGGCCGTCGTGCAGGCGGTCGTCAGCAAGAAGCAGATGACGAGGCTCCTGCCCGACGACTCTCCGAAAACGCTCGCCGTCGCCTGCGCGCTCGGCGCCGCCTCGTCGTCGTGCTCCTACGCCGCCGCGGCGCTGGCGCGGTCGCTGTTCAGGAAGGGGGCAAACTTCACCGCCGCGATCGGTTTCATGCTCGCCTCGACGAACCTCGTCGCCGAGCTGGGGATCATCATGGCCATTCTCCTCGGCTGGCAGTTCACGCTCGCCGAATTCGCGGGTGGCCCGCTCATGGTGGCGATTCTCGCGCTCTTGTTCCGCCTCTTCCTGCGGCGGTCCATGGTCAAGGAAGCGCGCAAACAGGCCGAGCGCGGCATCGCCGGGAAGATGGAAGGCCACGCCGCCATGGACATGTCGGTGACCGGAGGCGGCTCGCTCTGGCAGCGCATCCGCTCACCGAAAGGTTTGACAGCCATCAGTCACTACTTCGTCATGGATTGGGCGGCCGTCTGGAAAGACATCGCCGGCGGCCTTCTGATCGCCGGTGCGCTCGCCGCCTGGGTTCCGGCGGGCTGGTGGAATCGCTTTTTCCTCACGAATCACCCGCAGCTCGCGAAGTGGTGGGGTCCGATCGCCGGTCCGATCGTTGCCATCCTCTCGTTCGTCTGCTCGGTCGGGAACGTCCCGCTGGCGGCGGTGCTGTGGAACGGCGGCAGCAGCTTCGGCGGCGTCATTGCCTTCATCTTCGCCGACCTGATCGTCCTTCCCATTCTCAACATCTATCGCAAGTACTACGGCGCGAAGATGACGGCCTTTCTGTTCGTGACGATGTTCGCCTCGATGGCCGCCGCCGCGCTCGCGATCGAGCTCCTCTTTCAGGCGTTGCATCTGATCCCGCGCGAGCGGCATGCCACGATCGTCGAGGCGTCGATCACCATGAGCTACACGACCGTTCTCGACATCGTCTTTCTCGCCGTGGCGGCGCTACTGCTCTGGCGCTTCTTCACGACGAACGGAATGAGCATGCTTCGCAGCATGAACGAAATGCCCAGCGAGCATGCGCACGCGCGGTGACGATGAAACGGTGGCTCGCATTCGTCCTGCTGGTCCTCGCGCTCAACTTCGCCTGGGAGATGTCGCAGGCCCCATGGTTCGCGAGCATGCGCGGCCTGCCATTCTGGCGGGCGACGCTGCTCTGCGCCCGCGCGGCTCTCGGCGACGTCGTGATCGCGGCGATCGCCTTCGCGTTCGCCGCCGCCGTGGCGAAGAGCCTGGCATGGCCGGTCAATCGCCGCGCAGCTCTTGCAACGGTCGTCTTCATTCTGACCGGGCTCGCCATCAGCGCCGCGTACGAAGGAATCGCCCTGAGGAGCGGCAAATGGCGATATGAAAGCAGAATGCCGACGCTGTTCGGACTCGGCCTGCTGCCGCTTCTTCAATGGTGCCTGCTTCCGATTGCCGAGGTGATGCTCTTCCGTTTGATGTGGCGTAGCAAGGCCATGCGTGATTGATGAAGCCGAGCAAGTCATACCAATTGCGGAGGTGAAGGTGGCGAAATCCACTCTCGGCCGATGTAGAATGATTGAAAGCCAAAAGAGGAGAGACGCATGCGAAACCGCTTGCTTTGGGTTCTTGCCATAGTTGTTTTGGCGGTGGGCTCCGCGATCGTCGCCCAGCAGCCGGGCGCCGGCCAGCAGCCACAGATGCCGATGCAGATGGGGCAGATGGGGCAGATGAATGGCTGTATGTCGATGATGCAGGGCATGCAGAAAATGCCGGCAGCCCTGAAAGAGATGGACGATCGTCTCGCGCCGCTCGTCGCGGACATGAACAAAGCGACCGGTGCGGAGAAAGTCGATCGGATGGCTGCCGTGCTCAACGAGATGACCGCTCAGCGCAAACAGATGCACGATCAGATATCGGGGATGATGAGCGGGATGATGCAGGGAGGAGGGGGCGGCATGAGCTGTGCGATGGGCGGCGGCGCACCAGGCAAGCCTGCTGCATCTGGAAAACCTTGACGCAGGGACTGGGCTGATGCCCGGCACGAGAAAACCTAAGAAGGAGATGACGATGCGAAACCGTTTGCTGTTGATTCTTGCCATCATGATTTTGGTTGTTCCCGCGATCCTTGCCCAGACCCAGGAGCCGCCTGCCAGCCAGCCGGCGCAGACGCCCGCGCCCGCGCAGATGGGCTGTATGGGGATGCAAGCCATGCAAAAAGGGCAGACCCCCATGAGCGGGATGATGGGCGGGGACATGATGAAGGGGATGATGGGCGGCGACATGATGAAAGGGATGATGCAGGGCGGAGCTGGGGGCGCGGGCTGCCCGATGCGTGCCGCCGCGACGGCGAAGCCTGCCGCAACGAAGAAGAAATAGCATCGAGCCGGCGGCTGACTCCGGTACGACGGGCCTCACCGCTCTTCGACCTCACGCAGTGGCGGTGAATGCCATGCATGGCCGTGGCGCGCCTGACGCTCATCCGTTCGAAAGGAATCGCGTGATGAAGAGCCTCCTGATCCTGAATGACGCGCCCGACGGAAGCGAACGCAGTTACAACGCTCTCCGGCTGGCCCTGACCCTGGCGAAGAACGAAGGGGAACAGGTGCGCGTGTTTTTGATGGGCGACGGAGCCGTCTGCGCGAGGGAGGGCCAAACGCTGCCGAACCCGTACACCAAGATCGAATCGATGCTGAAAGGGATCTCCGATCGCGGTGCGGAGATCGCGGTCTGCGGCACGTGCATGGACGCTCGAGGAATCGAGCCCGGCGACCTCGTCCCTGGCAGCACCCGCGGAACGATGGACATTCTCGCCGCCTGGACGCGCGAGGCCGACAAGGTGCTGGTCTTTTAGGATGCCGGCGAGCGCGCAGACGATTCTCGTTCTCGGCGGCGGTGTCGGCGGCGTCGTCGCCGCGGCCGAGTTGCGGAAGCGATTGGGCGATCGTCATCGCGTCGTTCTGGTCGAGCGCGAGGAGCGCCACGTCTTTCAGCCGTCGCTTCTCTGGCTGATGATCGGGCGGCGCACCGCGGGACAAATCTCGCGGCCGGTGGACCGGCTGCGGCGGCGCGGGATCGACGTGGTGCGCGGCGAGATCGAAGCCATCGATCCCGCGAACCGGAGCGTGACCGTCAGCGGGCGCGAGCTGCGCGGCGACGCTGTCGTCATTTCGCTCGGCGCCGATCTCGCGGCGGACTCGATCGAGGGTCTTCCCGCCGCAGGGCACAATTTCTATACGCTCGGCGGCGCCGAAAGCCTCTTCCGTGCCGCGTCGCAGCTTCGCGGGGGGCGTGTCGTGGTCATGACGGCCGCACCGGCGTACAAGTGCCCGGCCGCCCCGTACGAAGCGGCGATGTTGATCGACGATTTCTTCCGCCGCCGTGCGCCCGGCGCCGTGCGCGTCGAGGTCTATGCGGCCGAGCCGGCGCCGATGGGCGTGGCCGGGCCGCACGTCTCGGCCGCCGTCGTCGAAATGCTCGAGGCGAAGGGCATCGCCTACCACCCCGGCCATCAGGTCACGTCGGTCTCGGCCGAGGAGCGGCGGCTCCACTTCGCGAACGGCGCGAGCGCCGATTTCGATCTCCTCGCCTATGTTCCGCCCCATCGCGCGCCGCGGGTGGTGCGCGAGTCGTCGCTGGCGTCGGAGCAGGGTTGGATCGCCGTCGATCGGAAGACGTTGCAGACGAACGTTCCCGGCGTTTGGGCAATCGGCGACGTGACGACGATCCCGCTCAAGCTCGGCAAGCCGCTGCCGAAGGCCGGCGTGTTCGCACACCGGCAGGCGGAGACGGTGGCGCGGAATCTCGCGCAGGCCATCGAAGGGAAGGACGCGTCTGCGTCGTTCGACGGTCAGGGAGAGTGCTTCATCGAGACAGGGAACATGAGAGCCGCATT
>Ga0137373_10002837_pt1 | contig 19041 bp, 17 predicted proteins | sample SagtaG_5_FD_104912 | JGI IMG/M metagenome (GOLD analysis project Ga0137373, IMG submission 104912) | Vadose zone soil microbial communities from Sagehorn Ranch, Mendocino, California, USA - Sage1_R_80_16 metaG | ecosystem: Environmental > Terrestrial > Soil > Vadose zone | place: USA... | reverse complement strand
TCCCACCGGGACGTTGATGTAGAAGATCCATCGCCAGCTCGTGTGATCGACGATGTAGCCACCGAGCGTCGGGCCGATGGCAGGAGCGAGCACCACCGCCAGCCCGTACATCGCGAACGCCATGCCGCGCTGAGCGGGCGGGAAGGTGTCGGCGAGGATCGCCTGCTCGCTCGGGGCGAGTCCGCCGCCGCCGATTCCCTGCAGGACCCGGAAGAAGACGAGCGCGGACAGGGAAGGCGCGAATCCGCACAGGAAGCTGCTCAAGGTGAAGAGCACGACGCAGCTCATGTAGAACCGCTTGCGCCCTGCCCGACTCGAGATCCATGCGCTGATGGGCAGCACCACGGCGTTCGAGACCAGGTACGAGGTGAGGACCCAGGTCGCCTCGTCCCGGCTCGCGGAGAGTCCACCGGCGATGTGCGGCAGCGCGACGTTCGCGATCGCGGTGTCCAGCACCTCCATGAACGTGGCGAGGGTGACGGTGAACGCGACCGCCCATGGATTGTGGCGGGGCCTCCAGCTCGCATGCTCATCGGGCCCAGCCATCGAGGCGTCACTCTCGGACGTGGATCGTGACATTCACGGACTGTCCTGCCCGGAGCGTCATCCCGGCGGGCACGCCATCGAGCGCGATGCGCACCGGGATGCGCTGAGCGACCTTCACGAAGTTGCCGGTGGCGTTGTCGGGGGGAAGGAGCGAGAAGCGCGCGCCGGTCCCTCCAGACAGGCTCTCCACCGTTCCACGAAGGGTCCGCCCGTAGGTGTCCACGTCTACGTCGGCCCTCTGGCCGACATGCATCTTCGCGACCTGCGTCTCCTTGAAGTTCGCGGTCACGTACTTCTTCTCTGGTACGAACTGGGCCACGTTCTGTCCGACCGCCACGAATGCGGCCGGGTGGGCGGTGATCCCGCTCACGACGCCGTCGTCCGGAGCGACGATCCGGGTCCACTCGAGGTTGAGCCTCGCCAGCGTCAGCCCCGCCTCCGCGCTCCGCAAGCGCGCGTGCTGGTACGCCGCGTTCGCCCGGGAGGCCGCGATGTTCGCGTCCACAGGCCGGGAGGCGGCAACGCGCCCCTTCGACTCACCGACCTGCGCCTCGGCTCGGCGGAGCTGCTCGTCCGCTGCTTCCACGCTGGCCTGCGCCGCCTCCTTTCCCGCTTTCGCCGAGTCGTACTGCGCCTGGATCTGATCGAGCTGCTGCTGCGCGATGGCGCCGCCTCTCCGCAGCTCACGCGCGCGCCGCAGGTTGACCTCCGCGAGCTTCAGCTCGGCGTCGCGGCTGACGAGAGTGGCGCGGGCTTGCTCCAGCTGAGCGCGCGCGCTGGCCACGGATCGGGTGGAACCGAGCAGGTTCGACTCCGCCTGCGTGAGGGAACCGCGGGCGGCCGCTTCGGCCACCGCCATCTGCGAGTCGGCCGCGTCCGCCAGGGCGCGTGCGCTCTCCACCTCGGCCGATGCCTGGGCCAGGCGGACCTGATAATCGCGGTCGTCCAGCTGGAGGATGAGGTCACCGTTCTTCACCGCCTGACTCTCGACGATCGCGACGGCGGCCACCTGCCCTGCCACGCGGGGAGCGAGCGCCACCACGTCAGCGTCGATCTGCGCGTCGTCGGTGCCCTCCTTCCCCGCGTTGGCGAGGAGGTAGACGACGCCGCCGAGGACCACGACCGCGGCGATGCCGACGACGATCAAGAGCGGACGGCGCTTCTTCCAGGGCGGCGTCCGGGCCGGTTTACTGGAATGGTCGCCGTGCTCGGCGGTGGAAGGCTGAGCCTCACCCCGTGACGGCCTGGCGGCGGGAGCATCAGCCATTCGGTCCCTCCACGCCAACGTGGCGCCCTCGGGGTGGCCGTTGCGCCGGGCGCCCGTGGAGCTCACGACCGATCGACGACGAACGCATCAGCGCCCAGGTAACGTAGGGGCGGAATGCACCCGCGTCACATGGTGCGAAAGAGGGGATGACGGCCGACGCGACGCAGCTCGACCGCACGTACGCGCGCGGCTCGGACCCCGCCGAGCGCGTGGTCAGCGCTCCTGCGAGACGTGCGCGGACCTCGCCGTGGAATGAGCTGTCTCGCGGTGGCGGATCACGGCACGCGGGCTCGAGGATCGGATCCGGTCATGCGTCTGGTACCATGCGAAACATGTCGATATCCGCGAACGTCGACTCTCCGGCGCCTGCCTGGAAAGGCTGGACCGAGCTCGTTCTCGCCATCATCCCCGTGGCAGCGTTCGGCGCCGCCGCGGTGTTCCTCGAAGCGAAGGGGCCGTTCTGGCTCGGTATCAACAGCGATCCGGACTATTGCTATTTGCTGAATGCCCTCAGCGTCGCCCGTGGAATACCACCCGGTCACGTGGATCATCCTGGAACGCTCGTCCACGTGATCGGAGCGATCGTCGTCCGTGCGACTCACGGGATCATCGGGGAGCGTGACCTCGTCGCGGACGTGGTGCGGCGTCCGGAGCTCTACCTCCGCGCAATCCAATACGTGCTGTTCGCGCTCTATGCGTCCGGTCTATACCTCGTCGGCCGCGTCGCTCATGCGGCGTTGAGGCGGCTGGACTCCGCCGTCCTGGCCCAGGCGTCGCCCTTCCTCTCGACGATAGTCCTGCCGCACGTCGCCTGCGTGAAGCCGGAGCCGGTCCTCGCGACGATTTCGGCTTTCATGGGCGCTGCTGCCGTCGCCGTGGTCCGTCGCGCAGAACGTGGCAGATCGTCTGGTGTCGCCGTCGCGATGGGGGTCTTGTCCGGCGCTGCGCTTGCGACGAAGATCAACGGCGCACCGCTCCTGCTCGTGCCCCTGATCGTCCTCCGCGGGTGGGCTTCGCGCGGCATCTTCGCGGCGACAGCCGCGTTCGCGGCTGCGCTCTTCACCATCCCTGCGTGGCCGCTCTTCCATCAGTTCCTCTCGTTTCTCCGGAACTCCTTCGGGAACGGGCCGCGTGGGCACATCGATCTCGCATCGTACCCCGCCGTCGTTCTGGACTTGCTGCGAGGCGAGCCCGTGATGGCCGCGGGGTTGCTCGTCGGAGTGGGGGCGATGATCGCGGTTCGTCGCGGGGGTGAGGCACCGGACGGGGCGCGTACTTCGACCTTCCGGCGAGCGCTCGTCGCGATGATCGCAGCACAGGTGGCGTGCGTGCTCCTCGTGGCGAAGCATCCGAGCGATCAATTCCTCGCACCGGGTCACCATTATCTCATCCCGGCCCTGGGTCTCACGGGAGCCGTTCTCGCACTTTCATGGACGCTGCTCGCGCAGCGGTTCGCAACCGCGGGGCGGGCCATGCTCGTCACCGCAGTGGCGGCCGCGCTCGCCGTGGGCGTCGCCCAGGCGGCGGCGTTCAGGTCGGTTCACCGGTACATCGAGGACCAGCGCGACGCTCAGGTCGAGATTGCCGCATTCACCAAGAGCCAGTTCCCGGCAAGACGCGTCTTGTACTACTATCGCAGCTCCAGCCCGTCGTTCGCGCTGCACTTTGGCAACGCGTTTGCCGGATGGAGGTACGGGAAAGACATCGGGGAGGCGTGGCCCGAATCCGCGTATTACAATAGGTACACGGGGGAGATCGAGCTATACAGGCCCGTCAACGGGGAACGGGGAGCGAGCCCCACGACGGTTCAGCTCGATGCCGAGCCGCTCGTGATCCAAGGGACGCCACTCACGTTTGAGCAGGCTGTCGCGATCCCGTTCGGGATGCCCACCAGAATCAAGGGCAACGATCAGGAGGCTGTCTACGAGATTCGTGAGCACGCGCGTGCGACGCGCGGAGCGCTGATCTGGTGAGCTGAAACATCCGCTCAGCTGAGGTGAGGCCGGTCCCTGTTCATCGATGCCGACGGGCCGTGCGTCTCCTGCAGAGAAGGACGAGCCGGCGCGAGAGGACCTCTCGAGGATCGCAGGGCGCCCACGCGCTCAACATGCGCGGCGTCGACGCGGCCTTCATCGAGCGGCTCCGGAGACGCTCGAGTACCACCTGAAGCACGTGGACACGATGTTCAGATCAAGCGGCGCAGCCACGCCGTCGGCGCGTTCCGGATCCGGCGAGTGCGCTGCGCCTCGTCACCGGCATGATGTGACCGGATCTGGGCGGAGCGCCGCCGGGTCGTCCGCTCCTTTCCGCAGACACCGGTCGAGCGCCTGCGCCTCGACGGCGGTCACCGTCATGCCCTGCCCGTACACGGGATTGAAGCTGCAGAGCGCATCGCCGAGCACGAAGCCTCCCGGCACGCGGCCTCGTCTGCTGGGACATCGTCAGCCCTATCGGCCGGCGTGTCTTCCAGGCGCCGAACTGGTGCCAGGCGACGCGCGACGCGACCTCGGGTGCGTGTGCGCGCCTTGCGGCACCGCCTTGCGGACCTCCGGGCCCTGCGGGAGCGGATCCCGCTCTAGGATGGTGACGCGAGCGAAGTGGTCGGAGAGCACGCGCGCAGCGAGCAGGCCCGCCATGCTCGCGCCGACTACGATGGCGTGATCGCGTTCCATGATCAGCCTCCGTGGCCGGGCGGCGAAGGCTCGTGCCCGAGGGTAGGCTCGCCAGCGCGCGTAGCGGCCGCGGCCGTGGCGACCTGCTCGCGCAGGAACGGGATCACGGCCGCCGCGACGGCGCCCGGATCGTCCACGAACGGCCAGTGGCCGCTTCCCTCGAGGACGACCACGCGCGCGTCCGGGAAGACCTCGCGCTGGCGCTCCGCGTAGGCGCGCCTGATGTATGGATCGTGCGCCCCCCAGACCACGAGCGCGGGCCGGCGCAGCGATCGCAGCGGCGCGGCGAGCACGTCGAGGTCCCGCAGGTCCGTCGCGCGGTACAGGCGCAGCACGGCGCGGCGCGTGCGGTGGTCGAAGTCGTCGTACATCCGGTCCACGAACGCGCGAGGGAGGCCCCGCGGGTTCCCATGCCGCAGGAGCAGCCGGGTTGCCGCCCGGCTCGCGGTCGCCATGAAGAGCTCGCCGAGGAGCGGCGTGCGCCAGATCCGTGCGAGGTAGTGCCAGCGGTAGCCCGGGACGAGCCCGGTGTCGATCAGCGTCGCGCTCCGAAACGCGTCCGGGTGCGCCGCCGCCCAGAGGAGGCCCCACGGGCCGCCGAAGTCGTGGAGCACGAGGTGCGCGCGGTGGATCCCGAGGCCGTCGAGCGCGCCGGCGAGGTGGCGCGCGTACCCGGCGACCGTGTACTCGAACCGCTTCGGCCGGTCCGCCTTGCCGAACGCGGGCATGTCCAGCGCCACCACGCGCGTGAACGTTGAGGCGGCGCCCGCGAGCTCGACCCAGTCCCGCGACGATCCCGGGTTTCCGTGGACGAACACCACGGCCTCCTCGGCGTGGTGTGGGCCGCCCTCGAGGAGCGGCGAGCGCACTCCGTCGACCCGGACCTCGCCGGGCCGGAGCAGCCCGGCCTCGCCGGGCGGGAGAACCGTGGCCATCGCGCAGACCCTCCACTGAAAGTGAAGGTGGCTCCGTGAACCCGTGGGGTGCAGCGTTCATCTGGGGCGCCGAGTTCGGGGGGACGCACGGGATGGCGGGCGCGTGGGATGGGAAGGCTCGGTCGGGCTGCTGGCCGGGCGAGGCGCGCAGGGCGAGAGGGGACGCAGGAGGCGTGGCCGCCCGGGTCATTCTCCGTCGACGACGATCTCGGCAGGAGAGGCCTCGAACCTTCCCTCGAGGGCGAGCTGCGCGGCTGCCTCTCCGCCTCTCGCGACGATTCGCAGGAGCTGAGCGTCCCGGGCCTCCTCTTCCCGCACGAGATGGTCGACCTCGCCCTGCGCGCGGTACGCGCGGCGCCATCCGACGGTTCCCCAGAGGCAGAGCCCGATCGACAGCGCGCTGCACGCAACGAGCAGCGTGGAGAAAGGTCGGCGCGAACGCGGGGTCGCGCCGACCTCGGCGTGCAGGTCACGATTGCGGAGCAATTGGCAGTCGAACGTGAAGGAAGCTGGGCTCCTGCGCAAGTGCCGTCCGGGAGCGCGCGGCTCCGGGCGCCAGGTAGGAGGGCGCCTTCTCTCCGGCCACTTGAAACCTCGCACTGGCGTCCGGCTCTCATCGCGAGGAGGCCGAGATGGGACTGCTGACCAGGCTGTTCGGGCCGCGCGTGGCGCGTGTGCAACCGGTGCACCTCGACGATGCGAACTTCGTCTCCGAGGTGCTCCGGTCCGAGCTGCCCGTCGTCGTCGACGTGTGGGGACCGGGATGCACGCCCTGCCGGATGCTCGAGCCGATCGTGATGGACCTCGCGGCGGCGTACGTGGGATCCGTGAAGGTCGCCGAGCTGAACGCCTCGGAGGCGATCCGGACGGCGGCCCGGTTCGGAGTGATGGGTACGCCGACGGTGCTCTTCTTCAAGCGCGGCAAGGAGGTGGAGCGCGTCGTCGGGTTCGTCGGTGAGCGCTACCTGCGCGACGTGATCGACGCGGAGCTGCTCGGCACCGCTGCCACCGCCCGCTGACTCCATCGCCGGGCACGGCATGTCCGAGCAGCGAAGCGCCGTCATCGGAGAAGTGAGGATCGCAACATGAACTCCGTGCGAGCCAGACGCATCCTGTCGGCGGTGTTCCTCGTCGCGTCGGTGCCGTTCCTGCTCGTCGAGCTGTTCCCGGCTCGACTCGATGGCTTGATGAACATCGGCTCGTACCTGGTGTTTCACAACTCGGCCGAGTTCTTCAGCATCATGGTGTCCCTGTCCGTGTTCGGCGTGGGCTGGTACGCCTACGACCAGTCGAGGGACCGGCATGCCCTGTTCCTGGGCACGGCTTTTCTCGCGGTGGGGCTCATCGACTTCATGCATGCCCTCGCCAATGCCGCGATGCCTGCCTTCATCACCGCCAATTCCACCAACAAGTCGACCCAGTACTGGATATCGGCGAGGCTCCTCGACTCATCGGCGTTGCTCGTCAGCGCCTTCGTCTACCCGGACCAGCCGCGAAGCTGGCTCACGAAACGCAAGCTGCTGTTCGCTGCCCTCGCCGTGCCCGCACTCGTCTTCACCGGGGTCACGTTCTTCCCGTCGCGCCTTCCTGCCACCTTCGTCCCGGGCCTCGGCCTCACCCCGGTCAAGGTGTTCTCCGAATACCTGGTCATCTTCTTCCTCCTCCTCGCGTTGAGAGCGTACTGGAAGCGGATGGAGAGGACCGGCGACGGGCTGCTCGTCTACTACATGGCGGCCTTCATCGTCGGGATCTTCAGCGAGGCCGCGTTTGCCTCCTACAAGACCGGTTTCGACACGTACAACGTGCTCGGCCACGTCTACAAGGTCGCGGCCTTCTTCCTCATCTACAAGGGCGCATTCGCAGCGTCGGTGTCCAAGCCGTACCTGCAGCTCTTCGACTCGAACGACCGGCTCCGGACGGAGATCGGCGAGCGGAAGCAGGTCGAGGAGAAGGTTCGAGCGCTCAACGCCGAGCTGGAGCAGCGGGTCTCGGAGCGCACCTCCCAGCTCGACGACGCGGGCCGCCGCAAGGACGAGTTCCTCGGGATGCTGTCGCACGAGCTGCGCAACCCGCTCGCCCCGATCCGCAACTCGGTCTACATCCTCGAGCAGGCGGATCCCGCGACCGAGCAGGCGTCGCGCGCCCGCACCGTCATCAAGCGCCAGACCGAGCACCTGACGCGCCTCGTCGACGACCTCCTCGACGTGACGAGGATCGCGCGCGGGAAGATCGAGCTTCGCCGGTCTCGCGTCGATCTCCGCGAGGTCGTGCAGCGCGCGGCAGAGGACTTCCGGCCGATGATGGAAGAGCGTGGGATCGCGCTCCGCACGGTGCTCGCGGAGTCGAGGGTCTGGTCCGAAGCGGACGCGACGCGGATCACGCAGGTCCTCGGCAACCTGCTCCATAACGCCGCGAAGTTCACGAGCGCGGGCAACGAGGTGACGCTCTCGCTGCGCGCTGCCGGAGCTGACGCGCAGATCCGCGTGCGCGACACGGGCGCGGGCATCGACCCGGCGCTCCTGCCGAACGTCTTCGACGCGTTTGTCCAGGGGCGACGCACGCTCGCGCGGGCGGAAGGCGGGCTCGGGCTCGGGCTGGCGCTCGTGAAGGGGATCACCGAGCTGCATGGAGGAAGCGTCTCTGCCGAGAGCGGCGGCACCGGGAAGGGAGCGGAGTTCGTCGTGCGCCTCCCGCTCGTCGCCGCGGGGGTGATGGAGGACCGGCAGCCGGCGGTCGTCCAGCGCATGAACGGGGCACGCCGGGTCCTCGTCGTGGACGACAACGCCGACGCCGCCGATTCGCTCGCGGATGTCGTGAAGATACTCGGGCACTCAGTGGACGTGGCCTACGACGGCCCGAGCGCCGTCGAGCGGGCTCGCGCGAACCCGCCCGACATCGTGCTCTGCGACGTGGGGTTGCCGGGGATGAGCGGGTACGAGGTCGCGCGGGCGCTCCGCGCATCCGCGAACACCCCCCGGCTCTTCGCCGTCAGCGGGTACGCGCAGCCCGACGACGTGAAGAAGGCGTTCGAGGCCGGGTTCGACGGCCACGTCGCGAAGCCCTGCGATCCGGCGGAGATCGAGCGGTTGCTGGCGTAGCGGAGAGCCGGCCAGGGGCTCGAAGTCCTCGCCGAGGAGCCTCCTGCCATGTCGCGCCCTGCGGTACGGGCCGCGTGCGCGGCGGGTCCTCATATTTCGGGGCGACGCGCGTGCACGTGCTCGCACACGTCTGAAGGCTCTCTCTGGGGGGGAGGCGCGCCCGATGGAAACGGTCGCCGTCATCGGCGCCGGGCTGGTCGGCCGCGCGTGGGCGATGGGCTTCGCGCGGGCCGGCCATCCGGTGATGCTGTACGACGCGAACGAGGCCGCCCTCACGCCGGCCCTCGACTCCATCGAGGTGGGTCTCGGCGACCTGCACGCCCACGGGCTCATCAGCGAGACGCCGAGCACCGTCCGCCAGCGCATCACCGCCATGACGAGCCTGGCCGAGGCGCTGCGGGCCGCGCGGTACGTGCAGGAGAACGTGTTCGAGAACGTGCAGGCGAAGAAGGACATCTTCGCCGCGATGGACGCGCTCGCGCCCGCCGATGCCGTCCTGGCCAGCTCGACCTCCGGGATCCCCGCATCCGCCTTCACCGCCGACCTCGAGGGACGCCACCGCTGCCTGGTGGCGCACCCCATCAACCCGCCGTCCCTCATCCCGCTCGTCGAGGTCGTCCCCGCCGCCTGGACGGATCCCGACGTGGTCGCCCGGACCACCGCCTTGCTCGAGCGCACCGGCCAGGTGCCCATCTTCGTGCGCCGCGAGATCCCCGGCTTCATCGTGAACCGGCTCCAGGGCGCGCTGCTCATGGAGGCGTTCCGCCTCGTCGAGGACGGGTACGTGAGCGGCGCGGACCTCGACAAGGCGGTGAAGGACGGGCTAGGCCTGCGCTGGTCGTTCATGGGGCCGTTCGAGACCATCGACCTGAACGCCCCCGGCGGCCTCGCCGACTACTGCGCCCGCTACGGCCCGCTCTACTACGAGATCGCGAAGGAGACGACGCCGCGGCCCTGGAGCAAGGCGCTGATCGAGAAGGTCGCCGCGGAACGGCTGCAGGAGCTGCCGGCCAGCGAGCGCCCGCGCCGTCAGGGCTGGCGCGACCGGCGCCTCACCGCCCTCGTCGCCCACAAGCGCGCCGCCGCGAAGAAGGAAGAGGAAGCGAAGGGGACGTGAACCGAGCGAAGGAAGGGGTGGAGCCATGAACGGATCCTGGGGGGCGGTCCTCGCCGCGCTCGTGCTGAGTCTTCCGGTCCGAACCGCGGGCGCCGACGCGATCAAGGTGGGGCTCGTCACCGAGATCACCGGACCCAACGCGGAGTCCGGTGCGTACAGCGTCAACGGCGCGAAGCTCGCGCTCGAGGAGATCAACGCCGCCGGCGGGGTGATGGGGCGCCAGATCGACCTCAAGATCACCGACAGTCAGAGCACCAACCCCGGAGCGGTCCTCGCGCTCTCGAAGATGGCGAGCGAGGGAGGCTACACCGCCTTCATCGGGCCGGTCCGCAGCACGCAGATCCAGGCGATGGCGCCCACGATCATGAAGGCGGGCCTCCCGATGATGATCGGGGGGACCGACCCAGGGCTGACGCACGCCAAAAACAGGTGGGTGTTCCGCGCGCGCCCGAGCGACGCTTACTCCGCCAAGGTGATCGCCGAGTACGGCACGAAGACGCTCGGCCGCAAGAAGTGGGCGATCGTGCACGCCACCGACGCCTTCGGCACGGGGGGCAAGAACGCGCTCCTCGACGCGCTCAAGGAGCGCGGCGTGACACCGGTGCTGGTCCAGGGCTTCACGAGCAACACCCAGGACTTCACCCCGATCATCCTCGCCGTGAAGCAGTCCGGCGCCGACGTCGTCGGGACGTACATCCCGAACTCGCCGGACGTCGGCATCTTCTCGAAGCAGCTTCGCCAGCTGGGCGTGAACGCGGAGTGGATCGGCTCGCCCTCGCTGGTGACCGAGACCGCGATGAAGCTCGGCCAGGAAGCGCTCCACGGAATCTACTCCGTCTCCGACTTCACGCCGGATGCGAACCCGGAGGCCAAAGCCTACGCCGAGAAGTACAGGAAGAAGTACGGCGTCGCGCCCGACTTCTACTCGTCCTGGACGTACGACGCGATGAAGCTCGTCGCGGAGGCGATCAAGAAGGCGAATAGCACCAAGCCGGAAGATCTCCGGAACGCCATCCTCGCCACCCAGGGTTACAAGGGGGTCGAGGGCACCTACAACTTCGACAAGAACGGGGACGGCCTGCACGGCTACAACGTCGTGAAGAACGACAAGGGCAAGGTCGCCTTCATCACGCGGATCGACTTCCCGCCGTCGCAAGAGTCGCACGGCGGCACCGCGTCCGGCTCGCAGTGACCAGTGCTCGCGATCAACCTCCAGATCCTGTTCTCCGGACTCGCCGTCGGGGCGATCTACGCCCTCGTGTCGCTCGGGTTCGTCCTCATCATCCGCGCGACCAACGTCGTCAACTTCGCGCAGGGCGACTTCCCCATGGTCGCCGCCTTCGCGATGCTGACCCTGCTGTCCTCGCTGAAGCTCCCGTATCTCCTGTCGTTCGTCCTCTCGCTTGCGGTGATGGCCGTCGTCGGCGTCGCCTTCAACTACGGCGTCTACTACCCGCTCCGGAACCGCACCTACCTGCCGGTGCTCATCAGCACCCTTGGGGCCGGCATCTTCATGCAGAACGCGGTGCTCGCCATCTTCGGACCCCAGCCGCATCCGCTGCCGAAGGTCTTCCGGGCGCAGGGGTTCCAGGTCGGAGGGGTGTTCCTCGACAGCCAGTACCTCCTCATCCTCGCGGTCACGCTCGTCGCGGTCGGGTTCCAGTACTTCCTGTTCGAGTACACGCTGCTCGGCAAGAAGCTGCAGGCGACCTCCCAGGACAAGGACATGGCGCGCCTCGTCGGCATCCCGGTCGCGGGGATGATCACCTTCACCTTCGTCTACAGCGCGGCGCTCGGGGGGCTCGCGGGGATCCTGGTCGCGCCCATCCTCTTCGTCTCCATCGGGATGGGGTCGACCATCGCCCTGAAGGCGTTCTCGGCCACGATCATCGGAGGCTTCGGCGACGTCACCGGCGCCATCGTCGGCGGCCTCCTCCTCGGCGTGGTGGAGGCCTTCGCCGCTGCGTACGTCTCGGTCCCGTACAAGGACGCCTTCGCGTTCCTGCTCGTGTTCGTGTTCCTGCTGCTGCGGCCGCAAGGCATCTTCGGGGAGAAGGTGTCGGAGAAGGCATGAGCGAAGCGGCCACATCGACGATGGCCCCACCGATCACGGTCCGCCGCCCGCGGCTGCGGCCGCGCCTCATCCCGCCGCTCGTCGTGCTGGCGCTGCTCCCGTTCCTCCCCTTCGCCATCACGGTCAGTGACTACACGCTCAACATCTTGATGCAGGCGACCACCTACGCGATGCCGGTGCTCGGGCTCGCCATCGTCCTCGGGTACACCGGCCAGATCAACCTCGCGCAGGCCGCGTTCTTCGGCCTCGGCGCCTATGCCGTGGCGCTCGTCACGGTGACGCTCGGCCAGAGCTTCTGGATCGGGCTGCCGATCGGAGTCGCCCTCGCGGCGGGGCTCGGGTTCGTGCTGGGACTGACCACGCTGCGACTCGGCGGGCATTACCTCGCGATGATCACCATCAGCTTCCAGCAGATCTTCGATCTGGTCCTCAACAACTGGATCGCGGTCACCCGAGGGCCCGACGGGATCGCCGGGATCGCGCGCCCGTCGCTGTTCGGCTGGGTGCTCGCGGACGCGAGGACGTACCTGGTCCTGTGCGCGGCCGTGCTCTACGCGATGGTCGCGTTCGTGTGGTGGCTGCCGAGCACGCGGCTCGGCCGCGCGATGCGCGCGGTCCGCGAGAACGAGCTCGCGGCCGAGGTCACCGGCGTGCACACGCTCCGCGTCAAGGTGGTGGCGTTCACCATCAGCTCGGCGCTCGCGGGGATGGGGGGCGTGCTGTTCGCCGCGGGGTTCGCCTACGTCAGCCCGGACAACTTCAGCTTCGGCCGCTCGGTCGAGTTCCTGACCATGGTGCTGCTGGGCGGCGTGCAGTCGCCGATCGGCGCGGCGCTCGGCACGGTGCTGCTGATCCTCCTCCCCGAGTGGCTCCGCTTCCTGAAAGGGATCTACCTCGCCGTGTACGGCCTCGCGGTGATCCTCATCATGGTGTTCATGCCGGAGGGCATCTGGGGGCTCATCCAGACGGTGTGGAAGCGCCTCGCCCGGCCCGCGCCGGTGGAGGTCGGGCGGGTCCGCCCCCTCGAGCTCGACATCCCCGTCGCGGACACGTCTCCCATCCTGCACCTGCGCGAGGTCCGGAAGCACTTCGGCGGCGTGAAGGCGGTGGCCGGCGTGGACATCCAGGTCTCCCGCGGCACCGTCCACGCGCTCATCGGTCCCAACGGGTCGGGCAAGACGACCATCCTCAACGTCCTGAACGGCATCTACAGGCCGACCGCGGGGGGGATCGTCCTCGACGGAGAGGACGTGACCGGCCGGTCGCCGCACGAGCGCGCCGGCCGCGGCCTCGGCCGCACGTTCCAGAACATCCGACTGTTCTCCGCCCTCTCGGCGCTCGAGAACGTGATGGTCGGGGCGCAGCGCGACGGCAATCCCCTCCCGCCCGGGAACGCGGCGCTGCGCGAGCGCGCCCTGTCGGCGCTCGGGTTCGTGGGGCTCGCGGACCGCGCGCACCTCGTCGTGAAGAACCTCCCCTATGGCCACCAGCGGCTGGTCGAGATCGCCCGGGCGCTGGCGGGCCACCCGAAGCTCCTGCTCCTCGACGAGCCCGCCGCCGGGCTCAACCCCGTCGAGAAGCAGAGCCTCGTCGAGCTCCTGAAGCGGCTGCGGAGCGCGCACGGGCTCACGATCTTCCTCATCGAGCACGACATGGGGCTCATCGAGCAGGTGTCCGACCGGATCTCCGTCATCAACTTCGGCAAGAAGATCGCGGAGGGGGCGCCGGCCGAGGTGTTGCGCCATCCCGACGTCATCGCCGCGTACCTCGGAACTCCCGGCCATGCCGCTGCTTGAGCTTCACCAGGTGCAGAGCCACTACGGCGCGGTTCAGGCGCTGAAGGGCGTCTCGCTGCGCGTCGAGGAAGGGGAGATCGCGACCCTGCTCGGCGCGAATGGCGCGGGGAAGACGACGACCCTGCGCACGATCTCCGGGCTCATGCATCCGAGCGCGGGCGGGATCACGTTCGCCGGACGGGAGATCCATCGCCTGCGCGCGGAGCAGGTGGTGCGGCTCGGCATCGCCCACGTCCCCGAGGGCCGGCACGTCTTCCCTGGGCTGACCGTGACCGAGAACATCATGCTCGGCGCCTCGAGCCGCGGCCGCCTCCGGCGGGCGACGCTCTTCGCGGAGATCGAGGAGATGTTCGAGATCTTCCCCGACCTGAAGCGGCTCTCGAGCGCGCTCGGCTGGAGCCTCTCCGGCGGCCAGCAGCAGATGCTCGCCGTGGCGCGCGGTCTCATGGCGAAGCCCAGGCTCCTGCTGCTCGACGAGCCGTCGCTCGGGCTCGCGCCGATCATCGTCCAGCAGCTGTTCGAGGTCATCAAGCGCATCCGCGCGCTCGGCATGACCATCCTGCTCGTCGAGCAGAACGCGCACATGGCGCTCTCCGTTGCCGATCGCGGCTACGTGCTCGAGACCGGCAAGCTGATGCTGGAAGGGACCCCCGCCGAGCTGCTCGACAACGAGGAGGTGCGGGCGGCCTACCTCGGCGGCGGGCGATCCCCTTCGCCGAACGTTACGGCGTAGCATGGTCCCGCTCGCCGCCGAGCAGCGCGCATGGACACCCCCCTCACGTTCCTGCTCATTCGCCACGGCGAGACCGCCTGGAACCGCGAGGGGCGGATCCAGGGGCAGCGCGACAGCGCCCTCACCGCGAGAGGGATCGCGCAGGCGCGCGCGGCGGCCGCGCGCGTCGCGGCGGAGCGCCCGGACGTCCTCTACAGCAGCGATCTCGGCCGGGCGGGCGAGACGGCCCGGCACGTCTCCGAGGCGACCGACCTCGCGGTGCGGCTCGAGCCGGGGCTGCGGGAGCGCCGGTACGGCATCTTCGAAGGCAAGACCTGGCCCGAGATCGAGCGGGATCACCCGGATGACTTCGCGCGCCACGCCGCGAGGGATCCCGACCACCTCGTGCCGGGAGGCGAGAGCCCGAACCAGTTTCGCGTGCGAGTGCTCGGGACCCTGGACCGCATCGCCAGGGAAGCCGCCGCGAAGCGGATCGCCGTAGTCGCGCACGGCGGCGCTCGACGTCCTCTACCGCGAGGCCATGCGCATCCCGCTCGGCGCGCCCAGGGCGCACGCGCTCCTCAACGCCACGCTGAACCGACTGCGCTGGACGGACGGAGCATGGGAGCTCGAGCGCTGGGGCGAGGCGAGCCACCTCGCGAGCGGCGCCGCGCTCGACGACTCGGAGGTGTAGCTCAGCGCCGCCCCGGATCCCACCACTTGGAGAGGTTCTGCGCCGACGCGCGCGGGTGGTCCGTGTAGTGGGACACGTCGTTGAACAGCATCAGCCGCGCGCGCACCGGGTCCTTGAGATCGACGACGTTGAGGCACGCGGGCGACTGGTCGAGCCGATCGCGGTAGCCGCGCGGATCGATGCCGAGCAGCGCGCACAGCAGGAGTCGCAGGGTCGCCTTGTGAGAGACGATCACCGCCGTCTCTCCGTCGTGCGCCGTGGCGATGCGCCGGACGGCCGGGAGCGCGCGCGCGAGGACGGCGAGCCCGCTCTCGCCGCCGACCGGCGCGAACGTGAACGGGTCGGCCTCCCACGCCGCGTACTCTTCGGCGAAGCGCTCCTCCACCTCCTGACGCGTGAGACCTTCCCAGCGTCCATGCGAGATCTCCCGCAACCCGTCGTCCGGCACCGGGGCGAGGCCGTGAGACCGCGCGAGGATCTGGGCCGTCTCGAGCGTCCGGGAGAGCGGGCTCGTGTAGACCGCCGCGATGTGGTCGTGAGCGAGCCGGGCGGCGAGCCGGGCGACCTGGGCGCGCCCCTCGTCCGAGAGCTCGACGCCCACGGCGCCGGAGAAGCGGTTCTCGGCGGTGAGCTGCGTCGCGCCGTGTCGAACGAGGTAGATCCGGGTCGGCATGCGGAGGTTCTAACCCGTGTCCGCGACGTGGGCGCGCACGACCTCCTCGAAGCTCGCGTCCGCCTCGAACCCGAGCGCCTGCGCGCGCGGGGTGTCGAACCGCCCCGGCCACGAGCTGACGATGCGCATGACGGCGGGGTCGGGCTCCCACCTGATCCGGCGCGACACCGCCGGCCCGGCGACGCGCTCGAGCGCGGCGACCATGTCCCGGACGGTAGCGGAGAGCCCAGGCATGTTGACGATGCGCGAGGGGCCGAGCTGCTCCGCGTCGAGCTCGTGGCCGAGCACGAGGTTGTCGATCGCCTTTCCCGGGGACATGAGCCACATGACCGTCTCCGCGGGCACCGGGCAGACCGCCTCCTCGCCGGCGAGCGGCTCGCGGATGATCCCGCTCGCGAAGCTCGAGGCGGCCTTGTTCGGCTTACCCGGGCGCACCGAGATGGTCGGCATGCGCAGCGCGCGCCCGTCGATGAAGCCCCTCCGGCTGTAGTCCTGCACGAGCAGCTCGCACATGAGCTTCTGCGCGCCATAGGAGCTCTGCGGCACGGGCGCCGTGTCGTCCCGAACCACCGGCGGCAGCGGGGGCCCGAAGACCGCGACCGAGCTCGTGAAGACGACGCGGGGCCTGTTCCCGCTGCGCCGCGCGCGCTCGAGGAGCAGCCGGGTCGCGTCGAAGTTGATCTGCATGCCGGCCTCGAAGTCGGCCTCGGCCTGACCGCTCACGATCGCGGCGAGGTGGAAGATCGCGTCCGTGTCGGCGTCGATCGCGGCGGCGATGACGCCCGGATCGGCGATCGATCCGTCCACCACGCGTACGCGCGGGTCGTCGAGCCCGCGCGGCGGCGCCACGTCGACGAGGGTGAGCCGCGCGATCTGCTCCTGCCCTCCGCGCGGGCCGCGGAGCGTCCCCTTCGAGAGGAGCCGCCTGGCCAGCCGGACGCCGAGAAAGCCGGCACCACCGGTGATCGAGACGTTCATGTCGCCCCCCGGAGCTCAACGTACAGCGCGCGGCGACTACACGCCCCTCCCCGCCGTCGCCATCTTTGCGCGGGCACCTCCGGATCCCCGGCCTCGACTCACGGGAAGGAGTAGGCGGTGGCTCCGCTCCTCGGCTGCATCGCGGACGACTTCACCGGTGCGACCGATCTCGCAGGCATGCTGGTGCGCGCCGGCATGCGAACGGTGCAGATGATCGGCGTGCCGGCCGAGCCGGCGCCGCCGGAGGTCGACGCGCTCGTCGTCGCGCTGAAGTCCCGCACCATCGCGGCCGCCGAGGCGGTGGACCTCTCGGTCGCGGCGCTCCGCTGGCTCGAGGAGGCGGGCTGCCGCCGCTTCTACTTCAAGTACTGCTCCACGTTCGACTCGACGGACGAGGGCAACATCGGCCCGGTCGCGGACGCGCTCATGTCCGCGCTCGGGACGCCCTTCACGATCGCGTGCCCGGCGTTCCCGGAGGCCGGGCGGACCATCTTCAAGGGCTACCTCTTCGTCGGGGACGTCCTGCTCTCCGAGAGCGGGATGCGCCACCACCCGCTCACCCCCATGACGGACGCGAACCTCGTGCGCGTCCTGCAGCGGCAGACGCGGCGCAGGGTCGGGCTCGCGGACGCCGCCGCCGTCTCGGGCGGGCGTGAGCGCCTCGCGGTGAGGTTCGACGAGCTCCGTCGCGGAGGCGTCGAGATCGCCATCGTCGATGCCACCTCGAACGACGACCTGCTCCGCATCGGCCTGGCCGCGGTCGAGCTGCCGCTCGTCACCGGCGGCTCGGGGCTCGCGCTGGGGCTGCCTCCCGCATGGCGCGCCGCGGGGGTGCTCGGAGCGGTCGGAGCGCCGGGCGAGCTCCCCCGGGCCGCCGGGTCGCGGGCGATCGTAGCCGGCAGCTCCTCGGTCGCGACGCAGGGGCAGGTCGCCGCCGCGCTCGAGGCGGGCGTGCCCGCCTTTCGCGTGGACCCGCTGCGGCTCGCCGCGGGCGAGGACGTCGTGAGGTCCGCCCTCGAGTGGGCCACGCCGCTCCTCGGGCGCGGGCCCGTGCTCGTGTACGCCACCGCCTCGCCCGAGCGCGTGCGCGAGGTCCAGGAGCAGCTCGGCCGCGAGCGATCCGGTGAGCTCGTCGAGCAGGCGCTCGCCGCCGTGGCGCGCGGGCTCGTCGACCGCGGCGTGGGGCAGCTCATCGTGGCGGGCGGCGAGACCTCGGGCGCCGTAGTCAGCGCGCTCGGAGTGAAGGGCCTCCGCATCGGTCCCCAGATCGCGCCCGGCGTGCCCTGGACCTGTACGCTCGGCGGGCGAACGCTGTCGCTCGCGCTCAAGTCGGGGAACTTCGGCGCGCGCGACTTCTTCCTCGAGGCCTGGAGACGGCTCCCGTGAACGAGCACCGCACCCGCGAGCAGATCTGCGCCTACGGCAGGTCGCTCTTCGATCGCGGCCTCACGGCCGGGAGCAGCGGAAACGTGAGCGCGCGGGTCGAAGGCGGGTGGTTGCTCACGCCGACGAACTCCTCGCTCGGCGCGCTCGATCCCGCGCGCCTGTCGAAGCTCGACCCGGACGGCCGGCTCATCTCCGGGGATCCCCCGTCGAAGGAGGCGTTCCTCCACCGCAGCGTGTACGAGGAGCGCGCCGGCGCGGGGGCGATCGTACACCTTCACTCGACGCACGCCGCAGCGGTGTCCTGCATGAGCGGGCTCGACCCCCGCGACTGCATCCCACCGCTCACGCCTTATTACGTGATGAAGATCGGGCGCCTGCCGCTCGTCCCGTACCACCGCCCTGGCGATCCCCGGCTCGGCGACGTCATCCGCGGGCTCGCGCGGCACCACGCGGCGGTGCTACTCGCGAATCACGGCCCGGTCGTGTCCGGCAGCTCGCTCGAGGCGGCGGTGAACGCGATCGAGGAGCTCGAGGAGACCGCGAAGCTGTTCCTGCTGCTGCGCGGGCACGCCCCGCGCGTGCTCACCGAGGAGCAGATCGCCGAGCTGAAGGTCGCCTTCAAGCTCGATCTCTGACACCCGAGTTCCCACAATGGGGGGACCGTGCCCAGGTTCGCCGCCAACCTCACGATGATGTTCAACGAGGTGCCGTTCCTCGATCGGTTCGAGGCCGCCGCTCGGGCGGGTTTCGAGGCGGTCGAGTTCCTCTTCCCCTACGACCACCCGCCGGAGGAGCTCGCCGCGCGGCTGCGTGCGTTCGGGCTGAAGAACGTCCTCTTCAACATGCCGCCCGGCGACTGGGCCGCCGGCGAGCGGGGCATCGGCGCGCTCCCCGGCCGCGAGCGGGAGTTCCGCGAGGGAGTCGCGCGCGCGCTTCGCTACGCCGAGGCGCTCGGGACGCCGAGCCTGCACGCGATGTCGGGCGTCGTCCCGGCCGGCGCGGACCGCGCCCGTCACCGCGGGACCTATGTCGAGAACCTTCGCCACGCGGTGCGCGAGACCGCAGCCCGCGGGATCACGCTCCTCATGGAGCC
>Ga0137373_10002834_pt1 | contig 19056 bp, 18 predicted proteins | sample SagtaG_5_FD_104912 | JGI IMG/M metagenome (GOLD analysis project Ga0137373, IMG submission 104912) | Vadose zone soil microbial communities from Sagehorn Ranch, Mendocino, California, USA - Sage1_R_80_16 metaG | ecosystem: Environmental > Terrestrial > Soil > Vadose zone | place: USA... | reverse complement strand
GTGCCGGTGCACCGGCTACCAGAAGATCATCGACGCCGTGCACCTGGCGGCCGCGCGGATGTCGGGAGCGGGCGCGTCGTGACCAGGCTGCTGGTCCGGGGGTGCGAGGCCGTCGCCACGATGGACGACGCCGGCACGGAGATCCCCGGCGGGTCGGTGCTGTTCGACGGTGGGGAGATCGCGTGGGTCGGGACCGGCGAACCGCCCGTGGCGGCCGACGAGCTCCTGGACGGCGCCGGCTGCGTGGCCGTCCCGGGACTCGTGAACGCCCACCACCACCTGTACCAGGCGCTCACCCGGGTCCGGGTCCAGGACGGCGGCCTGTTCCGGTGGCTCCAGGAGCTGTACCCGCTGTGGGCGGGGCTCGACGAGGAGTGGGCCCGGACGGCGGCCGCGGTGGGCCTGGCGGAGCTGGCGCTCTCCGGGTGCACCACCAGCACCGACCACCACTACGTGTTCCCCGAGGGCTCCGGCGATCTGCTCCACGCCGAGGTCGACGCCGCGCGCGAGGTGGGCCTTCGGTTCCACCCGTGCCGGGGGTCGATGGACCTCGGGCGGTCCGCCGGCGGTCTCCCGCCGGACTCGGTGATCCAGGACCGGGACACCGTCCTGGCCGAGACGGAGGACGCGGTCCGGCGCCTGCACGATCCCTCGCCCGGCTCCATGCTCCGGATCGCCGTGGCGCCGTGCTCGCCGTTCACCGTGACGGCCGGGCTGATGAAGGAGTCGGCCGCGCTGGCCCGCCGCCTGGGCCTGCGCCTGCACACTCACATCGCCGAGACTCTGGACGAGGAGGAGTACTGCCAGGAGCAATTCGGGATGCGGCCCATCCAGCTGCTGGAGGATCTGGAGTTCCTGGGCTCCGACGTGTGGCTGGCCCACTGCGTGTACCCGTCGGGCGACGACGTCCACCGACTGGCGGACACTGGGACCGGCGTGGCTCACTGCCCCTCGTCGAACCTCCGGCTGGGGAGCGGGATCGCGCCGGTCCGGCGCCTGCTGGACGCCGGCGTGCCGGTGGGTCTGGGCGTGGACGGCTCGGCGTCGAACGACTGGAACGATCTCCTGGGGGAGGTTCGCCAGGCCATGCTCGTGGCGCGCGCGGCCCCCGACCCAGCCGCGCTCTCGGCCCGGGAGGCCCTGCGCGTCGCGACGCGCGGCGGCGCAGCCTGCCTGGGCCGGGAGGACGAGATCGGGTCCCTGGAACCCGGGAAGCGGGCCGACCTGGCCCTGTTCGACGTGACCGGCCTGGCGTTCTCCGGGGCGGACGCGGACCCGGTCGCCGCGCTGGTGTTCTGCGCGCCGCGGAGGGTCCGGGACCTGTTCGTGGAGGGCCAGCGGGTGGTCGCCTCGGGGCGGCTCACCGGGATCGACGAGGACGACCTGGCGGCCGAGGGCCACCGTGTTGCTCGGCGGATCGCCGGAGGAAGGGAGTGAACGGATGAACGCGAAGACAGGACCGGGGGTTCGCGAGCGGGTCAGCCGGGGCATCGGGGTCTCGGCGCCGCGCGTGGACGGCATCCCGAAGGTCCAGGGCAAGTTCGCGTTCGCCAGCGACCTGTGGGCGGAGGGCATGCTGTGGGGCCACACCGTCCGCAGCCCGTACCCCCACGCCAGGGTGCTCTCGATCGACCCGTCCGCGGCGCTCGCCGCGCCGGGGGTGAAGGCCGTCCTGACCATCGACGACGTCCCCGGCAAGCGGACGTTCGGGCTGGAGTTCTCGGACCAGCCCGTGCTGGCCGAGGGCAAGATCCGCTACACGGGCGAGCCGGTCGCGGTGCTGGCCGCCGAGACCCCCGAGGAGGCCCGCCGGGCCGGGGACCTGGTCCGGGTGGAGTACGACGTCCTCCCGGCGGTGACCGACATGGTGGAGGCCCTGGACCCCGGTGCACCGAGGGTCCACGAGTTCGGCAACGTGCTCCGCCACATCCACATCACCCACGGGGACCCGGATGCCGAGGCCGATGTCTGGGTCGAGGGGTACTCCGAGACGGCCATGCAGGACAACGCGCCGCTGGGGCCGGAGGGCGGCCTGGCCGTCCCCGCCGAGGACGGCGGCGTCGACCTGTACGTGAACACCCAGTGGCTCCACGTGGACCTCCAGCAGATCGCCCCGTGCCTGGCGCTCCCCCCGGAGAAGGTCCGGATCACCCTGGCCGGGATGGGCGGCGCGTTCGGCTCGCGGGAGGACGTCCACCTCCAGATCCACGCGTGCATGCTGGCCCTGCGGACGGGCCGCCCGGTGAAGATGTCGTTCGGCCGGGAGGAGTCGTTCGTGGCGCACAAGAAGCGCCACCCGTCGCGGATCTGGATGCGCATCGGGGCGAACCGGGACGGCAAGCTGGTGAACGTCCGGGCCCGGATGGTCATCGACGGCGGGGCGTACGCGTCGTCCTCGCCGGCCGTGATCGCGAACGCCACCACGTTCCTGGCCGGGCCCTACGAGGTCCCGAACGCCCGGCTGGAGGGCACGGCCGTCTACTCGAACAACCCGCCGTGCGGGGCCATGCGGGGGTTCGGGGCGCCGCAGACGTGCTTCGCCGGCGAGGCGCTGATGGACCGGCTGGCCGGCGAGCTGGGGATGGATCCCGTGGAGCTCCGCCTGAGGAACGCGTTGAGGACGGGGTCGGTCCTGCCGACGGGGCAGGTGATCCGGGGGACCGCGCCGGCCCGGGAGTGCCTGGAGGCGTGCCGGGAGATCCCCGAGCCGCCGGATGAGGTGGCCACCGGCCGCGACGCCATCGAGTACCCGGGCGGTGCGGGGAACGTGAGCCGGGGGGAGAACCTCCGGCGGGGCGTCGGATGGGCCCTGGGCTACAAGAACGTCGCGTACAGCGAGGGGTTCGACGACTCCGCCGACGCCAGGGTGACGCTGTTCGCCGCCACCGACGGGCCGGTTGCCTCGATCCACACGGCCGCGGTCGAGTGCGGGCAGGGGCTCCTCACGGTGCTCGGCCAGATCGCGCGGGAGGAGCTGGGGGTGGATGAGGTCGTGTTCGAGCCGCACGACACGGTGGGGATCGGGTCGGCGGGTTCCTCGTCCGCGTCGCGGCAGACCTTCATGGCCGGCGGCGCGGTCCAGCTGGCCTGCCGGGGGGTCCGCGACGAGCTGTTCGAACGGGCCCGCCAGGAGGCCGGAGTCGAGGGCCCGCTGGGGCTCCGGGAGGGCCGGGTGATCGACGCCGAGGGCCGGCTGGTGGCGTTCGTGAACGATCTGCTGGACGGGGGGTCGGTCTCGAAGAGCGCGGTGCACCACCATCGACGGACGCAGCAGTTCGACGAGCACGGGCAGGGCGACATCCACGTGATGTTCGCGTTCGCGTGCGAACGGGCGGTGGTGGAGGTGGACACCGACCTCGGGCTGGTCCGGGTGCTGCAGATCGCGGCGGCCCAGGACGTCGGGAAGGCGCTGAACCCGCAGGCCGTGTACGGGCAGATCGAGGGGGGAACGGCGCAGGGGCTGGGGCTCGCGGTGATGGAGGAGGTCCGGCTGGAGGCGGGGCTGATCAAGAACGCCTCGTTCACGGACTACCTGATCCCGACCATCCTCGACGTGCCGCCGGTGGAGTCGGTGCTGATCGAGGAGCCGGAGCCGGACGTGCCGTTCGGGGCCAAGGGGGTCGGGGAGGCGTCCACGATCGTGTCGACGGCCGCGGTGGTGGCGGCCATCCGCGATGCGACGGGGCTGCCGCTGAACCGGGCCCCGGTGTCGCCGGATGACATCGTGGGGTTGCGCGCGCCGGCGGACGGCGGCCCGGAGCCGCCGGTGCCGGACGTGCCGTGGCAGGTGTCCATCCCGGAGCTCCACGGGATGGGGATGGGACAGCAGGAGCTGATGAAGGCGGAGTAGAGGTTCTTCGAGGAGGCCGCGCGTTCGTGAGCCGGCCGCGGGAGGAGGTCGTTCGAACATGGACCGCAAGACGCTGACCGGTCGCGACTACATCGAGACCAGCGACTGGACCACGGAGGAGATCGACGAGGCCATCGCGGTCGCGTCGGAGCTCAAGGCGAAGTTCAAGGCGGGGGAGCGGCATCGGCTGCTCGAGGACAAGACGCTGTTCATGCTGTTCCTCGACAAGTCCACCCGGACCCGCAACGCCTTCGAGTCCGGCATGACCCAGCTGGGCGGGCACGCCATCTTCCTGGACGCGGACAAGACCCAGGTGGCGCACGGCGAGAGCCCCAAGGACATGGGGATCATCCTGTCGCGGTACGGCCACGGGCTGGCCATCCGGCACGACCTGGTGCCCTACGAGGGGAACACGTGGATGCGGGAGGTCGCGAAGTGGGCGGACATCCCGATCATCAACCTCCAGTGCGACGTGGACCACCCGACGCAGACGCTCGCCGACCTCATGACGCTGCGCGAGCACCGGGGGGAGGACCTCCGGGGTCTTCGGGTCGCCGTCTCGTGGGCGTACGCGCCGTCGTACGCGAAGCCGCTGTCGGTGCCCCAGGGCCTGGCCATGCTGCTCCCGCGGTACGGGATCGACGTGGTGGTCGCGCACCCGCCGGGGTGGGAGTTGATGCCGGAGACCATCGAGAAGGCGAAGAAGGCCGCGGCCGACGGCGGCGCGTCGTTGTCGTTCACGAACTCCATGGAGGAGGCCTTCGAGGGCGCGGACGTGGTGTACCCGAAGTCCTGGGGCCGCCTGGACGCGTTCAGCGACGAGGCCGCGCGGGCCGCGACCGAATACGCCGGGTGGATCTGCGACGTGGAGAAGATGGGCCTGGCGAAGGAGGACGCGCTCTACATGCACTGCCTCCCGGCCGACCGCGGCACCGAGGTCACCGACGAGGTCATCGACGGCAAGTGGTCCGTGGTCTTCGACGAGGCCGAGAACCGCATGCACACCGGCAAGGCCCTGTGTTCCCTGACCATGGGCGGATACGCGAACGGCGCATAGGTCGCTCCGCGGTCGGGTCGACCGGCGCCGGGGCACGGCTCCGGCGCCGGGGCGCTTCACGGAGCGCGTGCCCGGCGCGAGCGGGCGCCCCGCCACGGCCCCGCCGTGACCGCCACGGAGAAGCAGGCCGCCGCCCCGACGAGCTCGGGGAGGGCCGGCCACCAGGCCGGGCGGCCGAGGACCGCCGTGAGGCACCGCGAGTGATCCGGCGTGTCCTCGAGGCCGTGCAGCGTCCCCCGGCACTGCCGTTCGGCCCAGGATTCGGGCTCCATGCTGCGCTGAGCCGACAGCGCGACCGAGGAGATCGAGAAGAACGCGACCAGGAACAAACCGCCCACGATGAGGGCGAGCATCAACGCGTCGAACCACCGGCCTTCGCCCCGCATCTCCCCGTCCTCTTGGCGTCGTTCACCCTATGGGGACGCGGTCGTGCCGACCGGCGTGACGACAGGATCTCCATCGATCCGCGACGGCGTCCACCCTCGTGGAGGCGCCGGGATGCCTGGGCGAGAGGCCGAAGTCCGGCCGCGTCGCCGGTTATGCCCAGATGACGAACGTGACCACCTTGAGGCCCGAGCCCAGGTCACGGACATATGTCGACGAACGGCCGTCGCTGGAGCGGGCCACGGCGCGACCCCAGGCCTGCGCCCGGCCCGAGCTTCCCCGACTCGTGGTGGCGGCCGAAGGGGAGCCGACGGTCGAGAAGCTGTCCAGGTGCGAGTAGATGGTCACCAGCTCGTCGTAGTCGTGCTGGTTCGGGTGCTGGTTGGTGCTGGGGTCGTTCGTGTAGTCCATGCACGTGCCCAGGTTCGGGTTGTTGAAGTTCTCGTCCTGGTGCGCCAGCCCGAATGTGTGCCCGATCTCCTGGCACGTCACCAGGTTCCTCCACGCGGAGGTGTTGTAGGGCGAGCTGTTGAAATAGGTGTCGTTCAGCTTCACCGTGCCCTGGGTGATGTGCACCCCGCCGGTGATCCAGATCTGGGCGATGCCCAGCCATCCCGTGTTCCCGTAGGTCGAGTTGCAGATCTCATCGCGCCCGCTGGTCGGCCGGCACGACCTCGGCTTCGCGCCACCGGGCACGACCACGGTGTCCAGGACCGTCGACTTCGACCAATCGGTCGAGGCCCCGGACAGGGAGGCGTCCCACGTCGACGTTACGTTGTCGCCCAACTGGACCGTGAACGGGTTCGCCGTCCGCGCCCAGTGGTAGCCATTCCAGGAGTGATTGGCCCCCGCGGGGCCGGCGACGAGGGCTACGGTCGCCAGCACGACCGCACCGACGATCACCGAATGACGCGCCATCCGACCCATGACGCCTTCCTTTCGTCCGGGCACTCGACGTCGAGCCGAGCGCGCAACCAAGGGCGCTCCCTGCCTCCCCGGCTGCGGGCGGCGGACGAGGCATTGCGACTATCGCCGGACGGATGGTTTGTCGTCAAACTGCGGCTTTGGGTGCCTCAAGCGGCGTTTCCGTCGGGGCTCGCTCCCGAGCGGCGACGGCTGGGGAATGGGCATCTCGTCATCGTTTCCGACCGTTCATCGACGAGCAGAGTCAGGGTGGGACCGGACGGCAGCTTCGAGGTCAGGCTGGATCCGGGTGGGTATGTGGTCCGGACCATGGTCCCGAATGAGATGGGGGCGCTTCTTGTGCACCAGGACTCGATGGCGGTGTCCGTCGGGAACCATGCGTTCGCTCATGTGGCCCTGTCCGTATGGATTGAGTACCCGTAACTGAGCCGATCCGGCGTGATCTCGATTTGATAGTGGCCGGAGACCGTGGACCGCCTGCTGTGCCACGCCCGGGTCCAGGCGGTGCTGGAGGACAGCTGCGGCAACGCGGTCAGGATGACCACGGCTGCGCACGACCCCACCCCCGCCATGATGCGCCAGCTCCGGTACCGGGACGTCGGGTGCACGTTCCCGGGGTGCGGGTCGAAGCGGTACTCCATCGCCCACCACATCGCGTGGTGGCGACTGGGAGGTCCCACCGAGCTCGGGAACCTGGTGCTGGTGTGCAAGTGGCACCACGTGCGCCTGGTCCACGAGCTGGGGTGGAGCCTGACCCGGCGTGCGGACGGGGAGGTCCGGTGGCACACCCCGGACGGGCGGAGGTTCCGGGCGGGGCCGGGGCCACCACCCCGGGACGGGCCCGATCGTGAACTCGTGGTCGCGTGATCGGGTCGATGCTTCGATCCGGGCTTTCCGGTGGACAGGAGAACGGAACTCTCGCGACGCCATGATCAGTGACTGCCCGCCTCGGGTCCGGTGCTAGACTCGCCGGGCTATGCGAACGGTCTGACTGACGACACCTGATCGCCGGACGCACTTCGCGGTCCGGCCGTCGTTCCCGTGCTTTCTTGACCGGAGACCGTTCCCATGACTCCCGACGCTCGTGCCGCTGTTCGAAGGCTTGCGCTCGCTCGCGCGATCTCGCTGACCGGTGGGGCCGCTTCGTTCGCCGCGCTGAACGTCGCCATCTACGAACGGACCCACTCGCCCGGAGGGGTGGCGGCGTCGCTGCTGCTGACGTGGGGGACCGGCGGGATCGCCGGCATATTCGCCGGGTCGCTGGGGGACCGGTTCGACCGCAAGAGGCTCATGGTCGTGAGCGACCTCGCCGGGGCGGCCGTGTTCGGCGTCATGGCGTTCGTGGACGATCCGGGGTGGCTCATCGGGTGGGCCTTCCTCTCGGCCCTGGTGGAGTCGCCCTTCCTGGCGGCCTCGGCGGCGGCCATCCCGAACCTCGTGGACGACGAGCACCTCGGATGGGCGAACGGCCTGGTCGCGCTCGGTGCGAACGCGGGGATCGTCGTCGGCCCGCTCGTGGGCGGCGTCCTGGTGGCCCTCGCCGGGCCCGGGCTGGTGTTCGGGCTCAACGCGGTGTCGTTCGTGGGGTCGGCGGCCCTGGTGTGGTCGGTGACCAGCCCGTTCTCGGGGCGGCGCGACGACGCGTCGGAGCACGTGGGGGTGTGGGCCGGCTTCCGGTTCCTGTCCCGGGACCGCGTGCTCCGGGCCCTGGCGCTCGCGTGGATCCCACTGATGTTCGGGCAGGGGATGACGCTGGTGGCGGACGTGCCCCTGGTCGAACTGTTCGGCGCGGGGGGAACGGGCTACGGCATCCTGATCTCGTGCTGGGGGCTGGGCTCGATCCTGGGCACGCTGAGCGGCCGGTACCTCAAGGGCCGGACGGAGCCCCTGGCGTTCGCGGCCGGCGCCTGCGTGGTCGCCGTGACCGCCGTCCTCACCGGGCTGTCGCCCTGGTTCGGGGGGGTGCTGGGGGCGATCTTCCTGATGGGTGTGGGCGACGGCACCCAGGTCGTCGCGCAACAGGGCATCGTCCAGCGGCGAACGCCCGACGCGGTGAGGAGCCGGGTCGCGGCGGGGTACGAGTCGGTGGCCCACCTGTCGCTGGCGGTCTCGTTCGCCCTCGCCGGACCCGTGGTCGCGGCCCTCGGCCCGCGCGGGACCTACGTCCTCGGCGGCGTGGTGGGCCTCCTCGCGATCCCGGCCGTGATCCCCGCTCTGGAATCCAGGAGGGCGGCCTCCGTCCCGCCGGCCTACTCGGCGGACGAGACGGAGACCACGGCCTCCACCTCGTAGCCGGCGGCCCGAAGCTGGTCGGCGCCGCCGCGGTCGAGGGCCAGGATGATGCACGCCACCGTGCAGCCGTGGGCCTCCACGGCCTTCGCCGCGCGCCCGACCTGGTGGCCCGTGGTGCTCACGTCCTCGATGAGCGCGACCACCGCTCCCGGTTCGGGGTAGCCCTCCACCTGCGTGCGCGTGCCGTACGCTTTGGCCTCCTTGCGCACCACGATCATCGGGAGGCCGGTCTCCAGGGCCACGGCGGCGAGCAGCAGTGTGGCCGCGCCCTCCGGCGCGGCCAGGTGGGTCACCCCCGCCGGCAGCAGCTCCCGGACCCGCCCCGCCACCTCACGGAGCAGCGCCGGATCCGCCAGGAACCGGAACTTGTCGAAGTACACACTGGAGCGCCGGCCGGACGAGAGCACGAAGTCGCCGTGGAGCTCCGACACGGCCAGCAGCCGCGCCGCGAGGTCGTCCGATCTTGCGTTCGGCGCTTCGTTTCCGGGTTCGCCGGCCATGGCGCGCTAGCATAGGTCCCCGACATGGGCCTGTACCGCTCTCTCCGGCCGCTCGTCTTCGCGGCGCCGCCGGAGACGGCCCATCGCATGGCCGGCACGCTCCTCGAGCTCCCCCTTCCGTGGCGGTGGATCGGAGGCGCCACCGACGACGCCGCCCTCCGAACGGACCTCGCCGGCATCCGGCTGCGGAACCCCATCGGGCTGGCCGCCGGGTTCGACAAGCGGTGCCGAGTGCTGCACTCGCTGGGGAGGCTCGGGTTCGGGTACTTGGTCGGCGGGACCATCACCTCGAAGCCGAGGGACGGGAACCCGAGACCGCGCATCGTCCGGTATTCCCGACGGGGCGCCATGGTGAACTCCATGGGCCTGCCGAACCCCGGCCCCGAGGTCGCCGCCGCGAACCTCCGCCGCCACCCCCGCACCGCACCCAGGTTCGTCAGCATCGCCGATGAGGATCTCGCCGACGTCGTCCGGAGCTTCGAGCTCCTCGAGACCCACGCCGACGCCATCGAGCTCAACGCCTCCTGCCCCAACGTCTCGTGGGGCCGGGACCGCGACACCGAGCAGCACCTCCGCGAGCTGGTGCGGGCCCTCGTCCTGCGGACAGCCAAGCCGCTGTTCGTGAAGCTCCCCCCGTTCGCCTCGGACCGGGAGCGCCAGGCCATCACCGCCCTGGCCGTGGTGGCCGCGGAGTCGGGCGCCGCCGGCCTCACGTGCTCGAACACCAGGCCGGTCCTCGACCGCCGCCAGGCCGTCGGCACCGGCGGCCTCTCCGGGCGGCCCCTGTTCGAACGGACGATCGAGGCCGTGCGCGCCGTCAGGGAGGCCACGGGGGGCCTGGTCCCCGTCAACGCATGCGGTGGCATCTCCACGGCCGCCGAGGCCCTGGCGTGCCTGAAGGCCGGCGCCACCACCGTCCAGGTCTACACGGCGCTGGTGTACGAGGGGCCTCGTCTCCTCCGGCAGCTCACGCGGGGACTGGACACGGCCCTCGGATCCGGCAGCAGCTCGGCGGCCACCGTGACGTCCGCCGCGTAGCTCGGGTTGCCTCGGCCTCGTCCGGCCGGGCAAGATGGCGCGGCCCCGGGGAGGTTCGAACCCTTGTCCCAGCACACCACGGAGACCGCGGCGCCATCGTCGCGGTCGACGCTGCCCCCGGCCGTCCGGCTGGAGGGCCTCGTGAAACGGTTCGGCGACGTCGTCGCGGTGGGCGGCGTCGACCTGGACATCCTGCCGGGCGAGTTCTTCTCGCTCCTCGGCCCGTCCGGCTCCGGGAAGACGTCCTGTCTGCGCATGATCGCGGGGTTCGAGGCGCCGACGGAGGGCCGGGTCCACCTCGACGGACGGGACGTCACCGCGCTCCCCCCGTACCAGCGGGACGTCAACACCGTGTTCCAGGACTACGCCCTGTTCCCCCACATGACCGTGATCGAGAACGTCGAGTACGGCCTGCGCGTCCGCAGGATCCCCCGGGACGAACGTCGCAACCGCGCGCACGAGGCGCTCGAGATGGTGCGCCTGCACGGGTTCGACCGGCGCAAGCCCGCCCAGCTCTCGGGCGGCCAGCGACAGCGGGTGGCGCTCGCGCGGGCCCTGGTGAACCGCCCCAAGGTCCTGCTCCTCGACGAGCCCCTCGGCGCGCTCGACCTCAAGCTCCGCCAGCAGATGCAGATCGAGCTGAAGGGGATCCAGCACGAGGTCGGGCTGACGTTCGTCTACGTCACCCACGACCAGGAGGAGGCGCTCACGATGAGCGACCGCATGGCGGTGATGAACGCCGGGCGGATCGAACACGTCGGCACCCCCGCGGAGGTGTACGAGCAGCCGGCCACGGGGTTCGTGGCCGGGTTCGTGGGCATCAGCAACGTGCTGGAGGGGGATGTGGCCGGGGCCATCACCGGCTCGCCGAACGCCTTCACGGTGCGACCGGAGAAGATCGCCCTGGTCGAACCGGACCACGAAGTCGGCCCGGGGCAGAGCACCGTGACCGGCCACGTCCGCGAAGTTGTCTATCTCGGTGCCTCGACTCGCTACATCGTGGCGCTCGACCCCGGCGGCGAGTTGGTGGTTACTCAGCAGAACCTGGCCACGTCCTCGATGGAGGCCCTGCAGGTGCAGGGGAAGCCCGTCCGGCTGCTGTGGGACGCCCAGCTGAACCGGCCGGTCGAGGAGTCCCGGGGCGGCGCGCCCGCCGACGGAGAAGGGGGTAGGGGATGAAGCGAGCACGGATGGTGCTGGCGCTGGGGGCGGTGCTGGCCATGATGGCGACCGCCTGCGGCAAGGGAGGCGGCGGCGGAACGACGATCTACGACTCGGTCGGGAAGGGCGAGGGCGCCCTGAAGCTCATCGCCTGGAACGGGTACACCGAGAGCGGAGAGGCCGACAAGACCGTTGACTGGGTCACGCCGTTCGAGGACGAGAGCGGCTGCAAGGTCTCCGTCACGTACGCGGACACCTCGCCGGAGATGGTGACCCTGATGCGCCAGGGCGGGGGCAAGGTCTACGACGGCGTGTCGGCCTCCGGCAACGCCACGAACCTGCTCATCGCGCACGGCGACGTCGCCGGCATCGACGTGGACAAGATCATCCCGGACTACGAGACGATCGTGATGGACTCGCTGAAGGCGCCCGGGCACAACAAGGTCGACGGCGGGCACTACGGTGTCCCGTACATGTGGGGCCCGAACTTCCTCATGTACAACACCGACGTCGTCACCGAGAAACCCGACAGCTGGGACGTGGTGTTCGAGACCGAGCTGAACGGCCAGCCCAACCCGTACGCCGGGAAGGTCACCGCGTACAACGACGCGATCTACATCGCGGACGCGGCACTGTACCTCAAGGCCCACCGTCCGGAGCTCGGGATCGACGACCCGTACGAGCTCAACGACGATCAGCTGAACGCTGCCGTGGACCTGCTGAAGCAGCAGAAGACGCTCGTGTCCAAGTACTGGGCCGCCTACACCGAGGAGATCGACGGGTTCGGCTCGGGCGACATGGTGGTGGGCACGGCCTGGCCGGTGAACTACACCTACGCGAAGGCCGACACCCCGGTGGCGTTCACGTTCCCGAGCGAGGGCATGACCGGATGGGCGGACACGTGGATGATGTCGAGCAACGCCCCCCACCCCAACTGCATGCTGAAGTGGATGCAGTGGACGATGAAGCCGGACATCCAGCTGCAGGTCGCGGAATGGTACGGCGCCACGCCCTCCATCAAGACCGCGTGCGACCAGCTGCGGAAGGACATCGGGACCGACGCCGACGATGCGTACCACTGCGGTGACGACGCGTTCCTGGGGGGTCTGTACCTGTGGAAGGTGCCGCTGCCGGACTGCGGGAACGGCAAGCAGGATTGCGCCGACCTCAACACGTGGACCGACAAGTGGACGGAGATCACCGCGGGGTAGCGACCGGCCGTCTGGCCGCCTGGCTCCACCGCCATCGGGGCGCACAGCTCGCGCTGACACTGGGGCCGCCACTGGGGTGGATGCTGGTCGTCTACCTGGCGGCCCTGGTGCTCCTGTTCGTCACGTCGTTCTGGAGGCTGAACCCGCTCACGCAATTCATCGAGCGGACCTTCACCCTGCAGAACTACCACCAGCTCCTCACGGAGTCGTCGTTCCGCACGGTGGCGATCCGGACGGTCGGCATGGCCGCCGCGGTGACGCTCACCGACATCGCGCTGGCGTTTCCGGTCGCGTACTACGCGGCCCGGATCGCCACCCCCCGGGTCCGCAACGCCCTCCTGGTGGCGGTGGTCCTCCCGCTGTGGACCTCCTACCTGGTCCGGGTGTTCGCGTGGAAGACCATCCTGGAGGGCGGCGGGCCGGCCCAGTGGCTCCTGCAGCACATCGGCCTTGGCGGGATCCGGCTGACGTTCTCGAACTGGGCCATCTGGATCGCATTCACGTACCTGTGGCTGCCGTTCGTGATCCTGCCGATCTACGCGGCGCTCGAGCGGATCCCCCCGTCGTACCTCGAGGCCAGCGGCGACCTGGGGGCCCGGGCCGGGCGGACGTTCCGGCAGGTGGTGTGGCCCCTGGCGCTGCCGGGGGTGGTGGCCGGGTCGATCTTCGCGTTCTCGCTCACCCTCGGCGACTACATCACGCCCGAGCTGGTGGGCAACACGAAGTTCATCGGGAACATCGTGTCGGACAAGGTGGGGGTGATCGGCGACCTGCCGTTCGCGGCGGCGTACTGCATGGTCCCCGTGGCCATCATGGCCGTCTACCTGTTCATGGCGCGCCGCCTGGGCGCGTTCGAGGCGCTGTAGCCATGGCGTACCGGGCCGCGACCGTGTCGGCCGCCGCCGGACTGAGCTCGGCCGGCGTGGAGTCGCGGGCCACCCGCATCCTCCTCCGCCTCGCCACCTGGTTCGTCCTCGCCTTCCTGTACCTGCCGCTGGTGATCGTCATGGTGTACGCGTTCAACGAGAGCCGGAGCCAGAACTGGCCCCCCTCCGGGTTCACCACGCACTGGTTCGGGGTCACGTTCGGGAACGAGGAGTTCCGGGCCGCGCTGTGGCTGTCGGTGAAGGCCGCGCTGGGGGCGACGACCGTCGCTCTGCTGCTCGGGTCGGCCGCAGCGTTCGCCGTCCACAGGTTCCGGTTCTTCGGCCGGAACGTCGTCTCCTTCGTCCTGGTGCTGCCGATCGCGCTCCCCGGCATCCTCACGGGCATCGCGCTGAACTCCGCGATCAACTTCAGCGGGATCCCGTTCTCGCTGCTCACGATCATCGTGGGCCACGCCACCTTCTGCGTGGTGGTGGTCTACAACAACGTGATCGCGAGGCTCCGGCGCTCGTGGGGGTCGATCGTGGAGGCCAGCATGGATCTCGGCGCCGACGGCTGGCAGACCTTCCGGCACGTCACGTTGCCGAACATCGCCACGGCGCTGGTGGCAGGGGGCCTGCTGGCGTTCGCGCTGTCGTTCGACGAGATCATCGTCACGAAGTTCACGGCCGGGGCCCAGGAGACGCTCCCGATCTTCATCCTGAACAACATCCACCGGCCCAGGAACCGGCCCCTCGTCAACGTGGTGGCCCTGGTGGTGATCGTGGCTTCGCTGATCCCGGTGTCCCTGGCCCAGCGCCTCACGCAGGACCGGACCTCGCGCGAGGTGGCCGCCCGTCCCTCCGCGCTCGAACCCGCTCCGTAGGCCCGAATCGAGCCCGCCGTCAACCGTCGTGGTCGACCGGAGGGCTGGTCTGGTTTGGGCGTTTCGTCCGGCGGGAACGCCGCCTGGTGGACGGCATCGGGTGCCCGCCTGCACGGAAAGGAGCAGCTCACATGCGCGGACGGGTCGCCTTCGTCGTTCTCCTGTGCCTGGCCGGCCTCTCCTCGGGGCCGTGGGCCTCGGCCTCCACCTCGCCGCCGCTGCCGGGCAGCATGGCCGCCATCGGCGACTCGATGACGCGGGCCGCCGACGTGTGCTGCTGGTACGGGGACCACCCCCACCAGTCGTGGAGCACCGGCGACACGTCGTGGGACGGCATCAACAGCCACTACGAGCGCATCCTGGCGCACAAGGCGGGGATCGCCGGCCACAACTTCAACGACTCCAAGTCCGGCGCCCGCATGTCCGACGCGCCGGGACAGGCAGGCCAGGCGGTCTCCCAGTCGGCGAAGTACGTGACGATCCTCATGGGCGCGAACGACGTGTGCAGGCCCTCGATCGACACGATGACGCCCGTGGATACGTTCCGGGCGCAGCTCCAGCAGACGCTATCGGCGCTGGAATCGGGGCTCCCCGGCAACGCGCACATCTTCGTGGCGAGCATCCCGAACATCCTTCAGCTGTGGCAGCTGTTCCACGACAACGACCTCGCGGAGCTCATCTGGTCGGAGGCGAACATCTGCCAGTCGATGCTCTCGACGTCGAACACGGACGCGGACCGCCAGGCGGTGCTCGACCGGGAGGTCGCGTTCAACGTCGTGCTGGGGGAGGAGTGCGCGAAGTACGCGAACTGCCGGTTCGACAACCTGGCCGTCTTCAACTACCAGTTCTCCGGGAGCCAGGTCAGCAAGCTCGACTTCTTCCACCCCAGCCTGTCGGGGCAGGCGGCGCTGGCCCAGGTGACCTGGGCCGCGTCGTGGTGGAGCGGGCTGTAGGGAGGGATCGCCGGGGAGCGACCGACGGGCCGGCCGCTCCCCGGCGGGATCGTTCGGGTCAGCCGGCGCGGCGCTGCAGCCACGCCGTGCGAAGGGCCAGGAGGGCGTAGCCGCCGCCCCCGCCGCCCCCTCCGCCGCCGCCCCCGCCGCCTTGGAGGAAGACGAAGTAGATGAGGGCGTACACGGCGGCCCCGATGGCCAGGTACAGCAGGAGCCACTTCATCCACCTGCTGCCGCTCCCTCCGTACCCGGAGCGTGCACTCTGGTCGCTCATGTGGGCCTCCTCGCTGCCGGGGCGCCTCTTCATGGATCTACCCGCGGGAGGGGGGAGCGGTTTGCGGCCGGGCGGGATCCGTGGGTGGACTGGACACAACTGTCCGGCCGAACGGACCTAGAGGTACTGTCCCGGGCGATCGGGGCGCGCCTCGTCGGGCTGTCCCGGTCCCCGGCCGGCGGGCCCGGGGAATCCGGCCGGGAGGCCCCGGCGGCGGATCTCGGCGAGCTGCTGCATGGCCTGCTGCTGCTGGGCCACGATGGCCGCCTGGATCCCGTGGAACAGGCCCTCCAGCCAGCCCACCAGCTGCGCCTGGGCCACCCGCATCTCGGACTCGGTGGGGACGCCCTCCAGCGGGAGGATGAACCCTTGGAGCTCCTGTTCGAGCTCGTTGGGCAGGATCTCCCGGAGCTCCTCCACGGACCGCTCGTAGATCGCCCGGAGCCGGGTCCGGCCCTGTTCGTCGAGGGGTGATCCCCGGGTCTCCTCCAGCAGCTCCCGGACCATCGACGCGATCCGCAGGAGCTTCCCCGGCTCGGTGATCGCGTCCTTCGATTCGTCCGGGGACTCCTCCGGGGACTGCTTCGGGTGCTGTCCGGGGGGAACCGGGATCGCGACGAGCGGCACGCCGGGGGTCAGCGGCTCCGGCGCCGCCTGGTCCTCGGGGGTCTCGCTCATCGACCCACCGTAGCAGCCGGAGGTTGCCGGGGCGCCGGGATCAGGGGACCAGGTACCGAAGCAGGAGGGCCTCGGCCAGGCAGGCCCGCTCCAGCTCCAGCAGGTCGATGCTCTCGTTCTCCGCGTGCGCGTGGCCCCGGCGGTCCTCCACCCCGGTGAGCAGGAGCGCCCCCTCCGGCCACCGCGCGGCGAAGTCGGCCACGAACGGGATGGAACCGCCGGCGCCGATGTCGACGGGGTCCACCCCCCACGCGTCCCGGAAGGCCCGCCGTGCGGCGTCGTAGACCGGGCCCTCCGCCCGGACCCGGTGCGGCTCGCCGGCCCCGCCGGGGTGCACGGTGACCTCGGCCCCCCACGGCGCGTTCGTCTCCAGGTGTTTGGCCAGCGCGTCCCGCGCCCGGTGGGCGTCGTCGCCGGGGGCCAGGCGGAGGCTGACCTTGGCCCGCGCCACCGGCACGATCTGGTTCGAGGCCTCGTCCACCCGCGGCGCGTCCAGGCCCAGCACCGCCACCGCGGGCTTCACCCACAGGCGCTCGGTGATCGAGCCCTCCCCGATGAGCCGGAGCCCGGGCCGGGCCCCGATGTCGGCCCGGTACTCGTCCTCGGTGAGGTCCGCCGCCGGGCGCTCGCCGGTGGCCAGGCCGGGGACGGCCACGTTCCCCCGTTCGTCGTGCAGGGTGGCCAGGAGCCGGGCCAGCGCCGTGATGGCGTCCGGCACCGGGCCCCCGTACATGCCGCTGTGGACGGCGTGGTCGGCCACCCGGACCTCCACCGCGCAGTCCACCAGCCCCCGGAGCGTGGTGGTGAGGCCCGGCACGCCGGTGTCCCAGTTCGACGTGTCCGCCAGCACGATGACGTCGGCGGCGAGGTCGTTGCCGTGGGCCTCCAGGAACCGGCCCAGGTTCGGCGAGCCGGCCTCCTCCTCGCCCTCGATGAACACCTTCACGCCGACCGGCGGCCTGGCCCCGTGGGCCCGGAGGGCGGCCGCGTGGACCACCACCCCGGCCTTGTCGTCGCACGAGCCCCGCCCGTACAGGCGGCCCTCGCGCTCGGCCGGTTCGAACGGCGGAGACAGCCACGCCTCCTCGGGCCCGGGCGGCTGCACGTCGTGATGCGCGTACAGCAGGACTCTCGGCGCGCCGGCCGGCCCGGGGACGTCGGCGAACACCGCGGGCGCGGCGCCCTCCAGCTCGAGCAGGCGGACGCCCTGGGCCCCGGACGCCTCCAGGATCTCCGCCGTGGCCTCCGCCGACGCCTGCACGTGCGCCGGATCGAACCCGGGGAACGACACCGAAGGTATCCGGACCAGCCCCTCCAGCTCGTCGCGGACCCGGTCGAAGTCGTCGTGCACCCGCTGCCGCAGATCCTCGTGATCGGTCATGGCACGAACGATAACGGCCCGTTCCGGGGTCCGGCGCCCGCAGCCGGCCCCCTCATGCCCCTTGGTTCGAGGCATGTTCGCGGAGCTCCACCCGGCGGATCTTCCCGCTCACGGTCTTCGGGAGCTCCGCCACGAACTCGATCTCGCGCGGGTACTTGTACGGGGCGGTGACGCGCTTGCAGTGTTCCTGGAGCTCACGGACCAGGTCCGGGCCGGCCTCGAAGCCCGGCGCCAGGATCACGTACGCCTTCACGATCTGGGTCCGTTCGGGATCGGGCTTGCCCACCACCGCCGACTCCGCCACCGCGGGGTGCTCCACCAGCGCCGACTCCACTTCGAATGGCCCGATCCGGTACGAGGCCGAGATGATCACGTCGTCGCTCCGCCCCACGAACCACAGGTAACCGTCCTCGTCGCGGGTGGCCCGGTCGCCGGTGAAGTACCAGCCGTTCCGGAACGCGGCGGCGGTGGCGTCGGGGTCGCGCCAGTACTCCTTCATCAGGCCCACCGGGCGGTCGGGCTCCACCCGGAGCGCGATGTGGCCCTCCTGGCCAGCGGCGAGGCGGTTCCCGTCGTCGTCCACGACGTCCACGTCGTGGGTGGGGGTGGGACGGCCCATGGACCCCGGCTTCACCGGCAGGCACGGGAAGTTCGCCACGATGTTCACGGTCTCGGTCTGTCCGTAGCCGTCGTAGATCGTGGTGCCGGTGGCCTCCTTCCACACCTTGATCACCTCCGGGTTGAGTGGCTCGCCGGCGGAGACGCTGTGCCGGACCCGGGACAGGTCGAACTCGCCGAGGCGCAGCTGGACCAGGGCCCGGAACAGCGTGGGCGGGGCGCAGAACGTGGTGACGCCGGAGCGCTCCAGGACCCGGAGCGTGAGCTCGGGATCGAGCTTCCCCCGTTGGTCCCACAGGAACACCGAGGCGCCCACGCGCCACTGGCCGAACAGCTTGCCCCACGCCGCCTTGGCCCAGCCCGTGTCGCTCACGGTCCAGTGGAGGTCCCCTTCGGTGAGGTCCTGCCAGAACCGCGCGGTGATCTCGTGGCCGGCGCCGTACGAGGCGTGGGTGTGCAGGACCATCTTCGGAGAGGCCACCGTGCCGCTGGTGAAGTAGATGAGCAGCGGGTCGTCCTTCGAGGTGGGACGGTCCTCCGGGGCGGCCTCGGAGGCCCGTTCGACCATTTCCGCATACGACGTCCACCGCCCGCCGGGCCGCTCGCCCACCACGACGAGGTGCTTCAGCGTGGGGCACCGGTCCAGGACCTCCTCGACCTTCGCCGCGCCCTCGGGATCGGTGACGGCCACGGAGGCCTCGGACGCGTTCACCCGGTACTCGATGTCCCTCGCGGAGAGCTGGACGGTCCCCGGCATGGGCACGCTGCCCTGGCGGGCCATGCCCAGCAGCAGCTCGTACCACTCCGGGATCCTGGGGAGCATGACGAACGCGCGATCCCCCCGGTCCACCCCCAGCCCGTCGAACGCGTTCGCCACCCGGTTCGACGCGCGGGAGAGATCGGCGAACGTGAGCTCCCGGCGGTTCTCGCCGGCCGGGTCCACGGCCACCAGCGCGGTCTTCCAGGGCTTGCGGGCCACCCACCC
>Ga0137373_10002833_pt1 | contig 19056 bp, 25 predicted proteins | sample SagtaG_5_FD_104912 | JGI IMG/M metagenome (GOLD analysis project Ga0137373, IMG submission 104912) | Vadose zone soil microbial communities from Sagehorn Ranch, Mendocino, California, USA - Sage1_R_80_16 metaG | ecosystem: Environmental > Terrestrial > Soil > Vadose zone | place: USA... | reverse complement strand
TTGTGAACAGTGTGCTTACATTAGAGCTACTTAAAGTATTAACTATAATGCCCTCATTTAAAAATGTAGGGTCTCGCCTGAAAGGCCCTTATGATGCAGGCCCCGACAAACAACCCGCATATCACACACTGGATTTTTTTATTGCTTATGAGGTTATTAAAAATGTTCGCGTCTTTGCCGACCTGCACAATATTACTGCGCAACGATATTTTGATATACCCGGTTACAATAGCAAGAGATTTAATATGATGGCAGGCGCTGCAATCAAACTGTAAAAATAAATTTCATCAACGTTTAAAAAATCCAACTATGTCACTGCAAAAAATCAATCCGCGCACAATCATTCTGTTGATAACAATTTGCGTGGTAGCTATCCTGAGACTAATTACAAATTTCACTGATCATTTAGGTCCGATTTCCAATTTTACGCCTATTGGTGCAATGGCTTTATTTGGAGGCGCTTATTTTACAGGCAAAGTGAAACCATTTATCTTCCCGCTATTTTCATTGTTCATTAGTGATGTCGTGCTCTCCTTTACTGTTTTATCACAGTTCAGGTCTGGCCTGCTTTATAGCGGCTGGTATTGGACTTATGGTGCCTTTGCACTAATAACACTCGCAGGAAAAATCATCATTAAAGACGCCACTATAAAAAATATTTTTTTAGCTGTAATTGTCGCTACAATTATTCATTGGCTTGTTTCTGATATTGGAGGATGCTTAAATGAAAAATCTTTTGAGGCAGGATTTACATTATATCAGCAACGTTTACTTACAGCTATTCCATACGAATTAAGATTTATTGCAGGCACTTTAATTTATGGAACAATTATGTTTGGCTTTTTTGAATGGATGAAGCAAAAATATCCTCAATTAAAAATAACAGGAGCGATATAAATTCTCATTTTATTTAGTCATTGCAAAAACATTTTTTATGAAAGCTTGTTCATTTCTTCCTGCTGCAACAAAGATGATATATGATATGGGTCTTCAACACTTTCTTTATGGTGTAACCTTTGAATGTTTTCCAAAGGCAATAGAGGAAAAGCCAAAGCTCGTGCGCTGTATGCTCGAAGGAAAAAAATATTCCAGTATTGAAATTGACAAAATATTTTCTGCTTCCAAAGCACAGGGAAGAAGTCTCTACTATGTAGAAGAAGCATTGCTGGAGCAAATTCAGCCAGATATTATTTTCACGCAGGATGTTTGTGAAGTGTGCCAGATAGATACACAGTGTACCGCAGCAGCAATTGCGAAGCTTAAAAAGCAACCTCTGTTAATTCCGCTCACACCACAGAATCTCGATGATGTGTGTCATACTGCTATTATTATTGCGTCTGCACTTGGTCAGGAAGAAAAGGCTTACAATTATCTCTCTGCTTTAAAGAATAGAACAGATGCTATTCTCAACACTTTGCGTATGGAGCGGATGCCACTTAAGCGCGTATCGTTATTGGAATGGATTGAACCAATTTATAATTGTGGACATTGGATTCCTTTTCAAATAGCACAGGCCGGAGGCATTGACATGCTTAGCAACCCTGGTGGTGATTCGATAGTAACAGCATGGGAAAAATTTGTAAAGTATAATCCTGAAATATTGGTGATTGCTCCTTGCGGTTTTGAAATAAAACGTTCGTCAGAAGAACTGTATCTGCTTAAACAAAAAGAAGGATGGCATCAATTGCAGGCGGTTAAGCGTAAGCAGGTTTATCTGGTAGATTACGATTTGTTTACACAGCCAAGTGCATCTACATTAACAGATGGTATTGAATTGCTCGCTGCATTATTTCATCCTGATTTATTTACAGTTCCTGAACATCTGAAAAGTAAATTTATTGATGTGTGCAGGCATGTTCCTGAATTTAATTTATTGTGAGCCGAACCTTGGTTTGCTACTATTGTAATCTACTTCAAAATGATTTTTATGATCCGGCTTTTGTATTTCATAGAATCGTTCCTTATGAAATCCCTTCGTCTGTAGTACTTGTGGCAACAAGTGACGTGTCCCCAGGTCATTTTGCATAAAAGAAAGTTTTATCAAATGAATGATAAGTATCAAGCAACACTAATCTTTATTACCGGCGGTGCACGAAGCGGTAAAAGCAATTATGCACAACAACAGGCATCGGCACTGTCCGCCAATCCTGTTTATGTTGCCACCGCAAAAGTTTATGCAAATGATGAAGACTTTAAACAACGGGTGCAACGACATATTGCAGACAGAGATAAAAACTGGACAACCATTGAAGAGCAACTGTATGTAAGTAAACTTTCGTTAGAAAACAAAGTAGTTGTAATTGATTGTGTAACGCTTTGGCTCACTAACTTTTTTTCTTTATACAAATGTGATACATATCAATCTTTACAAGCCATCAAAAATGAAATAGATGCTTTGCAAAACATTTCTGCAACATTCTTAGTTATCAGCAACGAAATAGGAATGGGTGTTCATGCAGAAACAGAAACCGGAAGAAGATTTACAGATTTGCAAGGTTGGGCGAACCAATACATTGCGTCTAAAGCAAACAAAGTAGTACTCATGATTAGTGGCATTCCTGTAACAATAAAAGACAAACAATGATAACAGCTTATATGAATTGGAGTGGTGGCAAGGATTCCGCGCTTTGTTTATACAGCGATTGAGTCAGGAAAGTTTGATATTACGCAGTTGCTTACCAGTGTAAATAAAGTTCATGACCGTATATCCATGCACGGTGTAAGAAGAGCTTTGTTGCAGGCACAGGGTGAGTCCATAGGCATTCCTTTGCAAACTATTGAACTCGCTGAACAAGCCGGCATGGAAGAATACGAACAGCACATGCTGCTCAAAGTAAACGAGTTGAGGCAAGCAGGTTATACCCATGCCATATTTGGTGATATTTTTTTGGAAGATCTAAAATTATATCGTGAGAAAAAATTAATAGAAGCGGGCATTGAATGCGCTTTTCCATTATGGAAAATTGATACAACAGAATTAATAAAAGAATTTATCGAGCTTGACTTTAAATCCATTATTGTTTGCATAAATGAAAAATATCTGGACAAAAGTTTTTGCGGACGGATGATTGATGAATCTTTTATAAATGATCATCCACCTGGCGTTGATGTATGTGGAGAAAATGGAGAGTTTCATTCCTTCGTCTTTGACGGGCCGATATTTAAAGAACCTGTCGCATTTGCAAAAGGTGAAATCGTGCGCCGCTTATATGAAGCACCAAAGAATACAGACAATAGTTGTTACACCACTCCCGACACATCACAATATGGTTTTTATTTCTGCGATCTCCTACCACTTTAAAATTTTTAAATGAAATCACTACAAGAACAATTAGAATACATCATCAATCATAAAACAAAACCATTAGGCGCATTGGGAAGGCTGGAAGAAATCGCCTTGCAGGTCGGGTTGATACAGCAAACGGTCCATCCTTCTATTGAGCATCCGCATATCGTTGTATTTGCCGGTGATCATGGTATTGCGGCAACAGGTTTGGTGAATTCTTATCCACAATCCGTTACTGCACAAATGGTGTTCAACTTTATAAACGGAGGCGCCACGATCAATGTGTTTTGTAAACAGTATAACCTACAATTAAAAGTAGTTGATGCAGGAGTAAATTGTGATTTTAATGGAATAGAATGCCCTGCATTTATCAATGCTAAGATTGCAAATGGTACAAAGAATTATACAGAAACAAATGCAATGAGTGAGCAAGAGGCAATATTGGCAATTGAAAAAGGAAAACAGATCGTGATTCAAATAGCTCGTACAGGCTGTAACTGCATTGGTTTTGGCGAAATGGGAATTGGTAATACTTCATCTGCTTCTTTAATTATGAGCGCCATTACCAAATTATCGGTTGAAGCATGTACGGGAAGAGGAGCAGGCGCAAATGATGTGCAACTGCAAACAAAAATTAAAAAGCTGCAACAAGTATATACATTTCATGAGTTGCAGCATCATGCTCACAACCCTATACAATTGCTGAGTAAAGTGGGCGGCTTTGAAATTGCGATGCTGACAGGAGCATACATACAAGCAGCACATGAAAATATGGTAATTGTTGTTGATGGGTTTATTTCCACCGCCGCGTTACTTGCGGCAAAAATATTCAACTCTCATATTTTAGAGAACTGCGTTTTCGCACATACAAGCGGAGAAAAAGGACATGAACAAATGCTCGCCTATCTCAACGCAAGACCTTTACTCAATTTAGGTATGAGGTTAGGCGAAGGAACCGGTTCAGCATTAGCAATACCATTAATACAATCTGCCGTAAATTTTTTAAATGAAATGGCAAGTTTTGAAAGCGCCGGGGTATCTTCTGTTTAAAAGAAGTGAAAAATGAAAAAGATTATTTTTTATGAAGCAAGATTATTCTTTACTGCCATGATGTTTTTTACGCGCCTGCCAGTACCCCGTTATATTGATCATGGCAGCGAATACCTGCAGAGATCATCAAAATATTTTTCATGGATAGGAGTAATAGTTGGAGCTATTACAGCTTTATCAACATTTTTGTTTCTTTACTTGTTCAGCACTCAAGTATCTGTTCTGCTTGGAATGGTTACAGGTATCCTCGCAACAGGTGCTTTTCATGAAGATGGCTTTGCAGACGCGTGCGACGCTTTTGGAGGTGGCTGGACAAAAGACAAAATACTCGCCATAATGAAAGACAGCAGGCTTGGAACTTTTGGAGTAATTGGATTGATTGCAATACTTAGCATAAAATTTTTTTTGTTAGAAGAGATCATTAAACAACTTGATCTTACATTAAAATTCGATACTCATTCTATCGTAAGGTGGTTTGCCATAATAATATGGTCTCACACGCTCAGCCGGTTTGCAGCTGTAACCATGCTACAACAATATGAATATGTTTCAGATACTCAAACATCAAAAAGCAAGCCTTTAGCCAGTAGTAAATTGTTATGGCACGAATGGATCGTTGGTGCAATACCTGTGGTAATACTTATGTTCCTTTTACCTTTTTCTTATTTGCTGGTACTTCCATGTGTTTTGATCTCAAGATTATACTTAGGTTGGTATTTTAATAAATGGATAGGAGGCTACACCGGTGATTGCCTGGGTGCTGTGCAACAGGTATGCGAAGTAATTATTTATCTCACTATAACTGTAATATGGAAATTTACCTGATACGCCATACTACACCAGCCGTTGAACACGGCGTTTGCTACGGTCAGAGCGATATAGATGTGGCAGAGAGTTTTGAAGAAGAAGCAAAACGAATTGCTGTATGCCTTCCATCATCTGTTAAGTATGTTATCAGCAGCCCTTTGAAACGCTGTAAGAAACTCGCAGAACTTTTATTCCCGCATCATGATATTGTAACAGATGATGACTTAAAAGAAATTCATTTTGGCAAATGGGAACTGCAAAAATGGAATGATATTCCTCAGTTCGAATTACAACCATGGATGAATGATTTTGTCCACACGGTTATTCCGGGAGGAGAAAGTTATTTGAACCTGCAAACAAGAGCGTTAAAATCCTTTGACCGGATCGTACTATTAAATGTACCTACTACCATTATCACTCACGGCGGAGTGATCAGAAGTATTCTATCTCATATTACGAATGCCCCGCTGCAGGATTCTTTTACAGTATTTCCGCTCCATTACGGATGTGTGGTAAAGGTAACGGATAGAGCGACCGGGATTCATCATGAAGTGCTGTGAGGCATTTTATACTGACCTTTAATAATCACTTGCTTTGAACTGATATTAGAATACAATTCTTTCTGCATTCGTTGCATAGCTGGTTTTACTAACATTGTAAAATTATTGCAGCGAAAACCTGATGAAGAAAAAAAATATTCGTAAAACTGCTTAATGTTTTTCGTGCTGGAAAAATTAGGTGTTTCTACTCTTTTTATCTCAAAATGGAATGAGTATATTAGAAGGGAAATTAACTCGGTTAAGATAACTACTTTCGATTAATGTGTTATTTTATATTCAATGACTGGAAAAGAAAAAGAAGATACTCGTCTTTGCTCGAAAACTGACTGGTTTGATGATTCCCCATAAAAACTTAGTTTATTTCGTGTGAGTTCTAATAAATCGATTTTTAAATAGATAAGGAGGAGGGACTATGTATCTGCTGTTAGGTGATTATCGGGATCCCTGGTGCCTGAGTGTTTACACTATGCTAAAAGCACGTAGTCTTGAGGGCCGGATTATTTCCAGCCCCCTGGTCTATCCATCACGCTTTGTATGGCATCTGAATAACGAGCAATCCGAGAGTCAGTTATGGGATGCAGAGCTACCGATTTTTGATAACCAGATTACAGGAGTATTCGTACGCAGTACCAGTTGGATTGACTCAAACGGCTGGGAGCCTGCTGACCTGGCTTACACACTAGCAGAAACGCAGGCAGCGCTCCTCGGATGGCTATGGAGTTTACCTTGTCCTGTTGTCAATCGTTACCCCGCAGCGATATGGTATCGCCCCAATGCTCCCCTCTTGTCCTGGCAACCCTTGTTGCGGCGTTGCTCCCTTCCTGCGTCAGAGTCATTAATAACTAATGTGGAGCACGAAGCCCGTGCCTTTGAACATGTTTCTCCGACTGAAGGGAATAGTGCCGTCTACAAACCACTTACAGGTAATGTGTGTTACTTATTAACCAGTGAGGAAGACTGGACCGGTTTGGCCGCCGTGCAACGATACACACCCGTTTGCCTGACTCATGCACATGGAGAGGCGCAATTTGTCTGTGTGGTGGGCGAACGAGTAGTAAAGGGAAGTCAGGTATCTTCCGAAATAACTTTACTTGAGCCTGCCTTGCGATACTTCGCCAAGACGATAGGCCTGGACTTCGTAGAACTTGCCTTAGCTTTCACCTCTAAAGGCCTTGGTGTCATAGCCGTTGAGCCATATCCTTGTTTTGACCATTTTGAAGAATCAGCCCGGCACGAGATAATTGAGGGGATAGTTGATCTCTTAACGGCGGAAATAGATTATAGTCATAAGGATGCTGTGCATCTTCTAAAAAGGAGCCTTTTATGATTCTTGTCTGTGGTGGTTTGGCTGATACTGTGACCGAATTAGTATGTGCCCGGTTAGCGGACTGTGGCTATCCGTACCGGTTACTCGATTTGGGATGCTATCCTTCCGGCTTTCGGATTAAGTGGCACTGGCAAGACTCTGGTCTCAGTGGCTACATCGCAGGTCCTGATTGGAAACTCGATTTGAGTGAGATAACAGCCGTCTATACCCGTTATCCCGGACCGGAAGGTCGTATGCTCCCGCCTAATATTGCCTCCGAGTTTGTGCCATTAATGTATTTCGAATATGACACAGGCCTGATGGCGTTATTCGAAGACCTACCCTGTCTGATGGTCAACCGTCACGGAGGAGGTATGTCCAATAATAGCAAGACTTATCAGGCATTATTGGTACGACAATATGGTCTGTTAACACCGCCAACTCTTGTCACCAATGACCCGATCGCGGCACGTCGCTTCTATGAGGATAATCAGGGCGAGGTTATTTACAAGTCCCTGAGTGGTATTCGCTCTATCGTCAGGCGCCTGGAACCCGAGCAATTGAAACGCCTGGGTTTGTTGCAGAACGGTCCGGCACAGCTTCAGGCCTTCATTCCCGGGGAGAATGTAAGGGTACATACCGTAGGCGATCAAATTTTTGCTACTCGTGTGCATTCGGAGGTTGTGGATTATCGTTACGCTAATCGTGAAGGACGAGCTGTTGCGATGGAGTCGATGATATTGCCATCAGCTATCGCTGAGTCATGCCTGCGTCTTGCCCAGAAATTAAACCTAGCAATGACGGGTATTGATCTCAAAGAAACTCCAAAAGGTGATTATTATTGTTTTGAGGTGAATCCAAGTCCCGGCTTCTTGTATTATGAAAAATATAGTGGTCAGCCCATTAGCACAGCACTTGCCAACCTGCTTCATAATGGTGCGATGAAACTGAATGAATCTAAATTACCAACATAATAAAGGAGGATGTATCATGGCAAAAACAAAAAAAGACACATCAATGAGTGACGAGTCCAGGGAACCATTCGTCCCGAAGGAAGACCGTCCTGAAGTGCGTATCAATCTCGACACGCCACTTAACGAGTTACACGTGCGTGAGTTATCAGCGATCCTGGGTTTTCTGACTGGCAAAAACCCGAATTTTGAAGTAGGCAAAACTTCTTTGAAGGATTTCTTTGATAAAGAGTTTCCCGAAGTGGTTAAAGATTGGATCAAGGACTTCAAGAGTGAGAAGTTCGAAAAGCCCGAAAAGATTGAAAAGCCGGAGAAACCCGAAAAGCTCGAAAAGCCTGAGAAGTTTGAGAAATATGAAAAGGGTGAATTCAAAGAAGTTAAAGTCGAAAAAATAGAAAATGATGGAGTGTTTGATCCCAGGAACTTAGGCAGGCCAGATCCCAGAATTGAGCAAATCATTCAAGCTGTTGCCGGCTTAACCAAACAAGTTGGTTACCTCGCTAATCAGGTTGAGGAATTGAAGAAAAAAGGCTAGGGAAGATCAGCTTAAGGGTTAAAGATGTTAATTATCCTGCAGAAAGAACATTAATGCACCCAATATTCTCTTAAAGTGAGTCCGGGCTGCAAAAGGTAATGTATTGAGAAGTTGGTCAACAACAAGGATCTTAAACCGGTATTAAAACCTGAACTTCCATCGGCCGGAGCTTTACATGCATCGCTGCCGTTTCCGCTATGGTCACAGTGTCGGTAAAGAAACGGGCGTCTTCTAATAACTGCGCTTTTTCCTGCCCGGTTGTCCCCATATTGCTATAAGCCACTTTTATAAAGGGTTCTGAGCGGTTGATATCCAAATCCATTATCACAAAACCATCAAAGGGAGGATCTGAAGTATGCGCATTTGTATTAGCGATAACCACTATTTCACGACCGGAAAGAACTCGTGAAAACGCGATTATTCCCCCACGACCTGTCGAATGACCAAAATCCTTTCCGTTGCCTGCCACTTCACGGAAGTACAATCTGCCGAATTTCAGCGCAGGTTCACTATTGCCAAGTTTACTTAACAGTTGCAGGTGCAGATAAAAGAAATTTTGATCATCAAAGGCCTTTGGTACCTTACCCCATAAAGCTTCGCGAACGGCCTCCTGATTATCGCCAAGCTGAAGATCACCTGACGGATTTTTTGTTCCGTTCAAACCTTGCTCTGTCCCGTAATAGAGACAGGGAATACCCTGCAGACAGAAAAGTACAGCCAGTCCCAGCAACACCTGTTCTTTCGGGGTATTGGGATGATTAAACCTTTCTTTCTGATCGTGGTTATCGAGGAAGCTGATAAAATATTTCCCAGCCTCGCCATGTGAGCTCAAGAGCTCCCTTTCTGCATTTTTCCTGTCCCTGAAAACATTTCTGATCTCTGCCACATCTATATTTGCCTTTGCTACTCCCGGCAATTTATAAAATAAGGGAAAGTCGAGAGCTGCGTCAACGCCAAAGCCTTCTATATTCTCTGAGTGTCTTCCAACAAACTTATTGATTGTTTGCTCATCATCATAGATCTCTCCGAAAGTGAAAAAATTCTGTTTTCCTATGCTGAATGCAAACTCGCGCAAAGCGTTGCCAAACATTTCAATAATGTCTGGTTCAATATATTTTACCGTGTCCATCCTGAAGCCATCCACATCAAATCGTGCAATAAGGTACATAACGTTTGCATCCTTAAATTCTATTCTCGTATTGCCATTCGAAAGATAATCAAATACCCTTGCAGAATGATTGATAACAATATCGAGGATCACGTACAAACCGCGGGCGTGGGCAGCTTCCACGAGTTCCGTGAGTTCCCTTTCTGCCGTGCCGATGTGCCATCCGAGCCAAACCTTTCGTCAATTGAAAGAAAATCCTGTGTCGAATAGCCGTGGTTTGTCCTTATTATACTAGTTTTTGTGTACGCATTAGGGTATTTGGTGTATTCTTTCATTAAAGATATTAGCATGACTTTATTTTTGAAGTTGTTTTAAAAACCAATGAGACCAGACTATTCCCATAAGGTATTTTCAGATGAGCGTGTCCACTATATCTTTTTGGTGATGATGCTTGCTACCGATTCGGTATTGAAATAATTCCTAAACCTTCCGATTATCTCATACTTTTTTCATTTAATCATTGTGTATGAATAATTCCTTATTGAGCACGGATATTCCTGCCGTAAACATAGATTTTCTGCAGTTGTATGGTACGGATCATATTGAACTTTATGTGGGAAATGCCAAACAGGCTGCCCATTATTATAAGACGGCTTTTGGCTTTCAATCTTTGGCATATGCCGGTCCCGAGACTGGTGTACGGGATAGAGTTTCCTATGTGCTCGCACAGGGAAAGATTGGTCTTGTGCTTACCTCTCCTTTGCAATCACGCCATCACATTTCCACGCATATTCAAAAGCACGGCGACGGGGTCAAGATCATTGCGCTTACCGTAGAAGACGCGACAGAAGCTTTTATTGAAACAACCAAAAGAGGTGCAAAGGGATACATCGGGCCCTCGACGCATAAGGATGAGCATGGTAAAGTAACGCTAAGCAGTATCTGTACCTACGGCGACACCGTGCATCTTTTTGTCGAACGCAAAAATTATCATGGTGTTTTTATGCCGGGTTATGTTCCATGGAAACCTGATTATGCTCCTCCACCAACTGGTTTATTGCTCGTTGACCATTGCGTAGGTAATGTAGGCTGGAACAGGATGCTGCCCGTGGTAAAATGGTACGAGGATATCATGGGCTTTACCAATATTCTCTCCTTTGATGACAAACAGATCAATACAGAATACTCAGCGCTTATGAGTAAAGTCATGAGTAACGACAATGGTTATGTAAAGTTCCCAATCAATGAACCTGCAAAGGGAAAAAAGAAATCTCAAGTGGAGGAATACCTCGAATTCTATGAGGGGGAAGGTGTTCAGCATATCGCGCTTGCCACCAGTGACATTGTCTGTACCGTAGAGAATATGAAGGCAAGAGGGGTTGAATTTTTACCCCCGCCGCCTGCGGCCTATTATAACGAACTTACGGATCGCGTGGGCAGTATCGAAGAAGATATTGAGCCTTTGCGTAAGCTGGGTATACTGGTTGACCGGGATGAGGAAGGATACCTCCTGCAAATTTTTACAAAACCTGTTGAAGACCGTCCTACTTTATTTTTTGAGATCATCCAGCGTAAAGGAGCGAAAAGTTTTGGTGCGGGAAATTTTAAAGCCTTGTTTGAAGCGATTGAGCGGGAACAGGCGAGGAGGGGGAATCTATAACCTCCCCCCAACCCCCTCGGAGAGGGGATAATCTATAAACATGAAATTAATTTCTTACTTACAAAGAAACGGGCGTGAGCAACTCGCAGTGCTGCACCAGGGCAAGGCTTATGATATGAACAGCCTGCACAAAGATTTGCTTTTCAGGATGGATCTTTTCCTGCAGCACTGGGATGCGCAATATCCACTAGCACAGAAGGCCCTGCAACGTTTGCGAGGAAACTTGCTTCCTTTTACAAGAGGGATCGCCATTGAGGAGCTTATACTGCTCTCCCCTGTTCCCCACCCGACTTCCTGCCGTGACGGTTATGCCTTTCGCCAGCATGTTGCTGATGCAAGAAGGAACCGTGGTCTGCCCATGATCCCTCAGTTTGACCAGTATCCTGTCTTTTATTTTACCAATCACCAAAGCGTACAGGGGCCGGGAGAAATTTCCTGCATGCCCGATCATTTTGACAAGCTCGATTTTGAACTTGAATGTGCTGTTGTGATCTGCAAAGAAGGAAGAAACATAAAAGCAAAAGATGCTGACGGCTATATCGGTGGTCTTATGATCATGAATGATATGAGCGCCCGCACCCTGCAAACTGAAGAGATGCTGCTGAACCTCGGACCTGCGAAGGGAAAGGATTTTGCGACAGCGCTTGGACCTTATCTCGTTACCCCCGATGAACTGCAGCATCATGCTGCTCCCTGCAAAGCAGGTCATACCGGAACTTGCTGGGATCTTGAAATGAAAGCCATTGTCAATGGCGTTGAAGTCAGCCGCGGCAACTTAAAGGATATGGACTGGACATTTGCCGAGATCATTGAAAGAGCGTCTTACGGCGTTACGCTTTACCCGCGTGATGTAATTGGGAGCGGTACGGTGGGCACCGGTTGTTTTCTTGAACTCAACGGCACGAGGAAAAGAATGTACTCTGGTGCAGTTGAACAGTGGCTGCAGGAGGATGACACAATAGAGCTGACAATTGACGGACTTGGAACGCTTTCCAATACAATTGTAAAAGAATCAGAGCACTACTCGATTTTAAAACTTAAAAAAACAGAAGAATGCCTGCAAACAAACGACTGATCATTGGCGCCTGCGGACAGATCGGAACCGACCTAACTATTACACTTCGTGAAAAATACGGTATTGATAACGTTGTCACTGTTGACCTTCGTGAACCCGATCATTTATTAAAAGAAGGTCATCATGAAAAACTCGACGCGCTTAACCCGGAAGACATAAAAGTAGTTTTGAAAAAGCACGAAATAGCAGAAGTCTATTTACTGGCCGCCATGCTTTCTGCCACCGGTGAAAAAAATCCTGCTATGGCATGGCACATCAATACGCAAAGCCTTGTCAATTTACTTGAGCTTGCCCATGAAGGATATATTCAAAAGCTTTTCTGGCCGAGTTCAATTGCTGTTTTCGGACCCGGTGCCCGAAAATATGATTGCCCGCAGGAAAGTACGGGTGAACCTTCGACCATTTATGGGATGAGCAAGCATGCAGGGGAATCGCTTTGCAATTATTACCACAAAAAGTTTGTTGTTGATGTACGCAGCCTGCGCTATCCCGGTCTGATCGGCCATCGCTCACTTCCGGGTGGCGGCACTACCGATTATGCCGTTGATATTTTTCATGCTGCACTGAAGGATCATTATTATACATGCTTTTTAGAGCAGGCGACTACCCTTCCCATGATGTACATGCCCGATGCTGTCCGTGCTGCGATGGAACTGATGGAAGCGCCTGCGGCAAAGATCGAAGTACGCAAATCGTATAACCTTTCAGCCATGAGCTTTGCGCCGCAGGAGATTGCTGCTTCAATTAAGCAATTCGTACCCGGTTTTACGATTGACTATGCGCCGGATTAAAGACAGGAGATCGCGGACAGTTGGCCCGCCTCCGTTGATGATGAAGCTGCCCGAAGGGACTGGGGGTGGAAACCGGAATTTGGCCTTGACGCTATGACGCGGGACATGCTTTTTCACCTGCTGTCCAAATATTCCCGTTACATGGTTAAAGATAAGGTACATGCTAATTGATTGTCATACCCTTTCGCCATCGCAAAAGCAATACTGGCTGCAGCATCTTGTGGGACCAAGACCGATCTGTTTTGCCAGCACGGTTGACAAAGCCGGTAATGTGAATTTGAGTCCCTTTAGTTTTTTCAATTTGTTTTCGGTTGAATCGCCGATAGTCATCTTTTCCCCTTCACGAAGGGTGCGTGATAATACCACCAAACATACACTGCAAAATGTTATAGAAGTACCCGAAGTCGTTATCAATATGGTCGCTTATGATATGGTGCAGCAGGTATCGCTTGCAAGCTCCGATTATGAAAAAGGCGTGGATGAGTTTATGAAAGCAGGCTTTACAAAAGAACGTGCTGCCATTGTACGACCTCCGATGGTGCGTGAAAGCCCGGCTCAACTGGAGTGTGAAGTAATGGAGATAAAATCTCTTGGGAATAAAGGAGGCGCCGGGCAACTCGTGATCTGTGAAGTATTGTGTGCACATATAAAAGAACATTTGCTTGATGCCGATAAATTAATCAATGCGAAGCAACTTGACCTCGTTGCAAGAATGGGTGACAACTTGTATTGCAGGGCAAATGAAGAGAGCATCTTTGAAGTAAAAAAACCGGCAAGGCCCGGAATTGGAATAGATTCCCTGCCCGCCCACATTCGTTTCGGCAGGGTGCTCACCGGCAACCATCTTGGTCAGCTCGCCGCAGTCCCTGTTTTACCTGAGCGCGACCCTAATTATAAAAACGAAATGATCGAAGCATTGCACTGTTTTTTCGGCGGAACCGAAAGACAAAAAAGAGTAGAGGACTACGCGATTTCTCTTCTGGAAAAAAATAAAGTAACCGAAGCCTGGCAGGTACTCTTATCTATTAGCCCAAAAAATGAACATGACAGAAACACCAGGCAACATACAAATATTTAAACCGCATATTCTTGAAGCAGTTCCTTACAAAGGCGGCAGCACGAGGGAAGAAACCAACGGCGAGGTGTACAAGCTTTCAAGCAATGAGAATATGCTCGGCCCATCCCCAAAAGCAATCGAAGCGATAAAGCAAAACCTTCATACGCTGCATGAATACAGGTTTGAAAATGATCTGGCGTTTCGCCATATTCTTGAGAAACACTTCGACCAGCAGCTATTGGTTGATCAATTTATTATTGCTAACAGCGGTCTTGAATTGCTTGATATGATTGCAAGGGGGTTTTGCGAGGAGGGAACAGAATGTATTTTATCCTCACCTACTTTTATGGCGTATAAAAATTTTTCCAACCTCTCGGGTGCCAAAGTGATTGATGTGCCGTTAAAGGCAGATGATTTTTCTCTTGATGTAGATGGTGTCTTATTTGCAATAAATGAGAAGACCCGCATTCTTTTTATCAGCAACCCAAATAATCCAACAGGCGCTTTGATACCAAAAACGACGATGGATGCACTTATTGAACAATTGCCTTCGCATGTGGTCCTCGTATATGATGAAGTGTATTATCACTATGTTGAAAGCAGTGATTTTCCTCGTGCCCTTGATTATATTCTTCAGGGTAAAAATGTGATTGGTCTGCACAGTTTTTCAAAAGCGTACGGGCTGGCAGGAATAAGATTGGCTTATGCTTTTTCGACACACCGTATTGCTGAATATTTACAAAGAATAAGAAGACCTTTTATGGTGAGCACACTCACTACGGTTGCGGGGATGGCTGCATTAGGGGATAAGGATCACATTAAAACAACACGTGAGTTGGTGCTGAAGGAAAAGCAGTGGCTGTACGGGGAGCTGGATAAATTAAAAGTGCAATACCGGAAATCACAGGCAAACTTTATTTTGATTAAAACTCTTATTCCTGACGCTGATCTTCTCAAACAGATGCTGCATTATGGCGTAATGCTAAGAAGTACAGAAGTAATGAAGGCAAAGGATTGCGTAAGGGTGACGATTGGCACGCGAGAAGCGAATGAAGCATTTATAAATGGGTTGAAAAAAATTGTTCAATAAAAAATGATTGTTGGTTTAGATTTAGTGCAAACAAAGAGCGAGGTCTGCTTTTTGCGGACCTCAATTTTTTATAAAAGAGTTAATCCCCATAAATAAACTGTTTCATGTACGGATACTATACTTTGGTGTATTTTTCGACGTGATAAAGAATTCAGAACCTACTTTGCACCTCAAATAATTTTTCTCATAAGAAGTTAGTATTAACACAAGGGATTGTTTTTACTTTCCCTTTTTTATTTTTTGTAAACGCACAAGTCCCGTTTTCTAATATTTCTTTTTGAAGTTTGGTTGAAGAGTGAATGATTCGTGTATGTTATTGTGCTTTTTATATGACCACAATCCCTTCCGGTGTATCTTCTCCTTACGGAAATATATTCTGCGATAATTTGTCATCATGTTATTTCCACCGGAATTAAAGTATTCAAAAGACCACGAATGGCTCAGGCTCGAAAATGATCACGCTTATATCGGTATTACTGATTTTGCACAAAAGGAACTCGGTGATATTGTTTATGTGGATGTAACTGCCGTTGGGACGGAAGTTGAGCGGGAAGCAATATTCGGAATGATTGAAGCCGTGAAAACAGTGTCGGATCTTTTCATGCCGGTCAGTGGTAATATTCTTGAAATGAACCCCAAGCTAAAAGATAAACCTGAACTCGTTAATACTGATCCTTACCATGAAGGATGGATAATAAAGATCACCCCTTCCGATCCTTCAGAACTGGATAACTTATTTTCTTCAGAGGCATACCAGAAAATGGTCGATTGATCTGGGAAAAAATGAAACTAGTTTTCAATAGCCCGAAATACATACGGACTTTATCGCGGGTGCGGGCAACAATAAATGGTCGTTATACCTGAAATGTGTGCCACGGATGTTGTCTGACATAGAACCTTTATTAACCAAAATAACCTTACAAAAAACCAGTTATCAAGTAAATTGTTTTTTTTACTCTATCCGGTAACCGTTATATAAAAATTGCAATTAATGCTATTATATATCCAAAGGGCAAGAACGATTACTTGTAAACAAGGGCTTTCTCCACATGTTCTTAACAACATTGATTTGTGATTTAACTTATAGAAAAAATTCCTGTAATTTTAATACTGTGGCTTGAGATTTGAAAATCTCAAGCCACAGTATTAAGTCGTTTTTTCGGATCACCTGTGGTGCCCAAAATTTTGAAATGTAATTTAAATCTGCTACCTTCGACGTGTACCACGTCGAATCCACCTTTACAGAAATTTTCCAAAACAATAAGCCTTTTCAACTTACTTTATTTTTTATTTGTTACAATTATTTTTAAAAAGGTAACATTTTTTATTTACTATTTGTTACCTTTTTGTGTATTTTTGTAACAATGATAAAAGCCCATACTCATATTGAGCAATCATTATCAAGGAGAAAAAAGGGAGAATTAATTTTTCCTACAGACTTTCGCGGTCTGGGAAGTGAAGCAGCCATTAAGATGGCATTGTCGCGGTTGACGCGGGAGGGGAAAATAAAACGGCTTGCCCATGGAATTTATGTATTGCCGAAAGTTGATCCTTTATTCGGACCGGTTTATCCGGCGCCGGAGCAAGTGGCAGAAGCTATTGCCAAAAAAGAAAAAGTGCATATTAAACCTGCGGGCGCTTATGCTTTGCATAAACTAGGATTAACAACTCAAGTGCCAACCAAACTTGTTTATCTTACAGACGGTGTATCCCGTCATATCAAAATTGGCAAAGCCTCTATTAAGTTTAAAGCGACCACGCCTAAAAAACTCGCTACCCAAGGGAAGATAAGCAGCCTTATGATACAGGCATTAGAGGAACTGGATGTAGAAAATATAGATAAAGCAACTGAGGGAAAAATCAAAAATTTATTGCTTAAAGAAGATCCGCAAAAGTTAAAGAAAGATATCCGGCTCGCCCCTGCCCGGATACATGATTATCTTATCAAACTTCTAAAAAAGACATCTGATGATAGGTTGGTTACAATTAACCGATGAACAGAGAAAAACCAGTTTGGAACAGGCTTCTATAGCACGCGGGATCCAGATAAAGGCGATAGAAAAAGATTGGTGGGTGACACTTTCTTTAAAGGCTTTATTTCAAACCCCTTACGCGCAGTACGTCGTTTTCAAGGGCGGCACTTCTTTAAGTAAATGCTGGAAGCTTATAGAAAGATTTTCCGAAGATATTGATATTGTACTTGACCCGCAGGCTTTCAATATGCGCTATGAAGTAAACCCTGGAAGAAGTTACCTGGACAAATTAAAAAGGGAAGGTTGTGCTTTTACCAGTACAGCGTTAAAGAATGCATTGGAAGCTGAGCTCTCTGCGCTCGGCGTTCCACCGGGTCTGTTAACTGTAGAGGCAGCTCCCGTGCGGGAAGATATTCCTGATACCGATCCGCAAACCATACTGGTAAAATACCCTTCACTCTGCGACCTTAACCCCTATTTGGCAGATGTGGTCAAGATAGAAGTAAGTGTTCGTTCATTAAAAGAACCATTTTCAGACGTTCATATTCAATCAATCCTGTCTGAAATGTACCCGCAACGCGCCTATGCGGAAACTCCCTTTCCTGTTGCTGCAGTGGAGCCTAAAAAGACTTTTTTAGAAAAAATATTCCTGCTGCATGAAGAATTTCAGCGGCCTGATCTCGGTAAGATCAAAACGGAAAGAATGTCGAGACACTTTTATGACCTTGAAAAATTGATGGATACCGAAGCAGGAAAAGCGGCATTGGAAGATGAGGATCTGTATGTTACCATAATTCACCACAGGCAAAGGTATTCAAGATTATCCTGGATGGATTATAACACACTTCATAAGCACACTATATCATTTTTACCTCCCGAAATACTAAAAGAAGCTTACATGAAGGATTATGCCGTAATGCAAGAACAAATGATTTACGGCGAATCTTTGGAATATCCTGGTCTCTATGAAAGATTAGAGCAGCTAATCAAACGTTTTCGCGGAGAAAATTGAACTGAAATGTAACCGAATTGAACTTAAATGCATTTCCTGAAAAAATATGCACAAGCTAAAATCTTTGCCTGCACTTACTGAATATCTTCTTTCGTGTACTTATTGGGTCGTTTTGTGTATTTACATGTTGCAGGTTGTGTATTTACATGTTGCAGGAAATAATAATTGAAATTATTTTGCCGCTGACAAGCATTAGTTTTCAATCGTTAGTGTTTTAAAAGAACAGTCGGGGATGGTTTCCACTATCCCTTTTTTCATGCTGAGTTTCCTATATAAATTTAATTCGGCGGAGGCGGGAAAAAATGAATTTAAATCTTATACCGTTATGAACAGAATTTATCTTGATAACGCAGCTACTACTGCCCTTGACCCTCTGGTGCTCGAAGCCATGATGCCCTTTCTTACCACCCATTATGGTAATCCTTCTTCCGTTCATGGCTACGGAAGGGACACGAGGATCGCTATTGAAAACGCAAGAAAATCAGTGGCTGCGATACTGGGGGCAAAACCTTCGGAAATATTTTTTACTGCGGGCGGAACCGAAAGCAGCAATACAGCAATCATTTCTGCTGTAAGAGACCTTCGATGCAAACGCATCATTACCTCCCTGACAGAACACCACGCGACGCTGCATACCGTTGAATACCTCCACGAAAGAGGTGAGGCAGAAGGGCAATACACAAGACTTCTTCCGGACGGTTATATTGATATGACCAACCTTGAAACGTTGCTGCGCTAAAGCAAGAGTGAATGCCTCGTCTCATTAATGCATTCG
>Ga0137373_10002825_pt1 | contig 19069 bp, 22 predicted proteins | sample SagtaG_5_FD_104912 | JGI IMG/M metagenome (GOLD analysis project Ga0137373, IMG submission 104912) | Vadose zone soil microbial communities from Sagehorn Ranch, Mendocino, California, USA - Sage1_R_80_16 metaG | ecosystem: Environmental > Terrestrial > Soil > Vadose zone | place: USA... | reverse complement strand
CGGCCCGACTATACAGAAGTCCATTTCGCAAACGGAGATCGCGGCATCAACGTGCGGGAATCGCCGGCGGAGATTCTCAGCATGCCAGCGCTCGTGCCTCGCGGTTGACCGGAGTGGCCGTTCCGGTCGATGTCGCGTGAGGAGCGCGCAATTCCGCGTGTCCGAGACCTGTTCGGAGGTGCGGGTCATGACATCATTTCGGGAATTCTGTACGGTACAGCGGGGTTCGGCTGGCTAACTGGGGCAGCAGCGTCAGCAGTCTGCTTTACGGCGCCTACTGCAACTCTTGATCGCCGACCGTGCGCGATTCACAACGGACGCCTTCGCCGACGTGAATGGCCGACCCTCAGCCTTGAAGGGGGTCGGCGTCGGCGTATGGGGATCAAGCGGGACGACCGCTAGAAGCCGCTGAGGAACGTGAGGCGGTGGCGGATCTCGAAGCTGAACATGTCCTCGAGCGGCTTCGGCGACGGCGCGTTTGCTGGAGGGGGTCATGAGTTTGTGTTGGTCGACGCGGGCAAATTGCTCGACCGCCGTCGCCGCCATCAGGTCGTTCAGCAGCGAGACGGCGTGGGGGAGGAGGGACTCGGCGTAGCGGTCGGCGCTGAGGTACCTCCGGCCGTGTTCCTCGCGCAGACCCCACGCCGCCGGGTCGTGGCCGAGGGGCACCGTCAAGTTGAGGCGTGGCCGACTCCGCCGCGGGCGGTCGGTGATGCAGTTCCCCGATGAAGTCGCACAGCACAAACAAGCGGTGTGGTCATGTCTGCAGGAAGGCCACATTCGCGAGGCCTTCGAGCGCGTGGACCAGTTGCCGCCGGACTTGCGCGTGGTGCTGCGGCCCTATGTCACACATGTTTCGGGTGCGAAAACGGCCGCAGGGACGGCTGCTGTCACCGTCGACTTGATACACACCCTGCTCGATGGTCGGGAAATAGTGGTGGCGGGCCAGGTGCAGTTGGATGGTGAATTCCACGGTTTGCACGCTCCAATGGGGGTGCCAATCATGGTCAACCCGCAAGGCTGGAGCCGGGTGGTGCCGTTGACACTGTGGTCAGAGGAGCTCGAACTGCTCATTCGTCAGACCAACCAGCTCTTGACCAACCTTTCCCTGTGGAAGATGGAGCGTTAGGCGGCTGTTGATCCCTCAGCCACCTCCGCCAGTGCTGGCAAAGACCAGCTCTCCATCGGTCCATTCGGGGTCTGAGTCCAGGTGCTCGCGCATCTGGCGGAACCAGCGATCCTGCTCTGGATCCGAGGCATTCGCGCGGTAGGTATCACGATCCCGGAAGATGGCGACCAGGATCAGTTCGTCCGGCCGCTCGTCGGGGCGCAAGACGTAGCTCGCCACAAAGCCTTCGACCTGGCGCCCGCGTCCTCGCGTCCATTCGTCATTCATCGCTTGCAGTTGCTGCTCATGGCCCGACTTCACGCGCATCCGAGCGACCGTGCCATACATAGGCATAGGAAAACTCCCTCGTCCGATTCGCGGCTGGCGCGCGCCGTGCGCCGCGACGGATACGCACCCAGGTTAGTCTCGGCCACGTGCCGCGCGTTTCAGGTCAGGCCGGCACCAGCCCGAAGAGGTGATGCCAGACGTGTCCAATCTGGAGCTGGTCCATGGGCGCGCTAGCCGGCCGGTCTTCCGCCATGGCGATCAGACCGGTCAGTCGACAACCGCGGTGAGAACAGCCACCTGCCGCCGGCACCCGGCGAGCCTCGGCGGCGGGATTGACGATTGTGTAACTGCAGCGCATGGGGTGCATGGTCCTGGCTCGTCCGAGTGGCGGACGTGCTCAGCTAATTGCAAGTACCTCAGCAGGGTTGCAGCGGCCGCCCGTTGGCGACCCTAGAGCCACTTCAGGCCGCGCCGGAAAGCACCACACCACCAGTCGAGCTGGGCACGATACAAGCCGCGGGCGTTCGGACTCGGATCCGTCGTGAGCCGGTGCATCATGAACCAGGCCCCGCGCACGAGCCCCCCGAGGAGAGCCAGCTCCAGCTGCGGCTGCCACCAGGTCTGGTCGAACCGGCCGCCGAGCCGCGCGGCAAGCTCGACGCGGTAGCGATCGATCGTTACGTCGTAGCTGAACGGCACAACGCCGTGGAGTCCGCTCAGCAACCAGGCAAGGTCCACAGCCGGTGGGTGGACACTGACGAACTGCCAGTCCAGCAGCACCAAACGAGGCGGCGCGACCATGTGCAACCCCACGTGGTCCCGGCGCACGTCGCCATGCACCAGGGTCCACGGATAGCGCGCAAGCGCCTCACATAACGGCCCCGGATCGTCCAGCAGGTCGCGGATCGTGACAGCGACATCGGCAGGCACGAGCCGCTCGAGCAGGTCCCAGCCGCTGCTGATCCAGGTCAGCAGTGACTCACCACCCTCGGCCTCGCGTCGCGCCGCTGCCGGACTCAAACTCGTGTACAGCTGCCGTGACGTACAGAGGCCCAGTGCGGGGTTCAACAGATACGGGTCCTCCCAAAACCGAGCGTGCACTGCCGCCAACGCGCTGATGATGAACGCCGATCGCGTCTCATCGAGCGGCACCGAACCGGGGGCGCCGTACTGCGCATTGATGAATAGGGAGTCGCTGGCATCGTGCATCAGAAGCGCCCAGCCATCACCATCCGTAGCCAGCGCTAGGACGGGCGCCCACACCTCGTCGGGCAACTGGTCGATGATGCCGTGTTGCCAGACCAGACGTTCGCGACACAGCCGGTCACCACTGAGCCGCATGATGAGGTCCTTCTTCGGACTGATGCGCTTGACAACATAGCGTCCGCCCTGCTCATCAGCTGCCGTCGTCTCGACCTTCAGGAACCGGCTACCCGAGGCAGCGATCAGTGCGGGCGGCGTCCACGGTCTACTGGCAACGTCAATGATCACGCGCTTTTCCAGGGCACTCGTCGCCTCCGTCGACAGCATCGCCTCGAGATTGGCGAACGGCTCATGGCGACTTGTTTGTGTCGCGCTCATATCTCACGTTCCGCGATGCAGGCGAAGGTCATCACGCCATAGCAGTACGAGCCCTCCCACTCGGTCTGGCGCAGCTCCGCCAACCAACCCTCGTAGTCCTCGACGCTGACGCCACCGCTGGTAATCAGGTAGCTGCGCAGGCCGTGCGCCAGCGTATATCCCGCTAGCCCAGGCTGAAAGTGGCGCTCTATCTCGCACACCACCATCTCCCGAATCACGCGATAGCCGGCTTGCACGACCAGGTGGTTTAGCCGTCGGCCAGCCCAGGGATCACGAGTTCGATTGCCAATCGCGCGTTGCAGGCGGCGCCCCAGGTCGCGGTCGCGCGCGTTGAAGAGGCGCGTGTCCTCGTCGGAGCTGGCAGCTACCAGGCGCCCGCCGGGCCGCAACACACGTCGTACCTCGGCCAACGCTCGGTCTGGCTCCGCGCAAAACGCGAGCATGCTGATGCACAGCGCGGCATCGAACTCGCCATCCGCGAATGGCAGCGTTGTGGCGTCCGCGCACTCGAAGCGCAGGACGCCTGGCGACACTATCGGCGGGTGCGTGCTCGCCAACTCGATCGCCACCGCCGAGCTATCGACACCTACGACGTACCCATCGGGTGCCAACAGTGGCGCTACGCGCCGGCAGAGCCAGCCGCCGCCACAGCCGACGTCTACGACCCGTTCGCCCGGTTGCGCGTGCAGGAGGCTGAGGTAGTGGTCGTTCTTCACGAGGGGCGAAGACGCTGCCCGCTGGGCCTCCAGCCCTTCGAGCAGCGTCGTGGGCACCGTCAAGTTGAGGCGTGGCCAGTAGGATGCCCTGGTGTCGTCGCTGTCTGCTGCACCTGAAGGGCTGCCGTCGTATCGCGGCTATCGCTACCCGATCGAGATCATCAGCCTCGCCGTCTGGCTGTACTTCCGTTTCCATCTCAGTCTGCGCGACGTCGAAGAGCTGCTGGCCGAGCGTGGCGTGACCGTCACGTACGAGACGATCCGCGCCTGGTGCGCGAAGTTCGGCCCGAGCTATGCGGCGGAATTGCGCCAACGACGTGCCCAGCCGAGCGACAAGTGGCACCTCGATGAAGTGCAGCTCAAGATCAACGGCCAGCGCCACTGGCTGTGGCGAGCCGTCGACCAGCACGGAGTCGTTCTGGACATCCTGGTCCAGGAGCGACGCGATCAAGTAGCCGCTGAGCGCTTCCTGCATCGGGTGCTTGACGGCGAGGGCGGCGCGGAGCCGCGTGTGGTGATCACCGACAAGCTGGCCAGCTATCCGCCCGCCATCAAACGCGTGCTCCCAACCGCGGAGCACCGGCGTCACAAGCGGTTGAACAATCGCGCTGAGAACTCGCACCTCCCGACGCGCAAGCGCGAACGGGTGCTGCAGCGCTTCAAATCAGGCGAGCACGCCCAGCGCTTTCTGGGCCCATTCAGCGCGGTCTCCAATTACTTCCGTCCGCGCCGACACCGACTGACCGCCTCCGCTTACAGGCAGATCCGCATTCACGCACATATCGCCTGGCAGGACGTCACTCAGGCCGGAGCGTGGCACTGAATTCGAGCCACTCCGCCTAGACTCACGTCGCTCGCCTGCTCCAGCCTTGACGATGCAAACAAGTTGACAACACCCTATGCTCGGATCCTCGGCGGTTCTGTCAGGACCGATGTGAACGAGCCCCACAGCGTCGCGAGTCGGCTGGTCAGGCTTTCGGCTTAGCGCGCCGCAACTGGTGACGCGCGTAGGTCACGGCGGCATCCGCCGCTGCGCAGCCCTGGCATGCCAATGAGAACCACGCCCCTCGTGTCGGCGGTCATAGAAATCACGTAGTTGCTTGAGGCTCGCCGTTTCACGACTGGTGCGGACACGTGCAATGAGCGTCACGTCCCCGTACTCGCGCCGCGTCAGAGCTTGCTGCTCGACGTCGGGATGCCGTGCCGCTGCGACGTGCCATCGTCACCTTTATCAACCACGGCGTTGGTCGAGAGTGTTGGCGGGCAGTGTCGCATAGACGCGCGCTTCCTGGAGAGACATCGCGCGACCAGCGGAAACGGCCTCCGCGCTTGCGCTTTCTCCGAGCGCAGCCCGAGACGGTAGTAACCAGCGCTCTACCGAAGCAGAATCGAACGGAGGCCCCGACCAAAGAGCCTTCCCGCTCCACATTCGAGGCGGTATCCAAGTCATGCGGAGCGCGTCGGCGGCGCTGGTCAGACGAATGGCCCGTTCGTGGTTCCCCTGTACGGCCGCGACCCGAGCGAGCCCTGCCAGACAAGGCGGGATCCTCGTGTCGTCCACGGTGGCGTGGTGCCGGTCAGGTGCAGTCAGGCTTTCCGTGAATAGCGCTTGCGCCGCGTCCCATTCACGCTGCTGGATGCGTATCAATGCGAGATAGAGGCAGGACCAGGCGGTCTCAGTCGCGTCACTCAAGTCGCGGATTAGGGCCAGGCTCTCTTCGCAAAGCGCGGCCGCGGCCACCACGTCTCCTCGCCCGAAAACGGCATATCCCTGATCGCGGAGCGCAGCGGCCTGGTTAAGCTTGTCTCCAAGACCCCGATAGGCGGCCGCGCTCTCCGCATATGCAGCGCTTGCTGCGCCATAGTCCGCTTGTTCTTGGAACAGGTACCCCAGGTTGTTGAGTGTCATGGCCGTACCAACCTGGTTGCCTGCTTTCCGGTTTATCGCGAGCGACCTCTCCAACATCGAGCGCGCGGCGCCGTAATCGCCACGCCGCATCGCCAGCATACCGAGGTTGCTGAAGGAGTTTCCGATCCGCTCCTGGTCATCCAGTTCCTGCCAGATCCCGAGGCTCTCCTCGAACAGCGCCAACGCCACGTCATAGTCGCCCCGCTGAAACGCCAGAGCACCTGCTCCATTGAGAGCTAGTGCACGGCTAGCAGTCTTGGAGGAGCCGTCCGCGATTCTCAAGAGTGCTTCCAGCCATGCCTGTCCTTCACTTCTCGAGCCCCGCAGGAACCAGAAGCGCCACACCGCGCCTCCCAGTCGCAGGCCACGGTCGCCCTCGCCGCGGTCAATGCACCATTGCAGCGCACTCCGAAGATTGTCCTGCTCCGCCCCAACCGTTTGAAGCGCGATCCTGAACTCCGGACCTCCGACGAGGTGCAGCGCGACTTGCTCGGCGAAAGCAAGGTAGTAGTTCCTGTGCTGATCTCGGACGGCCTCCGATTCGCCGCATTGAGCGAGTCGACGCGAGAGGTACTGGCGTAGCGTCTCGAGCAGGCGATAACGCGCAACCTCATCATGCTCTTCCTGCGGAACCACAAATGACTTGTCAACCAGGTGGCCAAGCAACTCCAAAACGTCTTCTCGCCGAATACGCCCGCCGGCACAAACCGCCTCTGTGGCCTCGAGAGTCCATCCGCCAGCGAACACGGACAGTCTTTGCAGAAGTACTTGTTCCGCATCTGAAAGCAGCTCGTAGCTCCAATCAATCGCCCGGCGTAGCGTCTGGTGGCGCGCTGGCGCAGTGCGGCTCCCACCAGTTAGCAAATCGAAGGGATCGTCCAGCCGGGCCGCGATTTGCTCGATGCTCAGCAGCTTTACACGAGCAGCCGCCAGTTCGATAGCAAGTGGCAGGCCCTCCAACTTGCGGCAGATCTCAGCCACCGCCAGTGCATTCCGTTCGTTGAGCTTGAAGTGAGGCGCCGCCGCGCGAGCCCGTTCGACAAAGAGGCGAACCGCCTCCGTTTTGGCGAGCTCTTGGGGCGTGGAGAAGGGGCCTGGAGGCGGGGAGCCGAGTGGCGACACCGGCCAGATCACCTCGCCAGTAATGCCGAGCGACTCGCGGCTGGTGCACACGATATGCAGGCCTGAACAGCCGCGGAGTAGCTGGTCGACCATTTGTGCGCTCGCATGGATTACATGCTCACAGTTATCGAGCAGCAACAGGAGACAGCGCGACTGGAGATGCCTTGTCAAGGTCTCGACCACAGGTTCGTTAGGTCGCTCCTCGATGCCCAACGCTGCCGCCACGACCTGGGGCACGAGGCGTGGGTCAGCGAGTGGCGCAAGTTCGACCACCCACACACCATCGTCAAATCCGTCTATAGCATCCGCAACTGCCTTTAGCGCCAGGCGACTCTTGCCAACCCCGCCTGGCCCGGTCATCGTCAGCAGCGCGTCCCGGGCAAGTAGCGTCTGCAACTCGGCAAGTTCGCTTTCTCTCCCGATGAAGCTGCTCAGTTGCCGGGGTAGGTTATTCCTAAGGTGCCTCAAGGACGGCACCGCCGTCGGCCCGTGCGCGCTAGCCAGCAGGATCGCGCGTTCACTTTGGTTCAGGTTCAGAGCCTCCGCGATTCGGCGTACCGAGGTTTGGTGAGGTGACGGTCCTTTACCCCGTTCCAGATCGCAGATATAGCGCCGGCTTAGCCCTGTGCGGACTGCCAGGTCGTCATCAGAAAGTCCGGCCTCCACGCGGTATCGCCGGACGAGCGCTCCAAGGGACGAAGGTCCCATGGTTTGGTGGCCCGGCCCGCGTGAGGCGAGAAGAAGCGAGCGCTCAGCGTCGGGCAAGCTCAGTGCGCTGGCGATGGCTAGCACGGTGTGCGGGTACGGCCGACGTCGATGGCCTCTTTCGAGCGCGCTGACGCCGGCAGCGGTCAAACCGGCGCGTTCCGCAAGCTCCTCCTGGGTTAGCCCCGCCGCCGTCCGCAGTCGTCGAAGCTGAGCGCCGAAATCGGACGGGTCCCGGTCGGCGATAGCTGGCACGCCTCAGTGTACGCCTTGCGGTGCGCCTGGGAGCCACACCACTTCGCCCAACTCCTCCCAAACGCTGCGACCGTCGTTGCGGACGTCTCCTCAACCTGGGCTTGGGCCATTCGAGCATGCGCGTAGCCAGCTCCACGAAACCGACCTTCGTGCTGGAGTCACCGCTCTCGGAGTCGGCTATCTGCAACCCGAGGCGCTTCTTGCCAATGCCGCCGGCCCCGGTGAGCGTTAGCAACCGATCGCTCGAGACCACCTTCTGAACCTCCCGGACCTCGCGCTCGCGTCCGATAAAGCGCGTTAGCTGGGAGGGCACGGACTCCGCGTAGCGCTCGGATTGTCGCGCCGAGAACAACGCAGAGCTGTCGCCTTGGGGCAATCCAAGGGCATTGGAAGCATTGGACGGTATGCGAATGGGCCATGCGCCAATGCACTCACGCCCGCGGCGTCAAACCGGCGCGCTCAGCGGGCCTTACTCCGTGAGCCCCCGTCTGTGTGCCCAATCGTCGAAGCTGATCGCCGGAATGCGGACGTTGGGCCGTCGGCGATGCCTCGCACACCTCAGTTTAGGCTGCTCGCAACGCTGGACGAGCGACACGCTGCCCGCAACTGTCGTAGTGATTGTCGCAGTCCTGTCGCTGTCCTGCGGCCGCGCGGCGTCAGAGACTGACGGCTATGTACCGCACGCCTCGCCAACAGTCTGGACGACACGGACTGAAAATCCGGCTGCTCGGCGGATTCCGCATCGAAGTGAGCGCGCAGGTGGTTGCCGATAGCGACTGGCGGCTGCAGAAGGCCCGCGCCCTGGTCAAGCTACTGGCGCTGGCGCCGCGCCATCGCCTTACGCGCGATGAAGCCATGGAGCGTCTATGGCCGGAGCTCGAGCCGGCGGCCGCCCTCAATAACCTGTACTACGCGTTGCATGTCGCGCGCGCTGCGCTCGAAGGCGGCGTGCCAGTTAAGTCTGGTGGTTCAAGCGCGCTGCAGCTGGCCGGCGGCGTCATCACCTTCTCCCCCAGCGGGTCTGTGTGCATCGACATCGAAACATTCCAGACGGCAGCGACAGCTGCCTGGCAGTCGAAGGATCCAATCGCGTACAGCAAGGCGCTCAACCTGTATGCCGGCGAGCTGCTGCCGGAGGATCGCTACGAGGACTGGGCGGCGCGGCCACGCGAAATGCTGCGCGACATCCAGCTGCGGTTGCTCATGGACCTGGCGCAGATCCGCCAGGAGCGCGGCGAATATCCCGAGGCGATCGCGTCGCTCACCCAGCTCATGACCGAAGAGCCCACGCACGAAGAGGCGTGCGCCAGTCTCATGTTCCTGCATGCCGCGGCGGGCCAGCGGTGGAACGCCTTGAGAGCATTCGCGCAGTTGCGGACAGCGCTGCGTGAGGAGCTTGATGTCGAGCCGAGCGCGGCCACCCAGCACTTGCATGCCGACATCCTCGCCGGCGCCCTGGCCGCCACGACGGCCGGGGCGCACGCTGCTAGCAATCTGACCACGCCAGGCATCACGTCTATCGGCCGCAAGCGCGAACTGGGGCACGGCCACAGCAGCGCGCCCAGAGTCGCTTGGTCAAGCTGACTGGACCAGGTGCAGGAACACAAAACCTGAGGCAACCCGGCTATGGGCCAGCTATGGGGCGCCGGCTACGGTGCAGGAAGTCGAGGCGCCGCCCACGATCGAGGCGCCCGACGAGGGAGTAGGCGATGGACAAGCGGTACGGAGCGTTCCTACTCCGCTGGTGGCGCCGAGACAGCGGCGCCCAGCGGATTGAAATCGAACATGTCCAATCGGACGCAAAGACCGTGTTTGCGTCAGCTCCCGACGCAATGGCGTGGGTCAACGCTCTGTTCGACGCCGAAGGCCAGCATGGCGGGAGAACGATGAGCGGCAACGGAAGCTTTCTGGTGGAAGGGACGACCATGAGTGAACAGCCCCAGACGCTGGTGCAGCGTTTCGAGCAAGCGAACGATGAAGCCATCCGCGTGGTCGACAGCTGTCCGGAGGAGCCGTGGCATACCTACCACGCCGCCGAGAAGCGCCCGGTCAATGTCCTGGCGCATCACATTGCCGTTGGTCACCAGATCATCGCCGAGTGGGTGCAGGGCATTGCCACCCGGCAGCCACCGCCCGCCTTGACGATGGACTCGTTCACGGAGCCGAATGCCGAGCACGCTCGGCAGTACGCGAAGATCACCAAGCCCGAAGTGATCGCCGAGCTGCGTCTCCAAGCTGCGGCGGCGGCGAGCGTGGTGCGTGGTCTGAGCGACGAGCAACTCGACCACGCCGGGGAACTTCTGGGCCGACAGATGCGGGCGCGGGACGTGATCGAGCACATCCTGATCGGCCACGTGCACAACCACCTGGGGAGCATTCGCGAGGCGCTAGTCGGCGCGAACCTCGATGAAGTTGAAGCCGCTCGCGTCGCAAGACTCGCACCGTGATCGCGAGAATCTCCCCGCGATCACGCCATTCACTGCGAAGGAATCGAGCCATGTTCTGGAAGAGGTTCACTGGGCGGATTCGACGGACCACGCTGAGCCGAACTGGCTTTGCGTTGGTTACGTGCTTGCGCTGCATAGTGTTGGTGACATCGCCGTGGCGGCACCGTCGACCAGGAGCGTGGACGGAAAACTGGAAACCCACGTCGTGGCTCCGGCTGCCTGTGCGTCCGCGGTGGCGTTGTGCACCCACGGTCGGCTCACCGGAGACGTTCGCGGTACTTTCGATTTCACCGGGGAGACGCTGACACCAGCGCCGAGTCAGGCTAGTTCAACACTGATGTTCTACACCGGCCAAGTTGTCATTCGAATCGATGACGGGCGCATTGTGGGCACCGACGCAGGCGCTATCGACTTCGGTACGGGCGCCTTCGTGGATCTCACTACGATCTCGCCAGGCCAGAGCACCGGCAAATGGGCCGGAGCGACGGGTCAGCTCCGTTTCTCAGGGTCCTGCGACCTGGGCGCGGGGGAATGCAAGAGCGAATACGCCGGCACCGTACACCGAGACTAGCCGGTTCTCCGGCCGCAAGCTGTCGCAATAAGGGGACTCTCCATGAAGCTATCTCACGCAAAGTGGCGTTATCTGCTGCCCGCGATGTGCGCCCTCGGACAGGCCTGGCCAACCGCCGCATGGGCCGGCAGCGATCCGACTGCGGATGACGTCCGAGCCGTCTATCAGGGCGCGGGTCTGGTCGTCTCGAGTTCAACAATGTCCGCTGACGGCGTTGTCACACTCGGTATCAACAGCGTAGACAGTACGGCGGGCCAGCCAACTCTGCGGGTGTATGTGTTCCCAACTGCCGCGTTGGCTTCAACCGAGCATCGGCTGGCGCATGTGCGCGCAGAGGCGCAGATCAATCGTTCGATCGCCTTCAGTGACAGCGCCGGGCCGCAACTCGTGTCCGGCTACGGGTTGAGCCTTTGGCGGCAGAACATTGCGCTCGTGCAGGCCGCTCCGGTCGACGACGTGGGCGCATTCCCGAACGAGATCGACTGCGGAATCGATCCGAGTGCCGGCTTCAGCGCATTGCCGCACACGACCGTCGCACTCAGCTTTACTGTGCCGCTCGAGGGGCTCCTCATCGAGCGGTCACAGCCGAGCCGATGAGCGGCCACTTTCACATCGGAAGCGGTTTCGCTAGCGCAAGAGGCTGGTCAACGGCCGCTGCAGGCCCACTCCGGCGTGTGCCGAAGTCACATTTGACGGAGGGCGGACGCCTGCGGCTCTGCTGTGACTAGTTCACCGCGCAGCCTTCACCAACATCGGAACATGAGTGAATAGCGGCCGAGCCAAGGTCGGAAGGCGGTGGCGCCGCTGCTGCTGATGCTGAAACGGCACGCCTTGCATTAGATCCTGCGTTGGAGGCCTGGACGGTGGCGATCGAAATCGAGCAGCCGTCCCATCGGTACCGTGTCGATTGGCGTTGCCACGGTCCGAGCCACCGCCGTTGTCAGCAGGATCCATAGGAGTTACCCAGCTCCACCCCAAAATTCGTTCGCGTTCACGCCAACGGTTGAAGTGCAGATTTGGCACTCACGTCGGCCGTGGACGGGCCGACAGCGAGGTTCCGTACTTGGCTCGGGGATTCTCCCGACACGTCGAGGCGTGCGCGACGCGCATCGTAGCGGCGGACGCGTGGTGGCTAGTCCAGGCGGACTGAATCCGGGGGAACACATGAGCGCTATCGATCTTTCATGCGGGTTGCTCGATCCTGCGAACGAGGCGGCGCGCGTGGGCCGCGAGGGTGTATGTGGCAAGTCACTGCGCGCAGGTCGCATGCGCAACCAATGCTGGTATGCGTCATGACGCACCGCCAACTCCAGCCCCACACCCAGGTGGTGTTGGACGTAACGATGGTGTCGGCCAATCAGCCAAGCGCACTCGCCGTGGCTAACGCACCTCAGGCAAACACACCTCGTGAGGTCGAGAATACCAGTAGTGGCTTCGAGTCAAACTCCGCAACAGGTGGCGCGGGGCCGCAGCCACGAGCGCACCAAAAAGGACGCCAACGTATGAGTCCGTTCTCCGCTGCTCAACGTGGCGTCACGCTGCGCATTCGGCTTCTCGGCGAGTTCGAAGTCGAGGTGGGCCACCGTGCCGTCCTGGACAGCGACTGGCGGCTGCAGAAGGCGCGCGCGCTGGTCAAGCTGCTCGCTCTCGCGCCGCGGCATCGGCTAGGGCGCGAGGAAGTGATGGAGCGGTTGTGGCCCGAACTCGAGCCGCAGGCCGCCCTCAACAACCTCTACTATGCACTACACGTCGCACGCGCTGCGCTCGACAACCATCTGCCAAGAAAAGCTGGTCGCTCGAGCGTGCTACAGCTTGTCGACGGCGTGCTCGCAGTGGGACCAACGGTCTCGGTGATGGTCGACGTCGAAGTCTTCCAGGCTGCTGCAATGGCGGCCCGGCTATCGAGGAACGCAAGCGCATACGCCAGCGCGCTCGACCTGTATCTGGGCGAGCTGCTGCCGGAGGATCAGTACGCGGACTGGGCCGCACGGCCGCGTGAGCGGCTGCGCGCCATCCAGCTGCAGCTGCTGTCGGAGTTGGCGCTTGTCCATGAGCAGCAAGGCGAGCACGCGAAAGCGATTGGTGCGCTCCGCCGACTGTTAGTGGAAGAGCCGACACACGAGGAGGGGTGCGCCAACCTGATGCGTCTACACATCGCCGCTGGCCAGCGCTGGAACGCCTTGCGGGAGTACGCGCAACTGCGGACAGCACTGCGCGACGAGCTCGAGCTCGAGCCAGGTTTGGCTACCAGGGCGCTATACGCGGAGATCAGCGTCGACGTGGGGCAGACGCGCACCGCTCAGCGCTTGTCCGCCTGACGCAAACCAGCTATGGGCTAGCTATGGAGCACCGATTACGGTGCGAACCATCAAGGTCGGTGCTTCGATTTGAAAAGCATCTGACAGGGGGAGCGGAGATGGTCAGCTGGTATGCAGCGGTTGTCGACGGTCACTGGCGCCGCGGCCGTCGGCTCGGGATCGAACACATCCAATCGAACGCCAGGACCGTGCTGACCTCAGCTCCTGTCGTGTTCTGGCTCGAGCTCGAGATGGACCGTCAGTTTGTGCCGACTGGCGACGAGTTCCGATTCATGGACGGCACGGCGCACTTTTGCTGATCGCGGCCATGCCACCAGCCTACGGGGAGAACGATAGACCAATGAACCCGTCAACCAACACACAGACGTATGGGGCAGGTCCCGAGCGTGTAGGGCCGGCGTTTCCACCGAGCCGTCCGTACATGCTCGGACATACGCGCGATGAGCAGCGTAGATTGGACGAACAGGGACAACTCTTCCGCCCCGCCACCGAACGGCTGCTGCGCGACGCCGGAATTGGTGCGGGCCAACGGGTCCTAGACGTCGGTTGCGGCACTGGCTCCGTTACGAGCCTGGCCGCCGAACGCGTTGGTCCGAGCGGCAGCGTTGTGGGCATTGACCGGTCGCCGGACGTCCTGGCAACCGCTCGTGCCCACGCCGCCGCGCTCGATCTCACGCAGGCGAGTTTTGTTGAGGCCGACCTTGCCACGTTCGCTCCGAACGCCCAGTTCGATGCGGTAGTCGGGCGATTTGTGCTCGTGCACCAACCGGATCCTGTTGCGACCGTTCGGCACCTGGCCGATCTCGTTCGACCTGGCGGCGTGCTGGCGTTCGCCGAGTCTGTGTGTTTGCTGCATGTCCTGGCCTCACCTCGGCTCACGCTGTTGGATCAGCTCCTTAGCTGGGTGCTGGGTGCCTTACGCGCGGCAGGCGTGCCGACAGATTTCGGTGTGCGCATGTTCGATGTGTTTGTTGAAGCGGGACTTTCAGAGCCTGAGGTGCGGCTCGAGCCACTCTCTGGGATCGGGGACGATCCGCTCCTTGCGAGCTACGCGGTGGAGACGGTTCGCACGCTCATGCCAGTGATGCAGCGCTTCGGCATAGCCACCTCGGCCGACATTGAGCTCGAAACGCTCGAGGCGCGCGTTCACCAGGAACTCGGCGGTAGTGGACTTCATTGCGGCGTAATACTCGGCACGGCTTGGAGCCGTGTCCGGTTGGCACCTTGACATGGCAGTCCTGCAACGCGAATCGAGCAGCCAACCGACACCGTCGGCGGCGCAGACATTCGCTGGACACATTGTCGCGGAGTCGGCGAAGGCTCGGCTTCCAGATCTGTTTCGCGCCGATGGCTGCGCGGCGCTATACAGGCTTGTGGACAGGCAGGGAGTCAGCGTGGTCGTCATGCGCACGTCCGATTTGTGCCGCGATCAACTCATAGCTTTGCTTCGGTATCGCCTCGCTCAATATCTCGTCGTCGGCTATGTCGATCCTGACCGTGCGTTTGGCGAACGATGGGAGCATGAACCTCTAGAACATGTCCACGAGGACGACTTACATGTAGTAGCCGGCAATGCGCGAACTGGGGAGATCCTGTGTTATCTAACCCTCGGGGCGCTGCACGGCGAAGCCCCGTCGGCGAGCACGTTGTACAGCCGTGGGCGACCGCTCTTTCCCGTCGAGGAGCTGTTCGGCTGGGGCGTGTACAACCGCCTTCGCATATTGCCGGATCTACCGATTTCGCGCGTGCGGGAGCTCAAACGGTTTGTCAAGAACCAGAGGCTCAATCCGCGCGATGAGCTCGTGGTGCGCGCACCAATTGAGGTCGGCGTGGCACTGTTTTGGACTCTCACCGGCCCTCTCCACGTGGAGACAGACGCGGTCGTGGGAGATTACGAGCAGCGTGGGGCGAAGCGAAACCTCGACTACTTCCACGTTCCGCAAGCGGTGTTGCACGCAGCAGGTACTTGCACGGACTCGAGCCGATACCATTATGGGCACTGGCGCGAACGCCCGTGCGTGCCCTTCGCCTTCTGGGTTCCGGACCTCTTTCCGGCGCTCCCACGTGTCAAGCTCGTGGAGGACGCGCTGCGTCAGTCGGGCACCGGCGCGCTACTGCGTCTGGTTGAGCGTGACTACTCGCGCTCGATATCGCCGAGCAGCTTCCTTCCTGAGCGAGGCCTGCCCCGAATCACCACAGGTACCTTCGACGAGCTAAGCAGTCCCACTGCAGACCAGCAGCCTGGCGTGCGCGACCTGGCTCATCGACTGCTCGCCACGCCGTTATTCGGCAGCCTTTCGGCAACTGAGGCGGTGACGCTGGCAACCCTGTGTACCCAAGTAACGATTCAACCAGGCCGTCCAGTCGTGCGCCAGGGGCAGCCAGGTAGCGGTCTGTACCTGATCGAGACTGGCATCTCCGAGGTCCGCCGGCACGACGGCGTCGGCGGAACACGGACCGTGGGCCATCTGAGGGCAGGCGCATGCGTTGGGGCGGCGGCACTCGTGACTGGTCGACCAGAACCCGCGACCGTCGTTGCAATTGAGCCGATCCAGGTGTTGCGAATTTCGCCGCGGCAGTACGAGGGTCTATTTTCGGGATTGGTAGAGGTGGAGTACGAGGTTCAGCGGGCCGCCCTCCTCGAACTGGCAGACGTGGTTGGGTCGGCTGGTTCCCGACCATGTGCCCGACCCTCGCACATCACTTCCAATGAGGCGGACTGATGATCCCCAGCCGCATTCTCGGCACGGGGCGGGCACTGCCCGAACGTGTCCTCACGAACGCCGAGCTCGAACGCCGCGTCGATACGACCGACGCATGGATCGTCGAGCGCACGGGCATTCGCGAGCGCCGCATCCTGGAGCCGGAGCGTGTCACGAGCGACCTCGCGGCCGCCGCGGGGTTGGCAGCGTGCAGATCTGCTGGGCTCGCCCCTAGCGACCTCCAGTGCATCATTGTCGCGACCGTCACCCCAGACAGCCCGCTGCCGTCCACGGCTGTGTCGGTGCAGCAGAAACTTGGTGCGGGGTGCTGTCCGGCGTTCGATATCACGGCGGCGTGCGCCGGGTTCCTGTATGGGCTGGCAATCGCCGACGGTTTCATCCGTAGCGGCCAGTTCACGCACGTGCTGGTAATTGGAGTCGAGGTGTTGTCGCGCGTACTGGACTGGCGAGATCGCAACACATGCGTGCTGTTCGGCGACGGGGCTGGCGCGGTTGTCCTGGGTCCCGCACTCAACCTTGATCGAGTACCGTGCCGAGGCATCATCTCGGTGGACCTTGCCGCCGACGGCAGGGGTGCGAACGACCTGCTGATCCCCGCCGGTGGATCCCGCCAGCCCACTTCCGTTTGCACTGCTTCCGAGATGCTGCACACCGTCAAGATGAACGGCAAATCAGTGTTCGGCGCCGCCGTGCGCCATATGGCTGCGAGCTGTCGGAAAACATTGAGCGACAACGGCTTACGCCCCGCGGACGTCGACCTCGTTATCGCCCACCAGGCCAACATTCGCATTCTGGAAGCCGTGGCTGATCGCGTCGGACTGTCGGCAGAGCAGCTGTATGTCAATGTCCAGCGTTATGGGAACACCTCGTCGGCCTCAGTCCCCATCGCGCTCGACGAGGCAGTCCGCGACGGACGAGTGCAGCCGGGCATGACGTTGCTCTTATGCGCATTTGGGGCCGGCTTCGCGTGGGGATCCGCCCTCGTCCGATGGTGAGCCACCGAAAGGAAGGGAACGACAAGCCATGACCAACCGACTCGTGTGGTTCGCAATTGGCTACGTCGCGTGCTTGCTCTTCCGCAATCAGGGGATCCGACCCGCGTTTCTCGAGTGCCCGTGGCTGGGCGGATTCTGAGCAAGCCGCATTCTGAAGGAGTGGACGTGATGAGTACCACACTTGACACGCGCATACCGGACGTCGACGCCCATATCCAACGCGTGATCGACGAGGCCAGCGCCCAACGTCTTCCCGGGCTCTTCGCCGACGACAGGATCGACGCGATGTACCGACTACACAACCGCAACGGCATCAGTGTGATCGCAGTGCGGACAACTGAGCTCAACGAGGAGTATTTGCTCCAGATCATGTCCTTCCGCTTCGGCCAGTATCTGGCCGCCGGGTATCTCAACACCGAGCTGATTCACGACCAGCGCCTCAAGAACGAGCCACTCTCGGGCGTGTCAGACGGTGACATCCACGTCATTGCCGCCTCGGCCGAAACGGGAGAGATACTGTGTTACGGCGCCATCCGCGAGCTGCCTGAGGTGCCGGCCGATGCTCGGATGCGGGACTCAAGCCGACCACTCTTCCGCAACGAGAAGCTGTTTGGCCGAAGCGCCTTTGCCGATTTGGCGGTTTTCCCGAATCTGGCTGTTGCCCATGTGCGCGAACTCGGACCGTTTGTCAAGAACCAACAGAAAGGCGTACACGACGAACTCGCTCTCCGGGCTCCGATAGAGACGTTTGTCGCCGGAACGAGGATGTTTCTTGGCGCGCTCCGGTCAGAGATCCAGGCGGTAATCGGCGGACTCGAGGAAGCCGTTGTCAAGCGCAACATGGCGTACTTCCACTGGCCGGTGCTTGTGGTGCATGCAGACGCGTCGTCCGCGAGGGTGGATCCGTTCTTGTTGCCGTACTTTCAAAACCACACGATCTATCCGTTCGCCATGTCGACGGCAGATCTGCCTGTCTCCGTGCCCAGGCTCGCAGCCATCGAGCAGGCCCTCGCGCTACCGGGGAGAGCCGGTGTCGTTGCGCTACTTGCGCTCAAGGCGGGTTCTCGAACGCCAGATAGCAGATTTTCTCACGCGCGGGAGTAGCGGGGCGGTCAGGTGGTGTCGGAACCGGGCCGGGGCGTGTAGAGCGGCGACCCGGCCGAACCACCGCACATTTCGAACTATGGGCCAGCTATGTGGCACCTACTAAGGTAGCCATTAGGTCGATCGCACAGAGCGGGTCGATTTCGGCGCATCGTCAGTACCCACGAAAGGACTGAACAATCATGACGTTAGTACAGAGTGCGGGCACCAACATGGACGCCTACCTCGAGGCGCTGCTTTCTCGCGGCGACTTCGCGGCCTACTTCACCGACGATGTCAGCGTCGACGTCGTTGGCAGTGGTCAGACGGGCGAAGGGCGAGCGGTAGTCGAAGGTATGATTCGCTATTTCCACGAGCAAGCCTTCGATGCTCGCCCGGAGCTGAAGCACATCATCGTGGGTGATAATGGCGCCACGCTCGAGGCAGATTTCGTAGGTCGCCAGATCGCAGAGTTCGCCGGCGTCGCTCCGACCGGTCGCGACCTACGAGTGCCGTACAGCGTTCACTATGACCTCGATGACGGTCGGATCAAGGCGCTGCGCATATATGGTCTCGCAGGCGATCTGCTCCGAGCGCTCTCGGCCTGACCCGTTCAGGACAGGATGGCCTCCGTCGGTGATACCGAGAACTCCCCGGTCGCGTCAATCGACGCCGCCGACGGCAGCCTACGTACGAGCTTTGTGGGCCTCGTTAGAGGTGTCGCGCCATTCAGCCGGGTGCACGCGTAACTGCTCTTGCACCTGCGCGGTCGCCGAGTCCACCGACATGAGGCAGTCCGGGGATCACTGTCAGCGCCGAGAGTCGGCCTGAATGCACGGGGGCATGAGATGATCAAGCGATATGGAGCGTTCCTGCTCCGCTGGTGGCGTCACGACAGCGGCGACGCGCGGATTGAGATCGAACACATCCAGTCCGACGCAAAGATCGTGGTTAGGTCAGCATCTACTGCGCTGGTATGGGTCGAGGATCAAATGGCCACCCATCAGCAGGATGGGCTCAACGATATTGGATATCGGGGCGATGCGCCCCATGTGTGCGTGACAAGTCGCCGAAGCCGTGATTAATGGTTGCAGCGGCTACCTGTAAGGACCTGCGGCTGCTACGTGTCGGCGTTCAAATAATTCAGCCAGGCTGGGGCTGAAATGTTCAAAGAATTCAGCCAGCTCGATGTTCAAATAATTCAGCCACCACGCGGCTAGCTGGCCGCGGCGCCTGGAACCATTCGGG
>Ga0137373_10002817_pt1 | contig 19091 bp, 18 predicted proteins | sample SagtaG_5_FD_104912 | JGI IMG/M metagenome (GOLD analysis project Ga0137373, IMG submission 104912) | Vadose zone soil microbial communities from Sagehorn Ranch, Mendocino, California, USA - Sage1_R_80_16 metaG | ecosystem: Environmental > Terrestrial > Soil > Vadose zone | place: USA... | reverse complement strand
TTCAATTATGTCCGCATTTGCTTTTCGCACACTATCCAGTGTCGCCCGTGACGGTGCTTTGTCAAGATTAATGCGCGCCACGGCGGCTTCGGCGCCTTCAAAGACGATGTTTTCCATCTCCTGAACATTGATCTGTTCGGCCTTGATTGCGTCGAGCACCTGCGCTAAGACGCCAGGGCGATCGCGATGACGCACTACCAAACGATGAGTCGCAGGCGTGTGCGCGGCGAGATTTACAACATTCGGCACTTGCCCGGTTTCTTTGAAAGACTTAATAATGCGCACCGTTTCAGCGGCGATTGCTTCCTGCGCCTGATCAGTCGAGGCGCCGATGTGATGCGTGCCATAAAGATTTTTCTCTTGCGCGATCGCGTCGCTGAACTTGTCTACACCGGAAGTCGGTTCGGCAGCATAGACATCCAGCCCCACGCGAATGCTTTTCGATTTCATCGCTTCGACAAGCGCGCCTTGATCGACAACCTCACCGCGGGACGTGTTAATGAAGTAGGAGCCGTCACGCATCGCTTTAAAGAAATCCGGGCCAATCAGCATGCGCGTGTCAGGTTTCAAAGCCACATGAACGCTGACAATGTCGGCAGCTCGAGCCACGTCCAAAGGCGTTTCCATCCTTTCGATGCCCAGCTCGACGGCATGTTCCGACGTCAGGCTGCGACTCCAGGCAACCACCGGCATCCCGAATGATCGCGCCCGCGGAATCATCTCCTGGCCAATCTTGCCGACGCCGACCAGGCCAAGCGTGCGACCGAAGAGGCCACGCGCTTTGGAAAACTCTTTCTTGTTCCATTGACCAGCGCGCAAGGCGATCACGTTGTCCGGCACGCGCCGATCCAGCGCGAGGATCAAAGCAAATGCCAGCTCGGCAACGGCAATCGAATTTTTGCCAGGGCAGTTCGAAACGTAAATCCCCCGGCGTGATGCGGCGGCCACATCGATTGTGTTGTAGCCGGCGCCGGCTCGGACCACCAGTTTCAAGGGCCCGGCAGCCAGCATCGATTCAGTTACTTTCGTGCCGCGCACCACCAGCACGTCGGGCTGTTCTTGGGAAATCGCGGCGGCAAGAGCGTCATCTTTGAGATCGGGTTGAAACGAGATCTCGCAGCCGATGGCCTGCAAGCCTTCGCGACCTGTTTGTTCGAACTTGTCAGCGATTAGAACGAGCATTTAGGATTTTTGATTGCCGATTGCCGATTGCCGATTTCCAATTGCCGATTGTTAATTGTCGACTATCGATTGTCGAGTTTTCTTACTATACGCAACACTGCTTACTGCTTACTGCTTACTGCCTTCTGCTTTCTGCCTTCTGCCTTCTGCTATTCCTCCTGATCGAACACGCGCAGGAAATCTTCAGCCTCAGCGGGTGGTACGTTCACAAGCTGCAAATTTTCTTCGACGTGCGCGACGCTGCTCATGCCCACCAGCGCGGTGGTAATTCCCGGCGCCGAGCGCACAAATTGAATACCGGTTTGCGCATCCGTGGCAAGCGAGCCCAAAGGGTCGCGTATCGCTTCCGGCAAGCCGCGCGAAATCTGTCCCTGCAAAATCGACGCGCTGGCCATCACCGTGATTCACAAATTGCCTGCGGCTTCAACTACACTTACGTATTCATCTCCAACTTTCTGATTTTGGAAAAAGAGCGCCTCAGGCATCGCGAGATTAAGCGGCAGCTGGATGAACCGAAAATGATGATCGTCGCCGGCGATTTCACGCGCGATTTCAACCATCCGCTCAAGCGAATGATAGTCACGGGCATCCGGCTCAGTTCGAAAGCCGTTCCACGTCGCCGCGCCATAATTTCCGATCTTGCCGCCGGCAAAGTTCTGTTCGAGCATTTCGAAGGCCGAGCGCAGCCGCCGCCAAAATTCATCCGTCGAAACGGCGGACAATTGCGATTCAGGATTGTGCACGTAATAAACGTCAACGCATTCGACCCGCAGGTTGACGAGGGATTGATCCAGTTGATTCTGCAGGTAATGTGGCGTCATGCAATGCGCGCCGCCGGCGATGTCTGCGAAGCCGGCGATGCCCGGCCTGACGAATGTCTCTTCGATATAAGCCCGCACGTCCACCGGCACGGCGCCATCGAAAGGGAGATAACCGCCTTTCGTACAAACAACAATTTCATCGCGACCAAAACCGCGCCGGCCCAATTCGCTCAGTGCCGTCCCGATTGAACGCTCGCTTCTCTGAAAGTGATAGTTTGCCGCAGTGTCGATTACATTTGCACCCAACTCAACGGCGCGCGCGATCGCGTCGAGGTAACGCTGATCGGTTGCTTCATCCGCATTGCCGAGATAGGTGCCGACGCCGATCGACGAAAGCCATAAGTTTTGCGACCGCCGGAAATGGTTCTCGGCTGCGTTTTCAAACCGTTTGCGATACCGAGCAGTTCCCTCAACTGTTGCCTGGCCTCTTAATGACACTAGTACCCTTTCCAGGACGTGTGATCTTGTTAATGTTTGTAAGCGCAAAACTATACCCGCCGCCCCGCATCGCTCGCAAGCCGGGTTCAAATGCATCGCAACATTGTGTTAGCTTTACCAGAACCCTGGATCAACTCGTAATCTTGGAGCAAACAAATTACAAAGACGAACTTGCCATCGCGATTGGCCTCGCGCGCGCTGCGGGGGCGGTGTTGTTCGAGCATTACCAGAAACCCTTTCTGGTCGAGCAAAAAATTAATGCGCTTGATGAACTGGAAGAAGTGACCGCGGCCGATCGGGAAGCAAACGAGCTGATCGTCGATCGCCTGCGACGCGAGTTTCCAGAAGATGGCATCCTCGCCGAGGAATCGAGCGACAGCGAACACCGTCTGGCTAAGGAGCGCGTCTGGTTAATCGATCCGATGGACGGGACCAAGAACTTCATCGCGCATGATGACGACTTTGCGGTCCAAATTGGACTCGCCGTGAATGGCGAAGCAGTCCTTGGCGTCGTCTATCAACCGGCGCGCGAAATTCTTCATTATGCACGACGTGGCAGTGGCGCCATGGTTGAGCGTGACGGAGGCGGCGCCGAGCCGATGCATGTTTCGAACAGGGTCGAACCGCACGAGATGGTGCTGGCATCCAGCCGCTCGCACCGCAGCCCGCGCATGGAGCAGGTGGTCAGCGCCTTTAATTTCAAGGACGAGCTGCGGCGCGGATCGGTGGGCGTAAAAATCGGCTTGATTGCCGAACAGTTCGCCGATCTGTACATCCATCTTTCTCCCAGCACAAAGCAGTGGGACACCTGCGCGCCGGAAGTAATTCTGCAAGAGGCCGGGGGGCGCTTGACCGATCTGTTTGGCCAACCATTGCCGTACAACGGCGTGCGCATCGATAACCGCAACGGCGTTGTCGCAACCAACGGCGTCGCCCACGCCGTGGTGATTGAAAAGCTGCGACCGCTGTTGCTGAAATTTGGACGACTGCCGGTATCTCCATAATTCTTGCAGTAATAATTAAGCCCAATCCTTTACCAGCTTTGCCGTCTGAGGCTATAGTCTCGCCATAGCTCCCATGAACGCCGGATCAAGACGCCTTCTCTTCCTGCTCGCGATTAGCTTCACGGCCCTCTCATTGCTGTGTCTTCTCAACTATTGGACGGGCGCGCACGCCGTCGATGCGTTGATCAATCGAGAGTTAAATGCCGGCGCGAGGACGGCATTCGAAATGTCTACCGCGGCAATGACCGCGCACGACTCAGCGATTAGCGAGTTGCGACGCGGACTCCTTTTTAACATCATTGTGGCGACGATGATCTCGGGGGCCTTTTCATTCATAACGGCGCGAGCCTGGCAGCGGCGCGCGCGAAGTCTTGAGCGAGTGACCGAACGCGCAAGGGCGGTGGCTGCCGGCAAATTGGATTTGAACCTCGTTACCTCGAGCGATGATGTTCGGCTGTTCGCGGACAGCTTCAACATAGTTTCCGGGCGCCTGCGTGAAGAGCTGGAACGGGAAGCCGAATCACGGCAGTTCGCATCCTTCATACGGGTTTCGGCGATGTTGGCGCACGATTTGAAAAACGCGATTCAGGGTATGTCGCTGCTGGTGCGCAACATGGAGCAGTTCCATGATCGCGAAGACTTTCGGGCTGAGGCCATGCAGGCCCTGAAGGATGAAACGACCAAGCTGCAAAACCTTGTCAACCGCCTGAGCCAGCCGGTCGAGTCGCTTAGCGGTGAGCACAAGCGGCCGCAGAAAACGAATCTTGTGCCGCTGCTGCGAAGCGCGGTGAAGTCGGTGATCGGACCCTCATCCCAACATCAGGTCGAATTAAGGCTGCCCGATACGCTCTCGGCTGTTGTCGACGCGGAACGTATAGCAAAGGTCGTGGAGAATCTTCTCCTTAACGCTATTCAGGCAATAGGCGAACAGTCGGGCACCATCACCCTGATTGCAGGTAGTGCCGGAAGCGACGCGATCTTTTTCAGTATTACCGACACGGGGCCGGGGATGACGGCGGACTTCCAGAGTAAACAGTTATTTCGACCCTTCGCCACAACGAAGCGAGGCGGTCTGGGTTTGGGACTCTACACCTGTCGCGAAGTAATTCAGGCACACGGCGGTACGATTGATGTCGAGTCCAAACCGAGTGCTGGCACAACTTTCAGGGTCATGCTACCATGCGCGCCGATGAGCGCGGGCGCGAATGGCCGTTCGCTCGCGAAAAACTCTTGAGCGTGTGCCCGGCCGGTTGCTCCAAAAGACTTTTCGGCGAATATAAACTCGAACAAATCTAGTTCATGGAAAATCCCTGCTCCGCAAAGCCAGGTCTTCTATTGGTCGAAGACGATCAGGCCCTACGCAATGGTTTAAAGTGGGCCCTTAGCGATTTGTATCGCGTCCGTGAGGCAGCCACGAGACGCGAGGCTCTGGCCGAACTGGAGCGTGACGACATCGATGTAGTGCTCAGTGATTTACGCCTGCCTCCCGCGCTCGACGAGATCACCGAGGGCCTGGCAATTATCGAGGCCGCGCGCGCACAACAGCCTCCGGTGCCGGTGATTGTGATGACGGCGAGCGATTCGAAGGAAGCGGCGCTCGAAGCTGTGCGTCGCGGCGCGTACGGCTTTTTCGAGAAGCCCTGCGCGCCCGATGAGATGATGCATGTGATCCATCAGGCAGCGCGCCTGAGAAATCTCGAGCGTGAACTAGGTCGCTTGCGGGAGCGATCAACCAGCTATCAGTTTGGTTCGTTAATCGGCACCAGCCAGGCGCTGATAAAAGTCACAACGCAGGCGCGAACGGTGGCCGCCACCAGTGTCACGATTCTGATCTCCGGCGAAAATGGCACCGGTAAAGAACTGCTGGCGCGCGCAATTCACAATGAAGGTCCGCGCGGCGATCTGCCATTCATTGCCATAAGTTGCGCCGCGCTGCCGGTGACTTTGATCGAATCAGAACTTTTCGGGCACGAGAAGGGCGCCTTTACCGGGGCAGTCGCCGCAAAGAAAGGCCGCTTCGAGCTGGCTGACGGCGGAACTCTATTTCTGGACGAAATTAGTGAGTTGGACCGCCCAATCCAGGTAAAACTGTTGCGCGTTCTCCAGGAGCGTTCCTTTGAGCGCGTCGGTGGAACCAGGACACACGCCGTCGACATTCGTTTGATCGCGGCCAGCAACGTTGACCTGGAAGCGGAAGTCGAGGCGGGCAGGTTTCGACGCGATCTTTATCATCGTCTGAGCATTGTACCGCTCGTATTGCCGCCGTTGCGTGAGCGAATCGAGGACATTCCTTTGCTCGCTTTGCATTTTGCCGAGAAAGCCGCTGCCAAGCATGGACGCCCGAATCCCACGCTCGAGCCAACTCTGGTCGAAGCTCTCACGCGCTATAGCTGGCCGGGAAATGTGCGAGAGCTGGAAAATGTGATCGAGCGGCTGGTGGTGCTGACGCCTGAATCCAAACTCGGTTTCGAGTTTCTTCCCGAAAAGATCCATCGCCAGGCTCCCGGAACAGGTGAAAAAGACGAGTCCACCTTTGAAGGTGCGATTGAATCATTTAAGCGACGGCTAATCAGCGATGCGTTGCGGATGGAGAAAGGACACAAGATGGCGGCCGCCAGGCGGCTTGGGATGAGCCGGTCGTACCTGCACGAACTAGTTAGCACTTACGGGATTAAGGACTAGGTTCCGGAATCAGCATTCGTTCGCAGAGCTGAACTTCCCACCCCTCGCGGACCATAACTTCATTGATTCAGGGAAAACTTGATCACCTTCGTGCGCGCGGCCACGAACAGCTCGTCCTTGTCATCAAAAACCATTCCCGAGGCCGGGCCTTCCGTTTTGAAGACCGAGAGGTAGCGCCCATCGGAATCAAATACTTGAATGCCCTTGAAGTCGCTCACGTAAACTCTGCCCTTTCCGTCCGCCGCGATCGCGCTGGGCGCGGTAAACTGTCCGGGTTTATCGCCCCTTCCGCCAAAGCGATTCAAGTACTTGCCGTCAGGCCCGAACTTAAACACCGCATTATTAAACGTGCCCAGGGCATAGACATTTCCCAATCCATCACTCGCAACTCTTGTATCCAACTCGGAGTTATCAGTGACGGAGCTTATCGCGGCGCGAATCGTGCGCCAAACTTGTCCCTGGGGATTGAAACGCACGATGTCATCACGGTTTTTGTACCAGGCGCAAAGCAGTCCGCCGTCAGCGGTTGTGATGACGTCATCGAAACCCCACCCTTGCGGATAAGAAATCTGGCCGCGAGATTTTCCCGTCTCTCCTTCATAACGATTAATGATCCCGCTCTGCACTACGTAAACTGTTCCTTTTCGATCCGCTGCCAGGGCCCTCAACGGCATCTTTGTATCCACCATCCATTGCGTAATGAATTTTCCTGATGAATCAAAGACCTGGATGCGCCCGCCTTCATATTCGCCAACATAGATGCGGCCGAATCCATCAACAGCAACGCTGCGCGCGTCCGTCATCATTCCGGGCCCAATCCCTTCACTGCCGAACCGCATGCTCACATCGGCGAACCCGCCGGCATTTCCGCGCGTTTGCGAACCCGAAGGTCGACTGGACCCATTGCTGAGACTACGGGCGTTTGAATTACCGACTGAGCGAAGGACCGGGGCAAGCGCGCCGAATACCCCGGCAAGGGTGATCACTACAATTACGATTGGGACCAGAACCAGAAGCCAAACCCACTTCAGCGAGCCGGTGCTTACCTGTGGCCCGACGTGCACTTCGATTTGTCCGATGACTCGTGCGGGTTGGCCCCGCAGCTGATCGGGGACTGCCAGTTGGCTGTTGCAGTAAGCGCATCGCGCGGTCGCACCGGCGCCCGGCTGGTAGGTCACGGGCGCACCACACTTTGGGCAATCAAATGTCTGCATAGTTAGCTACCCACTCCGTAGCTCATCGTGTCTCAGTTCTGAAATGTCCCCAACCTGGAAATACCACAGAGGCACTGAGAGCACGGAGGCAAATCAAGGTTGTTTGTAGATCACTCCATCTTTCATCACAAAACTAACCCGCCGCAGGGATGCCAGGTCGTGCGTCGGATCTCCCTGGACAGCGATAAGATCGGCGAACAAGCCGACCTTAACGCGGCCGAACTTGTCCTCCTGATGCAGTACGCGGGCATCGATGGACGTCGCTGATCGTAACGCGTCGATTAGCGGCATTCCCCAACTCACCATTGTTTCAATCTCCCGGGCGTTGTCGCCATGCGCAAACACGCCGACGTCGCTGCCGCTCGCGATTATCACCCCGGCGTCAAGCGCTTGTTTGAAGACCACTTTCTTCTTTTCGATAGCTGGACCGCTGGCGACGGAGAGTGTCGGACACAGCGCTGTGCCGTGTTCTTTCATCAGGCGCAACAGCTCAGGTGTTAACCCGTCTCCGTGTTCTATCGTTTCGACGCCGGCGAGAATTGCTCGCCGCGCTCCTTCGGTACTGGTCGAATGTGCCGAGACAGGTATACCTGCGCTCCTGGCCACTTCGACGGCGAGTTTCAATTCATCCAGGGTGAAAGTTGCATGCGCAGCGCCGCCTGCACCCCAACGATAATCCGCATAGACCTTGACCCAATCGGCGCCCTTGCCTATTTGCTCGCGCACGACCCGCGTTAATCCGTCAAGGCCATCAGCTTCTTCGGCACCCTGAGGCACAGTCCATTCAGGAGCGTAGCCTTTGGGACCATAACTTCCGCTCGCCACGATCGCACGGGTCGCAACAAACAGGCGCGGCCCCGGGAGGATTCCCTGTTGCACTGCCTGCTTCAATCCCACATCGGCATAGCCTGCCCCTTCGGTGCCAAGATCGCGCAGCGCGGTAAACCCGGCCATCAGAGTGCTGCGCAGGTGATTAGTCGCGCGGGCAACTCGCAGACTGAGCGCTTCACGCGCCACCTGATCATTCCAAACCGTTTCGCTGTAGGGATGAAGAAGGATATGCGAATGAGCATCGATTAGCCCTGGCATCAGAGTCATTCCGGGCAAGTCAATAGACTTTGCCTCCGCCGGGGGGTGAATGTCGCTTGCCGATCCAACTGCTTCAATCCTCTCGCCGCGCACCAGGATGGCCCAACCATCGTGCAATTGCGCGGATTCGCCGTCGAAAATATGCGCGGGCCTCAGGAGGTAAATTGCGTCGGGTGGCTTTGGGACGGGCGAAGGTGTTTGAGCGGACGGAATCATTTCGGCAAGCGTCAGCACTATCACTAATGCGAAGACCGGAAGCGTATATCGCATCTTACGTCACTCCTCCAAATCAGCGGATCCAGATTGATCATGAGTGCATTCTTAGCGGGGCGAGAGTATAGCAGCGCGGCCGAATTCGGGCGAGCGTTTATTCACCGGACAAACGAAAAGCGCAGCATTTTACCGCTACGCTTTCATCTTGCCTTTCTTTCGTTCCGGCTCAGGCCGGCTATTTCACATCAGCCCAGCCCTTGCCGTCTTTGTAGTGCAGAATGACTTCGGAAGTCTTCGTGAGATCGAGACCCTCCCATTCGATACTGCTGCCTTTGCCATCGACGATCTTCAAATCCCACTTGTTCCGATTCTCGCGATTGTCGAAAGAGACTTTGACGCTTTCGCCGTCGGGCAGCGGTTCGCGTCCCAGGACATCCTCCTGCCAGTCATTGACGTCATGCGGCGAAATGTAAAGCTGGTGAATTTCAACTCCGGTCTTGTTGACCAATTGAAAGTCCTGTTTACCAGGCGCCGCAAACGCCATGGAAACGAAAAAGACTGCTATGCTAAGCACCAATAGAAGCCTGAAAATGAAAGTCTCGTCTTTCATGGCCGATAATTCCTTTCCCTATTAATTCTTGTAATCCGGGGGACCAAAACTTTTAACGATGCTATCTCGAGGAGGCCGCCTTTTTCTGATTCATGATCCTTATACTGCTCGGCGCCCGGTTATCAGTTGAATTACCAAAACAACCAACGCGATCACCAGTAAGAGGTGAATCAGACCTCCACCCAAGTGGGCCAGAAAGCCAATCAACCAAAGCACCAAAATAATCACCAAGATCGTCCAAAGCATTTGTTTCCTCCTTTTTTATTTAAGACTCAACTGGGGAGCCGGCGCCATTTCGTTTTCGTTCTTTGTGATGCAAGCGCGTGAACTGCTGCTGCAATTTCTCCAATTCGGCGTCCGTCAGGTTTTCCAAATCGACCAGGCCCGTGCGCGCACCCTTCACTCCTTTAATGAGTTCATCCAGCTTCAAATGAATCGCCTTGGCATCGCGGTTCTGCGTGTTCTGGATTAAGAACACCATCAGGAAAGTAATGATCGTCGTGCCGGTGTTGATGACCAGTTGCCAGGTGTCAGAAAAGCGAAACAGAGGGCCGGTCGCTGCCCATACCACCACAATTGCGACGGCCAGGATAAAAGCCCATGACGATCCGACAATGGCCGAAACAGTGTGGGCAAATTTGCGAAAGAGTTCGTTCATCTGGCATTGCTCCTGGGAAACATGACTCGATCAGGGGCGGCGTTGAGTTCAGCGAGTAACCTCTTGATCAGCCGCGTCTTCACGCGGCCGGCTTCTTTCGGGTGCACCAGATAGCGGACGATTGCGTCCAGCCAGGTGTTGGGATTGATGCGAAACAGCACGGCCGGCCGTTCTCGCACTTCCAGTTGATCCACTGGCGTTTGCGACAACAACTCTCGAAATACCCGGACGCGCCTCATCATCGGCTCGCCAAGTTCCTTTTCGGTTACCCTTTGCATTGTCTCGGCCACAAATTCCAGATCGCTTTCATACGCAATGCTGAACTTGATTTCGTTCCAGACGTAGGGAAACAAGGGCCAGGTGTAGTTGTAGACTTCATTGCTCAAGACGCGCGAATTGGGAAAGCGGATGACACGTCCGCTCGGATGATCGGTTGACAACAAATCGCCGCCAAATTCCCAAAGCGTGGTATCGATATAGCTGACGTCAATAACGTCGCCAGTCGCATCACCGATTTTTATTCGATCGCCGACTCGGTAAGGCGCTCTGATCAGGATATAAAGCCAGGCAAAGAAACTGGTGATCGGGGTTTGCAGGGCGAAACCCAGAATCAGCGAGACGAGTCCTATTGAAACAACAGCGGTGTACCAGTTCTGAAAGAGCAGCGACAAAACAATGAAGATCATGAGGAGACCTACGCTGAGTTTCACTATCCGTCGCAGATTGTATTTGGTAACTGCGCTCTCCAGGCCGCCAATGAGATAAACGTCGATAACTTTCGCAATCGCCAGCAAAACCACAATCGCCATTGCACCCACAGTCAGCTGGTGCAAGAGCGATACATACCTGGCCGCGAAGCCAAGAAACTTGAATTGCAGGAAGAAGTAAAAAACAGCCAGGCTTAAGAAGACCAACGCGTGAGTTCCCAGCCAGACTTTATCTTTCGTCTTCGCAGCGGGTTTTGAATCTGGTTCGGTGCCAGTCGTCTGCTTGAGCGCCTGCTTTACTTCCGGCTGCTCTTTTATCTGTTCGACTTCCGTGCGTAGAGTTGCTGCCATTTCCTACAATCACCTGCTGTCTCAGTGTCTGTTAACGCTAGTCAACTAGGAATAATTCATGATTAGCGCCTGAAAGTGCTTAAGCAGATGCCATGCCAATAAGACAGTTCGTTGTAGAATTTGTGAATTCCGCAACCTGACGCGAAGCAAAATGACAAGCTTGGCCCAGTGCCTGCCTGGCTGAAAACATGATGAGTTCGCAGCTCGACAAATTCGCGATCGCCGCCATGCTCCAGGAAATCGGAGCGTTGATGGAGTTGAAGGGTGGCCAATACTTCAAATCTCGAGCCTACAAGCGGGGCGCGCGGGCCGTCGCGGAAATCGACGCCGACCTTGGAGAGTTGATTAAGTCCGGACGCCTGACAACCGTACCGGGCATCGGAGCAGCGCTGGCCGCTCAAATCAGCGAGATGTATAAAAGTGGAAAGTCTTCGCTGCTCGAAAGGCTTCGTAGCGAGTTGCCACGCGGAATCGTTGAGCTTTCGAATGTGCCGGGTCTCAATCTGAAGAAGATTCAAAAATTACAGGAAGCGCTGGGAATAGGAAGCCTCGATGAACTGCGGGCCGCCGCCAGGGCTGGCCTCGTGCGCAACGTTCCGGGCTTTGGAATCAAGACTGAGCAAAAACTTCTTGAGACAGTCTCCACGAAAAAGGAACCGGTTGATGAAGTCCACATTCATCACGCTTTGCGATTGGGAGAGCGGATTATTGAATACCTGAGATTGACGCCCGGCCTCTTAGAAATCGATCTCGCCGGCGAGCTGCGACGCTGGCGCGAGACTGTCCCCGAAATTGTGGTGGTCGCCGCAGCCAATCGACCGGTGGCGCTAATAGATCAATTCGCGCGCTTCCCACTCGTGATTAGCGTGAAAGAGCGGACCACAAGTTCGTGCCGGGCGGTACTGACGGAGGGTGTTTCGGTTTCCCTTCTGGCGGTTACAAGAGATCGATATCCGCTCACCTTGTGGCGCGCGACGGGATCGTCCGCCCATATCCAAAAGCTGGAAGACATTGCAAGTGGAAAGCGGCTCAGATTCACTGATCGAAGCCTGGAAAAATCCGGTTCAGCGAAATCAAAGTCGCGTAGCTTTCGTTTGCCGAACGAGGAATCAATTTATCGTGAACTCGGCATGCAGTTCGTGCCCCCCGAATTGCGTGAAGACGTCGGTGAAATTGAAACTGCGGCACAGGACCGGTTACCCAAGGGTCTCGTCGAACTCGCAGATATTCAGGGAATGGTTCATTGTCACACGACCTATTCCGACGGCAAGCACTCGATTGAACAAATGGCAAAAGGAGCGGAAGCGCTCGGCATGAAATATCTGACAATCAGCGACCATTCTCCGACCGCTTCTTATGCCGGCGGGGTTAAGCTCGATCGCCTGAAGCGGCAATGGGACGAAATTTCCGAAGTGCAGGAGAAGGTGAACGTTAGATTACTGCGAGCAACTGAGTCGGACATCCTCGCCGATGGTTCACTGGACTATCCGGACAGAATTCTGGAAAAGTTCGATGTGATCATCGCCAGTATTCATGCGCGCTACAAAATGGACGAGGACCAAATGACCAGGAGAGTAACCAATGCCATGCAGCAGCCGTGGTTTAAGATTTGGGGTCACGCTTTGGGGCGTCTGATTCAGCGACGGCCGCCATTTGCATGCCGCGTCGAAGAGATCCTGGACGTCATCGCCGAATCCCGGGCGGCGATTGAAGTCAATGGCGATCCTTACCGTCTCGACATGGAACCGCGATGGTTACGCGAAGCCCGAAAGCGAAAGATCAAATTTGTAATATCGACCGACGCGCATTCCGTAAGTGCAATGAACAATTTGAAGTACGGCGTCGGAATAGCTCGCCGCGGATGGGTACAGCGGAAAGAAGTTCTCAACACGCTTTCAGTGAAGCAATTTCAGAAAACGGTAAAGCCTGGGTAAGCCTTGAGCGTCGCGTCCAGCGTAGTGAGCGACACCTTCCGCTTTGCCTGCAGTGATCGACCGGCTGAAGCCGTCGGACATCAATTCATTCAGCACTTCACGTGTCCCAGCAACCAGAATACGACCAGGAATATTAGGATGGTGCTGATGCAGCCTTGGGCACTTCCAGGCGGCAACGCCGGCCAGGCAGCCGCGTAACGGACCTTCCACGTAATTTCCTTTCAATAAACAAGTGCGCGTTCAGCGATTAGTCATTCACTTTTTCGAGCGGCGTTTTTGATCGCCGCGATCGCCCTGACCCGCCTCGACTGTCGTTTTCGCATGCTGCCGACGATCGGTGGACAATGAACGGTTCACCTCCGATACATCATCGAATCGTCCCTTTTGATCGCGCCGCACGAAACGCTTGTCACTACCTGTATCAATCAACTCACGATGGCTTTTTGCTTGTTTTTTCTCAGGCATGAATCTGTATCCCTCCGGTACATTCATCGATACGTTCTGTCCATTTTCGACCCTACTCTTGATGTGTTGAGTACGGTCTGTGGGTTAGCTCGCAATCACGATGCCAGCATTAATGCAGGTTTCGCAGCTCGTTCGCAGCCGACCAAAACCATTCGATGAAAAAACGATTGTCTTGACAGGCGGCGCTGAGCTGATTCGCTCGTCTGTAACATCAGCATCAAGTTTTTGATTCGTCAATTTGCAAACTGCCACGCCGTAACAGAGAGCGTCAGGTTTGGCGTGCATCTTGCTGGTTCGTCAGAAACTGAGAATTTTGACGAAACGCCGGGAGGGATCATGAAGCAGGATCACTTGAAAGAGCTGTTGTATCAAGCACTCGAAACTGAATTGGGAGGCGTTGAGGTTTACACCACCGCACTCCGCTGCGTGGAGAACAAAGAACTAAAAGAAGAATGGGAAGAATATCTTGATCAGACAAAGAAACACGTGGAGATTGTAAAGGACGTCATGGACACTTTGGGTCTCGACCCCAAAGAGGAGACACCCGGACGAAAAATTGTCCGCCACATTGGCCAGTCACTGGTCAAGGCGATGGAAATGGCGCTCCGCTCCGGAGGGAACGGTGCCGCTGAGATTGTCGCCGCAGAGTCCGTCGTGTTAGCGGAAACCAAAGATCACCTTAACTGGCAATTGATTGGCGAAGCTGCAAAGAAAGCCTCGCGCGAAGTCGCCAAGGCGCTGAAAGCCGCCCACGACCAGGTCGAAGACGAGGAGGACGAGCATCTCTATCACACCGTCGGTTGGGCGCGAGAGCTGTGGATCGAAATGTTAGGAATGCCGGCTGTGATACCTCCGCCCGAGGAAGTGAGAGACGTGGAAACGGCTATCGGCGCTGCGCGGGCGCAACAATCTCGCGCGCAGATGCTTTAGCAAATTATTCATTCGAGGTTAAGCGAAACATTCTTAAACAAAAAGGAAAGCAGTGAGATAGCCACTCGTCATCGAGGAAAGGTGGAAAGAAGGGCGGAGGAAGTATTAGTTATTCCCAAACCTGCAAAAGAAGTTGCGACGTCCGGCAGCGACGCACCTTTGGGAACAGCCGGCTCAGCCGGAAGGAATTGCTCGCGCAGTGTTTATTTCGCCTCGGCCGCTGATTCGGGCTACGTCGCGTGAGAAGTTCTAACTTTGCTGGGCGCTGAAACTACTGCCGCATAGTGAGTTAGCGGAGCGTACTCCCACCTCACCCCATTACCCCATTTTTTGAACAGGAACGTTACGATTCCCTGTAGCGATCTGGGACAAAACCTTGTCTCGTCTTCCGCTAAGTCATAGAAAACTAATGATGGCCATCCCCTTGCTTGGCTCGAACCTGTTTGTCCCAATTAGCCGCAGCCGGCGGCCACAACAGGAGCGCAACGTTGAGTCCCAGCAGCAAACTGGTCTTGCTTACTACAATTCTCGTAATGGCCGCGGTTGCTGTTGAAGGGTTCGTTCTGCTCGGTCAACGGGAAGAGATACTCCAAACCGCCACTCGAAACGAAACACTCGCGCGAGCTCAGATTATGCAGGCGGCAATCGAAAGCCAATATCTGAATGATCGCACATCGCTCCCGGAATTCCTGAATACGCTGAGGAAAAGTTCAGAAAATGACACAGTTGCAGTGCTGGACGAAAGCGGAGCGATCATCAGTATTTCGGGTGAACCGTCACTGGCTACAAATCTTGTCGGGGACACTGAATTGAAGACAGAGATCGGTCAAAATCGGCCCACGCAGATGTCCCGGCAGGATTATGTTTTCACGGTGCTGCCGATAAGGTTGGGCTCTGATCGCCGCGGCATGCTGGCGGTGATTCATCCGCTCGCATCATTGCAATCACAAATCAGGTATGCACGGCGCTCGCTAATTATCGCGACCATGCTGGTGACGCTGGCAACCTTTGTGATCATTTTGTTTGTCACAAATCGATTTCTTACCCAGCCTCTGGAAAATATTCTTGCGGGAACAGAAGCGTTCGGCAGTGGCGATCTCGACTTTCGCGTGGTGGCGCCTCACGGTCGGGGCGCTCTGTTCCGGCTGACCATGGCATTTAATCGCATGGCGGACAGGCTGGCCACGCAACGCCACGAAGCCGAGCAGAAAGCCGAGGAGCAACTCGCCCTGGAGCGGCAACTGCGCCAGAACGAGCGGCTGGCGATGGTGGGAAGACTCGCGGCGAGCATCGCTCATGAAATTGGCGCCCCGCTGAATGTGATCGATGGACGCGCGGAACAACTAATGATGCAGCCCAAAGCAGCCCTCGAGCGCCGGCAGCGAAATCTGACGATAATCCGGGCCCAGACAAAGCGTATCGAGCGTATCGTGCGCCAACTGCTGACCTTTGTCAGACCCTTCGAAGCCAGCCGGCAAAACGTCGAATTGCAATCGCTAATAACGGAAGTAATCGAACTGGTTGAGCCGGACGCGAAAAACTCGAACGTCAAATTCGACATTAGCGGCCTTAAAAACTTCAATCTCTTCGCGGATGCCGAATTGATTCGTCAGGTCTTTCTTAATTTGTCGATGAACGCGATTCAGGCAATGCCGGTGGGAGGGACTTTGCGGATCATCTCGGAGCAGGATGCGGTCAAAAAGAATGGCGACCTTTTCACATCCGTCCAATTCGCCGATACCGGCGAGGGCATCCCCCCAGAGCAAATCAATTATGTGTTCGAACCATTCTTTACTACCAAGCGCGTCAGCGAGGGTACCGGCCTGGGACTGGCAATCTGCCAGCGAATTGTCGAGAAACATGGCGGATGGATCTATGTGACTAACGACCCGAACGGCGGCGCCAGCTTTACTATCTACTTACCCTCGAGCGAAAAACAGGCTGAGAAAGCTCCGCCAGAGGACGCGAATGTAACAACTGAATTATGACTAAAGAACGACTGTTGATTGCGGAAGATAACGCCGATTTGCGGGATCTTCTTCACGAGATCCTCGAAGACGCCGGTTATACCACCGTCAGCGCTTCCGACGGGCAGGCGGCCCTCACGCGAATTGACCGCGAAGACGAAGTTATTGATCTCGTGCTGACGGATGTGCGCATGCCCAAGGTGACCGGCGACGAGTTGCTGACCGCGGTGCGCGAGAAGCGTCCGGAGACACCGGTCATCGTCATCACCGCATTTGGATCGGTAGAACGGGCAGTAGAAATGGTTAAGGCCGGCGCTTTTCAATACCTGACGAAACCTTTTGTCGCCCAGGATTTGTTAAAGATCGTCGCGGAGGCTCTTGTCCAGAGTGAACCTCATCGCGAACATGCGCGGCTACGACGGCAAATTCCGGATCCGCCTGCGCGGATCATCGGAGCTTCGCGACCAATTCGCGAATTGTTCGAATTGATCGGGCGCGCAGCTCCCAGCATGAGCACGATTGTAATTACTGGAGAATCAGGAACCGGAAAAGAACTGGTGGCCAAGGCACTGCACCAGGCGTCAGGGCGCAATGGCGCTTTCGTGCCTGTTAACTGCGGAGCTATTCCCGCGGAGTTGATCGAAGCAGAATTGTTTGGCCATACCGGGCAGGCATTCACGGGAGCCAAGAAGGCGCGTGCCGGTTTGTTCGAAGCGGCCCACGGTGGGACGCTCTTTCTCGATGAGATTGGCGATCTTCCGCTCGCGGTTCAACCCAAACTCTTGCGCGCGTTGCAGGACGGCCAGGTGAGGCCGGTCGGCAGCGATCATGAACGGGAAGTGGATGTGCGCGCCATCGCGGCAACCAATCGCAACCTGGAAGAGGAAATGCACGAAGGCCGCTTTCGCGAGGATCTGTATTGGCGATTGAATGTCATTCAATTGCATGTGCCGCCACTGCGCGAGCGGCCGATGGACATTCCGCTTCTCGTAGAACACTTTCTGGCTAAGTCGGCAGAGGCGTCCGGCATGCCAATGCTTGATATCTCGCCCGAAGCATTAGCGTTGCTGACCACTTACCCGTGGCCGGGAAACGTGCGCGAACTGGAGAATGTTATCGAGCGCGCGGTTGCTCTCGCGCGCGGGTCCCGTTTGACGCCCGGCGATCTGCCGGAAAGGATTTCCGCCGGTGGCGGCGCAGCGGCGATTCTCGCGCGTTCAGGAGATCGGCCCCTGACCCTGAGAGAACTCGAGCGCGAGTACATTCTTGAAACGCTGAAGCAGACGGGCGGAAACAAATCAAAGGCTGCAGCATTGCTGGGGCTGGATCGAAAAACGCTCTATCGGAAGCTCGATGAGTACCGAGCCGAAAATCAGGCCGTCTCTCCGTCGCCCGAACCCGCATAATTGAGCATATGAAAAGAGCGGTCCCGTCAAAAAAACTAAAAAACTGGGGTCAGGCTTGCGATCTTTGCGATTCTCGAATTCCAGCGGAGCATAGCCCGATACAAAGACGACCGGCTGGGCAATTCATAAAGGATAGATTGGGGTCAGGCTTGCGATCTTTGCGATTCTGGACCTCCATAACCGCACAACTCAAGAAAAACGACCGGCTGCGATCCATGACGCGTGGGGTTTAACTAACGGCAGATCCACCACATCGGAAGAATCGCAAGAATCGCAAGCCTGACCCCGGTTTAGTTATCCACCTCTTATTGGTTTACTGTTCAACGCATCCAAGCCTCAGTTCACCGCGAGTCAAAGGTAAATCTTCCTCAATTATTGCTTAAGAGCTTCAATAGATCGCCGGCCTCTCTACGAACATCAGTGTCGTCGTCTTTGATCGTCATCTCGATTAAATGTTTAGCTGGTTTGGCGTCTTTTCCACACTCACCAAGAGCTACGAGGCTTCTCCTTCTAATCTCGACGTCTGAATCTTTAAGAAGCCTTTCTAATTCTTGAAGGGCCTTGCGGTTGCTAGGATCAATTCTTATTAGCGCTACGGCCAGGCGCATCCTCACATATGGGTCTCTGTGGTTGAGTAAGGCCTCGAGATCAGGCACCGCGCCTCTAGCGGGCGGACCGATTTTTCCTATAGCGGGAATGAAGGATTCACAAAAACTTGAAAAATAACCTTCACAAGTATCAGCGTTCTTTTTGATAGCATCTAGTAGGTCGGGCACAGCTTCAGCAGCGTCAGCGCCTATGTTGCCTATTGCCCTGGCTGAAAACCAGGCAACATCGCGATTACTGGGAACAAGGTTTTTTCGTAAAATGGGTACAGCCGCTCCAGCATATGGACCAAATTTCTCAAGAGCTTCCGCAGCAGCCCTCTTATCGTAATCGTCGCCTTTGTTTAATAAGTTGCTCAGAGGCGGAACCGCTTGAGCACCAATAGATGCACCCACCTGTTCTGCAATTTCTCCCAACACCGCGGCGGCATTAACGCGATAGATGCCACGTCGATCATTGAGCTGATTGAGAATAAAAGACAACGCATCTTTGTCCTGAGGATTCTTCAACAGCTTCGCTTTTGCTGCCCTGAGTTGGTCGATATTTGTCTCGATAGCCTGTTCAGAGCCGTTGCATCCAAAAACTGAAAGACTTAAACAACCGACAATAATACAATTCATCACCAACATCGACATATGAAGAGCTCCCTTCCCTCCTAAAATGGATTGTAGTCATAGTAATACTGCGAATTCTGCAGGATCGAGGGGAGTTTTCTCCTGAAAGCAAAAGAACTGGGGTCAGGCTTGCGATCTTTGCGATTCTCGAATTCCATCGGAGCATAACCCGATACGAAGGACGACCGGCGGGCAATCCA
>Ga0137373_10002816_pt1 | contig 19091 bp, 31 predicted proteins | sample SagtaG_5_FD_104912 | JGI IMG/M metagenome (GOLD analysis project Ga0137373, IMG submission 104912) | Vadose zone soil microbial communities from Sagehorn Ranch, Mendocino, California, USA - Sage1_R_80_16 metaG | ecosystem: Environmental > Terrestrial > Soil > Vadose zone | place: USA... | reverse complement strand
CGCTGTTGTCAGCATGTGATCCGAGGTGTCTCACGCCGTTGCTGCCGGCTGTGCCGTCTCTTCAATCGGAAAGGGCACGACCAGGTCAGTCTCGAACGGGTCGGGTGCCCCCAACGAGAGGGTGTAATCGCCGAAGCGCTTGAGTCGTCTCGTCTGGTAGGGGCTGAGTTGGATAAGATCCTCACGGCGAACGAAGAGCCATCGGCCTGAAGGTCGCGCACGGCGCGAATGAGATCGATGACGTTCTGGATCACCGCGGCATTGGCAACGAGATGGTTGTACTTGAGGTGCTTCTCTTGTTCGACCGCGTCGACAGTGTCGATCACGCCCTCGCCGCCGAATTTCAGCCACTTGGCGAAGCCGTTGTAGGCCTCCACCTTGTTCGTGGTCGCGGTGATCTGCTCCCGCAGCTTGGCGTCGTTCAGAAACTCCAGCAGAACGATCGTTCGGACCACGCGACCCAACTCACGAAACGCCTGGTACAGCCGATTGCGGCGGCTATACGACCCGAGCCGTCGTAGCAGTTGGTGCGGCTGAGATCGTGCCAGCCTTGATCGACAGCGCCACCAGCAGCAGGGCGGGCCAGTGATCCTGGATCACCGGCTCGCCCTTGTCGTTGATGACTACGGGGCCGCTCGACGGCAGCGCAGCGTCGACCCGCTTGGCGGTCGTTGTCAGCCTTTCCTGCAGGTGCTTGACGAAGCCCGCGGCCGTGGCAGGCAATTCGACCGCCTGGCAATAGTCCGCGACCTGGGGCTCACACTCAGACGAGGGCAGAAGTTGCTCGCGATAGTCGGCTCAGGCACATCCTTCCAGTTTGTCCGGTTCGGCGGATGGTTCCAATTCGCAACTAGTTTGGCATGCAGATGTTCCGCAGGAATGGCAGAGTCGTGTTCTCTGCGGGCATGCTCGCACTTACGGGCAGCTGCGTGCGCGTCACCCACGTTCAGCCCGAGCTATCCGAATACTCCGTTCAGCTATCGGACCGCACATAGTGGAGTCCAACGACTCCCGATGGATAGGGCGTTGCGGATTTCAGCGCGAAGATTCGGTGCGACCCATTCGGGAGCGCGCGCTTCCCGGTTCCGAGAATCAGCGGATAGACGAGGAGGTGCAGCTCATCGACAAGGTCGTTCGCGATCATGGCATGGACGAGCTGGCTGCTGCCATCGGTGAGGATGTTCTTGCCGGGCTCGTCCTTCAATAGGCGGATGGAATCGATGACGTTGTCGCGGATGATCGTCGTATCGCGCCAGATGGGCTGCTCGAGGGTCTTGGACACGACGTATTTCTTCGGCCTGTTCATCATGTCGCCGAACGGATCGCCGGCGGGCATCGACTCGAAGGCCTCGGCATGAGTGACGTATGTTCGCCGGCCGAGCAGCAAGGCGTCGCAATCCTGCATGAATGCAGCGAAAGACTCACCGATTGAATCGTGCCAGAAGGGGATAGTCCAGCCGCCGTATTCAAACCCTCCGTCGCGATCTTCGTCCTTTCCACCTGGCGCCTGCATCACTCCGTCCAGCGACACGAACTCGGAAACAATGAGCGTTCTCATAAGACCTCGCAGCAGCGAAACTCCTCGTCCATGGCTCGGCGCGATCGGGAGCCCCGGAGTGTAGCATTGCCTCCCTATCTACACGTCGAACGAAGGTGGGAGGATCGACAGCCCGGCGCAGCCGATTCCGTGCCGGGCACTTCAATTGTAACGCCTCTATTGTAAGAGAAGGGGTGACCGTCTCGAGTTATTCGGCGCCGCCAGTTGTGACAGCGACTCTGGTCGGTGGCAACCCCGCGCGAAGCTCTGCGATCAGCCGCCGGCAAGTACGCGATGCCGTCACTATTCGACGTTTAGCCCGCGTGGTCAATCTGTCCATCTGAAGTCTTGCGCTATCGGCTTGGAACGCCTGGTTGCGCTTGGCAGGCCAACTGATTGGCGAGCCTCGAGCACGCGCGGATCAGCTCGGTCAACCGATGTTGCCACGGTGCCATCTGCTGCCAATTTGCTGCGAAACTGGAACGACTCGGGGACAACTGGAACGACTCGGGGGACAACGTGGACGAGATCCTGCGTGGTGAACAGCCGGCCAGCATACTCTTCGAGCAGCCCACGAGGTTCGAACTCGTTGTCAACGTCGGCGTGGCCAGCGAACGACGGTCCAGATTCCGCCCCTCCCTGCTCGAGGCGCGAGTCACAGCACACCGCGTTTCGCACGGGCAGCGCGTCGACCTCAACCAGACCCCGTGTCGTCGACCTCGTTCAGAAATTGGTTTCAATGCATCTCATTTCATTCCGCACACTACGCGTCGAGATCGAGTGGCTTGAAACCAATTCTGAAACCAACTGGCTCGTGATGCCTCACTTTAGGATCCGACTGACGGCTCACGGTTGCCTCACATAAGAATCCGACCCAACGGCGCGAGCGGCAAGTGTGCGCTAGGCGGCTTCGAGCTGGACTTTGAGTCGGTACGGGTCAAGGTCGGGCAGGTGGTACCCGTACCCCACACCTTTCTGGCTGCTCGTGCGCGGCGTGACGGGCGCTGCGCTTCACGTCATCGCGGCGCGACCTCGCGGCATTTCACGCGCATACGAGACCCGTCTCCTTTGTCACCAGCTGCTGAGCGCTCGGGTAAGGGCATCACTGCCTGGGATCCGGACATGTGGTACCCGTATCCCATCTCCCTTGTGGATAGTGCCCACGCCATTGCCTGTCCCACGCCTTGTCTTGGTGCGGGGCGACCGTGTTCGTCTGATCAGGAATAGCCTGGGAATGGCTCGGGATTCACGGGCGACGGCAACTGCCTCAACGTTGGGGCGCCGCCAAACAGCGCGGCCCACTGGGTCGGTGAGGCGGCCGGGATGGCCTCGATCACCTGATCGCCCAACTCCGCCAATTCGAGCGTGAATTTCACTCCCGCGTGGTACACGTAGGACGCGCCCTTGCTGTCTTGCAGGAGGCGCCCGTCTAGTGGGTTGGCGCCGTCCGGCGCGGCGAGTCCAATTGCGGTGTTCTGTAGGACCAATAGGCCGGCAAGCAGCCAGCCTATCCAGTGCGTACGCTTCATGGTTAGCTCTCCTCAGTCTTTTGATGCGTTAGTTCTTCGGCTGCCCGACGGGCCCGCTTCAGACGCCAGGTATGCCTGCACTGCCTCGAGCAGTCCGTCGTTCCCGCGGAACCGCACGGAGTGCTCGTTGCTGTCCATCACCCGCATGACCTCGCCGTGTACGACTGCGCCCTCGCTGTCGACGAGCAAGCGCAGGAGCAGCGTCACATAGTGACGATCCTCGAGCCGCTCAGGCGGTGGTCTGGTGGTCACGGGGCGACCCTGGACACCAGCGCCACGGTCACTTCACCAATTCCTCCGCTCAAACCGAACGCCGCGAATGGTTAACCCAACGAACGGCCACGACTCACTCGACCACAGTGAGTCGCACAGGTTGCGAATCTACGATGCGCGGCGTCGGCTCGGCTGTGGATGCGAGTCGCTGCAACGTGTGGGCGAGCCAGCGCCGCAGTGCCTTGATGCTTCTCGGGTCGCCGCGCCGCATTCACGCGAGCACCGCCTCGACGACACTCGTACCCGTATCCGTGGGCACGACGCTTGTGACGGTAAATCCGGCCCTGCCTAGCAGGTCACCATACTCTGTGGCGGTCCGTTCGCGACCGCGTGTGACCGCCAGCATGTGCAGGTCGAGCCATTTGCCGAAGTTCGGTTCCTCCGTCTCCGGCAGGACGATCTCGACGACGAGCAGGCGCGCGCGGCCGGACATCGCGGCGCGGCAGCGGCTCAGGATCGCGAGGTCCTGCTCGTCGTCCCAATCGTGCAGGATCTGCGCGAGCACATATGCATCGCCACCTGCAGGTACCTCTTCGAAGAAGTCGCCGCCGACAGACGTGCACCGATCAGAGACGCCCGACGTCTGCAGGAACGCTCCGGCGTCTGCAACCACATGTGGCTGGTCGAACAGGATGCCTCGCGCTTTCCTATGGGACCGCAGAATCTCCGTGAGCAGGGCGCCATGGCCGCCGCCCACATCGACGACGGTACCGAGCCCACTGAAATCGGAGGCCCCGACGACCGCGCCAGCGACGCGTTTGGTCCAGTCGATCATTGCCGCGTTGAACACTGCGTTAGCTTCCGGATGGGTGCCGAAGTACTCAAACGCTGGCACGCCGTAGACGCGGTCGAATGCGGGCCGACCTGTTTGCACCGCGTAGAGCATGTCGCCCCAGGCGCGATAGGACTCTTCGTTGTAGACCATGGCCAGCGCGCGCATGGAGTCAGGTGCGGCCGCGCGCAGCAGCCCCGCCAGCGGCGTCAACCCGAAACAGCCCGGCGACGTCTCCGTAAAGACGCCCACACTCGCGAGCGCACGCAGCAAGCGATAGACGCTCGGCGCGTGGCACTCGCTGATCGCGGCCAGCGTTTCGTAGCGCACGGGGCCGTTCTGGACGAGATCGGCGACGCCGAGCTTGGCGGCAACATAAATCGACTGCGAGATCATGTAGCCGGTCATCATGTTCAGCAGCGTCGCAGCCGGCGGGGCGGCCGGGGCGGGTGGAGGGGGTTGTGTATGCATGACCTGCCCAGTCTCCCGCTGGGCTGTGCTGCTGGCCCAGGCAATAAAGCCACGTATCGCCCACATATCCGCTCGTGCGCCTGGGGCGCGGCTTGTTAGTATCCGCGGCGGGTGGGAGCTTTGGCGTTCGCCGAGTTGTTGCGTCAACAGCGACTCGAATGTGGTCTGACGCAAGAAGAGCTAGCCGAGCGCGCCAAGTTGAGCGTGCGCGCTATCAGCGATCTCGAACGCGGCATCAATCACTCGCCGCGGCCGAGCACGCTGCGGATGCTGTGCTCCGGCATGGGCATGGGGGCGAGCGATGCGGCAGCCCTGCTGGCGGCTGCTCGCGGCCACGCCGCGAGCGCACGAACCAGGCCACGATTCGACATCCGCTACGCGACCCGTGCCGACGGGGCGCGGACCGCCTACGGCACCTTGGGCAGCGGACCCGCGCTGGTGATTGCACCTACCGTAATCAGCCACCTCGAGTGGTGGGAGTCAGCACCAGGTGTGATGACCTTTCTCGGTCCCATCGCTGAACACCGCACGATCGTTCTGTACGATCGCCACGGCTGCGGCCTGTCAGATCGTGACCGTACCGACTTCACAGCTGACGACGACATGCGCGACATCGAGGCAGTTGCGGAGGCTCTTGGTGAGGATCGGCTCGATCTGTTTGGTAGTTCCTGGGGAGCGCAGCCTGTTCTCACGTTCGCGGCTCGATATCCAGAACGAGTACGGCGACTGGTCGTGTACGGCGCCGTCAGTCCTTCACGCGATCGTCCACTGAGCGACCAAGTCCGCCACCGTCGAGCGGCCATGGCCGCGCTGCGCCGAGCTGACCTCGAGCTTTACGTGCGGGCGATGGCCGTCATGCTTTTCCCGAGTGGCCTCGACTCCAACACGCTCGCTAGTTTTGTCCGCATCCATCGTATTGCCGCACCCGTAGAAATGCAGGAACAACTAGATACCGTCTCGTTCGATTGGGAACCTGTGCACAAGATCACCGCGCCGACGTTGGTGCTCCACCGCCGTGGTGACCTGGCCGCTCCCTTCGACTCAGGCCAGCGTCTTGCGCAGGCGATCCCAGGTGCACGGTTCCTGCCCCTCGATGGTGACGCGCACGTGCAGTGGATCGGCGATACCGAGTCGATTGTCACCCCGACGCTGCAGTTCCTGCTTGATCGGAGAATGAACTGAGATGGGTCCTCCGACCAGCACGCCGTGCCAAACGGGTCGTATGAGACGCAGCCCGCCTCGTGGGCACTTCATCTGAAACACACCCAAGCCGAATGCTGGCGCTGCTCCCACCCCGGCGACGCCCGATAGTCAGTGCCGCCCGGCCGGCAGATGGACTCGGTCCATTGGTGCCTTGACTCCCCTGCAAGGGACTGAGTCCGTTCTGAGGGTCGCCTGGCGCAATCGAATCCGTCGATCATTTAAAACTTGAATACAGGGCCTCCAATGTCCAGGGCATCGGCCCTGAGAAATGCGGGCTTTCCCGACGTAGCATCCTCCGTTTGCCCGACCTGAGGGCAGCGTAGGTGGGACTACGCTTTAAGGTCAGCGTATTTGGCGGGCCCACCGACGCGTGCCTGTCCTGTTCTCTGGCGGAAAGGCAAACTCGTGAAACGCGCATCTCTGGTGTCCCTCGTCGTCCTGCTCCCGCTCTTAACTGCCTGCACGGCTCCCAGCGCGAGCAACCCAGCCAGCGGCGCGGCGGCGGCTTCGGGTGCGACGCAGCAACTGGCCGTCAAGTCCGTGGACACGATGAAATTCGACCCAGCCACACTGACCGCCAAAGCCGGTCAGCCGATTCAGGTGACGTTGGACAACAGCGGCGGACAACTCGTCCACGACTTCGACATTACCGAGGGCGTCCCACAGCCGATCAAGATCAGCGCCCAGCCGGGCCAGAAGGCGACCGGTACGTTCACCATCGACAAGCCAGGCAGCTATACGTACTTCTGCAGCCAGCCGGGCCACGAGCAAGCCGGTATGAAAGGCACGCTTACGGTCCAGTAGCGATGGCGCCGCACAGATAGCGCAAGCTTGGCTCAGTGTTTTCACCAGGCTCGACGCTTTTTGTTCCGGGCGTTATGGAGCTGACTGTTGGCTAGGCCTGCTCACACCGCGCGAAGGTGAGGTCGCGGAGTTGCGCCGCTCGAGGGAGGGCCGCGAGGACGCCGTTGGATGCGCTTGGCGTCAAAACGGTTCTCACTCAGGGTGAGACCTGTCCGAGGTCTGCGACCCGTCATCCTGCGGCAGGGGCGTCAGTAATAAGGCGTGGCTGTCACCGTCGTGCAGGCCGCGCCCCACGATGTAACCGTCATCGTTGATAGCCAGGGCGCCGATTAGCTCCCAGCCGGGGGCCGCGTCCCCCAGATCATTGAGATCGCGCATGACACCGGCCTGCCACACGAAGGCGTGCGACCCCGACTGCCCGAACGCCTGGCCGGGTACCGTCGTGGACCCGCCCACCACGATGCCCGCATCGTTAACCCCGAAGGCCCGGCCCCTTGGTCCCGCCCAGCGTGCCGAGGGCGACCAGTGCTCCTTCATGCCACAGCCACGCCATCTCCGGGCCGGTGGTGACCCGAACGGCCGTCTCTGACCACCGCACGACCTGACCGGCGTCGTTGACCCGCAGGGGCGCGGCTGGCGTCGAAGCCCGGGAGCGTGCCGAGATCCTCGACCGCGCCGTCGGCCCACCGCCACAGCGTGGCATGGACCGGCCCGGCGGCGGTCTGCGAGAAGCCGACGATCACGCCACGCTCGTTCACGCCGTTGGCGCGGCTGTAGGTCCCACCAGGCAAGTACCCAGGTCGATGACGCGCCCACCGGCGGTGTCCCACAGCACTGCGTGGGCACCCGGCCGGTCAAGTTCCTGACCGGGGACGATGGTCGAGGCCCCCACCGCCTGGCCAGCGCCGTTGACGCGGATGGCGGTGGTCGCTGAGCCTCCGAGGGTGGCCAGAGGGTAGACGTGGTGGAGTCCACCCAGCACCAGCCGCGACTGGATCGGACCGTTGATCGGGCGCCGCTTCGCTTCCGGTGTATGCAATCCGAGTGTCCGATGTGGTCGTTCCCTGCTGTAGAAGGCCACGAATTCGCGGAGGACAGACGATAGGTGGTGCTCGTCGAGGATGATCAGGTGGTCCAGACATTCTCGGCGGAGTGTTCCAATGACGCGCTCCGCAACCGCGTTCGCGCGAGGAGATCGAACGGGCGTGGCGATGGCATCTATACCGAGCCGTCGGGCGCGCTGGCGGAAGTCGCGGCCATAGACCGCATCGCGGTCGCGCAGCAGATGGCGCGGCTTGTGTCTCCAGGGCGTCGCCGCGATCAGGCCTTTGCCGAACTCAGCCGCGTGTTTCGGCCCGCGTTCCTGCTGGATTAGTTGAGCAGCGCACTTACCTGAGCAGATCACGGCCAGCACGGCCGCGGGCACGAGCATCGCCTGCGCGACGGGCATGACGTCGCAGCGGATGCGAGTCGACATTTATTGCGCGCCGCTCCTGGTGACACGGGCACTGGAAGATCGTGCCGACACCTGACCACCGGTCTCGCGAGGACAACGCTACGTCACCGCTGCTAACGCGGGCGCGGTGCGCGCGACCGCAATGAGCGCACTGAGGTCACCCCGCAGCCCACGAGTCGTTCCCCGCGAGCGAACGGCCATCTTGGACCCGCTCGCATCGCGAACCGGCCGACTGGTCACGCTGCCGTGTGATACAGGACGTCACCGGCGCGGCGCTCGGGTTCGCCCTCGACGAGTCCCGAGACGCGCTCCCGGACAAACTGCGCCACGCTCGCCATCGCCCGTTCCAGGTGATCTCGGTCGTCGAAGACGGTGACGGCGACTACCTCGCGTGGGCCGCTGCGCACGAGCGTATACGAGCGAAATCCAGGCTGTTTCGAAAGCTCTGTGCCGATCTCGCGCGACGCCGTGTCGTCGGTCGCAGCACCAGCTTCGGCTAGCCGCCAGATGTTTACGTGCGCGTACATCGTCGTGCCTACCCTAAGCCGCGGGCTGAGTGCTCAGCTGGCCGTTCGTCTCGAGCAACACGGAACGCTCCGCTCGCGACAGTGGCGCTCGAGATCGTCGACGTCGTCACGTTGGAACCACTCCACTCGGCCGTGCTGAAGCTTGCCCACTTTTCTGCCAGGCGAGACGTTCGGCGCCAAGTAGTCATTGACGCCGCGCGCCCGCAGGTTGTTTGGACTCCGTATGCAGAGGTTGTTCTCTGCCCAGGCAAATCGGTCCACAACCCAGCTCCTTTGCCAGTCGCCGCCGAATGCGGCGCCGCCCAATATTCGTGCGCGCTCTGTGCGTCGAGCGGGCAACCGAGCCAACTACGGACGCCTCTCACCGGTCGGGAGCACGCTCAGGTCCTCCTCGGTCGGATTCAGGATTGTCCTCGCCCGTTGCGACTCGGCAGCGCGCCTGTGCCGCGCTGAGCTGCTCACTGCGGAAGTGCCCAAGTAGGTCGCGAACCATTCAGCGGCCAGCCGGGCGACCGCATCCAACGCGCCTGGTTCCTCGAACAGGTGCGTGGCGCCAGGCACGATTTCAAGCCGCACCTCGCTAGACATGTGCCGCATCGCGTCGCGGTTCATCTCGATCACCGGCGTGTCGCGGGCGCCGACGATTAGCAGCGTCGGCGCCTTGACGTGCGCAAGCGCGGCGCCGGCCAGGTCGGGGCGGCCACCGCGTGAAACGACCGCGTGAACACGATCTGGCTGCTCGGTTGCAGCCACCAACGCGGCTCCGCCGCCCGTACTGGCGCCGAAGTAGCCGGCCTCCAGACCCGCCGTGTCGGGCTGATTGCGCAGCCAGTTTGTCGCAGCAACAAGGCGTTCGGCGAGCAAGTTGATGTCGAATGGCAGGCGGCCAGTTCGGGCGTCCGAAGCCTCTTCGACCGACGTGAGGAGGTCCAACAGCAGCGTGCCGAGCCCGGCCGCCTGAAGCGCTTGCGCGACGTGTCGATTGCGAGGGCTCAGGCGGCCGCTGCCGCTCCCGTGCGCGAACAGGACGAGACCCCCTGCTGGAGCAGGAATCACCAGGTCCCCGTCCAGCGTCGCACCAGGTACGTCGATACGCACATGCCGGCTCGTGTGGGTGAGTGCGCTCGATCTCATGTGTATGCCTCCCGTTTGCTACACCGCGACGGGATAGGTCTCCGGCGCCTCGCCCGTGTCCCAACCAGCCGTCCGCTCCAGCGGTTCCACCGCGCGCGTCTCGTCGTAGTGCAGCACGGCATCGAACTGCTCTGGCAACCGACAGCGGAAATAGTGGCTTAGGCGTTCGGTCTCAGGGCGGTAGACGACCCCGATGGCGCGCTCGAGGCGAACCCGCCGCAACTCCTCCGGCGCGTCGCGCAGGTCTAGATAGAAGCGCGGCACGCCGACACCATGAAACAGCGCCTCGCAGGTCTCGGGCAGCGCAGGCTGTACCCGTCGTCGATCAGGCGGCCGATCCCAGTCCGACGCCGCCGTGACCAAGCCTGAATACGTCGTGAATCCGACCAGGACAACTTCATCGCCGTGCCGGTCGCGAACGAGTTGGCCGACGTTGAGCTCGCCCGCGTCACCCATCGCGGTGGCGCGTGCATCTCCAACATGCGAGTTGTGCGCCCAGACCACCAGGCGAGCGGGCTCGCCGTGGCGGCTCAGGTGCGCCGCAAGGGCATCCAGGGAGTCGGCCATGTGGGTGTCGCGCAGGTTCCAGGACGACACGCGGCCGGTAAACATCGTGCGGTAGTAGCGCTCCGCGTTCTTGATCAGGCGAGCATTCTGTTCTGCGAAGAACAACTCGTCTTCAGCCACCCGCCCGTCACGCCGCGCGTAGTCGACCGCCTTACGCTGGAGCTCAAGCAGTTGCTCGACAACCTCCCGTTCGCACGATTCGGTGAGGTCGAAGCTTGCGGCGTGACCGTAGGCCTGCGTGTCCTTGCCGAACTGCTCGAAGCAGGCATAGCGGTAGCGAGCGCGGGCGGCCGCGTCGGCATCGACCTTATCGAGATAGGCGAGCACGGCGCGAATCGAGCCGTACAGGCTGTACAGGTCCAGTCCGTAGAAACCGACCTTGCGCGGTGGCGTCTGCATGTCGTTGTACGACCGCAGCCGGGCCACGAAGTCGAGCACGTCGACGTTGCGCCACATCCAGGTTGGGAAACGACGGAACTCACCCAACGCATCGTTGGCGGTGCGATCTGTGCCCGTGCCGCGCACGAAGCAGTTCACGCGGTAGGCGTCCGGCCAGTCGGCCTCGACGGCGACGGCCGAGAAGCCCTTCTCGACGAGCAAGCGCCGCGTGATCTCCGCCCGCGCTCGATAGAACTCGTGCGTGCCGTGAGAGGCCTCGCCCAGCAAGACGAAGCGAGCATCGCCGACCATGCCTAGCAGCGTTTCGAAGTCGTCGGCGGCGCCCCGAAGCGGACGGACCTGTTGTCGCAGAGCGGTCGCGGTCTCAGACATGGGTCAAGCAGCGCGGCGCTGCCGTTCGACAGCGGCGCGTCTCAGTAGGTCGCGCACCTCATCGTCGGTGATTTGCGAGAAGTCCTCGTACCAGATGCCGACCGCGTAGAACGGCTCGGGTGTAATGGTGCACACGATCTCGTCCACCTCCGCTCGGATCGCATCGCACGTCTGGGGCGAGGAGATCGGCACAGCGACGACCACACGCTCAGGCTGCCGCTGGCGAAGCGCCACGGAAGCGGCCCGCATCGTCGAACCAGTGGCCAGGCCATCGTCGACCAGGATGACGGTTCGTTCCCGGACCTCAGGCGGTGGACTCCCGGCGCGGTAGACGCGCTCGCGCCGTTCGAGCTCGCGTTGCTCGCGTGCTGCCACTGACTCGATCAGGTGTTCGGGAATGCCCAGCGGATCTACCACGTCCGCGTTCAGCACGCGAACGCCGCCGCTGGCGACCGCTCCCATGGCCAGCTCCTCGTACCCGGGCACGCCGAGCTTACGCACTAGGAAGACGTCGAGCTCTGCTCTGAGCGCTCGAGCGACCTCGAACGCGACAGGAACGCCACCACGAGGGAGCGCCAGAATCACGACGTCCGTTCGGCCGGCGTAATGGTTAAGCTTTGCGGCAAGTTGCCGCCCGGCGTCGGCTCGATCGCGAAAGTACATCGCCGCCTCCGCTATGGGTGATGCTCCTGCAGAGGGCGTGCCGCCAGGGGCGGGCTAGGCGGTCACGGGCTTCTGTTCTGCAATGGCGGCACGCCCTCTGCGGCGACTCCAGGAAAAGCCCACGGAGGGCAGACAAAGGCGAGTGAATCTGAACGCAGAAGTTCGCACGCGTGATGGCGAACGCGTCGGGCATGTTGAGCGAGCGATCGTGGACCCGCTAGCACACGAGATTTCGGACTTTGTGATCAGCACCGGTGGCTTTCTCGGCTACGACATGCTTGTGCCGCGGCCAGCGGTGGGATTCTCTGTGCCTTCAGCGGCGTTGGCGTGCCCGAGAGCGAGATTCTGGACGGCTTCGGGAGCTGGTGCCGTGAAGAGCACCACAGCCTGAGGTCCAGGCGACCATGGAGGCATAGCTTCTGCTTCGGGATCAGGTATGCACAACGTTTCACCGCTGCTCCTGATAGCCGCCAGCCTGGTCGCTGTGGGATGCACCGCAAGCCCCGTGGCGCCCACCACTGTACCTGCGCCCACGCCGAAGCCAGGCGCGCTGTCGCCCGCGCCGGCGGTGGCGGTATCGCCAGCGGTTGCGCCATCACCTTCGCCCGCCGCCTCGCCCGCCGCCTCACCTTCGCCCTCGCCCGCCGCCTCACCTTCGCCCTCGCCCGCGGGGTCGCCAGCAGCAGTCGCGCTCACTCCGGTGACGACCGATCTCCAGATAACCGGCGCCACGGTTGGGCCGAGCGACTCGACGCTGACGTTGCGCAACACCGGCACCACGATCATCGATCTCGCCGGCTGGGAGTTACGCATCGGCCCTGAGCGCGCCACGCTCCCGTCGGGCGCCACCGTACCACCCGGTCAGTCGCTGACGATCCATACGGGATCGGGCACCGACACGGCGACGGACCTCTACCTGGGCACTCGGGCTGCCTCGCTCGCCAACGGCTTCAGGTCCGGTGCTCAGGTCGCCCTGGTCGATCCTGCCGCGCGTCCGGTCGTCCAGTTCGTCATCCCTTGAGAATTCTGTTTGCGCGCCGCACGCGTCCTGGCCGCCATCGCGTCGTGTCCCGCGGCGACCGCCTAGGCGATGAATGCTGAAAAGCCCGCATTAGGGTCCGCCCTGCGCCAGTCGTGGTTGCATGAGGAACAGAACGGCGATACCGACCGCTGCCACCACGACCAACGCAGCAACGATCAGAACTATTTGGTTCCGTGTCATTTCGTGGGCCTCTCGCGCTTGTCCGCACGCCGCATGCCGGAAGGGAGCCACTAGGACCTGCCCAAGCACTGTGGCGGCACACACTCTGCGTCGCGCTTCTCAGGCCCAACGGTGAGCCGATTCGACGGCGTTAGGCAAAGGAGGCCGCAGTGCAATCGCAGCCAGGCAGCAGCGTTACACAGCGTACTGAGGGTGAGGGCGACCAGCCACAGCATGAGCACCCGAGCATGACACACGCGCATGACCACTATCACGTGTCGCACCATCACACGAACAGCCCGCTCAACGAGTGGGAGCACCGCACCTACTGGCACACCCACTCGCACAACCACAACGCGCTCGTGCACAGTCACGACTTCTCGCGCCAGGACGAGGAGGAGCAGCACGGCAACGAAGCGCACATCCACGATCACGCCGCGCCGACCGAGTCCCCCGCCTGAGGCGTTGAATGCATCGCGCGTAGCGAGCCCAGGAGTCGAGATGGCACATCCCTTGGGCCTGGGCTCGTGAAATGCCGACTGCGCGCGAGCGGGCTCCGTCAACCAGTGCTGGAGTGCGGCAAAGCCTGCTTGTCCAGCGTCGTTGGCGATGACGATCTCGCCTTCGAGGAGCGTGTCGCGTGCAGGCGCTCGGCAATGCACGCCGAGCTCCGGGAACCAGGGCGCCAGGTCGCGACGGTTGCGACTGAGCAGTTCCACCGGTGCGTCCCGGCGATGCCATAACCACGGAACCATCCAGTTTCGGCTGGTACGCCCAACGGTCACCTCGGGTAGCCGCGTCTTGAGTTGCGCGAGCATTGGACCGGGCAGTCAGACGAGCAAGGCGCAGTAGGCGATCAACAGGGGCAGGTCTTCGGGTACGACGATGTCGTTACCCGACAGAGTAAGCGCCTGGTCGGCCAAGGCTGAAATCGGCGTCAGCGTGGCCGAGTCGACGGAAGCGGAGAATGCCGGCCGGCATCGCGCCTCCTTGTTCGCGGTGGCTCAAGGTAGACCTTCTCGGGAACCGTCATGGACGTCAGTTCGACGGCCGCGTTCCCGCACGCTGGTCTCCGGGAGCGCGCTCGGTTGCGGATGGGCTCGACGACCCAACCGGCTGAAGTTGTACATGCCCAATGTCGCCTGCCGCATCGTCCGCAGCCTGCCCAGTTTGTTCGTGCTTCAGCTGTGCTGCGCCGGACGTCCTGCAAGTCGGCTGATGATGCGCCGCAGAGCCGCAACATCTGACTTCGACAGGTGTTCGAAGGCGGTCGGCGGGTCGTACAGCTGGTTCAGGAGCTCAAGTCGAGCCTGCTCGCCTTGCGCGGTGAGCACGACCGACTTCACGCGCCGATCAGTGGCGTGTGCGCCACGGGCCACGAAACCGCGCTTCTCCAGGCGGTCAACCAACCAGGTGGCGGTCGAGGCATCGCAGCGCCATCGTTCGGCGAGCGTACGCATTGAGGCAGGCTCGCCCGGCACCAACCGCGCCAGCGCCTTCAGGTCACCTGGCGTGATCCCCAATGCGGCAATTTGCGCGAGGCGCCGCTCGTGGTGGTCGAGCACCAGGTCGTACAAAGCCTGCCACATCGCCCGACCGCTCTCGTCGCTGGTCACGGCACGCACCAAGCATACCCAGCCGCATCGTTAGTTTGAGCACACGTACTATTTGACGCATCAAAGCTTCTCGGGCTAGGGTGCCGGCATGACCATTCTCGTGACAGGGGCCACCGGCCGCCTCGGAAGTCGATTCGTGCCGCGCCTGGTACGTGACGATGCGCCCGTACGCGTTCTCGTGCGTGATCTCGGGCGCGCCGAGCCACTGCGCAAGCTCGGCGTCGAAGTTGCCCTGGGCGACCTGCGCGATGCTGATGCGGTGAGTCGCGCGCTCGAGGGCATCGTGGCAGTCGTACATCTCGGCGCCGCCTTCCGTGGCGTCTCGGAAGAAGAAGGCGCCGCCATCACCGATACCGCGACCGTGGCGCTCGGTCGGACGGCCGCGGCGGCGGGGGTGCGGCGCTTCATCTTCAGCAGCACAAATCTTGTGTATGGGGGAGGCCGTGGGCGGCCGGCGGTCGAAGACGACGAACCCGCGCCAGCCATGGCCTACCCACGCAACAAGGTGCATGCCGAGGACGCGCTGCACCGGATTGACAACCTCGGAGTGCGCATCCTGCGCTTCGCGTTCGTCTACGGTGAGGGCGACCCGCACCTGGCTGAATCGCTCCTGTGGGCCCGCGACTGGCCCTTGCACAAACGTTTGCACATGGTGCACCACGCCGACGTCGGTCAGGCGCTATTGCTCGCGCTGCACGCCGAGGGCGTCGATGGCCGTACGTTCAACGTCGGCGACGATGCACCCGTGGCCGCCTTCGAACTGCTGCGACTGAATCGTGAGACGGTGGCCGCCGATGCCGCGGTTCGCCCACTCGAGGACCCATGGGAAGGCATCGTCGATACGACTCGCATCCGTCGCGAGCTCGGCTTCCGACCCGTGTATCCGAGCGTCTTCTCAGCCGAAGCCGCGGGCGCTCTGTAGAAGCATGTGGCGCGACCCGCTCTCCTCCAGCCCATCCGCCGCTTCAGCCCCGCGGCGCGACCGTCTGGAAGCTAGGCGCCGGCTGGGCGCTTTGAAGGCGAGGCCATCGGCCTGGCAGGCGCACTCGCATGCTCATATGCCGAACCTCCTGGGCGGCCAGTCGAGCAGGCTCATCCCACGGCACCGCCTTCGCCAGCCTCAGAGCCGCGGCGCTGGAGGCACCCTCAATCACCGCTCTCACGCGCGTAATCTTGTCGGCTTCCGGCACGCCAACGTCCACGGACTCTGCGCGTATCGTGCGGGCTACGCAGGCCGTGGATCAGGCGCGGTGTGCTCGCCAGGTACTCCAGCAGCATGGGCGTCCGGGCCTCGATGCGCCGCGCCAGCGCTCATGGGCCAGACGGGTGGTGTGGTCCTTCCGGCACGCGCTGGGACGTGGCCCCATCGGCGCCCACCTGCTGGTCGTCCCGCCAGCGCTGCTGCTCGATGCCTGGTGCGCGGCCCGACAAAACCGGATCGACCTGGCCGCCACACGGTGGACGACCGCGCTGGCGTGCCGGTGGATGCTCGTCGGCTCCGGCAGCCGGTGCCGCGTGGCATCACCCATGGCCACCATCGCGGGGATGCCGTACTCACGCCGCCCGCCACGCAAGTGCTGGGCGACATCGCACCCGAGGCAGAGAAGCAAGCCTCGCGGGACCCGAGCAGCTAAGCTCGGCCACGCTCTCAGTTACTTAGAGTAAGGTCCGTTTCTTGCTGTGGCTGGCCCCGTGGTTGGCCGCGACCCTCGCGAGGTGCCTTGTTAGAGGTGCCTTGTTAGAGGTGCCTTGTTAATCGCAAGGAACGGTGGACGCCCGCGCGTGGACCCTTCCGCGCGTGTCGCCGTATCGGCGCAGATTGTGGGCGACGTGACGATCGGCGCCCGCTGCTTCGTGGACCAGAACGTCGTGATTGAGAGCGCCGGGCCATCGATCGAAATCGGCCCTGAGGTGATCGTCTTCGCCGGCAGTGTGCTTCGCTCGGTAGGAGGGTCTGGGCGGCCGCCGTTCCCCCTGTCGGTGGGCGAGCGCAGCCTCGTCGCCCCGCTCTGTGCACTTACCGGCTGCCGGATCGGCCGCAACTGCTACGTCGCGACCGGCGCGATCGTCCTTCAGGGAGCTCTGGTCGGTGACCACACCCGCATTGGCGCGGGCGCGATCGTCCACGCCCGCACCGAATTGCCCGAGCGGACACGTGTCGGCATGCGGCACGTGGCCGCCCCGACCGACGACGGCTTCGTGAGCACCGCGGACGTGGAGCACGTCCGCACAAGGGCGCTCACCGGCGGCTTCTTCGAGGCGGCGTTTGGCGCAGACGAGGAGGACCAGGCGCGGCTGCACGAACACGTCATCGGAACGCTCCTCGAGGAAGTCCACAGTTGGACGGACGAGCCGGTTTGACGACCTGCGCCTCCTGTTCATCGGCGAGTGTGGCCCGTGTTCGACGGGTTCGCTGAGCGCTGGGTCTCGACGCGTGGTGCTCGCATCCACGCGCTCGTGGGTGGGGCGGGCCCACCCGTCCTACTCCTGCATGGTTACCCACAGAACCACGTCGCGTGGCACGCCGTCGCCTCGCGCCTGCAGGATCGCTTCTCCCTGGTCGTGCCCGACCTGCGCGGCTACGGCGACAGCACGGGGCCAGCGCCCGACGCCATCCACGCGAACTACTCGAAGCGGGCGATGGCGGAGGACATGGTGGAGCTCATGGGCGCACTGGGACTCGAGCGCTTCTTCCTCGCTGGTCACGACCGCGGCGGGCGCGTGGCCTATCGGCTGGCGCTGGATCACCCAGACCGGGTCAGTCGTCTGGCCGTCGTCGACCTCCTGCCGACACTCGATGTCTGGGAGCAGATCGACGGTCAGAACGCCACCGACAGCTACCACTGGCTGTTGCTGGCCCAGCCCGCGCCCCTACCGGAGCACCTGATCGGCTGCGATCCAGAGTTCTTCCTGCAACACCTGCTGGACCGATGGGCGGGACGACGAGACGCGCTCCACCCAGCGGCGGTGGCCGAGTACCTGCGGCACTTCCGCAAACCGTCCGTGATCGTGGCGGCGTGCGAGGACTATCGGGCCGGCGCCACTGTGGATCTGGAGCTCGATCGACAGGACAGGTCGGCCGGCCGGCGCATTGGCTGTCCGACGCTCGTGCTGTGGGGCAAGCGCTACCTGAGGGCGCGGGGGAGTTCGCCGCTCGCGGTCTGGCGCAGATGGGCCGACGACGTGCGCGAGGTCGTACTCGACTGCGGCCACTTCGTGGCCGAGGAAGAGCCCGAGGCGTGCGCAGCCGCGGTGATGGAATTCTTTGGTACCTGAGCGCCGCACCCTCGCTTCCCGCTGAACCGGTCGATGTCGGCGAAACAGACGGCAAGCTTGCGTGAATCCGCGTTGCCCTAAGTCGTCGGCGGCGGGCGAGTCGAGCCGGATCATGGCACTGGACGCCCTATTTGAGAACAGTCTTGATCGTCGCCAGGTGGCTGCGGACGTGCCCGATCTGGCGGAGCTCGATCACGTCGGCGATCGTCAGAACAGGTGCGCTCGGGTCCTCCGAAAAGGTCCGCTCGAGCTCGACATCGGAGAGGCGCTCGATCATGGCAGTCACACTCGCCCCCGTTTCGCGCAGCAGACCGATCGTCGCCGTTGGTCAGGATCCGGGTTGTCGCGCGCGTGGCGTGCGTTGCGCTCATCGAACAGCTCTGGGTGTCTAGCGGGCACCGGAGAACCATGCGCAAACGCTTCCACCCGTCGGGCAATGTGACCGTGTGCCCAAGCCACGTTATGCGCGATTACGCCCACGGACCTGACCTCGCCTTCATCAGCGGTTCGCGCCCGCCACTGATCTGGAGTGCCCCGTTCGAGGAGCGCAATCAGCTCGTTATTAACCGACAACCACATTGCGGTCAGCACCATAGAGCCCGCGCCTGACAACAGCCCGGCACCGTTCGGCCTCAAGCCGCTGGTCGACACGAGCGTCGAGGACAATGGCATGGGCGTCTCTCAGGGGATGGCGAACAACGCCGCCATATTTCCCGGTGGCACGGCCAAATTGGGCGGCGCGGGTGGCACCGCGTGGCCAGACGGACAGACGCTGACGGATCAGTCGGCCGAAACTCAGGCGTTGTACCGCGCCGTGTGGGGCGATCGCGCCGCGGCTCGCTGGCTCGAGGAGCACACGGCGATGCTGAGCGGCCGCTGAGGGCTTTCGCAATCGGCCGGACGTTCCGACCGAGCCAAGCGGACCGGCAACCGAGCTGGTGCCGCCTCTGGCCGCGACAATGGGGGCGCAGCCGCGGATACCCTGCGCGAGATCCGCGCCTGGGCGCTGTCAAGGCTTGGGATCGAGCACGTGTCGCGTTCTGGCGTGTTCTCGCCCGCCATCCACGGTTTCTGGCCTCCACGTGGGCCAAGAACTGCCTGGTACTGGGCGCTGGCGAGATCGACGAAGCGACTACGGCGTGTGTCGCGTTGGCCGTTGCGATGAACGCGCACAGCCCGTACCTCGTGGCGTATCTGAACCCGTGGGTTCGAAGCGCCGCTCAACTGGATGACACGGGCCTGGTCGAGCTCGGCGCGGCCGTCATGCACTACGTCTCGTTCAACACGATCG